>Ga0247609_10001446_pt1 | contig 28162 bp, 19 predicted proteins | sample 172DNAGHGlowgp2_FD_193487 | JGI IMG/M metagenome (GOLD analysis project Ga0247609, IMG submission 193487) | Sheep rumen microbial communities from Palmerston North, Manawatu-Wanganui, New Zealand - 1728 DNA GHGlow gp2 | ecosystem: Host-associated > Mammals > Digestive system > Stomach > Rumen ... | reverse complement strand
AGGCAATCCGATAGGGTACGAGATCCATCCCGGCAACACCTACGAGGGCCATACGATGATCCCTATCATCGAGAAGTTGCAGCAGCGCTTCGGCTTTCCCAAACCCATCGTAGTGGCCGATGCTGGTCTGCTGAGCAAGGAGAACATCCGCGACTTGGAAGAAGGTGGTTACGAGTACATCCTCGGTGCAAGGATACGTTCTCAGAGTGAGCAGTTCAAGGAGAAGGTAGCAGGACTGGGACTGTCCAACGGGCAGAGTACCAGCATACAACTTACCAAGGCCAGGCGTATGGTTGTAACGATGAGCGACACTCGTGCAAGGAAGAACGCTGCTGACCGTGAAAGAGGTCTCAAACGGCTTGAAAAGCGCTTCAGGACAGACAAACTCACGAAGGACAAGCTGAACAACCGTGGGTACAACCGCTTCCTCACGATGTCAGGGGACGCCTCCATCAAAATCGACTACGACAAGGTTGCAAAAGATGAACGCCTGGACGGTTACAAGGGGTACACAACCAACAGTACGCTATCAGATGACAGAGTCATTGAGGAATACGGATACTTGTTCATGATAGAGAGGGCCTTCCGCTTCTGCAAAACCGATCTGGACATCCGTCCGATGTATCACCGACTCTTCAACAGAATCGAAGCCCACGTTTGTATCTGCTTCGTTGCCTATACAATCATGCTGGAGTTGGAACGCATCCTCAAGAGCGCCGGATCCAAGATATCGCTGGATAGAGCACGCTTCCTTGCGGAGAAGATATACCAAATTGACTATGTCAATCCGTACGACAACAAGCGCAAGTCGGTACTTCTCCACACCAAGGAGCAGCCCGAAGTCGCCGAACTCCTCGACATCATCTCAGCAAACTGCTGAAATGGGTGTCCCATTGCGGAAAACAGGAAAGAATATGCCAAAGATAAAAAACATTCTGCGTTGCTACGCAATGGGGATGGGGATAAAAAGCATCAGCAATGCTTTTGAGATATCCCGGAACACCGAAAGCCGAAACAGGAAACTCTGCCGACCTATTTTGTAAAGGAGGAGGTAACGCCTATCGACAACAGTATGAATACAGGGCAAACCTCGAATCTCGGACTAAAAATTGCCGAGGCAATTAGAATGCATTCAATACCAATTGAAACAATACAAGATGGGACTTGACCGTCCCTATGGGACGCCCAAGTTTTCCTCCCCTCTTCTTGTACTGTTCGCGTCCGGATTGGAGCCGGAACTGGATGTTCTCCCGTTCCAATTGGGCACAGGTCGAAAGGGTTGCAATGACTATAGGGAAAAAGAGGGAGGTTTTCCCCTCGTCATCCAGGAGCGACAGCTGCTCCTTCTGGAGATAGAGATTCACGCCGTTGTCGGCCAGGGTCTTGACGGTGGACAGCACTTCAAAGGCGTTCCTGCCCAGACGGGACATTTCGCTGACCAGGAGCGTCCCCACCTTGTTTTCCAGGCAGAACTCCACGGCGTCCGTCAGGACCGGACGTTCCTCGTTCCTCTTCGCTCCGCTGATATGTTCCTCGAACACCCGTACAAGATCCAAACCCCTGTACTTTGCGTACTCGTTCAGATCCTGAACCTGTCTTTCGGTGCTCTGGCGGTCCCCGGTGCTCGACACCCTTGCGTAGATGACCGCCGTCTTGTTCTCTCTTGTCTCCACTTTAATCTTTGACTTTATTGGTTACGGATATGCCCGGATCCGGGAAGTCCGTACAGACTTTTCTGAACACAGGCATTATTTGAATACACGGCTAATCGAAGACCCCCTTGGTCAGATTGACCGCTTCGATCTTCTTCTCTGTTTTCATCTTCCTCCACGTTGATTTGTTTGTCCCTGTAAAGAAATAGGCTTATCTTTGCTAAGTTGATAATAAGTGCTATGGCAAAGATTGACGTGAATGGCGTTGCCGTGACAGTGGTCAAGGTGAACAGCGAGGACTACATCAGCCTCACAGACATGATGCGTTCGAAGGATGGGGAGTTCTTCTTCCACAACTGGCTCCGCAACCGGAATACAGTGGAGTTCCTGGGAACATGGGAGAAGGTTTACAATCCCGAGTTTAATTCTGCCGAATTCGACATAATTAAAAGCAAGGCGGGACTCAACAATTTCCGTCTCAGCGCCAAGGAGTGGACCGAGAAGACCCACGCCATCGGCATTGTTTCTAAAGCCGGACGATACGGAGGGACATACGCTCATAAGGACATCGCCTTCGAATTCGCCATGTGGATCAGTCCGGAATTCAAGGTGTATCTTATCAGGGAATTCCAGCGCCTCAAGGAAGAAGAGCAGAAACTCATTGGCTGGACTGCCAAACGGGAACTCTCGAAAGTGAACTATCGCATTCACACCGATGCCATCAAGCAAAATCTCATTCCTGCCGAAGTGTCGGAGAAACAGATTTCCTTTATCTATGCCAATGAGGCCGACCTTCTTAATGTCGCCCTGTTCGGCATGACGGCGAGAGAATGGCGGGACGCCAATCCCGATCTCAAGGGAAACATTCGTGATTATGCCACCATTAACCAGCTCATCTGCTTGTCCAATATGGAAAGCCTGAACGCCATTTTCATAAACGATGGGCTTCCACAGGCAGAAAGGCTTCGCCGACTCAATGCAATCGCCATCCATCAGATGACAGTGCTGGAAGGTAACGATACCGACCGGAAACTCTTGAAATAAAGGCCCTGTCATACCACAATCTCCCCACGTCACCCCAAAGGAAGATGTGGGTTTTCTTTTGGCCTCGGAATGTCTATCACTCGAATACGCCATTTGTCAGATTGACCGCTTCTATCTTCTTCTCCAGATTCACCTTGGCGTAGACTTGCGTCGATGTCAGGCTGCCGTGGCCAAGAATCTTGCTCACGGTGTAAATCTCCGCACCGGCGGATATGGCCAATGTCGCAGCCGTGTGGCGGCTGCAATGATAGGTCAGTTCCTTTCCTGTTATGCCAGCTTTCTCAGCGATTCTCCGGACGTACCTCGCCACACCGTCCGGTTTCTTGACCAGGTGGAACACCTTCTCGGTATCGTTTTCCGGTCGTGGCGGCAGCAGGGAAAGGGCCAGTTCATTCAGGGGAACCGTCACCGGATTACCCGTCTTGTGCTGGACGATGGACACGGCCCATCCGTCCCCCATCGGCTTGATGTCTTCCCATCTGAGCCGCTGCATATCACCCAGCCTCAGCCCCGTCATGCAGGAGAATCCGAAGGCTATCTGAACCTGGCGCTCGTTTTCCGTCGCCGTATCCACGGCAAGGAACCGGGACAGTTCGTCCGGAGTCAGGAACTCGCGGTGCTTGTCCGGCCAGTGGAAGCGCTCCAGCCTGTTCAGTCCACGGACCGGGTTGTACCCGATGCGGCCATCACGCAGGGCCTTGTTGAAAATGGCATTGATCGTCTCTCCGAACAGGAGCAGGGTGAAATCAGCCAGTTTGCCCTCTCTTTCCCTGATCTGGCCGGGATTCTTGTACACATTCCTCATGTATTCATAGAGGCCGCTGATGACCTCCGTGGACACGTCCTTCAAGAGAATGTCCGTCCTGCCGATGCTGTCAAGATATTCATTGATACGCGAACGGACATTGGTCTTGTGCTGCATCATTTTCTTGCAGTTGTCGCAGTTGGCCGAGTACCGGATGTATTCATCGCACCATTCCAGCCAGGTCGTTGTCCCGTCTATCCCATCTTCCCTTTCTTCCTGCTCCTTATCCCAATCCGGAGGATTGAGGATCCGGTCAGACCGGACCGCCATCGCTTTGAGGTAGGTCTTCCTGTTGATGGTCTTCGCATGGGGAGCGTTGTCCGGAATCAGATAGAGGTGAAGGTTCTCCCTCTTGCGGAAGCCCTTCTCGTAGTATTCGAGGTACAGTCCCCTGTTCCCTCCTTTCAACGGTCTTTCCTTGATCTCGACTTTCATAATCAGAGTGCGTTTGCGGTTTGAGTTGCAGGCTGGGCGAACAGGTTGTTCACCAGGTTCATGGTCTCCACCTTCTTCTGGTCCACGATCTTCGCGTACACCTCGGTCATCTTGATGCTGCTGTGCCCAAGGATCTTGCTCACCACATAGAGGTTGGCGCCCAACGTGAGAAGGGTCGTTGCGGCAGTATGGCGACTGCAATGGTAGGTTATGTGCTTGTCAATCTTGCACTCCATCACCCATTCTTGAAGGACGACTTCAACTGTGGTGGATGTGATATTCAACTCGTGAAATACCTCGTCTATGCCGTCTTTCTGCTGGGGCATCCACCGGAGCGCTTCATCGGAAAGAGGTATCGTCACCGGGTTTTTGGTCTTGACCTGTTTGTGCTCGATGTAGAGCGTCTTCCCGTCGGCGGCGGTGTGGATTTCACTCCAACGGAGAGACTTCATGTCGCTATACCGCAGTCCGGTAAAGCAGGAGAACAGGAAGGCCTTTTTCACGATGTCATACCGGCACGGAGTCTGGATCAGCGTCTTCAGTTCCTCAATGGTAAGGAACTCGCGCATGGCGATTTCCTTCTTCGGCTTCTCCTTTGCTTCGAGGGCCTTGAACGGGTTGCTTGGAATGAGTCCTTCTACGACAGCCTTGTTCAGACCCGCCGTGATCCGGTTCACCATCAGTCTGGCGGTGGTGTTGCTCAGAGTCTTCTTGTCCTTGTTGAACTTACAGGTCTTCAGGAATGCGATGAATCCCCGGCAGAACGCCCGGTCCACGTCCGCAAGGAGCAGATCCGGCTTCCCGATGGATTCCAGATATTCGTCCACACGGGCCTTTGCATTCCGCTTGCTTCTCGTACTGGACGCTGACAGATGCTTTTCACTGTTCACATAATGCTCTAGCCAGGAGGTCAGCGTAGTCCTCGACCTCTTCAGTTTCTCCCAGTCCACAAGGCCGTCCTTCTCGATGTCAATGATCCGCTGGGCCTTGATCTGTTCGGCGAGGTTGCGCGTGTTCTGGTTCTTCTGCTTCACCTCCGGAGAGGTTCCCGGGATGATGTAGAGTTTCAGTCCCTCTTTCTTGCGGTTTCCCTTGTAATACATGTCAAGGTAGAGACTGATCCTTCCGTCCTCCAAGACTTTCTCCCGGATCCGGACGGGTTCCTTGACCTTGATTTCCTTCTTAGTTTTACCCATTTTCGTTACTTTGTTTTCTTATCGTTTCCGATGTTAATATATTGTGCTTCAAGTAGTTACACTACTGACGCAAATATAAGCGAAACGGGACAAAAACGAGACAAAAACAGCGAAAAAGTATAGATAAATCTGCTATCTGAGTATCCAAGTGGAATTCAGACGGTACTCGGCTAATGCGCTGATGTTTATGACATTACGTCACTCACTTAACGCATCGTTTCCGATGGTTTGATTCGCTTGAAGTAATTGGTGGTTACTGGTGGATCCTTCAGATGTGCATGGCGCTCGCCGCGCTCTTCTCCATCATCCTCGCCGCCGGCATCGCGTACAGGATGATGGTCAAGCACGAACCGCTCGACGTGATGAAGCTCTTCCGGCCGCTCGCCGTGAGCATCATCCTCTGCTGGTGGTATCCGCCGGCGGACACGGGCATCGGACGGGGCGGCAGCTCGTGGTGCGTGCTGGATTTCCTGGCGTACATACCCAACGCCATAGGATCGTACACCCACGACCTCTACGAGGCGGAGGCCTCGCAGATCAGCGACCGCTACGAGGAGGTGCAGGGGCTCATATACGTAAGGGACACCCTTTACCAGAACCTCCAGGCGCAGGCGGACGTAGCGCGCACGGGCACGTCCGACCCGGACCTCGTGGAGGCGACCATGGAGAACGCGGGGGTGGACGAGGTGACGGCCATGGAGAAGGACGCCTCGAAGCTGTGGTTCACCTCCCTCACCGCGGGAGCCATCGTGGGCCTAGACAAGATCATAATGCTCATCGCCCTGATCGTGTTCAGGGTCGGCTGGTGGAGCACCATCTACTGCCAGCAGATCCTCCTGGGCATGCTGACGATCTTCGGACCGATCCAGTGGGCGTTCTCGCTCCTCCCGAAATGGGAGGGCGCATGGGCGAAGTGGCTCATCAGGTACCTCACCGTGCATTTCTACGGTGCGATGCTGTACTTCGTGGGATTCTACGTCCTGCTGCTTTTCGACATCGTCCTCTGCATCCAGGTGGAGAACCTCACGGCGATCACCGCCAGCGAGTCCACCATGGCCGCGTTCCTGCAGAACGCCTTCTTCTCCGCCGGCTACCTCATGGCCGCGAGCATCGTGGCGCTGAAGTGCCTGAACCTCGTCCCGGACCTCGCCGCGTGGATGATACCCGAGGGCGACACGGCCTTCTCTACGCGCAACTTCGGCGAGGGCGTGGCGCAGCAGGCGAAGAGCACCGCCACCGGCATGCTCAGCGGACACATCATCTGACAACGATAAAGACTCAACGGATATGGTAATCAAGAACCTTGAAAACAAGATCAGGCTGGTGGGGATCGTCTGCGCGATGTTCCTCGCCGGCTGCATCATCATCAGCGTGGCGAGCGTGATGACCGCCAGGGGCATGGTCTCCGACGCGCACCGGAAGATCTACGTGCTGGACGGCAACGTGCCGATCCTCGTCGAGCGCAGCTCCATGGAGGAGACCCTGGAGGTCGAGGCGAAGAGCCACGTGGAGATGTTCCACCATTACTTCTTCACCCTCGCCCCGGACGACAAGTACATCCGCTACACCATGGAGAAGGCCATGTCCCCCTAGAGTACCTTCCCCTACTATGAAGGATGCGCCTAGAACAGTATTGGATAATGTAATTGTCCCCTAATTGTAATATCTTCTTATCCCTACGCAGATTATAAGCATCACCTTTCTGCCTCTTCAAATTTTTGTGTGCCATGGCCAAGTTGATAACCTCACCGCAGCGGTCATACAATATGTCCCGTATCCGTTCTCAGAACACTACCCCGGAGCGGGCAGTAAGGAAAGCATTATGGCGTAAAGGCTACCGATTCCGACTCAATGACAAAAGACTCCCCGGCTCCCCCGACCTCGTACTCCCGAAATACCGCGCCGTCATCTTCATCAACGGCTGCTTCTGGCACGGTCACCGAGGTTGCCCAAAGTACACCGTTCCCAAGACTAACGAACAGTTTTGGCGCGAGAAAATTGCCCGCAACATCGCCCGCGACGAACTCAGTGTCCAGCGCCTCGACACCCTCGTTTGGACCGTGATCACCGTTTGGGAATGCGAACTTTCCAAGAAAAACTTCGACGCCACAATAACGCACATAGAGGCTGGTTTACAGACCGCAAAGGCAAAATATGAGCACTATCTCTCCATACGGCGCGAAAACCGCGAATTCGCCCGTCTACAAGCCAAGAAACAGAAAGAGAGACTCATACAACTCGAAGCCGAACTCAACATATCCCCAAAGTATAAAGCGATATGCAAATAAATCCTACGGCCTTCCTTCTAGCCAATCTTGGACAACTGGTATATAGTCCCCACATTGTTGACACCCAACTATGAAATAACCGACACCCCCCCACAAAAACAACTTTTATTGTTATCTTTACAATTGCATGCAAACTTCTTACTAAGTGGGCCACGGAAGCCTAAAAACAACGTGTCTTTAGAATGGGTATAATGAAACAGCAGCGTAGCCGCGTCGCTCTAAATTGCTCCTCAATGGGTACAGTCTCCCCCATTGACTTCGCTGCTTATGTTATTATCGAGATTTATCCTGACACGAAGAAGATTACGAAGGATGAAGATATTAATGAGTTCCCTGGATTAATGCCCATATTATTGTCCTTACTAGGCCGTGTAAAGGGGCATAATTACTCTAAGGAGGCACTTCTTTCGTTGGTTAAAGAAGAGTATCTAAAGGGCTTGTCTGTCTTCGACCTTATGGTGTTGATAGGTAATACGGCTTTTTGCTCCTTCCCAGTGGAGGAAGGAGACCCAATGTTTTTTAAGTCAGTATCACAGAATCCACCCCAGCTCAGGACCGACTATGGTGATGAACCATACATCAATTCGTTTTCCGATGCTCCTCCCCCTATAAAGAAAACACCGTTGACTATGGAATCCCCCAGGATTGCAACAGCTGTTACACGTGTTTTATCAAGAGCGGATCTTACTGTGGATCCATCAATAGTTGAGCTCAAGAGGAAATATAGAGAATTAGAGAAACCAAACACAAAGTACTATTGGCAGTGGAGGGTTAGTACAGAGGACTACTTAGAGTATCAAAACTGCCTAAAGGCTATTGACTTTAGTGATAGGACCAGGGAGAAAGTCAGGCTCTGCGCCCCTCAGTTATCCTTCTACATCGCGGAATGGTATAAACGCGAGTATGATGGATTCAACTCCGTGAGTTGCCTCGGAGATGTCGGGCTAAATTCTGGATACAGCAAGGAGATTTGGGAGGGATCACATTCTGATGGGGATATCCCCTATAGGACTACGGATACCGACCGGAATGAATGGCTGTATTCCACATATGTCCTCGGAGGCTTTCCTATCAAATACACGAAAAGGGCAAACCGCCTGGCATTCCTTTTTGAGGAGATGTGGGGGGAAGACCGGGAACAAGATTCCATTTCTGAGGAGCAATTGAACGAGTTGACCCAAGGGTTTGACGGGAATCAGGTGGTAAAGAACTCACTTATTTCTGGCAGCCTTCACGAGTACTATCGTTATCTCCTTCTTGAGGAAACAATGCCTATTGCGGATTCAGATAAGGACAAGGATCCTTTCACCGATTTTATCCGTAACCTTCAGGAAGGAAAGAAGTATTATTACGAGAATTTTATCAAACCCGTTTGGTATCTATATGTAGATCCCCATGACAGCATTGTTTCGGCGGACATTCAGATAGTATTTGGTCGTAAGGGTGACCGGTGCTATATACCTTGTGAGTGTTTGAGGTTCTGGGGTGTTCCGAATGTAGATTCTCTCACACACTTTGAGATTGCAGTGTCAAATTTGTATACGGGGGTTGAGAATTGCGTCCACTTCAGTAAAGCGAGTCCTGGTGATTACCCTTTTGTCGGGTGGACTAGGTATAACCGGATCACTATGCCGGTCTCATATGATACTGCAGAAAGAATCACAATCAGCATTCGGGCTTCAGGGGTCGAGATAGAAATTGGGAAGGCGATTTCTACTGAAGACAGCATCCAGTTTTATAAGACCGCACGTCCTTACGAATGGAGTTCAAGAGTCGATAATGGGACCCATACTGCCGTATTGTTCAATCCCGCCAAACTGTCTCTCATTGACAACTCTTCAGAGGTCTCTGACAAGTTGTTTTCTGAAGGAGGGAAGGTCTGGAAGTGGATACCCCTGACAGAGGAAATAGTTTTGTCGTCGGATGGAGATGAAACAATCACTTATGCCCCCCATAACAGCAGGCTGGACGTTCAGTTCAAACTGCTTCAGGGAGTTATCAAGTATAACAGTTTTCGTGATATAGTTTATTTCAGGCGAGTTGATGACGAGGTACTTCAAACTCCTGTCCCATTATTAAAGGACAATGGTTTCTCTGTTAAATTCACCCCATATGGGACTGATAGGGCCGTAACCATTAGCCCCAATAGGTGCAAGGTCCAATTCAAACGGGTCGAGGATGCCCGTTTCATTGACTGGGATACACAGACTCACCCAGAGCAAGGCCTTCTTCAAATACGAATCATTTATCCCGAAGGAAACATCTCCACGAGAAAGCTTGTCTATTATCTTCCGAATACTCAACCTATTATTCGCCATGTGCATGACAATAGGATCGTGTTCGGGAAAGAGCTCCGCGATGTTTATGCACCCAGCGCTGATGGGTATTATCCTCTTCAGAGAAACGCAGAGGGCAACTATGAGTACACTGATAATTTAGTTTCTGGTTATAATCCCTATTCTGATACCATACCATTTGTTCTCGGGATACCTGATAAAGAGTATGCCGTCATCAATGTTTATCGTTCAGCTATTTGCAAAGAGCTGTATCTTAAGACCAGGGAAGCTCCTATCAAACGGTATGATGGGAGTCGTGGCTTCGTGGAGGTCCCATTCATACTTAAAGACAGTTTTGAGATTCGTTCCATCAATGAAGATGGCGTCACAAGGGCCAGATGCGGCCAGGATTTATATATGGGATTCGATTATAGTTTAGGTAATAGAATAACGGATTCCGAAAACGAGCTTAGATACTATATGTTCAAGGATCGTGGTTTTACGTCAAACGACCTAAATAAGGTACAATTGGAAACAACCCCCGAGCAGTATCGTTTCTATTACTGGTCAATGTCAACTGGGGAGGACCCCTTTCCTTTGGAGCAATCCTTTGATCCCAGCACGAAAATTCTGACGATTGACACAACCTTCTTCAATAAGAACAAGCATGGCATCATCTTCCAAAGCCTTAAGGACCTTCATCCAAGGCATTATTTTATGCCCATTTTGGGAAATCAAAGGATGAGATATGGCGCCAGTTCCAGGGTTAGGTGTTATGATGTCGCAGCTGAGCATGGGATTCCATTTCAAGTTTTTCCCAACCTAAAGGATATTTTTACGAATTCTGACCCTATGTTCTTTCTTACCGGTTTTTTGCAGGAACTGATGAAAGAACACAGGTGGAGTTTATCTGCCCAAGACTACAAGAACCTGCACAGGTTTGCAGATGAGTTCCTGTTCGATTGGCTTATGATACCACACCAGCTTTGGAAAAACAAGCTGATCAAAGATGCTGGCTGGACGCTGCACCAAGAGATCCCAAGAGCACTCTTCCGAACCTCCCCTCATATCCGGAATGAAGAAAAGGGGTATCTTGAAAAGGTTCTTGAATTGTATTGGGACCTGCCTCCATCTTCTCAGTGGAACTTTAGGAGAAGTTCTCGTCCGGAGAATATCCTCATGCAATCCATGCGACATGTAAAAGGTGATTATTCGGGCTTCAACCTGGATTTTGAAGACCGGATTAAGAAGCTTCAATATCTCCGAAGCAGCAATAACCTGTACGAGGGAATGTATAAAATGATGGCGCAACTGTTAAACAACACACATTATAGTTTATATGGATTTTGTTAAGCTTTATCGTGAGAATCAAGATGCGGTCAAAAGGGCACTCAAAGCCATGTGGTGCAGTGAGGCCCATGATCAGACGCAAGAGTTGTATGTCGGACAGATTTCAGAACTGATCGATAATGAGTTATTCTCGTCGGAGAAATATCTGCCATTAGTACAGTGCATGGACCGATATGAGTCTATTGACCCAAATGATCTTGACAAGGCTAACAGGATGGTCGGAGGGCTATGGAATAAGTCCTTCCTTCCATATAAGCACCAGATGAAAAGCTGGGATGAGCTTGAAAAAGGTAACTCAATTGTAGTGTCGACAGGCACAGGATCTGGAAAGACTGAGTGTTTTATGCTCCCATTAGTTAGTGACCTCCTGTCTCAACCTCAGAGTAGTACTATCAAGGCTATTTTCTTGTACCCCCTCAACGCGCTTATGGAGGACCAGAAGGACAGGCTTCAAGAACTTCTGAACGGTACACATTTGCGTTTTTCGGTTTATAATGGAAATCTCCCTAATGATGATGGCGCTTCTGCTGCAACGCCCAAGTTGAGGCTTCAATTAAAAAAGCATGTAGCAGAAGAACGTGCGAAGTATCCCAATATCGTTCCTACAAGATTGGAGTTATGGGCTTCCCCTCCGGACATCATCCTCACCAACCCAACCATGTTGGAGTACATGCTCATCCGGAACAAGGATCAGCACCTATTCACCCCAGGGTCTCTTCGCTGGATGGTGATTGATGAAGCCCACACTTTCTCTGGTGCCGGCGCAGCTGAATTGGCAATGCTTCTCAGGAGGGTAAGGGATGCTTTTGATCTCAAAGAGCCAGATGATATCCGCTACGCCACGTCGTCCGCGACCATTGGTAATGCTGCATCCCAAGACCAGAAGGATGCTGCCATCGTTAAATTCATCGGTGATATAACCGGTTCACGAAAAGTGAAGGCCATCGATGGGAAACGATCATTCAAACCAGATCCCTCAGATAGTCCAGAATTGAAAAGATGTAGGGAAATCCTCAATCTCAACGATTACGTCAGACTGGACACCTTGTTCCCTTCCAGTGGAGAGACTATTGAGGATAAACTCACCCGCTTGGATGCATTGTGCTCCCTCCCTAACCCTTTGAAAGCGAAGGTCCATTTCTTCTACAGGGTTCCGTCCAATGGGCTTAGGGTTCGCCTGAATGAGTTCCATGGTTCAGGGAAAGCACTGAAGGTACATTCTTCCTCCCCAATAAACAGTACAGGAGCTCCTTATCTCGAGCTAATGCGTTGTGAGCATTGCGGAGAGTTTGTAGCTATCGGAGAATCAGTAACAGGTGAACCTGACAAGTACAAGGCTACATCGTCATCCGATAATGACCTCTTTGATTTTGAATCTTCGAAGAGAGGGACAAAGCTTATATTCTCATATACTGATCGAGCTATTAACCCCAAGGACAGCAACGGCAATGTCTCGGTAGAAATCAACGATGGTTTAATCAAAGAAGACACATCAGGGGGTGGAGTCAGATGGCGCATTGTTCAGAATGTCCAAAAATGTTGTCCATGCTGCGGAGAAAGGATATTAGGGAGATCTGAGGATGATGATGAAGAAAACAATGACACCAATGAGGTTGCAAATGGAGTAAGGTCTTTCCGAGTATCTGGTAGTTTTGTATCAAGGACCCTCGCCCCTAGCATCCTTGATAACATGATGTCCTCCCAAAGTCCTGACCGTCCTCACAAAGGTCAGCAATACATTAGCTTCGTTGACAGCCGGCAAGGTGCAGCCCAGTCCACGATGCAACAGAACCTAGAGGAGGAGAGGCTTTGGATATATAGCCGTATCTTCCATGAGCTCAACAAGAGGGCAGCAGGAATTGATCCTACTATTATCCAAAAGAGAGAAAGATACAAGTCAATGGGACTTGAACAAAGTGAAATTGACACACTTGCTCCCCTCCCGAAATCATATATGGGATGGGATGAGGTATTCAACCTCCTCTATTCTGATCCTGATGCCGAACGGTTGGCGTTCCAATTTGTCAATAAACGTGAGTTGAGCGATGAGTATGACACGGATCATGAAATAGTGGAAAGGGAGTATAAGAAGAAATACATTTACTCTTCAATGATTGAGCAGCTTGGAAAGCGGCCCAAAAAAGCGGCCGCACCCGAGACAATGGGCCTTTTCACATCCTACTATCCTAAACTTGAAATGATAACCGAGCTACCGGATGCTGTATCGCAGTTCAATACTAAATTCTCAGCGAACATCGGACTTGAAGATTGGAAGAGTCTTCTCAAGATGTACCTGGATACATATGTGCGATCGAATGAGTCACTTTATATGAAAAACGGCTCAGGCAATGATGGGTTAGACATAAAGAATTGCTGCCGTCGGTTTGGAACGACAAAACCGCCACGCCGGCCTGTCCATAAACCTGAGATTACGGATGACAAGAAAGGAAGGTATATCTCTTCAATTGTCCTTCTTGCGACCCTCATTGATCCTACGTCTTCCAACATCAATGATACTATTTATACTCATCGGACAGACATCAATAAAGTCCTTGATGCATTCTGGAAGGATCTTACAGATACAACCAAGATCATTCAGTTTAGCGAATTCTATGACGGAAGCATATGGGACTTTGACCGTGATCGTGATGCAAACAAGGCACAACAGTATCGTCTGAATGTTGCTGATATTGCGTTCAAACTTTATGATGTTGTCTGGCTTTGTGATTCGCGTCTGGCAAAGGAGAAGAACCCAGCCTTACGCCCCATGGAGACTTTGTTTATGGGGTATTCTCCGTACATTATCAACAACAAGGCGCAAAAGCCCATCACTGGCCCCGAGGATTGGAGTGTGTATCCATTCCTCAAAGGCCTGAATAACGGGCAGCCAGTATCTTACGATGTGCTTTCGTCATGGATGGACGAGAATCGCGAGCTTCTCATCACGGCACACTTGTGGGGTAGGAATGGGGCATTCGAAAATGTGTTAACCAAGATCCTCCAGTATCCGGATATTTTCATTCAGGCGGAACATACTGCACAGGTCGACAAGATGATTGCTAAACAGAGCCAGGACCTCTTCAAAGATCGTCGGATTAATATTCTTGCCTGTTCCACAACTATGGAAATGGGCGTTGATCTGGGCAATCTGGAGATGGTCTTGATGACATCAGTTCCCCCTCATCCTTCCAATTACAAGCAGCGGGCAGGACGTAGCGGGCGAAATGACAATCCAAGGAGCGCATGTATTACCCTTTGCCCTTCTGATTCCGTAGGCCTCAGAACACTCCTCAACCCTATGGAGAACTTAATTAACAGGCCGATGCAAACTCCCTTTGTTGACTTGAGCAGCCCCCAGGTCATTCAACGACACGCCAATGCTTACTTGTTCAGGCTTTCCGGTATCTTTGCTAATAATGCAAGGGGGAACGCAAATAACCTTGACCAGGAGGTCATAGAATTCTTTACTCCTTTCTCTTTCGGTAAGGACAATGATGGGATCCGTTATGACGAGGTCTGTGATACTATGGGACGTCTCAAGTTTCCTTGCGACAAATTGGGAGATAAGACCCAGACCAAATTCTACGATTTCAAAGGCTATCTCAACAATTGTGAAACAGATCCTAATAATCACCTGACTTCAATCCTGAGCAATACGATTTATGATTCTAATCCGTCTCTTGTTATCCAGTATTGTAAAGATGAACTTGAGCGTTGTTATGAAGAGCTATCTCTTCGTGCGGATGAACTTGCCGGTGCCTATGAAAATGCCAAGAATAATGCCTTAAATGACACAAGCCTAAGTACGAAAGTTAAAGGAGATCGGGTTGATACCCCATACGGTTTTTACCTCAGGCATAAGTTCAGTGAGCTTTTGAGCAAAAATCTTATAGAGTTTTTTGCGACAAACCGCTTTACGCCTAATGCTAATATGCCTGTTAACGTCGTCGAATTTGACATTAACAACGGTAAGTACGGGAAATATGACCGGTACAGGTCAAATAACCCTTCATATCCTCTCCAACAGGCAATATCACAGTATTCCCCTGGTAATACAGTTGTACTGGAAAACAGGACGATTATTGTCCGCGGTCTTCTGTATACAGGCATGTTTAAGTCCAATGTCACCTTCAAGAAAATCTATTCCGATGGCATTAATACGGTCGTTGGTGAGGAGAGAAAAAACATGCTACCGCAGTTGCTCACATGGCCTGTTAACAACAAGGTTGAGCTAACAATGATAGAGCCATATGCCTTCATTCCAGACATCAATGAGGATTATAGCCGAGTCGTGGAGGATGCCCCTTATACACAGGTTAGTGCTCAACTGATAGGCGCTGGCGACTGGGCTGATCTTAGCAACGACACGTCCCTGATCTCTGTTAGGAATAACCGAGACTGTGGTGACGCCAGTATCCTCTATTACAACGAGGGAGTCGGTTTTGGGTACTGCTTCTGTTCTAATTGCGGAAAGGCGATGATTGAGTATGCGCCAGGGACAGGACTCAGGAACATGCCTGCTGAAATGGATAATGCTATGAGGGATGTTAACGGATCACCTGAGTATTTCCATTACATGATTAACCGGAAAAAGGTAGTTCCTGGTGGAAAGAGCTTTAAGGTCGAGTGCTATTCTTCATCGAACACGATCAAAAGGAATGTCATCATTGGCGGAATGATCCAAACTGACTACAGTGAAATCCGCATTAGAAAGGACGGACGTGCCCAATGGCTCTCAGATAGAGCTGAAGAGAACCTGCTTGTAACGCTTGGTATCGTTTTCACCCAAACGTTCGTTGAAAGCTTGGGAAAAGACCGGCAGGACGTAGATTTTGCCATTACGCCCAATGGACATATCTGTATCTTTGATACCAATCCCGGAGGTTCCGGCTACTCTAACCAACTGGTGAACATGGCCATTATGGAGTCCGTCATTAGGGCATCAGAAGCCCTTCTTGATAGGATTTCTTCTAAAGACGAGCTTATTGATAGGTATACGAAACGTTATTATGAGCGTATTGATATTGAGGCTGCAAAGAAATGGATTAAAGATGAACGAGCCGCTTCAGCCTCTCTTCCCGACGATGTGACCGCAGCATATCCGACGGCAATGCGTTCCGTATTTGAAGATATCCTGTCCGGGTTAGCTCATGCTCCAGCAAGAGAAGCAGGAATCCTTTTCGTTGATTCCGACTTCAACAAATGGCTCTATCAAGATAATAGCGTCTCCCCTTCCATTACTTGGAAAGCAAGGGTACATGAGATCCGAACAAGAGGTAATAGAAAGACAATATGTGTCGCTAATCCGCCTGCGTTTATTGTAAGGCCTGCCATATCCGTGTTGTCGCAGATCAGTGATTGGGCAGATGTTGTATCCTCGCCCATTTCAATGCCGTCCGGTCTGTATCCGGTTGCATTGGTTAACGGCAAGTTTTTCTTTACTAACCAGAGAGAAACGACATCAATAAACGCCAATTGGTGCCGCGGTAATGTGTTCTGCATTGATGCGGATAAAATGCCACCTCTCTCTACCTCACCTATTTCACTTGCTCAATTACCGTCATCGGTTAAGTTTACGTTGGATGCTTCTGATCCTATGAAGATCAATAGCTCTGATCTTGCACCTATAGTTACTGGGAGAATACCTAACTTGATTAACGAGTTCTTTGATTACTGTTCAAATAACCCAACCCATACTTTGACGATTACCAGCCAGGATGAACACTTGAAGTCAGCGATGGGAATTGTAACCACTCTTCAGTTTGCGGAATGGTTCATAACCAAGATCAGGAGGCCATTTACAATATCATTCCTGCTTGAAGACTATTATGATATTGCGTCTCATGATATTACGAAGAACATCGAGAATTCAACGAAACGCAACGCTTTTCTCGAAGACATGACCAATACTTGGATGGATCATGTTGACCAGGTACATGGGATACAAGGGACATTTACTCCCGCTTCCAACTTACTCTGCAGCCGCAAAGGAACTTTACCACATTGGCGGGAGTTCAGATTGAAGTATGGCAGGAAAGAATTGATCCTTTACCCGAACGGGGGACTGATCAATGAGTGGTATTTCGACCGGTTCAGGGATCTTGTTGGTATAACCATGGACAATATTACTCCAGAAGATGACCTTCCCCTTTATCGGAGAAATACCATCATGTATGATGTTGAGATTAAAGACTGTTGATAACTAGATATGACACCTGAAGGGAAAAACAACCGGGCAGGTTTCGAGACCTACCTAAAACTGCACCTTCCACGAGGGAAAGACTGCGCCCAGTATTCCCGTGACTTAGACCGTAAAATTAAACAGTTCTACAAGAACAAGTTGAATCGGGATATTAACTCGATTTATGAGTTGACCCAAGAGGTGGAGGTCTTTCGTATAAAACAGGAAATCGTGTCCCACCCCACAATGGTATATATGCGTTCTCGCAGGGGTGATTCACGAATCGAGGGTCTTGATTGGTACATTGATTATCTAAGGACGCCCCCCACGACGTTCACAATCAATTTACCTTCAGGTGCGTTTACCGTTTTTCGGCGCGCAACCCCAGATATGGAAGGAAAACACATAAAACGTGAGCAGAGTATTATACAGCGGAATCCTGAGGCCAGGAAGAAGTGCATTGAATACTTCGGGTATAGTTGTGCGGCCTGTGGACTCCTTATGTCAAAAAAGTACGGACCACTTGGTAAAGATGTTATTGAGGTCCATCACCTGAAACCTATACATGAGTATGACGACTCTCACCCTGTGGACTATAAGACTGATTTGATTCCATTATGTCCCAATTGTCATACTATGATTCACAAATTAGAAGACCCTGGAGATCTTGAAGGGTTAAAACTCATTATTAAAGATTGCGAAACAAATTCTATTTAATTGTTCACAATTTCTTTGTTCTACTAATTAATACCCAAACGCATAGTGTCTCAGAAACTGTTTACTAAATCCGCCTTCAAGCAAGCCCTGACTTGCCCGACAGCGGCATACTATTACCGAAACCCTCAGATCTATGCCAACCAACAGTTGGATGACGAGTTCCTTGAGTCCCTGGCAGAAGGAGGATTCCAGGTTGGTGAAGCGTCAAAGGTATACTACGGCATTCCGGAGAACGACACTATCGAAGCTCTGGGATATGACGAAGCCCTTGCCAAGACCCGGGAAATGTTTGCCTCTCCACGTGCCAGGATTGCGGAGGCAGCCTTCCGCTACGGCAATTGTTTCATACGGGCGGATATAATTGTGAAGGACGGGTATGATATCCAACTAATCGAAGTCAAGGCAAAGTCCTGGGATCCTGAATCAGACTCCTTCTGGGGCCGAAGGGATCCGAATGCAGTCAGTGGTGATATCCTTCCTTACGTTTACGACGTCGCTTTCCAGAAATGGGTCCTGATGAATGCTCTGAAGGAGCAGTATCCTGATGAGGCGTTTACTGTGAAGGCATACTTGATGATGGCCGATAAAAGCAAGAAAGCCCCGATAGACGGCATCAACCAGATGTTCAAGATTGTCGATGTGGACGGCAGGAAGAGAGCTGCACGTGCCCCCAGCGCTTTCAAACTCACAGGGACCGATCCTGTGGTAGTTGCTTTCGATGTCGACCGGGTCTGTAACCGCATTCTTAAGGGTGAAACCAGTGAGCAGAGTGTCCTTTTCGGCGACTTGTCCTTCGTTGAGTTCATCAACCAAATGGCTGATGCCTATTGCAAGAATGAACGAGTATGGAGCAAGGTTTCCCACAAGTGTTTCAACTGCCCCTTCACAAAGGTCCATGGCGATGATCCAAAGCTCCGGGACGGTTTTCATGAGTGCTGGAAGAATGGGTTGAGCTGGGTGGACGAGGATTTCGACAGGCCACTGATATCTGACCTGAACGGCAGAAAGGACGGCTACATCAGAAAGGAGCAGTATCACTTGGAGGATATTGCCCCTGCTCCCGGATATAGCGTCAATGACAGCGGCGGGATCTTATCTCAGGACCGCAATCTGCTCATCGCCGGTCTACTCACCGACCGTAAGGAGATCACCAATCTCTATGGTGGCAATCTTCACGGAGACACTTATCTGAATAAGGGGTTCCTGAAGCAGATAATGGACACCTGGGTGTTCCCGCTTCACATGATCGACTTCGAGACCTCGGCTGTTGCCCTTCCCTTCTACAAGGGTATGCGTCCCTATGAGTCAGTCGCCTTCCAGTACTCACATCATATTATACGCAAGACTGACGATGGGTTCACCATCGAGCACGCTGGGCAGTTCATCAATGTGGAGAAAGGACACTTTCCGAACTTCGACTTCCTTCGCTCCCTTAAGGCGGAACTGGAGAAGGATGAAGGCTCCATCTTCCGTTATGCCCCCCATGAGAACACCATTCTCAACCATATCGCCGACCAGTTGGGTTTTTCCGATGAGCCGGACAAGGATGATCTGCAGGAATTCATCGCAACGATAACTCATCCCACAGGATACAAGGAAGGCGGCCCCAGGGACATGATTGACTTGCTGGCGGTAGTCAAGCGCTGTTTCTACCACTCCTCGATGAAAGGGAGCAATTCACTGAAGGTGGTACTTCCTGCTATCCTGAACATAAGTGAATTCATACAGGAAAAGTATTCCAGACCCATATACGGCTCAGAAATTAAGTCTCTTAACATACCTGAGGACTCCCCCATCGCATGGATTACGTTCGATGAGGAAGGATCGGTTATCAACCCTTACAAGCTCCTTCCGCCTATCGCCGAATATATGGGGCTGAGCGAAAAGGAGGCAGAGGCGATCGGGCTTGCTGCCGACTCCAAAATAGCCAATGGAGGCGCCGCGCTCACCGCCTACAGCGAACTCCAGTTCAGTGACGACGTGAAATCAGATGCCCTGTCCAGGGCGTTGCTCCGCTACTGTGAGCTTGACACCATGGCCATGGTATTCATCTGGGAGTATTTCAATAATGAAGTTTACGGGAATGGTTAATACGGTTATTTCAGGCCCTGGTCCATCTCATCCTCCATTTCCTTGAGGACCTTGAACCTTTCCGCTTTCGTAGCCTCATCGTAGTAATAATCATCAGGGACATTCTCGGTGGAAATGACCTCGCCGAGATAGTACCATACCTGGCAGACGAGGTATTCCTCCCCGTCTTCAACGACTTGAACCAAGTCATTGCCGTCTTCATCGACGAAGGGCACGAATTCGGCTTTATCGACAAGAACAGTAAGCCTGGGCGCTTCCTTGCGCCGGCCGTTGATGAGATAGAGTTCGTCATACTCGACGCACTGAATGTCAACGCCCTCTTCGGTTTCCGTCTGAATGACATACCTGTTCGCGTTGCTCGGGTAAATGAATCTGTGCTCGACATGCTGGCATCCGTTGAGAATATCCTTGAAGCAAGACCTGTCGATCTGAAGTGTAAGTCTCTTTGCCATCGGTGTTTGTGTTATGAGGTTAAGTGTCCAAATATAAGGGTTATTTCGTCAAAAAGCATTGTCAATCGTAAAAGATGGTTGAGTTTTGCCGGCATAGAGTCCAAAGCATAGGTCTCCGATCGGATCGGAATACATCCTCCGTATCAGGTTGTCTCTTTGCGGGCCGCCTTCGTGGATGCTGAAGTCCCAGGCCGTGCTGCGGCAGAACGCGGCGAAACGCTGGACGGCATGTGGTCCTCCGAAGCGCTCCCGGATAATCCGTACGATCGTTTTCGGGTCATGCGCCTTGAACTCCCTGTCAATGACGCACCTGGCTATTTCGACCCTTATGTCGTGGAATGCATCTCCCAAGACATACCACACCTGGTCGCAGGTATCATACTGTTCGACCCATACGCGGTATTTGTACACGGACACAAGAATGCGTACCTGGTCAGATGCACAGTCCGGCGGGACATCATCAAAACGCTCGAAGAAGATCTCCTCCTGAAGGATCGGTCCAAGGGTGAAATCTGCCTCGACAGTATTCGCCTTCGCCCTGGCTGTTTCACGGCTTTTCTTTTTCATGGTAATCAGATTTTTTTTTGATTGAACATCCGCATCGTTTTGCCACCGTGGCATCTGGCTTGCTCGGTTGGCGGCCCTCAAGGGGCGCTCTTGATGCACGTCACAAATGTAGTGTTTTTAATGGAATTATCTATTATTCCCCAATGAATTATCTTTACCCTGTGCGGCCTTTTTGTTGTATTCGCTCATATAACAGTACCTGTGTCGCCACTTGGCACATTCGTATGTTATCTTTGTCGCGATGAAGCCTATCCCAATCATTGACGTCGACTCCCTTGAGCTGGCATTTGCCGGCACGATCAAGGCGGGATTCCCATCCCCTGCGGAGGAGGTCCGGGAGAAACTGGACCTAGTGAAGCTGCTGGTGCAGCACACCGCCTCTACCTTCTTCTTCCGCATTGACGGGGTCTCGATGGTGGACGCTGACATGGACGAGGGGGACATCATCATAGTCGACCGCGGCGTGGAGCCCCATAACGGCTGCAAAGCTGTCTGCTTCATCGACGGCGAGTACACCGTAAAGCGCGTCGAACTACACGACGGAGGGGCTGTCCTTCTGCCCTGCAACGAGAAGAACACAAAGTATAAACCCATCCGGGTCGGCCCCGAGAATGATTTCCTCATCTGGGGTATCGTCACCTGGGTAATAAAGAAAGTATAGCCATGACTGATAGAAGGGAATTCATAAGGAAACCGCTTCTCACCTCTTCACTTCTTGACTACTGACATCCATGTACGCCCTTGCTGACTGCAACAATTTCTTCGCTTCGTGCGAAAGGGTCTTCCGTCCCGAGCTGAACGGAAAGCCGGTCATCGTGCTGTCCAACAATGATGGCTGCGCTGTGGCAAGGAGCAACGAGGCCAAGGCGCTGGGTATCAAGATGGGCGATCCCCTGTTCAAGATAAGGGATATCGTGGAGAAGAACCATGTTGACGTCTTCTCTGGTAATTTCGCACTGTACGGCGACATGTCCAGACGGGTGCAGGAGGTGCTGAGGGGCTACTCCCCTTCCGTCGAGGTCTATTCCATCGACGAGGCGTTCCTGGACCTCGACGGCATTGACACGGACTTCGACTCCTATGCCAAGGAGATCTCGAGAGAATGTTGGCGGCGTACCTCCATCCCGGTGTCTGTGGGTATCGCTCCTACTAAGACCCTCGCGAAGATCGCCTCCAAGCTCTGCAAGAAATACCCCAGGTTGAAGGGCGGCTGCTACATGCACCAGACGCAGGATATCGAGAAGGTCCTGAGGAATTTCCCTGCAGAGGATGTCTGGGGCATAGGCCGAAGGATGATAAAGAGGCTGGAGGCAATGGGTGCCAAGACTGCGTGGGACTACGCTTCCCTCCCGGAGACGACGGTCCGGATGCTTTTCCATCTCCCCGGGTTCAGGACATGGAAGGAGCTCAAGGGTATCCCCTGCATTGCCTTGGAGGACATGATCGAACCGCGAAAGACCATCTGCGTGTCGAGGAGCTTCAGCAGGGAGATAACGGAAAGGGACGAACTCTGCGAGCAAGTTGCCAACTTCGCGGAATCCGCCGTGTCCAAGCTCCGCGCCCAGCATTCGGTAGCCCTTGAGATGGTTGTCTTCGCTATGACGAACCGGTTCAAGGAGAACGCCCCCCAGGCTTTCAGCAGCAGCCATGTCGTCATCCCTGACGGAACGGCCGAGCACAGGACGTTCATTCGTTGCGCTCTTCAAGGCTGCCGCGACTTCTACAGACCCGGCTACGCTTACAAGAAGGCAGGGGTGGTCATCACGAAGCTCGTGCAGGAAGAGGGCTTTTCCCGTTCCCTCTTTTCGGACATGGATGCACTTGAAAAGGAGTCGAGACTCTCTTCAAGCATCGACTCCATACATAAGCTTTTCGGACGCGGCGCCGTGCTGCTGGGATCCCAGGGAACAGGAGAGATCAAGATGTCGCGCGAACACCAGTCACCGCATTACACGACCCTCTGGGCAGATATCCCGAGGGCTTCCGTGAAATGATCATCAGCAATACTCTCCGTATTCGCAGCCGATGTTCTCTGCATGGATCCGGTCAATGAGCGTACCCTTCCTGTCGAAAAGCTGTATCGTCCCGACGCCGTTTCCTCCGTTCCACAGCCTGTTGTGCCGCTTCGTCCCGTCGGGGGCTTCGTAATTCACGAGCAGCATGTCCTTCTTCTCGCAGGTGACATCGGTGATCATCCTGCCGGAAGTGCTTGACTGCTCCACGTGCCAGACAATCTGCGTGTCGGTTTCCCGGCAGTCGAACTCCGTGTGTACGCCTGTCCAAGCCTTGGAGAAATTGAACTCATAGGGTTTCCCTTCATACCAGAATGCGGAAAGGAGCTTACGTGGCAGCGCAACGGGCCCCACTTTCGGACGTCCTCCCCCGATGTCGAAGACGCTGTCTTCCAGCTTGCGCCCCGTGATCTCACTGGTGAGGTTGTTCGATGACAGCCAGACCCACGGCGAAGTGAAGTCCTTGCCCCAGTTCTTGTCTGCATAGCCGTAACAGTCCTTAGGGCGGACCACATAACGCCGCCCGTTCCAGATGACTTCACCTTCGAACTCGCTCTTCATCCCCTCGGCATGCCAGAACATCTCGAAAGCCTCGGCGTGGCGAAACACTTCGTCGGCTCCGAATCCCACGTTGAAAGCCGTGATCTTGCGGATTCTGAGGTTCCAGGACATTTCGCCGTCCTGGCACATCCACTCGGGGTGTGATGCGGAATCTTCAACCTTCACATGCCCCCGGGTTTCAGTCTCATTGAGAAAACAGTCGTCCGCCTCTATACTGAACGGAACGCCCCAGTCCACCTTGATTCGTTTCCATCCCCAGAATCGGTGCAGCTGTGCGGCGTCCGGCCCCCAGGCCCCTGCCTTGACCATCATGTAGGAAGGTTTCTGAGGCTTTCCGGGAATCTGTCCGAAAACGGGTTCCTCCCCGCCAAGGGACGGATTGCAGAGGAAAAACTCGATGAAGAAGGGTTTGGCTTCGCCGGTCTGTGCATCATATCCAGTGAAGGAATGCCACCACCAGTCATAACCTTTGCTTGCCTGCGCTCCGAACAGCTGGCAGGCGTCACGGGAGATGTCGTGTCTGTTGAACATTGTTTTCCTTTTTTCCATTAAACCATCAAAAATCGTGGCAAAGAGGATTCTGCTGACACTTTGGCACTTCCAGGCAAATCATTATATTTGTGTATATTCTTTTTATTTATGGCATTCAACGAAGATAGACTGATTCAAACGTCATTTCCGTTCCTTCGTGACGATACTGTCCTATATGTGGGTGGAAGTTCCGGGACCTCGCTGGCCATCATTGCGGGCTGCAGGGAGGAGCTTTCTTCCAGATTCCACGACTCTGGATACAGGTTTCTATTTCTTCCTGAACTCGTTGAAAGCCTTTCACCGGAGATGCTCAGTTACCTATTTCCTGGGCAGAGTGATTCTATCCATGTTACAGATCTTTATAACAGGATTAGGTACGAGGCTAAGCTCGTGGACGTGGAAGGATTCATGTACAGAAAGTTTGGTCAAGCTTACTTCTATCCGATCAATTTCTCTCCTGAAGAAGGAATCCCCGCTATCCTCGATGATTTTATCTCAATCATTCAGGCTAACCGCATAGATGACTTATATCCCGGGAGCGAACCGAATCTCCTTGATGAGAGCGAGAGTATTACCGGTGAGAAAGCCAGCGTTAAGCACCAGAAACGGAGGATCGCAAAATTCCGTCTTCCCAGCCGTATGCCGGATCTTTATGAGATTATCAAGACGTCTGAAGACAGCGGTACTGTTGATTATTCTCGTATTCCTCCTATTACAGAAGACGAACCTCTTGACACCAGAGCTCAGGCCATCCTGGAAGCATGGGAGCGTTTCAAGAGTGAATTCGGCATTACTCTGGAGGATCTTGACTTCCTTCTGGGTTATTCGGTTAAGCTCAGCCGATTGTATATAACATCTAACAACAGAATCTATCTTCCCGACTGGGATGGGAAACCTGAAGTTAAGATGGATGACCTCACCAAATCCCTCTATTTTTTCTATCTACGCCATCCCCGGGGCGCCGCTTTCAAGGAATTGCAGGATTTCGAGAGTGAGGTCTATCAGATATATCTCAGCATAACCGGCAGGGATGACTTGGAGGGGATACAGAATACCGTTGCCAGGCTTGTATCGCCATATAGTGATGTCAGGAATTCCTGTGTGTCGAGGATAAAGAAAGCATTTCGGGATATCGTTGGTGACCGTATCGCCAAGTATTACTACATCAGTGGACGTGCTGGAGAGAACCGTTCAGTCAGCCTAGACCGCGACCTCGTTATCTGGCAACACTGATCTACCCCATGAGGCAGTTATAAAGAAGAGGACCTTGTCAGTCCTCTTCTTCAAATATGTCGTCCACCCGCCCGAGGTTGGTAATACTGCTCGCCATCTTGGCAATCCTTGAATGTGCCGTGCAGTATCTTGCCCTCATCTTCTCCAAACCTGCTGGCGTTGCGTCAAAATCCAGTGCATTAGCGATATTGAGGTCGCGAGCGACTTCCACTGAGTCCTGGTTCGCTCCAATGTAGGCCAGCACCCAGCCTTTTTCGCGCAGTCTGGAGACAAGATTCTTTATCGTCCTTCCGGAGTATTCCTCGGATGAGTTTTCCATGCCGTCGGTGATAACCGTTGCCATAACCTTGTCCTCCACCCGGATGAGGCCCTCTAGATTATTGAGCGTCTTGCCCATTGCGTCATAAAGAGGTGTGCATCCTCCCGGCTGATAGTCTTTCTCGGTGAAAGGTGCGACCGATTCAATGGGGACGCGGTCCCTGCGAGTCTTTATTCCTCCGATGCCGTTACCTTCGAAAGTGACAATGGTGACATAGTGACTCTGGCCCGGATTATCCTCTTGATTTTTCCTGATGCCGCTGAGCACTTCGTTGATGCTGGCAAGTGTTGATCTGTAAATGGACGACATGCTCCCGCTCTCGTCCAGGATGATTACATTGTAAATGTTCATTGCTAGTATATTGTTTGGTTTCCGGGGGCAAAAATACGTCTTCTGTTGACGGTAGAGGAATATCTGCAAGGCTTGCAGCTATTTGAAGGAATCTATATCAATAGATTAATCTGAAATCGCTAATCGAATACCAATAAAATCCGTAGGATATCACCTTTGGGTTTAGTTTTGTACCTATAGGGTCAACATGTATATAGATCCCTTACAGAATCTAAAGAGTCCGTAAGTTACCTCCATATAATCTTGCTTGACAAGTTATTCACATTGTTGATAACTTCTTTCCCTATTACCTCTTATTCTGTGCGGCTCTAATTATCTTTGCTAAAGATGACGTCAAACGTAACCACATTTACTGTCATGAAAGATATCAGTACTTCAAATAAAAGCACCCAGCTAAAGCATCAGGATTTATTCGACCTCAAGAAACTGATAGAATCATCCGATGTGTCATCTTTTGATTATAGTGTTCTTTCAAAGGGCTATGAGATAGCGCTCTTCTACCTTAAGAACGGATCCGTTAAGTTTATGGACTTCTCTCATCTGATGTTGAAGGATGTTGGGAACTGTATTCGACCTTTTTTGAAGACGCTTTATTCCGGACTTCGATACTTGCCTGGGCTAGAATCCCTGTCTGAAGAAATGAGCTCGATCGCTTTCGTCGAGAAGTTTGATGTAAATGCCATCAAACAGGACAATATGTTCTACTCAAAAGAGTGGAAAACTGCATTTGGGGCATGGCATGCCACCGAATTCATAAAAGAAGGATTCTTTTCTATCGAGGATTATGCCGAACTTATGATCAAGGATTTTGGTAATGCCATTCGACCGAAAATCATTCAGAGCTACGAACAGGCTCGCACTTGGTTCAGGTATCACGGCTTGCAATCAGTCCTTGAGGAAATGACATCGACTGAAGGTGTCAGAGCATTTGACCCAGACACCTTCGATAAACCTTTCATTTTGAGATGTAACTATTATGCGCCCAAAGAACCTGGATTCCTTACAATAGCGACCCATGCGGGAGTGTTGAACAAATACGACATCCTTGAAAACCTTGCTCTGATGGGAATAATGGGCGAACAAGTAAGTAAACATGGTGAAGTTTATGCCAGGAAAGCTCTTGCCCTAAGAGAGAGTTTAACAGCACAGGAGCTGATGGACCTGGCGGTTTCCTATAATGAGTATTTGTGTAATCCTGAGTGGGATCGTGTATGGAAAGCAAGTGGTTTGAATCCTGAGGGCGCAACGACACTTGAGGGGGAAGAGATTGCTTTATTCCCGATTGAAGAAGCTTTACAGGAGGATGGGAAACCGTTAACTAGGGTAGAGGCAGAAGAAAAGCTTATGGCTCTTCTTGAGGAACAGTTTTTTGAACGATTATACGATAATATCTGATTCCCTTTTTTTAATTACTGACCAGCATCAACTGGTTTAGTCTGATTATCGCTTGATTTTCTGTCCTGCAGGTTTCATCATCCGGCGGGACTGAGCCAGGCACCGGCGCAGCCACTCCCGCTCATCCTCTTCGGGATCCTTTCCCCAACCTTGTCCCGGGTTGCCTCCCCCTCCGCCACAGTTCTCCGCGAACGTCGTAGCCTGGTCTATCATTCCCATCGAGAGAAGTGCCGCGCAGGTGACGATCCTCATGCCGCGGCTGGACATGTCCATCAGGAGCGAGTCTTCCAGTGCTGCCGACTCTTCCGGAGCCATGTGCGGCTGCACCTTCTGAAAGTCGCTCAGGACGTTCCAAAGGGCTTCAGATCCTACCCTGTCAACTGTCAGTTTGGAAACGTCTGAAGTGGCGGATTCGATCTGGCGCCTGAGTGATTCGTGCCGTTTCCCGGACTCCTCCAGCTGCTCCTTCAGTGCCTCAAGCTGCCTGTCTGCGATGGACAGTTTCTCCTGCTTGTCCGAGAGCCCGGAGAGGATCTCTTCGAGCTTGGCCTGCAGCGATTCCTGCTGCAGAAGAAGGTCGCTCCGTCTCTCCGCTCCGATACTCTCATCAGACAGCGAACGGCGTATCGAGTCTATCTCCGCATCGATTCTGTCCCTTGATTTCTGCAGGTTTGAGACCATCGTCCTGAGTCCCTTCCTTCTAGTG
>Ga0247609_10001445_pt1 | contig 28183 bp, 27 predicted proteins | sample 172DNAGHGlowgp2_FD_193487 | JGI IMG/M metagenome (GOLD analysis project Ga0247609, IMG submission 193487) | Sheep rumen microbial communities from Palmerston North, Manawatu-Wanganui, New Zealand - 1728 DNA GHGlow gp2 | ecosystem: Host-associated > Mammals > Digestive system > Stomach > Rumen ... | reverse complement strand
CCTTGTTGTGAAATAACAATTCAGGGAAACAAGACCCTAATGTCTGCCGAGCTTGCTCATCAGAAAGCAGACAAGCATCTTTGTGTGGCACTCCATAGAAAAGTGCGTATTAGGCTACACCCTTCTACGGAACCTATTTGTGGTATTGCAAGCAATAATCTGTGACAACTTATACTTTGATACAATAATGTCAGGGGGTCATACAACGGATTCCCTTTTCTTTGGTGTGTTAGGTATCTCATTGTACCTTTGCATTGAAATCGACAAAAAGGAACAAGTATGAAGCCAATAAAAAAGATGCTGATAGGCATATTACTAATAGTAATCTCCGTGCTAAGCTATGGAGCATGGATATTGCTGGGGAGTAAGACGAGTAATCCTGACAATTACAAAACGATTGGCGACATACCTACCCCTTGGGGCTATAAGAGGATTAAAGGCGATGATGCTGCCTATAGTGAGTTCCTGCGGTCTTTACCGTTGAAAGGCAGAGGTGCTGACGTGATGCTCTATACAGGAGGTCGCTCTCGCTTTCAATCACTAAACTATGCTGTTGTGGACATTCCCTTGTTGTCGAATGCTGAACAATGTGCTGATGCGTGCATGAGGCTGAGAGCAGAATACCTTTTTTACACGAGCCAATATGGCCGCATCCGATTTCAGAATGTTAACGGCAAGACGTTGAGCTATGGAGGTGGCAGTTCCCGCAAGTCTTTTGAGCGTTATCTGAGGAATCTCTATGGAGTAGCCAGCACCTTCTCTCTAAGTCGCGAGATGAAGACCAGACGACTGGCAGATATGCAGCCAGGTGATGTGTTTGTCTATCCTGCCCGTTATGGTCAGCAATACGGACATGCTGTCATGGTGGTTGATGTAGCCATCAACAAAAGAGGCAAGAAAGCCTTTCTTTTGGCAGAAGGGAATACACCTGCACGTGACATTCATGTAATGCGGAATTTCGAGAACCCTTTCCGTTCACCTTGGTTTTTTCTCGATGATGATGCAGACCTGTTGCTATTATCTGTATTCCCTTACAAATCAAACGAATTACGTCATTTTTAGACTGATATGAAACAAATGATTATTACCTTGATGATTGCGCTCATGAGCGTGATGACATCAACGCCAGTTAGTGCGAAATCTAACAAGAACGAGTTGAAGAATAACGTTCCAACCAACCTGATCGTCAAGCAGACGACTCAGTTCAGTGACGGTCGTACGCTGGTCATCTACTACAAAAAGCAGGGAACGAACTGTGAAGTTTATTCTCCCTGCAATGCAAAGGACTACAATGTGTCGGATGCTTCAAAGATCAAATCGACCAATTTCGAAGTTGTTGACAAGGTCGAGGGTAAGCTCTACAAGAAGGCTTCTGTTGGAGAAGTGACACGCTTAATCAAGAAACTCGTGAACCAGTATCTGTAAATGGTCTATGCTGAAATCCTGTTGCTGTGTATTACCATTTTGGTATTCACAGCAACTTCAAAAGAAAAAGAATGATGAGACGACGTAAAAGATGGGGATGTCTGGCTGTAATACTGTTGTTTACCATCGTGGCAGCAGTGTTCGGTCTTCATTGGGCATGGAAGTACTATGGCTTGCCTGAGTGGCCAGACCGCAGGGAGTATAAGACGATAGAGGAAAGAGCCGAAAAGGCTTTTGCCTTTGCCCGTCGCCATAATATGAACGAACACTATGCGTTGTTCGTGGACTATGGCATCCCTTCGGGAACGCCAAGGCTCTTTGTTTGGGACTTTCATCAGAAAAAGATTGTTGCTAGTACCTATGTCATGCACGGACCTGGTGGCGGAAGCACAGCCGAACGTCCTGTGTTCAGTAATAAGCCAGGAAGCGAGTGCTCATCATTGGGGCGCTTCCTTGTTACCAAAGAACATGGTAACAGGTTAAAACGCAGCTTTCGAATAAAAGGCATGGATATGGATAATCAGTCAGCTTATGCCAGAGGTTTGATGATTCATAAGTCCGGTTGGGTGGATAGTCATTGCTGGATGCGTTATATTCCCCTACACCGTGCAAGTTGCCAAGGCTGTGTTACCATCTCTTCCAGAGGTATGAACTACTTGTGGTCACTTGTCAATAAAGAGAAAAAATCATTGCTTCTTTGGTCCTTTGTCAGTAAACAAAGTTAAAAAAGATGTACAACCCACGTAACTTTCAATAAAAATGCGTATATTTGCAGAATAATAACCAGTTTGTACATGGAATGGCTCAGAATATCTACCAGCACCGAATTGGTACGTGTCGCCACGGACGAGATTGTCTATGTCCGTGCTGACGGTAACTATTCTGATCTTGTATTGACTAATGGCCAAAGACGCAAGATGACCTTCCAGCTTCACTTCTTCGATAAGATTTTCCAACAGTTGCAGAACAACACGTTCGTCCGAGTGGGTAGAAGCCTAATTGTCAATAAGAGGTATATCTATGTCATCAACTTGACGGAGCAGCAACTCATATTGTTTGGAGGTGATCTAAAGGAGCCCATCGTATTTTATGGGCAGTCTAAAGCCGACAGTCCTCAGAATATTTCTCTTGCACGTGAAGGGCTGAGGCAGTTGAAGGAGTTACTTGAAAATGAGAAAGGGGTAGACAATGGATGATATAAACATGCAGAAACCTGAAGTGCCCATCATCATCATCGAGCGTGATGAGCAGCCACAGCCCAAGGAGATTGTGACAAAGGTCGTTGCCCCTTCAAAGAAGCAGAAGTGGCTGAAGCGGTTCCTTGCCTTTGCTGCCGTTGGCTGTATGATAGTAGCAGCCATCGCAGGCTATTATTTCTGGAACTATTACTATAATATAGGCGTATCCGTTTCTGTCTCTCCTGAACAGAACATCGAAAAACTTAAGAAACCTGTAAAGAAAGAGACTCCCGAGGTTGTGATGACCAGCGACAGCATTTTCGGCGTAGCAATGGATTTCTATGCTATTCATGGATTGAAGGCTTCCATTGAATTTGAGGAACCCGATACGGCTGACACATCTGTATTCCTTTATTCCCGTTGTGCAGACTATACTGCTGATGGACGTTATTTGGGAAGTTTAGTTGCAGAGGGAGTGGAAAAACAAAGCGACCGTTCCCGCCTCGGCTATATGGCAATGGCCGATGGCAATATGGTAATAGGTATCAGTCGTAGCGAAAAAGTGAAAGACTATGTTCTGGAACGTGGCGGTTCGTTCTTCCGCCAGTTCATCCTTGTCAGTAACGGAATGATTCCAAGCCGTTTCTTCCTTCATGGTAAGGTGGAACGCCGTGCCATAGGACGCATTGACAACCAACTCTACTATATCGCCACTCGCCACAAGGAAACCCTCTGGGACTTCGCCGATGCCCTCCGCGAATACGGCTTCATCGATGCCATCTACATCACCGGCGGTGCCGACTATGTCTTCTATCGTGATAAAGATGGCATCCGTCATGACATAGGCGATTCGGCTGATTATCCACATACGAAGTGGAAATGTGTGGTTCCGTGGCTTGTATTTAGAAAATAAAGTGATTTAAAATATGGATATAGATTCTTTAATTAAGAAATTAATTCAGAATAATATGCTGTCAGAAGATGACGCACTATTTGCTATCGAGAATCAATTTGAAGGTTTAAATAGGTATAATTATGATACGTTTATCTCGTTATGCAAAAAACATCACATAGTTGATGAAGCCTTCTTTATGAAGATCTATATTAAATCTTCAGAAGATGCCCAATATAAACTATGGAAAGATGGATATGTAACATCTTGTCCTGCGAAACGGCTTATTGATGACATTGCCTCAGAAGATTCAGAAATTACAAAATATATTCATCGCGAATATGAAGAAGAATTGCCTCATTGTAAAGCCTATTTTGAAAACATTCAAGATGTAATAGTTAACCATGTATCCCAAGCGAGGGAGTCATTAAAAATCGCAATGGCATGGTTTACAAATCCCGTTATCTTTAATGCTTTGCGGCGGGCATGTAAAAGGGGGGTAAATGTACAGTTACTTATCAATAATGATAGGATTAACAACCGTATTAATGGTCTACCATTTGATAGGCTGGTAGAAGCAGATGCTAAATTATATGTTGCAGAGCCACCATCACTTATCCATAATAAGTTTTGTATCATTGATGATAAAATTGTTATTGATGGTTCATACAATTGGACTATACTTGCTGAAACAAACAACGACGAAAATATAGTTGTAATAGAGAATGGAAACGTAATTCGTTCTTTTATTGATGCTTTTGCTGTATTGATAAAAAACAGACGCGTTGATAAAATGCCAGATTATGTGCCTGATAGAGAAGATTTTGATCCCTGTTCTTATAGATATGTCAATAGCGAAGAATACTTCAAGCAAGTAACGGATGTTGGAAAGAAAAAGCAACGCGAATTATATAAAGAGATATATAAACTCCTGCCAATAGAAGTGTCAGAAGAGAGAATTCCTTCTGAGATATTTGAGGTGGTAAAAAAAGAGGTGGAGGACGAAAAAAATCATGATACCAATCTTTTTAATGCCAGTATCAATGGAATGTCTGAGGAATTATATAAAACTATAGATACAAATGAACGCAAAATAGAAACGATTACACGAAAGGTTGATTCTTTGATTGCAAAGAAGGCCAAGAAAATAAGTGATTATAAAATAAAGGTAGAGGCTATTCAGTCAAAGCGTTTGTCACCAGAAAAGAAAAGTGCTCGTTTGTTAGACCTTAGAAAGTCTCATACAGCAGATCTTAATAGAATAAACAGAAATTTGGCTAAGCATAATACTGAAATTAATTCATTACGTGAAGAATCTAATAGTATTACAGAACAGCAAGAATTTGTTAGTTCACTACAAGATACAGAGTTAAAAGGTAATAATGGCCTGTGTAGAATAAATCTGAAATGGAACACCGAAGATGATTTGGATTTACACTTGATACTGCCAAATGGGACGATAGATACCGATAACGATATTTATTACAGCCACCTGAAATCAGAATATAATGGTGGTATTTGTTCTTTGGATCATGATGCTATTCCTAAAAATGCAGGAGAAAATCCTCAAGAAAATATAATCTGGGAAAATAAACTTCCAGACGGCCAGTACGAGGTTATTGTCAAATTGTATAGCAAGAAAAGTACACAGAATAGAATACCTTTTTCTATAACGGCTTTTACGGGGAATTATGCAAAAACAGGCATATTCGAATTTGTCAATGCTAAAGGGAAGGAAACTATTCATGTAACAACACTAACATTTAAAAATGGGAAGGTTGTTAAGCCAATATCATTAAATTGTAAAAGCATTAGAACAGAATAATAATGGAGCGTTTACCAGAAGAGAAACAATTAGCGAAATATAAAAAGTGACATGTATAAAATAATTGATTTGTTTATCTGTGATAATAAATTAAAGAATACGATAAAAGTAGTATGCGTTTGTTTGATTTTATTGTTATCTTTAAACTTTAGCATAATCTATGCAGCTCCTTCAGATCATGGAAGAGAATATTATAATAATGGATGGGGACTGGATGATTTGATTGGTCTTGTTCTGCTTGTTGTCGTGATAATTATGGGCATAGCAATTTTCTTATATGGTTTTTTAAACGATAAATCTAAGCAGAGTGTTAATCATTCTGCTAATAATAGTGCTAATAATCGAACATCTGGAATTAAAGGAAGTACAGGATATATTCCGATTCATCTTCGTTTTGAAACTTGCACAAAATGTAATGGTAGAGGCTGGAATAAAGGGGAACAATTTTTTGGACATAACTGTTTTACCTGTGGTGGTTCTGGGCATATACCTTCATCAAAAGCTCTTTCTCTATTGAAAGAATATAAGGAAAGGAAGAAATTAAGAAGTGATGAAGATCGTAGATTTACTATGTATAAAGCTATGCTAATTTATAATGAATATAAAAAAGAATTAGAGAATTGTCCTCCTTGTCCAGATTGCAGAGAATTACAAAATATAAAAGATAGTGATATATATACAGATTATGACGGTAGACAATATATAAAAGTTACTTGCGATAGATGTAAGGGAACAGGGCGGGTGAATTATTATTAAATTTAGATAATAGAAAGACTAACCCGCAGTTATCAAAATTGAATCACGTGGACTCTAACTTCGAATCACGGGGACGGTTCTCCTGATTCATTTACGTAAACAATAGAATAAGGAACTAAAACATTTTAATTACAAAAACCATAAGATATGTATCAAGAAAGGAACCATATATAGGTGTTCGTATCATCAACGGTGTATGACTTTGAGTCACAGTTGGACATGGTGTACTCTACACTGGACGGCTATGGGTACGACGTGATGATGTCGCACAAGGGAACGATTCCACTCGACAGTAAGTTGAGCAATCTGGAGAACTGCCAAAAGGGAGTTGAGGGCTGTAACGATATACGGAATAAAAGCATTAACTTTGCAAACGAAATGAGATATGGCAAACGAAATAGTAGAAACGAAAGCAATTGAGCAGGTAAGTGATAGCCTTTATAAGGGAGTATCCGACATTATTGACAATGCACGGCAAGAGGTTGTTGTGTATGTGAACAAGCATTCTGACTTGATGTTCTGGCATATAGGCCATTATATTAATGAGGATATGGGCTACAAGCAGTATTCTGCCTATGGCAGCAAAATTCTTGCGACACTGTCGCAAAGATTGACTGCACGTTATGGCAAGGGATATACCTATACTGCTGTCACAAGGATGATGAAAGTCGCTCGATTTTATAGCGACGAAGAAATGTTTGCGACACTGTCGCAAACATTAACGTGGAGTCATTTTTTGGAACTCGTTACCATAGAAGATAATAACAAGCGATTGTTCTATCAACAGATGGGCATTGCTGAGCATTGGAGTGTCAGGCAGTTACGAGATAAACAGGATGAGATGGCATACGAACGTTCTCTGATAGCTGAGAATCACGGGGACGGTTCTTCCTGCATGGCAAAGTGGAACGTCGCGCCATAGGCCGCATTGATGACCAACTCTACTACATCGCCACCCGCCACAAGGAAACCCTTTGGGACTTTGCCGATGCCCTCCGCGAATACGGTTTCATCGATGCCATCTACATCACCGGCGGTGATAATTATTGCTTCTATCGTAGCAAAGATGGAGTTAGACATGACATAGGTGATTCTGCTGATTATCCCCAGAGCAAATGGAAAGGTATTATCCCGTGGATGGTTTTCAGAAAAGCAAATTAAGAAATATTTAGTAATCCTAAAATAGAAGTAATGGAACAGGTTGTTAAAATATTATTAAAAAGACAAGGGATTGAAAACATTGGCATTATTAACCAAGAAATGAATATATGGGTCTATGTCAAAGATAATATTATTCACTTTTGTAAAGATGATTTGACAGAGATTGATAGAGATACTTTGGGGATAAAACAAAGTGTAGTTGTACTATCGGAAAGTGAAAGCTCATTTCACGTTGTGAATAATAATGAAAAGATAACTAATTTCATTGTTATTGATGAAAATAATACGGTTCTGCTTGCGAAAAATAATGATATAAACGACACTTTCTTACTAAAAACAATAGATGGTATTAACTTCGTAATTATTCATTCGAAGCGTTTGGAAGAATGTGATTATACGGCTAAAAAATCTTGGATTGAAAAAACATATATCGTTCCTAGATTCAAACGATATAAAGCTTATGCTTTTATAAACAATCGCTATTATCCTGATTATTATTTGGGATTTATATATAAGAACACTTTCTTCTTTAGTTATAGTACTGAAAATAATCAGGCTGTAATAGCCATAAATGATAAACATGGAGTTATTTATCATGAAGAAGGCGAAACTCCATATATTTGGATACATGAGAATGGTGATGCACAAATTATATCTGTTAGAAATTTAACTGAGAAAGATGGAGAATACAAACTATGGTATGACTATATGAAAGAAGATGGATATGGATTTGTAAAAATTGTGACAATTGAAGATAATTGGACGTACAATTACAAAATATCAGACTATGTTCTTCCCGTTGAGTTTGATCATCATTGCATAATGGACACTTTTAGCGAGATAACTTTATACTCCAATAATAATGTTATCCTCCCATTCTTAAGAAATATGGCTTTTGTTATTCATTATGTTCCCACGTGGAATCCTGATCAATTAATTACAGGCCATACTATTAAATTTAACGAAACATTTTGTAATACATATTCCAGTTCAAAGAAAATTGTTTTCCAAAATGATATTATAAAAATCGAAGAATCTGGAGAAAATGGACGTCATGACTATTTCTATGATATATATGGAACGTCTTTAGGAACATATGACCATAAGGATATTTATAATCATTATTTCGTTTTTTCAGTACCCAATAAAAGTCTATTTTCCAATAAAATTAGTAGACTTCAGGGCGTCATAGAGATTTTCAGCAATAATGTACTTATTCCTCCTATGTTTGAAAATGTTACGACAATAGATGACGAAAATGGTATTTTTGAGGTTACATTTATTAATTATGTAAAAGGGAAAAAACATGAAACGAAGGGACTATATTCTATAGCGGAAGGCTTCATCTTTCCTGAGGGAACAGAAAGAAAGATTGAAGATATGATCAACCAAATACTTCCTTCAAATAAACATAAAATGAAAGATCACAATGATGTTGATATAAAGGATTTCATAGAAGATGAAGATAATTATGTCGATTATGAGTCAGGGTATACACAAAAAGATTTGGACAGAATGTATCGTGAAGCTTATGAAGGAGATCCTGAAGCGCAATGGAATACAGACTAAATAAGCAAGCAATTTTTTCGCTGCTCATGCTATGGCGTAGTAAGAACATATCTATATTGAAGTGTAGTATAGACTGATTCATGACGTAAATATCGCCGAACCCTATAATATTGTTATATGAAAAAGATGTTACGACAGATTTGGTCGTAGATTATCCTACCTCTTATTCTTGGTTTGCTAGCAAACCTCTTATGGAGTTAGGTATCTGAAGACCAAGACGTACGCATTGAAAACAATTACACTATCATTATTGATGGTAATAACAATGAAATAAACATTGGGAAATAATTGTTTTCTAAAGACAGAATAAAAATGCTCTGAGAATCTACACTGTAGATTGATTCTGACCCATATGGGACTATCAGGAATCAAGTTTTGCAACAGAACTTGATTCTATAAGGGTTCCTATCGCAATAGATTAAGGCACAAAACGTTATAAGTATATGGCAAAGCGTAGAGAAATAAGAAATAGCACGGCTGAGTTCCTAATCTTTCAGATAGAAGGGAAGGAACAGGGCGTAGAGGTGTTCTATAAGGACAAAACGGTGTGGTGTACCCAAAAGGCAATGGGTATGCTGTTTGACTGCTCAACGGACAATGTGGGACTTCACCTGAAGAACATATTTGCAAGCGGTGAACTGGTAAAGGATTCAGTTACCGAGAAAATCTCGGCAACTGCTTCTGATGGGAAGAACTATATGACGCAGTTCTACAACCTCGATGCCATCATCAGTGTGGGGTATCGTGTCAATAGTATTCGGGCTACTCAGTTCCGTCAATGGGCTACGAGCGTGCTGCGAGAATATGCTATTCGTGGTTATGTGCTGGATAGAAAACGTATGGAGAATGGCACGTTCTTGGATGAAGACTACTTCGAGCACCTGTTAGCAGAGATTCGCGAAATTCGCCTGTCTGAGCGACGTTTCTATCAGAAATTGACGGACATCTATGCTACAGCCATTGATTATAATCGTGATGCGCCAACGACAAGACTCTTCTTCAAAATGATGCAAAACAAGATGCACTATGCCGTTCATGGACGCACAGCTGCAGAGTTAATAGTGGAGCGTGCTGATGCTGAACAGGAGCACATGGGGTTGACGACCTGGGAGAATGCACCAGACGGGAAGATTGTCAAGACGGATGTGTCGATAGCCAAGAACTACCTGAAAGAGGTGGAATTAGCAGACATGGGACAATTGGTAAATGGTGTACTGGAATTGGCAGAGCGAATGGCTAAGCGCCACATCCCGATGACAATGGAGGACTGGGCCAAACAGATTGATACAATCTTAGCGGCTGGTGGTAATGAAGTACTGCAAACGGCAGGTTCGGTAACAGCGGAAGAGGCCAAAGAGCATGCCGAGACAGAATTTGAGAAGTACCGCATCGTACAAGATCGTTTGTTCCAGAGCGACTTTGACAAGTATTTGGGTGAATTACCTTTTGAAGGTGAGTAAGATTCCTGTATGCAACATGTCATTACGGTAGAGGGACGTAGCCTAATACGCACCTTTTTGGCAAGTGCCAGTAAAGATGCCGCAATCTGCTTTGTGAGCGAGGAGCAAGCTCAGAAGAAAAAGTTGAGTCTGGATTTGGTTCTTTCAAAAAGAATGATTACCTTTGAGACTATGTCTCGAAGTTCTTGGACGAGCCAAGCGAACAAGTTCGAGTTCTCTCGTTCGAAAATACTCAAATATATTTGGTGTTTTGCTCACTTATTCGTAACTTTGCACCCGATGATGAGTCATAAAAACGGCTAGTGGCTTCTCATCGGGTGTTCTTTGATGCAATTTATAGCAGAACAACGAATTGAGAACGGTCTCTAAATCGTAACCCTCAAAATCCTCAATCTCCCAAACTGCCTTTATATAAAGAAATCCTGCGATTTCTTACAAAGTTACGAAAAAACGCGTGAAAAGCAAAAGAAATTTTTGAGATATATCGTGTTAGTGTGTTTTTTTTTGTAATTTTGCACGCAAAAATGAGATATAACGCAAGCAATCAAGGAGAATACGCCCATTATGAAGTCTCACGGGAACAGCCGCTGTTAGCGTTCCTGTTGGATAATGTCAAGTTGTCGCGAACCAAAATCAAGCAAATCTTGCAGGGGCAGGGCATTCATGTCAACGGCAAGACGGTGACACAGTTTGACTTTCCCTTGCAGCCAGGTATGAAAGTGGCTGTGTCGAAGACCAAGCGCAACCAGCAACCCTTTCGTAGTCGCTATGTTAAGATTGTCTACGAAGACCGCTGGCTCGTTGTTGTTGAGAAACAGCCAGGCATTCTTTCCATGGCGGCAGGTCACTCTTCGCTGAATGTGAAGTCGGTACTCGACGACTATTTCAAGCACTCTCGTCAGAACTGCAGGGCTCACGTTGTTCACCGTTTAGACCGTGACACCAGCGGACTGATGGTTTATGCCAAAGATATGGAAACGGAGCAGATTCTCGAGCGCAACTGGCACCAGATTGTTTACGACCGCCGTTATATTGCCGTACTCTCTGGTGAAATGGAACAAGATGAGGGCACGATAGAAAATTGGCTGAAAGACAACAAGGCGTATATCACCTATTCGTCGCCTGTCGATAATGGAGGAAAGCTCGCTATTACGCATTTTCACACGCTCAGTCGCACCGTCAATCACTCGCTCGTGGAGTTCCGTCTGGAGACAGGTCGTAAGAATCAGATTCGCGTACATGCAGCAGACATGGGACATCCTGTCTGTGGCGATCCGAAATACGGCAATGGCGACAATCCGTTGGGTCGCCTCTGTCTGCACGCTTATGTTCTATGCTTCTACCATCCGTTCAATCGGCAACCGATGGAGTTCCAGACGGTTATACCAGCTTCGTTCAGACAAATATTTAAGTAAAAAAGAAATCACTAACGATGGAGAATTGGACATATTATGCAGCCTTGTTGGCACTGATAATAATAGGAGTAATAGCAGCCAAGAAGATAGCTTCATGCCTCATCAAGAGTGTCATGATTGTTGTGTTGCTGGCTATTGCAGCATATATTTACTATCAATATTTGCGATAGTTTATATCAAGAGAATACCCACAGATACTAAGATGCCGTATATCAACATGTTGCGTGCCGTCTCACCTAGGCAGACGTTCAGTTCGCGCCCATGATTGATGCGCCGCATCTTTTGCCATGTAAGAACATGCATTACCAGATATAACAAGGGCAGCAGAAATCCGAGAATGTGACCGTTTATCCAGAAGACCACACCTGCAGTGGCAGCAAAAATGCCATTCATCAGGTATAGCTGTTCGGTTTTCTTTTCGCCAATTTCAACCACAATGGTTTTCTTGCCATCGCGTTTGTCGTTGTCACGGTCTCTGTAATTATTTATGATTAGTAGACAGTCAATTACTGCACCACATGCTATCGATGCGATGAAGACCTGCCAAGTACAGGTGTGTAGTTGGATATAATAAGTGGTGCAAACGGGGACGATGCCGAAGAAAACAAATACCAACACGTCCCCCATTCCGATATATGACAGATGAGTTGTGTAAAGAAAACAGAATACCACGCAGGCAATACCCACCAACAACATTTCAGCACCTCCATACCATAACAACGGCAGTCCGACAACACATGCTGCAATCGTAGTCAGCGCGATGGCGTGTTTCATAGCTTGTGTCGTTACCCAGCCTTGTGTGCAAGCCCTGAGAGGACCCAACCGTGTGGCAGTGTCGTCGTTTCCTCGGGCATAGTCAAAGAAGTCGTTGATGAAGTTAGCATCAATCTGCATCACGACAGCAAAAAGCACGCAGAGTGCTGCCGGTATGATTTGAAAGATGCCGTCTCCGTAATACTTTGCATCAGTCCAAGCCAATGCCAGTCCAATCATCACAGGAACAACGGCTCCCGAAAGCGTCTTAGGCCGAGCTGCCAGAAGCCAGGCCTTGGGTGAGTTCTGTCTTACATTTTCTTCCATAGCAACTGCAAAAGTACGAAATAAAATGAAAAGACGTATTGTTTTCTCAAAAATTTTGTGTACTTTTGCAACTGATATGATGACGAATACCCCTTCATTAGACCTTGTCGAGTTTATAGAAACGCAAATCTTGCCTCGATACGCCGAGTTTGACAAAGCACACAACCTGCAGCATGTCCAGAAAGTGATTAACGCTTCGTTATTGTTAGCCCGAAAGATGGGGGCTGACATTAACATGGCGTATACCATTGCAGCCTATCATGATTTGGGTCTCTCGGGTCCTCGTGCCGTACATCACATTACCAGCGGAAAGATTCTCATGCAGGACGCACGCCTTAAGCGTTGGTTCTCTCCAGAACAAATCAGGCTGATGAAAGAAGCCGTAGAGGACCATCGTGCTTCAGCATCGAGGGCGCCTCGCAGCATTTACGGCAAGATAGTAGCGGAAGCCGACCGTGACATGCAACCTGAGACGGTGATTCGCCGTACCATTCAGTTTGGACTTTCCCACTATCCGCAGTTGGACACTGAAGGTCACTGGCAACGTTTCCAGAAACACATGGACGAGAAATACGCTTCGCATGGCTATATCCGTCTGTGGATTCATGGTTCTGAAAATGAGAAACAACTTCAGCAACTGCGCCTGCTCATTGAGCAACCAGAACAGATGAGGCAGGTCTTCGACCGTATCTTCGACGAGGAAAAGACAGGGAAAATTCAAAAATAATGTGAAATAAACAATACATTTATCTCCCATGTCGAAATTTTTGCGTATCTTTGCAGCTTATTAAAACGACGTATCCCCAAAAAACGATGGACCACATAAGAAATTTCTGCATCATAGCTCACATAGACCACGGAAAGTCAACCTTGGCCGACCGCCTTCTGGAGTTTACCAAGACCATCCAGGTGACGGAAGGGCAGATGCTCGACGATATGGATTTGGAGCGTGAGCGCGGCATCACCATCAAGAGTCACGCCATCCAAATGGAATACACCTATCATGGTGAGAAGTATATCCTGAACCTGATAGACACTCCGGGACATGTCGATTTCTCTTATGAGGTAAGCCGTTCCATTGCAGCCTGTGAGGGTGCTCTGCTTGTGGTTGATGCCACGCAGGGCGTTCAGGCTCAAACCATCTCGAATCTGTATATGGCTATTGACAATAACCTGGAGATTATTCCGGTTATCAACAAGATAGATATGCCTTCAGCCATGCCCGACGAGGTGGAAGACGAAATAGTTGAACTCATAGGTTGTGAACCTGAAGACATCATCAGAGCCAGCGGAAAGACTGGCGAGGGTGTCGAGGACATTCTGAATGCTGTTGTCGAACGCATACCACACCCGAAAGGTGACGAGTCGGCACCGCTGCAAGCCCTCATCTTCGACTCCGTCTTCAACTCCTTCCGTGGCATCATAGCTTATTTCAAAATTCTGAATGGCTCCATCCGCCCGGGTGACAAGGTGAAATTCTTTAATACCGGTATGGAGTATGATGCCGACGAGATAGGTGTGCTGAAGATGGACATGATACCTCGGAAGGAGATGCACACCGGTGAGGTAGGGTATATCATTTCCGGTATAAAGAATGCCAAGGAAGTAAAGGTGGGTGACACCATTACGCATGTGGCACGTCCCTGCTCTGCAGCCATTGAAGGGTTTCAGGAGGTGAAGCCTATGGTATTTGCCGGTGTTTATCCCATAGACCCGACGGACTATGAGAATCTGCGCGCCTCTTTGGAGAAGTTGCAACTGAATGACGCCTCGCTGACCTTCGTTCCTGAGACATCGGTGGCATTAGGCTTCGGCTTCCGCTGCGGCTTCCTCGGTTTGCTGCACATGGAGATCGTGCAGGAGCGACTCGACCGCGAGTTCGATATGGACGTTATCACGACGGTTCCCAACGTTACCTATATGTGTTATACCAAGCAAGGTGAGAAGAAAGAAGTGCACAACCCGTCAGGACTGCCCGACCAAACCATGATTGACCGCATAGAGGAACCCTACATCAAGGCAAGTATCATTACCGCTGCCGACTACATTGGTCCCATCATGACGCTGTGTCTCGACAAGCGCGGCGAACTGATTGATCAACAGTATGTCAGCGGCAATCGTGTGGAGCTGCGCTTCATGCTGCCATTGGGTGAAATCGTGATTGACTTCTACGACAAGCTGAAGTCAATATCCAAGGGCTATGCTTCCTTCGACTACCATATAGACTCGTTCCGTCCGTCGAAGTTGGCAAAACTGGATATCCTGCTGAATGGCGAACCGGTTGACGCACTTTCCACGCTGACGCATCAGGACAATGCCGTTACCTTTGGTCGGCGCATGTGCGAAAAGCTGAAGGAACTCATTCCGCGTCAGCAGTTCGACATCGCCATTCAGGCCGCCATCGGTGCAAAGATTATTGCTCGCGAGACGGTGAAGCAAGTGCGTAAGGACGTGACTGCCAAATGCTATGGTGGCGATGTGAGCCGTAAGCGCAAACTGCTGGAGAAACAGAAACGTGGCAAGAAGCGCATGAAACAGATCGGCAATGTGGAGGTGCCGCAGAAAGCCTTCCTTGCCGTACTGAAGCTAGACTAAAGCTATGTTAAATAAAAACTATTACTAGAAACATTTAGAAAAACCATGACGACAATCGGACTGACGACACGTGATGTGGCAAGAGAATTAGCCAGGCGCTACAGTACCATGACTCACGACGAGTTGGATGTGCTGGAGAGCATCCTGGTACCTATGAAGTTTCAGAAGGGAGAAGTAATTCTGAAAGAAGGAGAGGTATGTACGAATATCTATTGGGTAGTGAAGGGACTCATACGCCAGTTCTATATCAAGAACGGAAAGGAACTGACAGAGCACTTGGCTATCGAGAACAGCATCTGCATGAGTATTGAGAGTCTCTTCCGCGAGCAACCCAGCCACATGCAGATACATGCCATAGAACCCACGATAATCTTCGCGCTGCCAAAAGACCGTTTAGAGCGCGAAGCCGTAAGGAATACCAATATCCAGATGCTCTACCGCAAGATATTGGAAGAATCGCTCATTCTTTCTCAGGTCAAAGCTGACATGCTACGCTTTGAGCCTGCTCCTGAGCGCTATGCAAAACTCGTGAAACGCTCGCCGCAACTGGTGCTGCGTGCCCCGTTGGTGTATATTGCCAGCTATTTGCAGATGACCCCCGAGACCCTCAGCCGTGTACGAACGTCGGCACTGCTCGAAGACAAATAACCCCAGCGTTATAAAACGCCACAAAACGTAAACATATCGGGGAACGCATCTTCCAGTGATGCGGGCTCCCCCCGAAACAGTCCGAAAAGGGCGCTTCCTGAGCCAGACATAGCGGCATAGGTGGCGCCCATCTTATATAGCTGCTGCTTGACGGCGAGCAGCTCCGGATGCAGTGCAAAGACACTCTCCTCGAAGTCGTTCACCAGCTCTTCACGCCATGTCTCAACGGGTTGCATCACCACTTCGCGGCAATTCTTCTTCGGGTAGTGTGGGCGGATACGCGAGAAGGCTTCCTTCGTCGGAACGGGAATGTCAGGACGCACAACGCCTATGTGCCAGCCGCTCAGGTCAAGGCTGATGGGAGTCAGCACTTCGCCGATGCCTTCAGCATAGCAGGGTGCGGAATAGACGAAGAATGCACAGTCGGCACCCAGTTGTGCCGCATAGCTAGCCATCTGTGCTGCACTCAGATTTAACCCGAACAGCGCGTTCAGCACCCTGATCATGTAGGCACAGTCACTCGAACCGCCACCCATTCCCGCCTGCGTGGGAATATTTTTCTCCAAGCACACTCGTACGCGCGGCAGCGTAGGGAAGTCCTGCTTCAGCAAGTCATAGGCGCGCACCACCAAGTTCCGTCTGATGTCGCCTTCTACGGGAATGTTCGTTACCGTCAGGTCGCAGTCCATGTCACTGTGTGCATCCTCGCTCATAGGTACAACCTCCAGCACGTCCTTGATGGGAACGGGATAGAATACCGTCTGCAAGTTGTGGTAGCCGTCAGGCCTTTTCTCCACCACGTTCAGTCCGAGGTTTATTTTTGCTACAGCTGTTGTTTTCATTGTCTTATTTTCTACGTTTCATCTCCAGCGTCTTAGGCAGCTTGCGCCATTTTCCCTTGTGCGGCACTTTAATGGTGCTGCCCGCTCCCTGCTTCAGAATGTATATGGAGTCATTCTTGCGGGTGAGTGTTGCCGTCAGGTCCTCACTGCCGAAGTCGTTGATGAGTTGGAATTCGGCTTCCTTGTCGTTCAGCACCTTGCAGGTAGGTATGACCCAGCAGAACGAGTTGAGCTTTTTGCCCAGATACCCAGGCACGTCGCCATACAGCTCCTGTCCAGGCACGCGGATGTTCTGGTCGTAAAAGCTGATGTACATATACACCTCATATTCATTATTATAAAGGTACGCGCGAAACGGCAGGTCTTTTTTCTGCGCAAAGGCGCCTGTAGAAAGAAGTGCGGCAATTATCGGCAAAAGCGTTTTTTTCATCTTGCGTAACATTTTGGTTACAAAGTTACTAAATCTAAATCAATAAAAAGAAGCCGAAGTGGAAAATATCTCATAAAATATGCTTTATTTTAGAAAAAATTAAGTAACTTTGCCGCGCAATAATACATGTATTAGTCAAAATGGTTAAAAAATTATTGAAGCCTGATTACATCTTTGAGTCGAGCTGGGAAGTTTGTAATAAAGTAGGAGGAATCTACACCGTCCTCTCCACTCGCGCAAAGACACTGCAGGAAGAGATGAAGGACCACATCATTTTTATCGGTCCCGATTTCTGGAAAGAAAGCGAAAGCCCTTATTTTGCGGAAGACAAAGCGCTTTTTGCCCAATGGCAATGGGAGGCTAAGGAACAAGGACTGCAGGTCCGTGTAGGTCGTTGGACTATCCCTGGCGAGCCTATAGCCGTCTTAGTAGATTTCCATCCCTTCTTTGAGAAGAAGAATGAGATATACACATGGCTGTGGGAGCATTATGGCGTTGACTCGCTGCATGCTTATGGTGACTATGACGAGGCGTCGATGTTCTCCTATGCAGCCGCGTTGGTTGTAGAGAGTTTTTATCACTGGATGACTAATGGCGACTTTATTTCAGAGTCTGCCGCAGGCAAGGTCTCAGGCATGAAGGTTATCTATCATGCCAACGAGTGGATGTGTGGTCTTGGTGCTTTGTACATCAACAACAAGCTGCCACAGATTGGTACCATCTTTACAACACACGCCACCAGCATTGGTCGTTCTATTGCCGGCAACCAGAAACCGCTGTACGACTATCTCTTTGCATATAACGGTGACCAGATGGCTGATGAGCTGAACATGCAGTCGAAGCACTCCATCGAGAAGCGTACAGCCATGTTCGTCGACTGCTTCACTACCGTCAGTGACATCACTGCCAACGAGTGTAAGGAGTTGCTCGACAAGCCCGTCGATGTCGTACTGCCCAACGGTTTTGACAACAGCTTCGTACCGAAGACCCAGGTCTTTGCGCGCAAGCGCCGCATGGCACGCCGACGCCTGCTGGCAGTAGCTAACGCCCTGTTGGGCGAACAGCTTGATGACGATACGCTCATCGTGTCAACATCGGGTCGCTATGAGTTCCGCAATAAAGGCATCGATGTCTTTGTTGAGTCCATGAACCGCCTGCTGCGCGACAAGGACCTGAAGAAGAAGGTTGTTGCCTTCATCGAGGTGCCGGGTTGGGTAGGGGAGCCCCGTCAGGATTTGAGGGAGCGTCTCGACAGCGGCAAGCAGTTTGACACGCCGCTCGATGTTCCACAGGTGACGCACTGGCTGCACAATATGAGTCACGACAACGTGCTGAGCATGTTGAAATACTTCGATATGCACAACCGCAAGGACGACAAGGTGAAGGTTATCTTCCTGCCTTGCTATCTGGACGGCAAAGACGGCATTGTCGACATGACTTACTATGACATCGTGCTGGGCAACGACCTCTGCGTCTATCCCTCTTACTATGAGCCCTGGGGCTATACACCCTTAGAGGCCATCGCCTTCAAGGTGCCTTGTATCACGACCGACCTGGCAGGCTTTGGCCTGTGGGCTAACAAAGTCTTCGGCCATAATGGCGAGATTGAAGACGGCGTGAAGGTTATTCATCGAACCGATTATAACTACTCCGAGGTGGCCGACAACATCAAGGATACTGTGGCGAAGTTCTCGTCAATGACCCCAAAACAGATTGAGGCTTGCCGCAAGGCTGCCGACGCCCTGTCGAAGAAAGCCCTCTGGAGCGAGTTCATCAAGTACTACCACCAGGCTTACGACATCGCTCTGCGTAAAGCCCAGGCGCGCATGTAACAAGAGAATAAAAAACATTGCAAAATAGTAATATACTAAACAACAATTATGAAGATTAAAGCTGATTATGCAAATGTACCCCAGTGGAAGGAGCTGACCGTAAAGTCGAGTCTTCCCGAGGAACTGAAGTGTTTGGATGAGATTGCCCACAACATGTGGTGGGTATGGAACTACGAGGCACGCGACCTGTTCCGCGACCTTGACCCCGAACTTTACCATGAGGTAAAGCACAATCCCGTGATGCTGCTCGAGCGTCTCACCTTCGACCGCAAGGAGGAAATCATGAAGGACAAGGCGCTGATGAAGCGCATCAAGCAGGTTTACGAACTCTTCCGTAAGTACATGGATGTCAAGCCTGATGCCAAACGCCCGTCAGTGGCATACTTCTGCATGGAGTATGGCATTCACTCGGCTCTGAAAATCTATTCCGGCGGTCTGGGAATGCTCGCTGGTGACTATGTGAAGGAGGCTTCCGACTCTAATGTCGACATGTGTGCGGTAGGTTTCCTCTATCGTTTCGGATACTTCACACAGAGCTTGTCTATGGATGGTCAGCAGATTGCAAACTACGAGACGCAGAACTTTACCAGTCTGCCCATTGAGCGCCAGCTCGATAAGGACGGCAATCCCCTGGTTGTCGATGTTCCCTATACAAACTATCAGGTTCACGCCTACGTGTGGCGTGTCAATGTAGGACGCGTAAAACTGTACCTGCTGGATACCGACAACGAGATGAACTCCGATTTCGACAAACCCATCACCCACGCACTCTATGGCGGTGACTGGGAGAACCGCCTGAAGCAGGAGATTCTGCTGGGCATCGGTGGTATGCTGCTGCTCAAGAAACTGGGCATCAAGAAAGATATCTACCACTGCAACGAGGGACATGCCGCACTCTGCAACCTGCAGCGTCTGTGCGACTACATCGAGGAGGGCATGACTTTCAACCAGGCAATGGAGCTGGTTCGTGCCAGCGGTCTTTACACCGTTCACACTCCCGTTCCTGCCGGTCACGACTACTTCGACGAAGGACTCTTCGGCAAGTATATGGGTGGCTACCCCCAGAAGCTGGGCATCACCTGGGACGAGTTCATCGGCATGGGACGCACCAACCCCGATGACCACAGCGAGAAGTTCTGTATGTCAACCTTCGCCTGCAACACCTGTCAGGAGGTCAATGGTGTGTCGATGCTGCATGGGTGGGTGTCGCAGAAGATGTTCGCTCCCATCTGGAACGGCTACTATCCGGAGGAGAACCATGTGGGCTATGTTACCAATGGTGTACACTTCCCCACTTGGTGTGCCACCGAGTGGCGTCGCGTCTATGCTAAGTATTTCGACGAGAAACACATGGCCGACCAGTCGAATGAAGAAATCTGGTATGGCATCTACAACTGTCCCGACGAGGAGATCTGGGAGACCCGCATGGCACTGAAGAAGAAGCTCTTCGACTATATCAAGGAGCAGTTCCGCGAGACATGGCTGCGCAACCAGGGCGACCCCTCACGCGTTGTACGTCTCTTGGAGCAGATGAACCCCAACGCACTCGTCATCGGCTTCTGCCGTCGCTTCGCTACTTACAAGCGTGCCCACCTGCTGTTCACCGACGAGGCTCGTCTGTCTAAGATTGTCAACGATCCTGAGCATCCTGTCATTTTCCTCTTCGCTGGTAAGGCTCACCCCGCCGATGGCGCCGGCCAGGGACTGATCAAGAAAATCTATGATATCTCGCAGCGTCCCGAGTTCCTGGGCAAGATTATCTTCCTGGAGGACTACGACTTCCTGCTGGCCCGCCGCCTTGTCAGCGGTGTAGATATCTGGATGAACACTCCGACCCGTCCGTTAGAGGCCTCTGGTACATCTGGCGAGAAGGCAGAGATGAACGGTGTTGTCAACCTCAGTGTCAAGGATGGCTGGTGGCTCGAGGGCTACCGTGAGGGTGCTGGATGGGCGCTCACCGAGAAGCGCACCTACCAGAACCAGGGCTATCAGGACCAGTTGGATGCCGCTACCATCTATAGCCTGCTGGAGAATGAGATAGTGCCTCTCTACTATGACAAGGACAAGAAGGGCATTTCCAAGGGTTGGATTGAGGTCATCAAGAATTCTATTGCCCAGATAGCTCCTCACTACACCATGAAGCGCCAGCTCGACGATTACTATTCCAAGTTCTACGAGAAGCAGGCAAAGCGCTTCAAGCAGATCAGCAAGGACAACAACCGTCTTGCAAAGGAGATTGCTCAGTGGAAGGAAACCGTTGCCGAGCGCTGGGATGCCATAAGCGTAGTAAGCTCTGAGTGGGACTTCCCTTCAGCAGGTTGTGAAGCTGGCAAGAAGTACACGCTGAGGTATGTCATCAACGAGCAAGGTCTCGACGATGCCGTAGGTCTGGAGAAAGTCAACATCTATATCGACAAGAACGGCGACGAGCGCGTCTACAGCGTAGAACCGCTGGAGGTGAAGAGCCACGACGGCAACAACTACACCTTCGAAGGCACCCTCGCTCCCACACGCTTCGGTCAGTACAAGAGTGCCATCCGCATGTATCCTAAGAACAAGAACCTGCCTCACCGTCAGGACTTCTGCTATGTCAAGTGGCTGGAGTTGCCTTCGTTCTAAAGACGTGAGAAGCAAATACTAACGAAAAATGGATGTGCCGTTCAGCGCATCCATTTTTATGTTTTATGTTTTAATTTTTATTTTTTAATTTTTAATTTTTAATTTTATTTTATCTCTCCCCTCTCTTGTCCACAAACTTGCAGCTCTTATACTGTTCCGCAGGAAATTCGAACATGCTGTCATCGATACCCCCAGATTTGAACTCACTAATCCTGATGGTCGTATGGAAGATGCCCAGCTTGATGCGCACGCTCATCGGATTGCGGTGCAGTTTGTCCAGCAGACAGCGAACCTCCTTGATGCCCTTGACACCCTTCTTCGCACGCAGCGTGATGTAATACCCCTCGTCAGCCTCCTTGATGCTGTAAGTATAGTTTTCAGGAACAAACTTGAATTTCGTGGCATACTTGTCGCGTTTATCACTGTGAGCGTCATAAATCGTGATGGTGTTCTTCTTGCGCTCCAGCCTGTAGAAAGTCACATCGTTATTCCACGCAATATAGCGCTCGTCCACAAACTTACTCTTCTTACCCTTTGTCCAGATGGTTCCCTCCGTCTTGTAGATGCCAATGATGTTCACCTTATAGTGCAACTGCGAGCCCTGTTCTCCAAAAACCTTCTGGTAAGCCTCGTTGAAGACACGCCGCGCCTGCTGCGCATTGGGTGTCTCATTCGTTTGCGCATGCAGAGACAAAGCCATCCAGACAATACCTATTAAAACTAATACCTTTTTCATACAGGGTGCAAAGGTACACACTTTCTTTGAATATCTCCCCATTTTTTAGCAAAAAGTTTCAAAGAGATTCAAGTGTTCACTTGAAGCTCTTGTTTCACTTGAGTCGGCTCGATCAATCGTGTGAGTCGGCTCGATTGATCGCTTGAGCCGACTCGATTGATCGTTTGAGTCGGCTCAGGAATTTGAAGTCTGAAATTTAATGTTTAAAGTAGTTCTGAGTTTTGTAAGGTTTTTTACAAATAATTAAAAATTTTGCGATTTCCCCCTTTTTAAGCCGTTTTTGAGCGCTCTGAGCGTTACGTCGATTTACTAAGAGAAAAACGTTGATTTGCTGGTAGAAAAACGTTGATTTACTCCCAGCGTTTCAATGTGTTGCTTTTTTAGGGGTGTAAGGCTTGAAATCGAGCTTCATCGTTCATTGCAATAATGTAACAAGAAATTACCAAAACGATATTCATTCTTTCATGCATACGAGGTGAAAAAGGGGGGAGGACTAAACTCTCAATAATGATTTAATTCTTGGCAAAAGCATTGCTGATTCAGAAAAATATCGTAACTTTGCACAAAATTTGTGCGAGAACGGGCTGCACCTCGGCAAAGAGCAAGCTCTCTGCACTCGGTTTGCACCGTCCTTGTCACACGCATTTCGAAAGGGATGCAAATCTTTTTATTGCTCAATTTCTCAGCCGAACTGCGACCTCGAACGAGATTTTTATGAGCAAGACCTATACATCATTGGAACTGCGCACCATAGCGCAGTCTCCAACCATAGTAGTATTGGGGCTGTAGCAGGCCTGGCTGAGAATATGGGACGGGGTCTGCGCTTTCTTTATGCCCATACCGATAGTGCTTCCCCCTACCAGACTTTGATGAGAGAATTATAAAGCAACCATAATACAAGAACAATTAAAAAAGAAACAAAATGAGAGTATGAAAACAAGAGTTAAACTATCATTCCATCTCATCCTCACCCTCGCTGTGATGCTCACGATGGCGCAGACGGCGTGGGCAGCAACGAAAATCGAGACGAGAACCGCAACATGGTACATGGACGGCGGCGCATCGAGCAATACGATTGTGCAAGGCACTCATGTGTTGAACAGTGGAGGTATGACGCTGGAATACAAAAATAACAATACGGCGGCTAATACCATCTACATGAACCCCAGTAACAACCAAGTCGTATTCCGCCTTAATATTATCTCGTGTGGAGGTTTCCTTGAATTTACCAATTTGCAGGGAACCGTGAAGAAGGTGGAATTCACAAACGTTCGTTTCTATAATGACATGCAGATGTATGTGGGCAAGGACAAGAACGACAATTCAACGCTCCTGCATGTTGCAGGGAATGCCAGCGACTATGACTTCCCGTCAATCGATTCACAAGAACCAGGAAATGCAACCTTTGAGGGGAGTCTGGCCGTCAGCCCATCGAGTCCGTTAAGAATCATGTTTTCCAGCAGTAACAGTGAGACAAGTGGCTATTTTGGTTTTAGAGACGGCACCATCGTTGTTACCTACGACGTCGAGGTGGAGAACACCGACGACCCTGGCCACTCGTTCACGTTTGCCGCCAACGCCAGCAGTGATGCGATAATCGCCACCTGTACCGAGGGAAGCGCCTACCACAACTGTGGCCTCACCAATCGACAGGTCACAATGCCGTTCGAAGCCAATGACGTTCCCTATGACGGATTCAGACATTATGCCTCGCTCAACCAAACGGCCTTCAACAATGCCGGCATTACCAACATCGCCGCCATATTGAGTTACAAGGACAAGAGTACAAACGAAACATTGGAGAATCCTCCTGCCGTAATAGGCTCCTATACCGCCACGGCCAGTGTCACCGTCACTTACAAAGAAACGGCTCACCCCTTTACGCTGACCAAGGATTTCGACATTTTGGCTGGATTCAAGGTCAACAACAATTATTCGCAGTTCAGCGTCAGCAAGATTTCTGCTTTAGAAGGCGACGAGGTGACCATTACTTACACACAGTTGATGGACGAAATACTTGAAGGATTGACTCTGACGGGTGCAACGTCGGGCAATAACATCGCCTACACCCAAAGCGGAAACACTTACACGTTCAACATGCCCGCAGAGGACGTGAACCTCAGCGCTACGTTCACGTATCCGCTGAATGAAAACAACATCACGCAGAGCGGCGACACCTACACCATCAAGACTGCCGAGGGCTGGAACTACTTCTGTCAGCGCATGGAGGTGGATGGCGACTTGAACGGTTTCAGCGGCAAGACCGTGATGCTGGACGACAACATCACTGTGACAACGATGGCAGGAAGCACAACTCGTCCGTTCAAAGGCATGTTCGACGGCGACGGCCATACGCTGACTTTCAACTATACTGCCGATATGCCTAATTGCGCCCCATTCCACATCACTAACGGTGCCACCATCCGTAATCTGCACGCAACGGGACTGATAGAAGGCGGTATTTGGCACAACATGGGCGGTCTGGTAGGCTCTGCCAGCGGCAATCTCACCATCGAGAACTGTCGCGTCAGCACCCAAATCAGCAGCACCATCAACGGTGAAGCGGGGCACGGTGGTATCGTGGGCTACGTACAGTATACGAACTACCTCGTGGACTGCAACATCACGGGCTGCGTCTATGACGGACTCATCTACAACTCGAACACCTGGAACCAGACTTATGGCTGCGGCGGATTCGTCGGTGCCATGTCGCAGTATGCGAATGTTGACCTCACCGACTGCCTCTTCCTGCACGGCCAGTACGACAACAATGGCAACAAGTGCGAACTCTACTGGGGATATGACAACGACAGAAACAGCACCTTCTTCCACCGTAGCAACGGCTATGGTGAGGGTAAACTGACCAACTGCTTCTACGTCAGCACACGCGGCCTGAAGCAAGGCTCGCCCGCTGTGGAATCGGCCGACGCTCCCGACAATTTCGCCCACTTCGGCGACCCGACAACCGACCACGGCTTCCTAAAGGTCTATGGCCACACCATGGTCTTCGACGGCAAGTACTATACGCCGACATGCGGTGATCTGGTGGAGACGTACAGCTACAGCGGGGATAAGAGCTACATCATCGAGTACGATGACATGCCGCTCGGCATCAAGGATGTCAAGACGAAACAGAGGACAAAATACCTGCGCTACAACCGTCCGTTCACCAAAGACAAGGCCGTGACCATCATGCTGCCGTTCGACTTCCGCAAGAACGATATCAGACGGGGTGAATATGACAACATTTCGGAGGGAAAGTTCTACGAGTTCGCAGGCATTGAGGAAGTGCCAATTAACATGTGGATTGCCGTGATGAAGGAAGTGGGCGAGGAAGGCTCTAACGAGGAGACCACGATGAAGGCCAACACGCCGTATCTCTTCATGCCTGGCGAGAACGCTAACTACCTCTACTTCACTAATGGGGACGACTACGACCAAGGCTTCGATATCTTCACTGAGGGTTACGAACGCGGTAACAAGCAGACCGAGTATGACGGCAGCGATGGCACATATTCGTGGAACAAATGGAATTTCAAAGGCACCTACCAGCCTCGCTACTGGAGCGACAGCGAGAACCCTGAGGAAATCGGCAAGGTGTATGGCTTCGCAGGAGCGACCAAGGATGTGGACGAAAAACACGTCGTGGCCGGCGACTTCGTGAGAGCGAAGAGCGGCGCGAAGATTCGCCCAACATCGTGTTACCTGATGTGGGCTGGCAGCGAGCCCAGCAATGCCCGTGCCCTGACCCGTAGCGCAGCAGCTACTGAGGACCTGCCGCAGCGCATCACCGTGAAACTCGTCTCGGCCAGCGGCGAGACTACCGCCATCGGTACCCTCGACACCAAGACGGGCGAACTCTCGTTCGACAGCGAGTCATGGTACACCCTCGACGGTGTGCGCCTGAGCGGCAAGCCCAGCAGCAAGGGTATCTATATCAACAATGGTAAAATGGTTGTAATCAAATAACGAATGGAGAGCACTGCAATGAAAAAGAAAGCATATGAGAAACCTTCAGTGAGAGTAGTCGAGCTGCAACATAGGACATGCCTGCTTCAGTCAAGTAGTACGCCGCCCGAAGAAATCCCCGACTACGACGACTGGATGGAATAATTTGAATGCTAACATGATGAAATGACAACTATGCCCAAAGGCATCAATTGAAATGAACAATTCTACAAACTCCTGCGCCTGTCATTAGGGCTGACGCAGGAGTTTCTTGTTGAGGTGGATGCGTTCAGACTTTCACCTCAGCTGACACTTTTTAGGTTTCTCTATGAACGCTTTCGTGGGACTATCTTTAACTTTGCCAAACGAACAAAAAAATTATTTCTGATGTCACCTTTTGCTCTTCTGAACTGTTATATATATGAATCGGTTCAAGAAAACAGAAGATTAACAATATAAAAATAAGAATTATGGAAGAATTATTTGCACTTTTAATTCCCTTTGGCTGTGCATGCGTGCTGCCCATCATGGTCGTGTGGCTTGCTATCCGCAAATCAATGAACGAGACCAACCAGCGCACACAGATTGTGCTGGCCGCCATCGAGAAGAACCCCGATATGGACATCGAGGAACTGATGAAGAAGATTTCGCCCCAAAAGAAACTACTGAAAGAGACACTTTTGGAAAAACTGATGTGGGGATGGATTTGTGCCATGCTTGGACCAGGTCTAATAGGCTTGGGTATCTATCTCAAAATCGAAGGAATGGTAAGGCCCAAAGACCCGTTGATTGCCATCTGCTTCGGTGTGGTCTTGCTGGCTGTCGGCATTGCTTTCCTCGTGAACTATTATTTGGGTAGAAAGATGCTGGCCAAAGAAATAGAGGCTGAGGAGAAACGAGTAACCACTCAACAGTCATAGACCGTGACCCGTGAAGTATTCATAGCCCATGTAGAGCGTGAGCAGGAAGCCCTCCGCAGCTTCTTGCTCGCCCTCTGCTGTGGCAACAAGAGCAACGCAGATGATTTGGCGCAGGACGCCCTAGTGAAGGCTTACCTCTCGTCGGCGGGCTATCAAGACAAAGGCCGTTTCCGCTCGTGGCTCTTCAAGATAGCCTACAATACGTTTCTCAACCACAAGGCGGGTCACATCATAACGGGAAACCTCGATGATGCACGGACTCTTGTCAGCCCCAAAACCGCCGAAGATGTTTTTGAGCATCAAGACCTCTACCTCGCCCTGAGGACTTTGCCGCCCAAGGAGCGCTCATCCATCACGCTCTACTACCTCAGCGGCTACAACATCAAGGAGATAGCAGAAATTACCGAGACCTCAGAGGATGCTGTGAAGAAACAGCTCTCGCGTGGTCGTGACAAATTAAAAGAAATACTGAAGATATGATAAAAGACAAAGCACTTGAGGAACTCTTCCTCACCCAGAAGCCCCACTTTGATGACCACGATGTATTCATGGCCGACCTCACCAAGCGATTGGATGCCGTCGAGTTCATCCGTCAGCATCAGGAGGCTTCCGTTCGCCGCTATAAGATGGCGATGGTTGCCGCCTTCATTGTCGGTATCGTCAGCGGAGCTGTCACTATGGTTTTCATCCTCTCTACGCCAGCCGACGTGCCGCTCTTTACTTTCCACTTTGAAACAAGCATTCTTCTTTGGTTTGCCAAAAACTCCCGCCCCATTGCCGCTACAGCCCTCGCTTTGGCAATGACACTTAGCATGTTGAGTATCATCAACAATGTGCAAGACATCATGCGGA
>Ga0247609_10001443_pt1 | contig 28233 bp, 61 predicted proteins | sample 172DNAGHGlowgp2_FD_193487 | JGI IMG/M metagenome (GOLD analysis project Ga0247609, IMG submission 193487) | Sheep rumen microbial communities from Palmerston North, Manawatu-Wanganui, New Zealand - 1728 DNA GHGlow gp2 | ecosystem: Host-associated > Mammals > Digestive system > Stomach > Rumen ... | reverse complement strand
CATATCTCTTCCTTTGAATAAACCGAAAGTTATATACACGCTGTAGTAATCCCTTTCGGGTATATTATTAATAGATGTGCAGTCGTATTATACCTTATCGGGTATCGTTTAGTTTAACAATTCTCACATCTCTTCCTTCGGATAAACGCGCACAACCTTAGTCCATCCATTCCCGATAAGTTCTTCTGCTTCTTTGGCAAGTATCTCCGCTTTCCTGAGAGCATCGTCTTTAAAATCATAAGCATCACCAAACAACTCGCTATAAACCGTTGCGCCATTTATCTTTCCTTCTGATTTCCAACCGCAAGTTTCATGAAACTCGACAATTTTCTCTTCCGTTACATATACAGTGAACACTTGATTCTCAACTTCTGTGTGCACACCGTACACTAAGTCACCAATTTTCCAGACAGTTGTCATTTTCCCACCTTGTCAAACGTATAGATTGCTTCTCTATCTTCGATAACTATGGTTCTCTTCCCGTAAAACCAGTTTATAGATAGAATATTTTTCAACGGCATACTCACCTTTTGCCGTGGCGAATACGGGACACCAGAGGAGTCCATCACGCATTGTATTAAGACTGGCTCACTGGATCCTACGTGTTTTCGAATATTAAACAAGTCGAAATCAACGATCCTGCCGACAACACTCGTATCAGCACGCCCAATATTCTTTCTATTGTTCACATCAGTTATTTTATAGAGCATTCTTTTCAGCCCTCTTCTGTCTCGCTTTTGCCAGACGGTCTATCATAACCTGTCTTTGTTCATCAGTCATAGGTCTGGCTTGACGCTCCACCTTCTTTGCTCTAAAAGAGATAAGGCTTTTATCAGTTATCGTATACGTTTTAGAAATAATCTCGCCACTGAGCAACGCCTTACCGACATCTACTAAATGGTACGAATCTGAACTTTCGCAAAGTTTGTCAAGTTTCGTCATCACGGTAGTGTCGGAAGTCCACACTGTAGCTTTATTGTCTCTTCTGGAAAAGTTGATGACTGTCTCTTGCTCATCATACGCCACAGAACTCATTTATCATCCTCTACATACGGCTCTGGAATAAGAATACTCATCCATGCAATAACTTTATAATCTACTTTTTCAAGTTCGAATTTACCGGAATTGGAATTAAATTCGTCACGTAAAACGAATCTATCTTCGCCATGTCCACCGACAGGATCCTGTACGGTCACGTAATATGTCCCGTCCTCTTTCGGATACCCGACTTTTTCGACCGGGTTCCACTCATATGCGTCTTCAAACTTGCCGAGCTTATTACGAAATGCGTACTTCTCTTCCCAATCATCCTTGAAAGTTTGCGCACATCCGTAATCACCACATGCACTTCTATATGTAAGTCTCATTTTTAAATCCTTTTCTAAAACCGAGAGCATATGTGCTATTATTCGTCATCGTCTTCGAATGAAATCCTGTATACTATTTCCGCTCCGCAGTTTGTACAATGGCATACGTGTACAATTCCATCGCCCTCTCCGTCATATTCGTCAAGGGGAAAATCCGCATCCCATATGACTGCTTTACAGCCACAGTGAAAACACTCGTACATCAATTACCCCATGTATGGCTTGCACTTCTCTTTCCATGCAATAACCTCGATCATATCACCATCAATCTGCCAGCAATCTTCGATAGAGTACACATCCTCAAACCACCCTCTTGGAGCATAATAAGTATTTGTGAACTCATCGAATACAAGCATTTCAGGATCCCACTGGAACTCACTTCTCTCAGCAGCGACACCGCCATCCTCGTAGAAGGCATTACAAACTCCGTACCAATACTCTTTTTGGTTATCCATTTTAGGATAACGGAATGTAACCTCTACCACCTTCTCGTTCTCAGGCATCATGTCGCTGCACTTAATCCATTGCGTCTCTGTCTCTATATCCATATAACCTCCTTTTAAAACATATCTTTTGACTCTCGCCAGAATTTACGCAGCTCTTCTTTCTTCTCTTCACGAAGCCTCTGCGAATAAAGCATTGCCTTGTTTGACCCGAAACTTGCAGTCATCTTGTCAAGAACACTATAAATGTAATCGTCAATCTGGCTGCCAACCATTCCGCGAACTTCGAGATCCCTAATTACTCTGACTTCATGAAAGTTATGAAGTCTGTCAATAACATGAATCTCGCAATAAGCATCTGCTCTCGGTTTAATATCAATCTCAACATGCATTTTCTTGGCATATTCGATTACGTCAACCATTAGTAACTCCTTCCTATATAGATACTTACAAAACACTACCTGTATATCATTATAATATCATTAGTAGTGCTTTGCAAGTATTATTTTGCGTTATTTATTCAGAATCATCAGAAGTTCCATACTCATAAACATCGGCGTACTCCCTGAGTTTATCAAACGCAGACTCATCCCTTTTGCGGTCTGATGTTTTGTAATTCTTTTTACCATACCAATCCGAATTCGTCTTCCTATGGTCTTCATGCACATGGATTTTCCCTTTTGCGTACTTGCCCAAAATGCCACCAAGGAATGTGTCGGAATCTCCCCAGACTTTCTGGCACTTATTCTTTTTACTTATCGCTTTGTGGAAATTATTTTTTCTTGTATGCTTAATCGTGTTCTTCGCTGTCATCTTCGCTCTCCGTAAAGACAAAATAATGGCAAGGGTCGTTCAGGATCCTGTCTTCCTCTTCTTTATCGCACTCTTCGCACGCATAAATCTTTAACCAAGAAATTATCTTCGAGAAGGTTTCCTTTGCACTCGCCTTATTTCTTGCCATCACATAGTAAATCGGCTTATTCGGATTATTTGGTCTGTAATCAGCAGTAATCTTGTAAACCATATCAATCCTCATGCGATTCTTTGTCGCATCTATGTAAAAGAACAATGTCTTCGTACAAATCTTCGCCCAGCTGCGATTTCAGGCGTCTTACTTTCGATTCTGTATCATTCCAATCCTTATTATACGGAACCATGTGATAGTAAATCAGATTGGCATGATGAATAATCTTCTCAGCATCTTCCAAATCTGTATCGTTCAACAGATAGAAAATAGACTCGTAAGCGCCGACACAGTTATGATTATAGTAGTGGCAGTCACCGTCATCCTCGCCTTTGGCATTCTTCCTGCTCTTCGTAAACAACTTGCCGACATCGTGAATCAATGCTGTGTATTCGAGTTCAGGTTTATATTTATGCATCAGGTCGGCTACTTTCCTGCTGTGCATCCCAAGGGTATCTTTATGGTGGCTATTCTCCTGATTGAAATAGTCAATACCTGACGCATTATTGAAAAGCGTATTCACAGAATATGCCTCGATCTCAGAACTATCGCAGTTTACATAGATAAAGAATCCGTCCCACCCCTCTTTTTTGCTCGGAGGCTGGAACCGTCTATACATGCGTTCAATAACATTCGGCGGAACTACACGCTCACGATTCATATTGCGTGTCAAACACATGTGATACGGCAACATAACCAGTACACACAGCTTTTCGCAGTCAACATCTTTGATGAACCGCAGAAATTCCAAACGATTCTTCTTATTGACATTTGTGGCATCGTATATAACACTTACACCTTTTTGCAAGTCATCCTTAATCCTTCTGTGAAGCACCCTGAACAGCTTCTCGTTGCTATCTCTGGAATTTTCATTCACATCACCAAAAAGCTCTTCTCTGAGAGAGTCCGAAGAGTGAATATGGATTTCACCCTTGAACTTCTCTGCGATTTCTTTGGCATATGTACTCTTACCACTTCCCGGTAAACCAATCATGTAATAGAGTTTCACATCACTTTTTGACATTACTCTTCTGCATCCTCCACAATCAAGTCTTCTGCCTCTTCCATATCCGGTTCATCTGCATTATCCTTAATGATCCCTTCAAGGATTTTGAAGCTGTCGTTCTTATGCTTGTAAGCTGTGAACTTTGGTCTGTTTTCTATGCGGACAACCACGCCTTCCCTCACATGGGTTTTACCGATAGGATCCGCACCGTCATAATACCTCTCGACTCGTTCAATCAGGTCTTCCCATGTTGTAAAGATGAACCTCTCAAATGTAGGAACGCACTTAGCGCCCATCATATCGGCAAGAACCTGCACTTCGTCCCACGGAACTTCCACAACAAATCCATCCTCGTTTGTCATGGTCATTCTGTAAATGTACGCATCATTCTCGCCGACATCGCAGCCATACGAGAACACTGTCTCATCTCCGTACTGCTTCTTGAACGCCTTATCCTTGACGAGACTATTACTACATCTACCCATAATGGTCTTATCGCCGTTGCAATATCCAACGATTTCGTAGTAGCAGCAGATTCCTTTTGGCAGTTTATCCTTGAAGAAGTCGTGCCATTTCTTTCTGAAAGCATTGTCTCCGTAGAATCCACCGTTATAATCTCTGAGAGTAGTTCTGCGTGTTCCGCTGATGTACTGGAAAGATTTAATCTCTTTGTCGCCCAGATGGAATACCTTTTTGAGAATAAGATTCCTCTTCTTTTTCTGCACTTGAACTGTATTGGCAGTTCGTGCGGAAGTACCATGCATTTTCAAAGTGATACAGCAGACATCTCCGGGTTTAAAAGCATTCTGGTTATACGCAAGCTGTTGCGTGTCAATGTGTTCAAGGAAAAACGGATAAGATATTCTCTTTTCACGCAGTTCCTTTTTGTTTGCATACTTGCCGTTTCCGCCAGTCCGCTGTCTCGGTCTCTTCGAAGGAATATACTTTCGGCAAATCTCGTGTCCGTTGAGAACAGTGATTTGATCCCCGTCATTCAGCTTCGAAATGTCTGTATACTTCGCAAGCGTTTCGATAGGCATCACGAGACCGTCAGACATCTCGCCACGGAGTTTCAAAGCAGTGATATTTCGCTTTTTAGGATCCATGTAACCGCCGACATTAATGCAGTCAACGCCATCCTTATTGAAAATCTGCTTGCCCTGAATTTCTTCCTCGGAAAACTCAGATACAGGAACATAATCCCTTACAAGATTATTATCCTTGGCATACTCTTCACTCAGCTGCCCGTCAGTAGGAAAATAGATAACTCTCTGTCCTACATGGTAACTCAGGTCAACTATTACATTGTTTGTAAAGATTGTCGCACATTGCATCCGGTCTGCATTGCTGTGCTTGCGCAACTCTTTAATGGTAGTTATGTAACCACAATACATCCTTTCCTTTCTCCTTAATATCTAATGTTTGAGTTTACACTTTGTTTGTGTCGTCAATCAAATCTACAAGCGCAGACCATTTGTCAGATTTGATAAACCATCTGTTTATTCTCTCGCTTGTAATTTCGTTATCGCAGAAACGAAACTCTTTAATTCCGCCATCCCACATGCAAAACAGGAAACTAAGCGCATGAACAGGGATGAATAACAGCAGATAAAATGGAAGTTTCATTACCATTTTGTACTCAATTTCATCTTCATTTTTCTTGTTTACGTAATAATTTGCGACTTCTAAACCGAAGAATTTCTTGACTGTCATAAGTCCAAACTCTTCTGCTTGTTTTCTACTTATACTGACCATTTAGTAACCTTCACATTTCTTTAATTCGTTTTTGATTGCCTCGTCAATTTCTTCTCTTGTGGACATCAAATCGGATTGCAACTGTTTTACGAAATCAGCTTGCGCCTTTAATGAGATTGCTTTATCCTCATTAATTTTTCTTCGCCAACACAAATACTTGTACATGTGATAGTCAAAATAGTTTGCAAACTTGGCGTATGTATAATGCCCGTCATTACCACGATAGGAAACTCCGCTGTATTCTAAATACCACTTTGAAGGATCCACACGATATAATAATAAGAATTGTCTCAGCTTCAATGTTGGCGTGTCACTGTTAATGCTGTGTCGATAATTTATTGATAAACTAACTACTACAATTTCAATACAGGCAAATGCTATATCAACAACCAAGAAAATCCAAAAATTACCGCCCATGTATTGCGGTGGCAATTTACCAATCAAAATGATAAACAGGATGATGCAAAACATATAAACCTCTTTTCTTACAACGGAACAACTTTTTCGGTATTATATGAATGTTCCCTCTGATAAATAGCAGGTTTGCAATCGTCAACGCCTTGGCAATATCCACCGCCATCTCTGTACTGAATCTCTATGTCGCAATTTTCCACAACTATCGACACAGCCAATTCGTATAACTCTTTAATTATCATATCCATCTCCAATCGCTATCATTATCAACGACCTCTTCTGGAAAACGCATATCAAAATACTTTTCCGCAACGTCAGGATAATTTGCTTCGACATACCGCAATGCTTTCATAGCTGCGCACAGATTGTCAGTCTTCATATCACGTTGGCATAACTCGCAGAATTCCCTGAACGTCTTCGTTTTAAACATTGACGGTTGATTGCACCATCTCGCCAGAGTTACATACATTCCTTGAAATTCAGATTCTTTCCACGGAGCAGAATCTTTACTCTGATACCGCATTATGTATGGCTTACACCTATACCGCATTAACAAGCTGATTCTTTTGAACGCATTCACAATATCTGTTATGTCTGTGCTTTCAAATCCAACCAGAACGTAAAAGATAATATTCCCTGAGTTTGTATGGTTCCTGATTAAACGCAACTTATCATGAATTAGCTGATAATCTTTGATGTTATCGAAAGCAAACGTGTAATCACCGTCATACTTGCAGTTAAATAAGATCTCACATTTTTCATCCGTCAATAACCGCTCGTCCATGCCCTGTTTATATTTGAATGGCTTTTTAGTGGCAATCAACTCATTCAATATCTGTTTCCAATTTCCGCAACCAAGAATATTATCATCGAGTAAACAGATTTTCTTTCTCGATGCGTCATAGAACTCTTCCAGCGGACTATGCAGAAACACACGATTATAATTCTGGTTCACACAGAATGGACATTTCCTAAAACATCCCCTTGTTGTGAAACCAATGCTATAATCTGTATACTCTTTGAATTTTGACAGGAATTTCTTACTGTCGAAGTGCGTCTGCCCCCCCCCTAATCAGTGCCAGAGATTCTGCTTTTCGCATTTCCTCATGGATCCAGTCATCATAAAGATGATAGTCAGGCATATGATGTTCTATTTCATCCGGGAGTTTTGGCGCTTTGTCGAAGTAAAACCCTGTACCGCCTAAATGGATCCTGTCTGTTGGTTTTAGCCAATCTGGAACGGGCGTATCTGTAAAGACTTTTGAAACGTATACATCGTCATAACTGTCAAGTTTTCCGTAGTCCGTTTCCAGATGTACGTCATGCCCAGCTTCTTTATGAAACGCAGAAATCTTTTCGCACGCAAGATTGGGGAACCTGTGGTTATATCGGCTGATTAAATCAGCATCTACAATAGCTACTCTCATACTTTTTGTTACCGCAATTATAATATCAATCGTGCACTTTCCAGCGCTCCGCCGCAAAATGAGGTTTCAAATACTTTTCGAACTTCTTATAAGATTCCGACTTTTCGTATTTATTACAAACCCACATGTCAACTCTTCCCTCGTTGACAGTTGCCATATTGCGGAATGTTAGGTCGATATTCTTTGCTCTGCATTTGTTTCTTCTTCCGTTGTGGATACACTCCACACACGGGCATGTTACAGATACCATTCTGCTCACTCCCAATTATCGAAGATGTCGCATACAAGCTGCAAAGCGTCTTCCTGTGCCTTGTCGCTCTGCCAGATGTATTCAGCACCAAGTGCTACGACAGAAGGATGTTTCTCGATGAACTGTGCCAACAGCACCTTAATCTCTTCAAAATCCACTTTTAATTCCTTTCTCAAAACGTTCTGTTCACGTAGAACATATCGTCTTCTACTCGATTATTTATCGTCACATAATCTCTCGGTTTAAATCTCGCAGCAGTTTTTGCATTGCAGATTATGCACCGGAATCTCTGATACGATGCGCACAACTTAGTAATGTCACCCGTATTGCTGTTCTCTGTGAGTTTGTACTTGTTCTGAAAACCGCCAACTTTCTCAATCACCTTTTCTCCTTTGGCAAAAGAAATTCAAAATCCAACCAGCGGATCATTGTTACGTCACGGCAAAAGTAGAATCTTGGAGTGAGCCAAAACAAAAATTTCCTTGCGTTCTTAATAATTTTGTCTGTTATATTTTGCATTATCTTATACCTTTAAAACGTGGTCATGCTTAAAGGCATGACCAATATGTATTATTCATCAAAGCTATTAATTTTCCACTTGATACCAAACATATCTGTCTCTTCTTTATCCCAAGTTACTATGTCCATCAGGAACACTTCATAGCCATTATATGCAAGTCTTGGGAAAAATTCCGCTTCTGCTACCCATTTATCCCTATCTTCTTCTGTCTCGAAAACGGCAACCTCATTTGCAGTTTGCCAATCTTCGTATCCAGCGTAGAACATCCTCTCACCACCCTTCACTTCAAGCAATCAAACGTGTGTTCGGTTATGAGTATACTACCCGATGTCACGAAAGTCAATCTAAAAATAAGATTTTTGTTCATATAATCATGCATTATAATTATATGTAAATGTAAAGGCTGCCGGTGCAACCTTTACTTTTAATACATTAACCTTCCGGGAACATATTGTCTCTAAGCATCGTTTTAATATATGTCTGTGTTACAGATTTTGCAACAATGCCGTACTCAATCGCTTCATCGGTTAATATCCTATTCGTCTCACCATCGCGCTCAGACAAAATCATAGCATCAGCCTTTTCTTTTCCGTATTTGTTTACGATATGTTCATAAAGTCCGAACACATAGATATCTCTGTAAGTGATATTCCCTTCAAAGCAGGGCGCAATCTTTTTGATAAACAGTCTCGAAAGATACTGTTGCCAATAAATAGGCTCTCTTTTTACATCAACAAATGATTGCCTCGTTGGAAACTTGAAATACGAATTTTCGAATTGAATCAGGACAAAACTTCCACGGAATGTAGACAGGGAATCCGCACTATGAATTTTTGTCAAAAGCGAATACAATCTGTAAGAAAGCAGATGCTCTACGCCACGGATGACAACGGATCTTCTCGAATGATTAACATCACACTCCTTCATGTTGACGATATCACCAGTGACCGCAAAACCTTCTCTTGCCATAAGGATAATGGCTTCGCAATATTCCGCATACTCAATTGTTTCGTTTGCATAAAGATTTTTGATAGCCTTATCAATTATTTCTCCGCTTAATACATAATCTTTACGCCCGGACGAAAGCCCTAAAACTTTCTTGTGGAAAGCCTTATTATTAAACTGGTTCACTATAACTGCAACATTTTCAATGTACCAGTCAAAGAGGGTGCGAAATAATGAATAGATAACATCATAACTTCTTAGGGATAACTTACTCTTCTTTGCACCCCTTCGTGAGAATGTACCTATCATCTCAATAAGTTCGTCCTGATTCATCTCAAAGATAGATTTTCCTATCTTTTTCTCATACTCATAAACTTCTGGTCTGTCAATCATGCTCCTGATTTTTACCTGCGTTTTCTCCGGTCTTGTGGTAAGATATTGATTAATTATTTCTTTAGTGTTTGACATTTTACTCCCTCCATTCTAATTATAATATGTATCATAAACAAAGGCAAATGTCAAACCTTATAAGTTATTGCATTATCTAATCAGCACCGGAAATTGTACTGCCATAGCATCGCAGATTTCCATCAGGATCCTGTCGTCATTGATTTTGCCAACACGAAACATTAGGTCTTTCTTGTCTACAACGGTCAGCTGCTCGACCATAATCGTGCTTGGAGCATTCAGCCCAAACTTCTCATAGTCGTAAATTTCCACATGGCAAGGAAGGTTCCGCTTGTTCATCTTTGTAGTCATCGGAATGACGTTCAATACACTGCTGTATCTGTTATTCTTGTCGTTCGATACAATAAGAACAGGTCTTCGCCCGGACTGTAAACTTCCACTTCTCTCGCCTAAATCCGCCATCCAGATTTCCAGAAACTTAGGTTCTTGGCAAACGGAATCCAGATTTCTAATGAATCTTTCTGACTTTTCGATATTGGAAAATCTTCCTTTGGATCCCATTCGCCTGTACATTTCAAAGCCCTCTCAATCTTTTAAATACATCGGCATATCGGTCAACTCGCCTTCTCGCTTTTTTCTAACTTCCATAACATACCCCGGCTTTACAAGGATTAACTTGCCAATCATTCCCATATCATATCCGAAGTATCCCTTTTCTTTTTTCTTCTTTTCCATTTTTCTGCGCATCAATGTTGCTACGGCAGTAACAATCTCCTGAGTCTTATCATTAGATTTTGACTTGAATTTGATTGTTCCGTCCTGTTGCAGTCGCCCATCTCCGACAAATAGTGTCGTGTGCTTTTCGTTGATACCTATAAACACCTTTTCCCAATCAGTCATCCGCCACTCATTTCTCCTTTTCCTTTCTTTGAATCACCATGTTGTATCTTTATTTACACACAACCACGGACTTTTCAGCCCGTGGCGTGTGATATGTATCAGCAGAACGGAAGTTCGTTGTCATCGTCACCACCGTCAGCTGCGAAGAACTTGTCCCATCTCTTCTGGATCTCGTCATTCCTGCGCCTGATGTTTACGTTCTTGGCATTGCCGCCCTTGCACGCTTCTGCGTACTCTTCGGAAACGAGAATGCCTGTAGGATCACCAAACGCATCAATCATGAAATCCGCCATAAGCATATCGGAAACATTTTCCTCAATAGCTTTCTTCACGAACGGCATCAGGGAGATGAAGTGCGTCTCAGAACCGATTTTCTTCATTACGGTCTTCGCCAGCTTGGTATTTGTCCTGTTCGGGATCTCATTGTAAACGGCAAGGAATTTATCCAGAACTTTCAGGATCATCTCTTTCTGCTCATCGGTCAGCTTGGTATCCTGAATGACTTCATTGAAATCCTTACTCTCAAAAGAAGCATTCTCGATGAAGTCGTTGACCATCATATGGATCTTCATTACCATCGGAATGTTCTTTCTGGATTCCAGCCCCTTTGCGGTCAGGATTTTCTTGAAGACTTCGTGCTCGGCGATTTCCGCCACAGTCATCAGGTCTACACAGTAAGCGATGTTCTTTTCCTTAGTGGAAAGAGGCTTACCATTGTTCAGCTTGCAGAAAAGAGTGCGAACCTGTTCATCAGTGATGTCTTCGTAATAGTAGATAACGAAGTTGTAGTCCTTAACTCTATCCTGTAACTCTTCGGGCAAGTCTTCGAACTTCATGCCGTTGATGTCAAGGAAGGATCCGTCATCCAGTTCGACATCGCCAACACCAACAAGCGCGAACTCGTTATTCAGGAACTCGCACACGGTATTGAGTCTCTGCTTTCCGTCAAGGAAGTCGTATGTCTTACCGTCAACCCTGCGTGCATAGAGCGGCGGAACCGGATAACCTTCAATAAGTGAATGAATCAGCCCGGACTTCCTCATCTTCTCCCACACGAGAGACCGCTGATACACATTATCAAATCTGAACTTTCCAAGTCCATTCATCCTTGCAATCTGCTTGATCGTCCATGTGATATTCGCTTTGTTCAGTGCCATTTCTAAACCTCCTATTGTATGTGTTGTGTTTTGTGTGTTCTTAACTATTAATATAGTATCACATTATATAATGCTTTGCAAGCACTATTTTGCATTATTTCAGTTTTTGACTGAAACTGCTGATTTTGATGAAAGTGGGGATTTCTCCCCACAATCAATCATTTTGCAAGCTGTTCCAGAAGTTCGAGAGCTGCGTTCAGGTCGTCAACATTGTTGGTCAGAGTCGCCAGAACTCCACGAAGATCCGCCCATTCAAGAGTAACGGTAGGCTTATTATCTTCGCCCTTGAAAGCCTTGTCGCCAGTCACATAGTCGCCGAAGAAGTTGCCAATATCATTGTAATACTCATTGACTTTCTGCTTCGTGAGACCGATGTAATGTTTGGTCGTCTTGGTGTCGCTGTGGTTGAACACAGTCTGCAAGATTTCCATGCTGTCATAGTCGTTCGGATGAATCATTCTGCTGATTTTTCCGAAGGTCTTCCGGGCAGAATGTGTACCGATATTGTACTTGATTCCGACTGCTTCCGCTCCTTTTTTAAGAGCCTTTCTGTGCGCGTCAGATGTGACCACGTTGCCCTTGTGAGTGCCAGTCAGCTGCATGAATACTGGATTCCTGTAGTTATTGGCTGTAACATCGCATCCAGTCTCTTCGATGTACTTGCGGATCCCAGCTTTGACTGCATCGTTGATAAGCGGATTCGCCATTTTATCCGTCTTATCTTCGATGATTTCCATGATTTCATAACGAAAATCTCCGGTAGTAGGATCGAAGAAGTGCTCCCATGTGAGATTAAGAGTATCGCCAATTCTACGAGCCATATTGATTCCAAGAGTAAGAGCAAGATAGTGCGTCCACATCTTGTTCTTAGCAAACCAATTCAGCAATTTCTTCACGTCTTCGATCTCGTAAGGATATACCTCAGACTTTTTACCTTTCTTCTTATTACAAACCCTCTTCTTAGGAAACTCGATGATATTATCAGCAGGTTCCTGAATATCTAATGCTCTTGCCGTGTTAGCCATAACCCAAACCTCCGTTTCATTGGTGTGTGTTCCTTTTGTTATTATGATATTATCACATCTCATTTAACTTTGCAAGCACTTTTTTGTGTTATTATCAATTTTTTCAAAACACTTCCCTGATTGCATTGTCGGCTTCCGCTCGGTTTGGGTATGGTTCTCCCCCTAAACGGGGGAATAATGCACTGCATCGTTCGGACGCTTCGGAAGTGCATTGGTCAACCGCTTGTAAGCCAAATATCCGCCCTTGGCTAATGACGGTCGTCCCGATTCGGATAACCTTCCACTTGCTTATTTTACATCGCCAGCCACGATGTCAGCACTCTTTTTGTGTGTCGGTCAGTGCTAAGACCACAGATTGTTTTACGCGGTTACTGTGTCCGCAGCGGTATTCAATTCGTGCAAGCGTCAGCGGTTACTATTACTGTCCTTATAGAATTTTAGCCTGTCTTCTATATGGTATTTCAGACTCTCTCCTATCTCTTCTGCCGTATGTCCTTTTCCACGATTGACTTCTATAATCTCTTCGGAAATCACATTATCAAGGATAGTCATAAGATACAGAAGGTCATTAATCCTCATGTCCACTCTCTTCTTCTCCTGTCTTAACGAAAAATTCCATAATGTCAACGTCAGCTTCTATGGCGAGTTTGCAGATGGCATCTAATGGCAGTCTTACTCTTGTTCTGGATCTTGCAAACCACGATCTATAGGCAACCTTAGTTGCCCCTGTAATGCTTGTCACACGCTCCATACGGTCTTTGTGATAGCCGTTAGTCCTACCGTAGCACTCTTCCAATTTGTCCACTACAACGTCTTTTGGAGCTGCCTTGTGAGCCTCGAAGACTTCTATATATATTGTAGCTACATCTTTTCCGAAGAGCACATTATCGAGCCTGCTGTTTGCCATCAATTCATCATAGGATCCGTTGTCTTTAAGCAGCGAATACACATTAACGTTCACAAGATTGGAAATCCTGCACAGGTCTACCAATGGAAGTTTAATTTTCCCATTAAACCACGTAAGCACAAAGGATTTAGACTTTCCCGTTACTTCGATGACTTTCCTGTACTGCTCCATGCGTCTTTCGCCAAGATTATGCATGGTATAATTGATGTTGCGCATGATAGTTTCCCGGTCTGTATTGTCAAACTGAGTTATAAGATTCAAAACTGTGCGTGCTTTATCCATAATCTTCTCCATTCTGAAAACGCCAATAACAGATGTGCCAGATATATTCTAACACATCCGTTATAGTTTTGTTATTTGGTTTTGGCTTTATGCACTAATCTGTTCCATAGCCAGTTTAAGCAGGCTGTTATATCCAAGTCCTCCTGTAATGTTTACAGGGAGAATTAACACTTCCTTCTCGCCTTCGCAGAAATACATAGGAGTATTGTTGCTGTATGTACTACAGACATCTATTGTTTCTCCAAGAAAACCGCACGCATCGACAACATAAGAAGGATTAATTCCCTTGTAGAACTGCTCACTCCTGATAGAGAAAATATACTTCGTCTTTTCCAGCTTGTCAGCAGTTGTGAACGTCTGGAAGTTGAATGACGTTGCAAATCCTCTGTCATTGCCAACGAACAACATCGGCTTGCGGTCATCTCCTTTAATTCCCTTCTTATATTCCTTCGCAATCTCCGCAAGTTCCTTATTGTCAATGGATAGCTTGTAGTCGTAAGTCTTTTTCGCACCGCCCACAATATTGTCGATATTGAAGTAATGCCCTTCTACGCACTTTGTAACATATGTGAAGTATTCACCTTCAAATCTCGCATGTTTCCCATCACACTCGACAAGGATCTTCCGTCCGCTTTTTCCGATTGCTGCTTTCAGGATCTCGACACATCCAAGTTCGATAGTAAACGACACCATTGTGTCACTACCCGGAAGGTTCCATACTCCAATTCTGTGCCCATCGAGAGCTACAAGTCTCTGATTTTCCATGTCGAACCTGATTGCATTCATCATTCCGTCCGCTTCATTGTGTGAAGCCATAGCAGAGAACGGTTTTAGATTCGCAAGGATCTCCGCATCGATAAGTGAAATTTCCGCCTTGGCGTCAGGTGTTGGAGTCTTCGGGAATACATCTGAGAAATCGTCCCGGTTCATCTTATAGCTCTTTTTGCTACTCGAAATATGTATATTATTGGCTGTTGTTTCCAGAGTAACATCATCACCCTTGAACACCATCTTTTTCAGGTCTTCATACCTGATGAAGCACTCGCCGTTTTCGATAACCCTGCCCTGAATGTCAATGTTCAGAAAGTCTACGCTGTTTGTTGCTGTAGCCGTAATTCCACCGTCACTTGCCGTGAACTTTACGCTTTCGAGTGCGCACAGAAGCGCCTTCTTCCCAACTGCCGGGGACACCTTTGCAATAGCATTTTTGAAAACATTCGAATCAATGATTACTTTCATATCAACTCCTTCCTGATATTGTACATCATCCAAGATAGTTTTGCAAGCATTATTTTGCGTTATCTTATATTATTTTTTTTACAGCTGCGGATCATCAATACCAGTAATGGTAAAACTTATATTTTCCTACAATCTGCCCGTCACTGGAAAAAGAAATTCCCTCATTAAACGGTTCAATCAGTGTGAATGTATCGCCTTTTTCCGCTTTGGCAAATAACTCACTGCCTTTGCTCATAGCTTCTTCCTTTGTGTTACACTCTGCCACAATCTCATCTCTCTTGTTTTTGGTGCGATAAACAATAAACATAGATTCTCCTTTTAAATTTTACATGCACATCAAATGTATTGCGTCAAGATACATATACTCTGGAACTGCGCAAGTATTGTACTCGTCAATTCCGCCATTCAGGTTCAGGAAGAGATTCATATCTCTTTCCTTGATGATATAATCATTCCCATCAATATGATACTTCTCGATAACGTCCAAGTGCTGCGCTTTAGACCCAATGATTGTACAAAAAATATAACGTTTCACACGTTTTCCGTCAATCGTTTTAATGGTGCTCATTGCACAATTAGGATCCCAGCAGGTCTCCGTAGTGATTCCAAGTCCATTCTTTGTATATATCATACAAGCGCCGACTTTACGCATTCTTTCAAGACATTCTCTGATGGTCATGATTTTCTCCTTTATGCCGATTTCAGGATTTTCTCAATCTCTGCATAGCTTGCTTTGAGTTTGAAGCGTTTTTCCATATCGGTATATGTAATGTTTTTAGTGCCAGTATTGATGACAATCATCGGATCCTTCCACTGTTCAATCTTCACGATGTCACCAGCGTGCACATTCTTACTCGAAAACTTGATACCGCCCATGTCCTGAATCATCCTGTCATAGTATGAGATTTTCTCGATGCTCGTCTGGATGATTTCATTGGCACTATCAATCCACTTCTGTATAGTTTCCGCCGTGAGAACTTCGCCGTTTGGGGATATGGTAATGTCTTTGTCATTGACCTGCTCCATACGCATAGCGTAGTAGTCCAGATTCTTTTTCTGTGCGCGAATGGCTCTCTCCGCTTCTATGATTCTGCGCTGACAGAATCCTTTTGTGCAATCTGTCGTATTCTTCGCAGTTTTTCGCGCATTATCTGCACACCTTGCATAATACTCCGACTTGCGGAATTCTTCAATTCCCTTGTCGAATGCTGCGATGATACGGTTTCTTTGATTCGCAAATGCTCTTCCAGCGGAAGTGTTGTTGATTGGCTGTGTCGCGGCTGCGTAGTCCATCTCCCTGAATGGCTTCTGTAGCTTTACCGCATTGTCTCTTGCTTTCTGCGCCTGATTGTCATAGAAGTGTGCACGACTCTCCGCTCTGTCCGCTTTGACTTCCTGCTGTTCCTCGAAAGTCAGTCTCTCACCGACTTTTCCTTCGTCTTCCAGACCGATTTTCTTTGCGATCTGCTCTGCGAAGTACAGGTTTGGGAACTTCGCACGACTAATCCATGCGAATTTCTTTCTGGAAAACAGGAAATGTCTTCTGATTTCATCCTTAATCGCAGGATCCAGAGCACCATAATCCTCTTTTTCCAGATAGATTTCCAGTTTATTTGTCTCCATGTTGCGGAAATATCTGCCCATTTTCCAGTCCTTTCTATACCTCTATGGTATCAATGATTTCGTCACCGCATCGAACATCTATCCATCCCCTGACAATTTCGTAGTGATAGAAGTCTCTCCATATGGATATTTGCTTCTTAGCTTGCTCAACGGTAAAAGCTGAATCATACGTCCACAGCTTCTTAACTTCGCCGTTCTCAATGTATGTCGCATTCGGCTCATAGAAAGTAAATTTTCCCATAGAATCACCCCCGATAATCCACGGTCTGCCCCTTGAAACAGTAACCAAGAAACTCCCAGACACCATCACCAACACGCCGAAGTGTCAGATATACAGGTCTGTGGCGGTTAATGGTCTTATCCAGTGCGGAATCATACGGTTCGCCACACTGAATCAGTCCTTTGCGGTACATGATAGGCGGAACGCACTCGCCAATCCACTCTGCGACTTCTGCGGATACATAATCGCCAACATCCAAAGCGTCCCAATACAGATAAGGATACTCGTACACAGGTTTTCCATTGTACGTCTTCATCTCAGGATACGGAGTCGGATTATTCCGCTCGACAAGATACAGCTTTTCGCCCATGAAAAACGGCTTCTGCTGTCTTCTTTTGAGCAGCTTTTCCGCGATCTCTTTTGTCGGGATCCAGTCATCACTGCCGTTCATTGTGGAAATCTGATATCCATTGTAATCGTAGACGATCTGGTATTCTTTCTGCATGATATACTCCTTCCTGTGCTGTGTTTGTTCTTAGGATGTTAATACTATACCACATTGTCCAGTGTGCGTCAATATTATTTTGCGTTATTTTTACTATTCACGCAATCTCGTCCCAATAATAAACTCCGTTCCGTTTGTGCATGTCATTCATGCGCTGTACCTCTTCCATTGCTCCCTTCCGGGTAGCTGCGCCGTTTACGCTCACAAGATTTTTCCCGGAGAAGACTTTCAGAAGATTTTCTGTGTTCTGGACTCTCCGCATATATGTAGATAGGTATTTTCCATGTCTCTCTGTTACCACATACCATGAACTCTTCATATCAATCACCCTCTTTCATATCATGAATGTCCAGTGTGCGAATCAAATCAAAGATCGATTGCCATCTTCCATACTGTTGTCTTCTTATCGGATTGTCCATAGAGTATTTTTTGATACGATCATCCGTTTTGGCACATTCTGCACTAAAAAACTCCATAATTATCTCCATCATCTCTTCTTTTGACTTGCTACTATAAAAGCGTGATTTCATGTCCATAAACTCCTTTTGAAATAGGCAACTTTTGCCTATAATTCGCACGCTAACTATCTATTTTTCTACTCTTTGACTCTTTCGATTTTATTCTTATTCGTTTCAAAGAAATCATCGCCAATGAACACCACGTCATCAGTATAGTTTCCGTTTCCGTCACATACTTCACATGCATACTTCTCTGATGGTTCTCTGTAGTTGTTAATGTTGACAATACGGAACTTGTAATCCATTCCGTTCGATGAATGGAAAAGAAAATCGTCATATATTCTGATTTTCATATATCATTTTCCTTTCTGTGGTTAGTTACCACTCCGCTTCGATGTCTTCCATCAGCTTGTCAAAGTCTGGCATATTGTCCAGAACTTCAATCTCTCCTATGATGTCAGCTGCGTACTGCACAAGCCACATGATTCCCTTGCTGGCTTCTTCCGCAAGCCTGATGCAGATATAATCAAATCCTGTCATGGATCCCAGAGCGCCGTATCTGGTCATCCCCTGTAACTTTTCCGCATAGTCTGCAAATTTTTCTACCTGATTAGGAAGAAAATACTTTGTCAGCTTTCTCGTAAATTCCTGTCTGTTCATAGCTTCTCCTTTGTTATATTATGCGCTGGTCAAATGACCAGCGTGCGGAAGAACCGCTCAAACGGCTCTCCGTTGAGTCGGCGGCAGACCGCCAGAAAAGGGGAATGGGCGTTTCCGCCCAAGTCCCACTCCCACTGGAACCCGTCCAGTGAGAAGAGAGAAGACCATGCCTCACGGCTCATGGTCAGTGTGCAGTTTTCCGCAACCAAGAATGTGAACATAGTTTTCTCCTTTCTGCTGTGTTTGCTGTGTTCGTTATCAACTATGAATACTATATCACAGGCTTACAATGCTGTCAATATATTTTTGCATTATTTTATCCGAAGTTTTTGTACTCTTCAAAGATATAATCTGTGTACTCGTCATACTTTCCATCAGAAAGTAACGAGCATTCACGATGAAAATTACAATCTTCCAGAAGATCCTCAATCTTTTCCCGGAAGTCACCGTGTTTATGGAGAGCGCCAAGGACGATAAGATCCTGCAAGTAAAATCCCCAGCCGATGATTGATGATATGGATTCCTGAGACTTCAATGCGGTTTTCCAGTTCATTCTGATTTCTTCTTTTGTCATTATAAATCCTTCCTCACGGCAAGCTGATAGCCCAGCCGATACCGCGCTCCTGTACACTGAATTTGTTCTTGCGGAACCAGTCAGCTACGTTCTTACTGATTGTCTCCGCGTGCGCTTTGTGGTCTTCATACATCTCCTGCATAGCTGTGTAAATCAAATCGAAATCCACCAGAGACAGACCCGTTGCGAGTTTTCCATCTTCCATTGCCATCAACTTGTTATACGCTGCTTTGAATACTTTCATCTGCTTTTTAGTCATCGGCTTTCCTTTCTCGAAATATGCAAAACAAAACATACGAAATTCATAAAATGGCTGTCTGCCTATTATACACCCGGCAGACGGGGCGGAACTTGTCAATACAATTCAATCACAATGTCCGGGAATGCCTTCTTGATTGCTGGCACGATTGTTTTCCAGTAGCGGCATTTCTCTATATCTAAGCGGATCTTTGTAAATGTCTGATAACCAGAATAGATATTCTCTTTACCATTTGTGAGTCCAAGACAGTTTTCCATATGCTTCTTGTCTGCCCAAAAACTATGCATGTTGTACATTTGCTTTCCATCCTCTTCAAACTCATGCAGAAGAATCAGATAGCAGTTTCCGGTATACAGGCTCAGAGTAAATTCTCTGGCGTCATCTCCTGCTGTTTGGCGAAGAGTAGCTTCTCCGCATTTCTCGTCCCATTTCCACTGAATAGCCATGATAATTCCCTTCTGTATACATGGCGGATTTTCCGCCAATATGTAGATTATTTTACTTCCTGTTTGATGACGTTACCCCAGAACTTACCGCTGTATGCTGCTTTGTTTGCGTCATCCTCTTCACGGAAGGTTCCAATGATTTTCGGGAACACCTTTTCATCCAGTTTAATTGCGATGTAGACGTACTCTTTCCGCTTCATGGTTTACCTCACTTTCCTGCTGACCAGTTCAGCATAGTTCGGATGGACCCGGTCTTCTTCCACCAACTTCTTTGTGGTGTCATAAAGCCTCTGGAAGTATTTGTCGAGCGCCTTGATGATTTTCTTGCTGTCGCCTGCGGTCTTCCTGTAGCTAACCTTCTCCGCGTCATATGCAAGCAAGCTTTCAGGCTTCGCTTTGATGCAAGAACTCTGCCATTCCAGAATCATGTTTTCCGGAAGATCGTCATCATCTCCGAAGTTATCAGGCAGGTTGATACTCATAGACGCGCAAAACATGTCGTTTCCCATAATTCCGAACGGAACTTCTTTCTCATTTTCCGCAAGCCTGCAAGTAATGCAGAGAGACCTGCCAAGGCACTTGAAAATATAAACTTCGCAAAGGCTGTTAGGAAACCGCTTTGCATATGCTTTCTTAACTTCTTCCTTAAATTCCGCAAACTTCATTGTTAGCTCCTTCCTGTGTGTCGTGTTTGTTATCTTGTTTACTCTTATAACATATCATGCAATCAATAGCTTGTCAATAATTATTTGCGTTATTTTAAAACTTTTCAGGATCCTCAATACGGTTTTCCTTCGAATGTATTAAATTCTCTATAATTTCCATTGTTGTAAGTCACGCTGCTTACCCATGCACTATACGGAATGCTTCCATCTTTTCCCGGGATAAGCGTGTACACTGCCTTTTCATAGGCGTCCAGCTTGTTTTCCGCTGGCGACTGGATCCCATGTACTTCATCTGCACTGTACATTTTGTATCTCACATAATATGCTTTCATGATTTTTTCCTCTTGCGTGCTGTTAATGTTATCATGTTTATACTATATCACATGCCAAGTGATAATGCAAGAACTATTTTTTTTTCATAAAAAAATCGACAGGATCCAGTCCTGCCGACTTTTCCGGTTACTCCGTACAAGGAAGATCCACTGTATCATCTCCCTCATACTCAGCAAACCAGCAGAGAACAGGTTCTCCGCCATTTGTGGGATAAACCCACTCCGCAACTTCTCTGCCTGTTGCGTGCTTCCCGTCACGGTCAAAAGGCATGTCGCCATCAATATATCTGATTCTTTCCATGATTATCTCCTTTTCCGTAAATCATCTGTAATGTCGCGCCAGCAGAAACTATCACAATAGTACCACTTGCAGCCGTTGTCGTCAAAAAGCACTACGATGTCACTGACAGACATTGAATGTCCTTTGAAGTCGTCTGGATGATTGATGTTAAACTTTTCAAACAGGTTTTCCAGAACTGCGATGGGATTTTCCCCGTCAATGGATCTTTCGTAGTATACACCGTCATAGTCCATGAGATTGATTCTATCTTTGGCAAAATTCCAGCCCATGAAAGCGTAATCTGTCTTCATGTCCTTTATCTGGTAGATTAGATAAGCGTAATTCATGCCGTTTCTCCTTCCATGTTTTCCAACATTGCCTGATACTTCTTTGGCATTTTCTTGTAGACTCTGATTGTGTGTGCAGAACTCCACTCGTTAAGCGGAACCTCTGTAATGATTGCCGTTTTGAGTCCTTCGCCGTGACAGATCGTCAGCCCCCAGCCCAGAACTCCCTCTTTTACTGTGCTGATTTCTCCGCCTGCTTCGATCCAGTTATTAATAGTCTGTTCAACTGCTTCCAGTGTGTAAAGTGTAGCTGCCATTGTAATTCTCCTTTAAAGTGTGCTGTGTTTGTTGTTAAGTGTATTATAAGCGATGATATATCTATTGTCAATATGTTTTTGCATTATTTTTATGAAATTTTCCACCTACGCTATTATGTATATACTATATACTATTAGTGTAATATAAAAGAGACAGGAAGATCCTGTCTCTGTAAATTAGAAGTAGCTATTTCTTGCGGAAAACATCGGAGCGCCAGAATATGTATATTTTCCACCTCTCTGCCACTTCTGAACCTTCATGTATGCCGGTCTTCCTGCTCTCTTGTGTGGTTGATAAATTCTCGTTATGTCGTCAATCCATACAGAAAAACAACCAATATCTTCTGTGTCGTCCCGGATAATGTGGATCTTGTTTTCTGCCAGAACACGCCTGACAGCTCTCTCTGTCGTGCATTTCTCAATTTTCTCTTTTAGCCTTGCGTCCATATCATTCTCCCTTCCCGAAAATTTCCAGCAGCCACAAGTCTTTTGTGAAGAAAAAGTATGCGGAAACCGGAACCATGATAACCAGAAAACTTCCTTCGCCGTACAGGATCTTAGGTGACACCAGAGCCAGAGCCAGAAGCACCAGAGCAATGATTTTCTGGATTGCCCGGATGATGCGGATATTTTCCAGCTTTTTGATCGCAGCTGCGTGACTGACTGCGTATGCGTGCGCTTTTTCCAGACTATCGAACCGCTTCATAACACGATTCCCTTTGATAATACAGTACATTAAATTTTCCTCCCGAATGTATTGTGTTTGTTTATATGTATTATACGGCAAAAAGAACGCTTTGTCAACGTTCTTTTGCATTATCTCAATATCCAAGCCAATCCAGAATGTTTCCGATTTTTCCGTTTATGTAAAGCTGATTTCCGATCACTTCCAGCGTGTCGAACATCTTGTCACCGCTATAGCAGTAACAATCAAATTTTCCATTATACTCTATGTATATAACACCATGCATGTCCAGTATTCTCTTTAATTTTTCCATTGCATATACTCCTTATCTGATATTGTTATAATCCATGTATTCAATGGCTTTCTTTGCCTGTTTTGCAATCTCCGCCAGCTTTTCGCAATCCTCAATCAGACGTTTCAGATCGTCCGCCTCTTCGAATCTGCGAAAACATTCCATAGAATTATTGGCGCGTTTAAGACATTTTTCCAGTCGCTCATTCCACAACTTGACTGTTATCTGTCTCTTTGTGCCTGTCAAAATTTCCATGTTTTCCTCCTATCTGACTTTGTGCGCGTCTTCCAGTTCTTCCCATGCGTAAGGATCTCCGCCAATTTCCATAAATTCTTCCACATCTTTCGGCATATCCCAGCCGAACACAACATCTGTAATTATTTCTCCATGGTCTTCTCTTGCAACAAGGAGCGCGTCCTGCCTGCACTCTTCTTTTCCATTGTCGCAAAGTGCGATTGCTGTGACTTTGCGGATTTCATGGTATATTCCAAACAATCTGATTATCATTTTTTCCTCCTGACTGAAAACGCGGCGGAGAACGTCTGGAAAACTCCGCTTAAATCAGATTAACAGGAACTTAACGATAGCAGATACGATGTCTCGCTCTTTGTCGTAAAAGTAGATTATTAAAATGACTCGCGTCTTCTTTTTATCCATGCAAGCCTCCCATTCTGTGTTGTGTTTGTTGGGGAAGGCTGCCAGACGTTTTTGATTAGTGCAATCCCGAATCGAACAGGATCCTCTGGGATGTTCCAGAGTGCACGCCAGCGCCGCACCAGAATGTCAAATTGTTGTGTAGCAGTGAAGTCCTTTACATAATCCTTTTTTGTACTCGCTTCTTCTGACTCTCTGCTCGTTTTCTCCGTTTTCGGGGATGTTCCTACGCCAGATTTTCCGCTTACACATGATCGCCGCGAAGTACTCTTCCCTGACTCCAAGTTCCTTGTCAACGCAGAAATCGTAACGTTTCATGATTCGCGCCAGATAAATTTCTCCGAAGATCCCAGCTTTGAGAATTTCCTTTTCCGCTTCTTCGATTACTTCTTCGATGTTCTTCGCAAGAAGATCCCGATACTCGATTTCCTTTTTGGCTCCTGCGCAATAGTCGATGTAAAGAACGTATTTCATATTTTCCTCCTTTAGAAAGGCTGTGTTGTTTTTGTTGTTAAGTGTATTATAAGCGATGCCCTGCCGTTTGTCAACATTATTTTGCATTATTTGTTGATTAAATTAACAGGCAAAAGTTGCGGATTTTCCGACACTGCTGCTGACGCCAAAACAAAAACACTCCGGATTTTTCCGGAGTGTCTACAAGTCTTCGTAGTTAAAAATCTGTAATTTCTTCCAATGCAACGGGATCCGCGCCATCATCTACGACTACGATGACGGTATCTGGATTTCCATTGTCTCGCATTTTTCTTGCCATCGACTTTGCGACTTCCAGATTTTCGTTGCCGTATCCCCAATCTGCGTCCCCGTTATCCCTGCATACCGCGTACCAAAGTTTCATGATTTTCCTCCTTGTGTTGGTGTTTTGTTTGTTGTTAAGTCTATTATAACACCGTCTATCCGTATGTCAATACTTTTTTTGCATTATTTTCAAACGAATTAATCCACAACTTTTGCGGTTTTTCCGTCACTGGATCCAGTCCGCAGCAAAAAAAAAGCACTCCGGATTTTTCCGGAGCGCCTGTTGTCCTGTTACTCTTCTTCGTCTTCCTCCTCTTCTTCGTTTTCCGCTTCGATCTCATCCATGAGATCCCGGATGTCATCATTGCGGAGCGCGTCATCGTTTTCCACGATGTAGTCCGCGATCTCGTCAACGTCGATCCAGTCATTTTCCGGATAGTCGGTACTTTCAAGATTGCCCAGACCATCCCAGCGGAACCAATCATCGTTGGGATTGAAGGATCCGCCGTATGCATCCATGATAATATCCAGCGGAGATTTTCCATCCATGCAGTACAGTTCATTAAACTCTCCCATGGAATAGATCCTGTCGTCAACGTAATTCACTTCATCGCAGTATTCGTTATGGATTGCCACAAGTTCGTAGTCCTTCATATCGTTCAGCGTTTCCATAACTTCTTCTCTCATATCTCTCATTTTTCCACCTCCTGTGAAAAGGCTGTTGTGTTTGTTGTTGAGTTTAGTATAAGCGATGCATATCTCTTTGTCAATACATTTTTGCATTTTCTGTAAATGAATTTATGTTTGCTTTTTGACGGTTTCCAGACAGTCACAAACTACGGATTTTCCGCCAAAAAGAAAAAACACTCCGGTCTCCCGGAGTGTCTGTATTTACTCTGTAAAGCCTACGCAAGCCTTTATGCGTGCGATAATTTCAATATCGGATCCGCCTGCGTGCAATCTGCGTGCAACCATGTACGCTTTTGCATTTATCAATTTTTCCAGAAATGGAGTCGATGCTCTCCCGGTATCGATATACCAGATTAGCGGAGCGATCTCCCGGTCGGCTGCCATAGTGCCGTATTTTTCCATAAGCACTTTTTTGATATTCCAAACGCAATTATCAATGCTATTTTTGTTAACCATAATGTCCTCCTATAATTGTGCTGTATTTGTTGTTAAGTACATTATAAGCCAACACAAAACTATTGTCAATAAGTTTATGCATTATTTCCGCATAAATTCACATTGTGCAACTTTTCCGCATAAAAAAGCACTATGCGGAAAATCCGCATAGTGCCTGTTTTACCCGTCCTCTTCTCCAAGAAAATCCAGTTCGTAGTTTTCCAGATCCCGGTCTCCCAGCTTTTCCGTATACCACAAAACGCTGTGATATTTTCCGATATTGTCAGCCCACTCGTAAAGATTTTTCATGGGCTGGCAGCCGATCGAAAAGCCTCTAAGACGCATACCGTATTTGTAAAGTGTCATCTGTTTTTCCTCCTATCGTTGTGATGTGTTTGTTATTATCTATCTGCATAATATCATGGATCCAAACAGTTGTCAAACACTAATTTTAATACGTTTGTGTGCGTATTTCCGTATGGTGTTTTCCGTAAAAAAAACAGACCGGAAAATTTCCGGTCTGCCTGCTTGTATTACACTTTTATAAACTCACTCCAATTGCCTCTTGTCTGTAAAAAATACTGTTTATCTATGTTTAGAATATTTCCATTGCCATCGCACTCTGTCCAGATTTTTCTGCCATCTGCCATTTCTCCGGTAACTACACAGAGTATTTCTCTGTAGCTCTTCCCGTCATAGTACACGCCACCCCTTTTCCTTAATTTCATCTGTTTCCGCCTCCTCTTAGTGTTGCGTTTGTTATTAACTATATACATATTAACACGCGCCAGCTGCATTGTCAACAACTAATTGACGTTTTCCTGTAAACGTTTTCCCGTTTGTCCTGCGGAAAAGAAAAGCACTCTGGATTTTCCAGAGTGCCTATATCATTTATGCTATCTCCGCTACGATCTGCCGATCAAAACAGAATGCAGTTAAATCGAAAAGTAACTTTTCCAGATTTTCATAGTTTTCATGCATGGACGGATCCATAACATGCTTCTCTCCATCATTCCAGAAATACGTCAATCTGTATTCTCCATGATTATCTGTACATCTGGAAACGATATGATAATCTACGCCAGACTGGAAACCTATAGCAGATACATCTGGATTTTCGATGATTTTCTGCCATGCTGCGGAACATTCGTTTTCCAGATTTTCCAGTTTTTCAATCTCCTCATCGCTGCCGGTAAAGGCAATGACTGGATCCATATCAATTTTCGGTATAGTGATAAACATGATATTTTCCTCCTGTCGTGTTTGTTTTGTTATCATGTATTATATGCCAGATTTTCCAGCTTGTCAAGTCATTTTTGCATTATCGCTAAATTTTCCATCTAAACAAGATTTTCCACTTGCTGCGGATCCCGGAGAGAATTTTCCACAAAAAAAGGACTGGAATTTTCCAGTCCTGCGGATCCTCTTATAAGACGTTTACGACTCTCCAATTAGTGTTGTATACCACCAAAAACTCCTCAAACTGACCAACATATTCGATGATCCAGCCAGTGGGATTCTGGATTGTATTTTGCGGTAAAAAGCCATTTTTAAACATCAATTTGTCTATGGCTTTTTTGGTCTTGTTTTCCATTTTGTCGATAGTCATATGGCTTTTCCTCCTGTATTAGATTTTCCACTTTCTTCTTATGCGCGTGCCTAAACCGGAGCCATCACCCTCAGCTTAGATCCGCGGATCTAACAATTCCTTGAAAGTGTTTTGTGTTGTGTTTGTTGTTATGTATATACTACCATAGTCGTTACGATAATGCAAGCATTTTTTGACAAATTTTCCAGACAAATTATCGTTAAATTTTCCATGCGATACCGTCAAATTTTCCGCTGTTAGATTTTCCATTTTTTCCAGATTTTCCAGTCAATCCAGATTTTCCGCTTGCTGCGGAGCTTGCCAGATTTTCCAGATTTTCTGCCAGTCCGCCCAGCTTTCCATGTTCGGGATTTTCCAGATGTTTAAACGATGTTTTCCGCATCAAGTTTTCCGCATAGATCCAGATTTTCCGCAAAAAAAACACTCCGGGAAAATCCCGGAGTGCCTTGTTTATGCTGTTTCCATAACCAAAATGCAATTGTTAACGTTCGTCTGCTGCCCGTCCTCAAAAACGATGTAGTCAGCTACCCATCTGCGGTATCTGTCGCGGATCTCTTTTACCCTTGCGACTTTTCCAGAGTATCCAACGGGAACCTTCCTGCCTTTAAAAACAAATACGGTATCGCCTTTGATAAAACGACCATGCTTGTGTGCGTATTTCCTGAAAACGGGATTTTCCTCATCAAGAATCGGCATATCATACAAGTCGTCTTTGTCTCTGCTGCGATCCATGTAGTCATAGTCGCGCACGCAAGTCGTGATTTCCTCATCGGTTTCTGGATTGTAGAAAGTCGCTGTGATGAATGTTCCGCCAGACTGTCCTACTTTGTAAAATCCTTTAAGCATATCTGCCTCCTGTATTCAATTGTATGTTGTGTTTGTTATCAACTTATGCATTGATTATAGCACTCCGCATTAGATAATGCAAGCATTTTTTGATACTGTTTGACGATTTTTTGTTGACGGTTTTCCGTCAAGTGTCGGCTGGGCTGGGCAAAAAAAACGGCACTCCATATGGAGTGCCTGTCTGTCTGTTATTCCATGCCGTAATTATAATAGCGTCCCTTTGTGTACAGCTGCTTGTTTTCCATTTTGGAAAACAGATCTTTTGCATTGATGTACAGCTGCGGGATCCCGGAAAACTGATAATCCGGATTATACGGGATCCCGTTTAAACGGGTAACAATATACTGTCTTGCGTCTTTCGCGCTGGAAAAGACTGCACAGCCAGCGAAAAGCTCCGTTGTCGCCTCCACAACATGTAAAGGCATATTAAAAGCCTTATTCCTAACTACCATATAACCGTACTCGTTCATAAAAGCCTCCTTTTATGTGTGTCCTGTTTGTTTTGTTGTGCTTATGTTATCATGTATAATAATGCTTGTCAAGTATTTTTTGGATTATTTATGAGATTTTTTTTCGCGTCCTGAAGCTGCCTGAAGCGGTCTGAAGTCTTCAGGCGTCCAGATGATAGACC
>Ga0247609_10001442_pt1 | contig 28244 bp, 19 predicted proteins | sample 172DNAGHGlowgp2_FD_193487 | JGI IMG/M metagenome (GOLD analysis project Ga0247609, IMG submission 193487) | Sheep rumen microbial communities from Palmerston North, Manawatu-Wanganui, New Zealand - 1728 DNA GHGlow gp2 | ecosystem: Host-associated > Mammals > Digestive system > Stomach > Rumen ... | reverse complement strand
CTCTGTCTGAAATTCCACGCAGGCTGGCCATACCATCAGGCTCAACCCAGATTGAATCTGTCCAGACATAGCGGTCGGTGTATTCATTTTTGCAAGCCTTCATAGATTCTTTAAACCATTTGTGCTCGGTAGAAGTATGACCCGGTACAAGGTCCAGCAGAATATGCATGCCGCGCTTGTGAACTTCATCAAAAAGCCGTCGCAAATCTTCATTGGTACCATAACGAGGAGCGGCAAGATAATAATCAGAAACATCATAGCCCGCGTCGCCAAAAGGAGAAGCAAAACAGGGATTCATCCAGATGGCATTGCAGCCAAGCTCTTTGATATAATCAAGCTTTTGAATTATTCCATTAAAGTCACCGATTCCGTCGCCGTTGGAATCACAAAAAGACTGGGGATAGATTTCATAAAAAATTGCATTATCAAGCCATTTAGGATTTTTGTTTGCCATATTCATTCCCACACAAATAAAAAGTTTTAATTAATTTTAACTCATCCTGTACAATTTATAAAGAAAAATGTAATAGAAAAGAATACTGCTTCGTGTTAAGAGTTATGAATTATGCTCACAAGTTCCAAACCAAACTACAAAAAACATTACGCGCCTGCTACTTAGATTTTATCACACAGGCGACAATCTGCAGTACGGACTTTTCTTTGGAGGAATATTTTCTATTTTACTGGTTGTCTTCCTCATTATTTTGAAGTTCATGAAAGACCCGGAATAACCATATCAAATATAAATTCGACTTTAAAAATCCTCCCGGGTGTAGTAAACTATATTTGGGTGGATTTTTTATGAGGGCAAAAACTTTATTCGTAGCAGCAGGCATATTATGTCTGATGTTAGCGTCGTGTTCAAAGCTCCCCGAAATGACTCTGGAAGAAATTGAAGCATATTCCCAGAATCTCAATACGGAGCTTATTCAAAAAACAGTTTCAAAACCATGGAAGGGCGAAAGCTTTAAAGATGGCAAAGTTGGAGGCACCTGGTACGACACAATTCTGTCTGACCCAAAAACCTTCAATCAGTTAATTGCAGAGCGGGACGGCACAAGTGCTTCCATTGTAAGTATGACGCTTGAGTATCTTATTGATTATGATATGACAGCGCGCAAATGGAAAGCAAAAGGGGCTTCTTACACAATTGAAACAGACGAAAAAGCAAATACACTTACAGTTCATTATACAATCCGGGATAACTTTTACTGGAGCTGGTATGGCTCCGACAAAAAAGTCCCTGTCACCTCCGACGACTTTGTTTTCTGGTATAACGAAATAGACGGCGACCCGGCCTTTGCTTCAAGCGGTTACGGTTCCCAGTGGATTTTAATGGAAGATGGTTCCGAGGCTCACATTGACTGTGTAAAAATAGACGACAAAAATTTTGATTTTATTTTCCCCCGCATTGTAGCAGACCCCTTAATTGCAACTAACATGGAACTTTGTCCTTCCTTCATATTTAAGCCTGCAAAAGAAAAAGATGGTCCAGAAGGAATAAAGGCTTTGTTCAGCGTAGACAAAGATCCAAAAGAACTTCCATCCTGCGGCATGTGGTACATCACAGAATACATACCAGCCCAGCGCCTTGTTTTTACCCGCAATCCAAATTATTGGGAAAAAGACACAAAGGGAAATTCAATACCATATCCCGAACAGAAAATTTACCAGATAGTAGGAGACAGCCACACAGACTACCTTCTTTTCAAACAGGGCCAGACAGAAGTTTATAGCCCAAGCCCTGAGCAGGTAGAAGAACTTGTTGCAAATCAAAAAGATGATTATACAGTATTCAATGCAGAAGGTTCTATGGGTTCTTCCTTGTGGAGCTTTAATCAAAATCCTCAAAACAAGGATAAACCATATTACAAGTGGTTCACAAAAAAAGAATTCCGTCAGGCAATGAGCTGCCTCTTCAACCGGGAAAGAGTTGCAATTCAAACTTACCGCGGACTTGCAGAAGCAAAATATTCTTTCTTCCCTGAACCAAATCCATATTACAATCCCGACATCACCTTAAAATATAAATATGACCCGGCTAAAGCAGAAGAGCTCTTGCAGTCAATCGGTTTTAAAAAACAAAACGGCCTCTACTACGACCAGGAGGGAAACAAAGTAGAATACGACCTCATAATTTCCAGCGGTGGAAGTGTAGCAAACGACATGGCCCAGATTATTGCCGATGAATGTGCCCGTGTAGGAATCACCGTAAATGTGCGCCAGATAGATTTTCAGAAAATTGTAGAAATGCTCACAGCCACCTACGACTGGCAGTCAATTTTTATAGGCCTTGGTTCAAACCTTTTCCCAACTCAGGGAGCAAACGTATGGCCAAGCGACGGAAATCTGCACCTGTGGTATCCCTTCCAGGAAAAACCCGCAACCGATTGGGAAGCCCGCATAGATTATCTTTACAACGAAGGCAGTTACACAATTGATCATGACAAGGCTAAAGAAATCTGGGATGAGTATCAGGAAATTATTCTTGAACAGTGCCCGGTAATTTATCTTATGCGTTCAAAATCCTTTTTTGGAATACGCAATAAATGGGATCTGACAAACGTCTATTACGATAACAGAAACGGTGCGCTTACAGATCACATCTATCTTAAAAACGTAATAGAGTAGGGGTGTAAAAATGAATAAGAAAATGAATAAAGTAAAAATCTTTTTTATGAAATTAGAAGCAACTGTTACAGCCCCTGCAAAAGCTTTTAAAGCAAAGGCTCCTCTTGCTTCCTTCATCACAGGAAGAATTGTTACAATGCTTGTTCTGCTCTTTCTCTTAGGCTTTGCACTTTTTGGCCTTATGGAGCTTGCCCCGGGAGACATTGTTGACCAGATGATGACCCAGCAGCTTCTTACAAATACCGATAATCCCGGCGCAAAAAATTCCACCTCTGCAATGGGAGGCTCAGGCGCCCAGGAAAAAAATATTACAACAGAACAAATGAATGCCCTCCGTGCAGAGCTTGGCCTTGATAAACCTTTTTATGTTCAATATGTAAAATGGCTCAAGCGTGTAATTGTAAATCACGATCTGGGAACAAGCCTCATTTCAAAAGCGCCCGTAGGATTTTTAATAAAAAGCCGCCTGTGGAATTCCGTGCTTCTTAATTTAATTGCCCTTGTCTTTATTACAACTTTCTCCTTCCTGCTTGGAGTCTTTTTCTCAAGCAAGGCCGGAACAAGGCTGGACGTAGGCGCAACTTTCTTTGCTCTTTTCTTTCATGCCTTTCCGGGAATCCTGCTTTTAATTTTGCTGCAGCTATTTGCCTCAATCACAAATCTTTTCCCGGTTACAGGCTATCCCGATTTTGCATTTAAAGATGCCCCAATGAAATTTACCTTCAGTTATATGCATCACGTTTTCCTGCCCCTGCTTGCTTCTTTCTTAGGAGGCCTTGGCGGCACAATGAGAATGATCCGCGCCACAATGCTGGACCAGATGGGCATGCCTTATATTTTTGCCTTAAGGTCCCGCGGAATCAGCGAAAAAAGAGTTTACCTCAATCACGCCTTCCGCAATACTTTGAACCCTTATATCACAGGAAGTGCAAATCTTCTTGCAGGCCTTTTCTCCGGTTCCCTGGTTCTCGAAATTATTTTTGCTTACCCCGGAATAGGACGCCTGATGTACGATGCCGTTCTTCAGGAAGACATCAACTTAGTTCTTGCTAACAGCATGTTTATTTCGGCCCTGGTACTCATTGGTATGGTAATAAGCGATATTCTGCTCGCCATAGTAGATCCAAGAATCAGATACGGAAACGAATAGGAGGAGGCGAAAATGAAAAAACTCTGGCAATACTTAAAAAAGCGACCACTGGCATTTACTTCGCTGGTCTTCCTTGCAATCGTATATTTTATAATGATTTTTGCAGAATTCTTTGCACCCTATGAGCCAACCCAAACCTTCGAAAACAACACCTATCATCCTGCAAACTTACAGATAACCTCACAGGGATTAAAAGTCCGTGAATGCCGCACCATAAGTAAAATCAGCTGGAAGTACGCCCTTGTAAAAGACGAAGGCTACACCCACGATTTCAAACTTTTTGCAAAAGGCTTTGACTATAAACTCTTTGGCTTTATCCCTTGTAACCGCCATCTTTTTGGCACAAAAAATCAGGCCTATCCGGTTTACATTCTTGGTGCCGACCATCTTGGCCGCGACCTTTTCAGCCGCATAGTTTTTGGTAGCCGCATTTCCTTAACAATAGGTTTTGTTGCAACCGCAATCTCCATGCTCCTGGCAATAATCTTTGGCGGAATCTCCGGTTACTTTGGCGGCAAAACAGACTGGTTCATAATGCGCTTCGCAGAATTTTTTATGCTCATTCCAAGCCTCTATTTTATTCTCTTCCTGCGTTCTCTCCTTAACAGCCGCATGGATTCGGGCACCTCCTACATGATAATCACACTCATCCTTTCGCTGGTAGGCTGGCCCGGTAGTGCAAGAACCGTGCGTGGAGTAGTGCACTCTGTAAAACGCGAAGAGTTTATCCTTAATACAAAACTCGAAGGGCTTCCGTCACTCGTCGTAATATTTGGGCACATCATTCCACAAATCACAAGCCTTCTTATTGTAAGCATCACCCTTAGCGTGCCCGGCTTTATCATGAGCGAAACAACCCTTTCATATTTAGGCCTTGGTATAAACGATCCTGCCGTAAGCTGGGGTTCCCTCATCAACCGCGATATTTCAACTCTTTCAAATCTGCGCAACTTCCCATGGCTCTTGTATCCGGTCCTCATGCTTTTGCTGGTAACTCTTGCCTTCAATTTTATTGGCGATGCCCTTCGCGATTTTTACGATCCATACAATGCCATCTTCAAAAGACGCAGGAAAAAGACTAAGAAGGGGGAAGTCTCCCCCTCGCTGCAGCCTGCTTCGCAGTCTTCCGCTACCCCTTCTCCTAAGGGCTCCGCCCTTAAAAACCCGGAGACCTCTTCACAGACAAGCCTCATCAGCGTTCAAGATTTACACGTAAGCTTCCATGTATTGCGTGGAACAAGCTGGACAACAATTCCTGCAGCAAGAGGAGTTTCTTTCGAAGTAAACAAAGGAGAAATCCTTGGACTTGTAGGAGAATCAGGAAGCGGTAAATCTGTTTCAACAACAGCCATTCCGGGGCTTCTCCCGCAAAATGCAGAATGCACAGGTCACATTTATTACAAGGGCATAGACCTCTTAGGACTTTCTCAAAAAGAACTTCGCGAATACCGAGGACAAAAAATTGCCATAATTTTCCAGGAACCTGGCCGTTCCTATGACCCTCTGCAAAATATAGGAAGCATCTTCTTTGAAACCTTCAGAATCTTAGAGCCGAAAATCACCCGAGAAGAAGCCGACAAAAAAACAGTTGACCTTCTTACTCAGGTTGGAATTCCTGAACCAGAAAGACGTTTAAAATCTTACCCGCATCAGTTCTCCGGTGGCCAGCTTCAGCGTGTTGGAATTGCCCTTGCTCTTGCCCAGAACTGCGAACTCTTAATTGCAGACGAGCCTACAACAGCTCTTGATGTAACAATTCAGGCCCAGATAATTTCACTTCTGCTTAAACTCAAGCAGGAACGAAATCTTTCTATAATTTTCATAAGCCATAACATAAATCTTGTTGCCCAAATATCAGACAGAATTGCCGTAATGTATCAGGGGCAAATTATAGAAACAGGAAGTTCACAAGAAGTTATCAAAGAGCCAAAGCATCCTTATACACAAAAGCTTGTTTCTTCGCTTATAGAGTTTGGAAGTCACTACACAGACAAAAAGGAGACCAGCAATAATGACTAATGAAAATATTATCGAAGTAAATGCCCTTTCAAAAACCTTTAATCTCGAAGCAGGCTTTTTTGCAAAAAACAAGCATAACGTTTTTGCAGTAAACGATGTCTCCTTTGCAATTCGTCGCGGAACAACCTACGGACTGGCAGGAGAATCCGGCTGCGGAAAAACAACAAGCGCAAGATTACTCATCCAGCTATATAAACAGACAAGCGGTGCAATAAAGTATTTTGATGCAGATGAAAAAGCTCTTCCGCCGGATGTAGATGCCTACACAAAAAAGCAGCTTCGTCTTTACCGCGAAAAAGTAAAGTATATTTTCCAGGATCCTGCACGCTCACTTAATCCCCGTCTTACAGTTTACAATGTCCTTACAACAGGACTCAAATATTCGTCTTTATGGCAGGGTAAAGCCCATGCGCGCGAGCTTGCAGAAAAAATAATTACAGAAGTAGGGCTTTCAATCCAAGACCTTGAACGTCGTCCGGCAGAATTCAGCGGCGGACAAAGACAGCGCATTTCTATTGCACGCGGTCTTATTATGAATCCTTCGCTTCTTATCTGCGACGAAGTTGTATCGGCTCTTGATGTTTCTATTCAGGGACAGGTTTTAAAGCTTCTTCAAGATTTACGCCAGTCAAGAAATCTCAGCTATATTTTTATTACACATGATCTAAAAGTTGCCTGTTATTTCTGCGACACAATAGGTGTAATGTACCGGGGTTATCTTGTAGAAGAAGCACCAGCCGCAGACCTTTACAAAACAGCCATGCACCCTTATACACAATTACTTTTCGAAGGTGCCCAGGGAGTTTTAAGTAATTCTAATCAGGAAGTAAAAACAACCTTGCAGCAGGAAAACTCCTGTCCTTTTGCATATCGTTGTCCAAAAGCCACCGAACAATGCAAAACAAAATTACCGGACTTTAAAGAAGTTGCTCCTGGGCATAGGGTGCGATGCTATTTGTTTGAGTAAGTAATATACCTGTTCATATTTTCTACACTTGAAAATACGCATTTTGCCGGAAGGTCATATTCATAAACCCAGACAAAATCTTCATTGTACTTTGCTTTGTAATAAACGCCTTGGTCTGTAACTTTCATTTCTTCCAGCGTAATGTTTATTTCTACAGAATCTCCACCCTTATAATTTGCAGGAAGCACTGTATCTGCCGCGTTTGAAAAATCATCAGTGGAATAGGCTTTGCAATCATTTTTAAGCATTACATAAACCGGAAGAAGAATGTCGTATCTGAATCTTGGTCTTACATCCTCCGGTTCAAAAACATATATATATTCATTTTGAAGTCCGTGATCAATAGAAGCGGCAAAGAGAACAACTTTATTCATAAAAGCAGCATTTTCGTCTCTGTTATATACCTGGTCTGCCCAATGATATTCATCTTTGTAATGCATGCAGTAGTTTGTATTTAAGTCCTGGCAAAAAGGGTTGAAGAATTCTGAATATTCTTCATCGTCGTATTTGTGGCCTCCCCAGAAATAACCCGATCTTGCCGGCATTCTATCATATACATATTCTGTGTAAATAGAGCCGCTATCATCCCAGGAACAGTCATTCCAGCGGCCAAGATGTACTTTGTTGACAAATTCACCGTAATCATATTTATCGGGGTTATAGTAGCGGCGCAGGGTTGAAGCATCAAAGAGCCAGGCATTTTCTCCTTCAACGTGTAAAGCTAAAGAAGCGTTTTCATATGGATATATTAAATCGTCCTGGACAGAGCTTGCATAAATTTTATTTACAAAGTAATCGCCGTCTGCAACTTCTCTATAATTTTCCAATGAATAAGGTTTAATAGAAATCCAGGTTTCCCAATGGTCTATGGCAATTTCTTCAGTACCAAAAAGATCCTTAGGCTGGCTTGCTGTAATTTTTTCTATAGCAAGGTCATTGTCAACGTTTTCTTTGTAATATGAATAATTTGTCTGGTTAAGCTTTCGTATAAAATACCATTTCTGGCCGTTTACAACTTTAGTTTTTGATTCATCGGCTTCTACAATTTCGCTTGCATAAAACTTATCTTTAGTTTTTCCATATAGGGTAATATCGGAGCCAATTCCGTCTTTAAGGATAACATAGGGATTAGCAAAGGTATTCCGCATTACATTTATGTCATCCAGGTAGCCGCCGAAGCACCAGCCATTTCTTCCGGTATAACTTATTTCTCCATTTCTGAATTTATCTTCATCAAGAATATATACGCAAACCCAGTTGCTCTTTATGCCGTCAATAATTGCTTCCGGCCCGATTTTTTGAATTGCCACAAACTCGTTAGAAGCAAGGGTACCGCTTTCCTCTTCAGAAGCTGCCTCTTTGTAGAGTTGAATGTCCTGAGCTGATGTCATTATTTTATTAAGTGCTACAGGTTTTTTAAGAGCGTAAGATGATGCTGCAATTGTCAAAACGATTAGCGTTAAAAATATCTTTTTCATTTTTCTTCCTTTGTGAATTTCAAAATTATTAGAAATATTACCATTACCGGCGGAAATATTCCACCCAAAAAGTCCTTAGGGAACCTGGCGCCTTGTGCAGACCTTTACAAAAGTAAAATGCCCACTTATACTTAATTACTTTTTGAAAAAAATGGATTTTCATCAAAAACCTCTTAAGATTTTTTTCTCTTACTATAAGCCTCACTGGCATCTTTTTGCAGCCGATATGGCTTGTGCTATTTTTATGGCAGCAATAGATGTTGCTTTCCCTATGTTTTCACGATATGCCCTAAATACACTCATTCCTAACCATCAGCTAAAAACTTTTTTGATTCTTGTTGCTATTCTGCTTGCCGGATTCGGGTTTCGCTGGATTTGTAACTGGTTTGTAAATTACTGGGGTCATATTTTTGGGAACCGGGTTGAACAGGATATGAGACGGGATGTTTTTGATCAGCTGGAAAAACTTCCCTTTAGTTTTTATGATACAAACCGTACCGGCAAAATCATGTCTCGTGCAACTACAGACCTTTTTGAAATTACAGAGCTTGCCCACCATGGACCAGAAGATTTTACAATTGCAGTGCTTACTATTTTAGGCTCATTTTTCCTCCTGCTGAAAATCCGCTGGGAACTTGCCCTGATTGTTATTATTTCTATGCCAATCATGATTTTTATTGTAATTACTTCGCGCCGTGGTTTTTCCAGAACCTCTATGAAAGTAAAGGAAACAACTGCCGAAGTAAATGCCAGTCTTGAATCAAGCATTTCCGGAATTAGAGTAACAAAAGGCTTTGTCAACGAAGATTTTGAAAGGGAAAACTTTGCAGTTCACAACAAGGCTTACAGTAAGGCAAAACAGAACCGCTTTCTTTATATGGCTCTTTTTCATTCTAATATTGATATTTGTAATAATCTGCTTTCACTTTTGGTTCTTGCAGTTGGCGGATATTTTATTATGAAAGGAAAAATGACTCTTCCAGACCTGGTTGCTGCTAATCTTTTTATTGCAAGCTTTACCGCTCCAATCCGTAAGCTTACAAACTTTGTGGAACAGTTTATAACAGGTATGGCAGGCTTTAACCGCTTTCTTGAAATTATGCGCACCCAGCCAGAACCGGCAGACGATCCTGATGCAGTTGAAATTCTTTCTGCCCGAGGAAACATAAGCTTTAATAATGTAAGCTTTTCTTATACAAAAGATTATCCTGTTCTTGAAGGTGTAAATCTGGATATTCACGCCGGTGAAAAATTTGCTCTTGTTGGAGCTAGTGGCGGCGGTAAATCAACAATCTGTAATCTGATTCCCCGTTTTTACGAAATTACAGGCGGACAAATCTGCCTGGATGGAATAGATATCCGTCATATAAAAAAATCTTCCCTGCGTGCTCAGATTGGAATTGTCCAGCAGGATGTTTTTCTTTTTGCAGGAACAATCCGCGAAAATATAGCTTACGGAAAGCCTTATGCAACAGATGAAGAAATTGAGCAGGCAGCACGCAGAGCCGAGATTCACGAAGATATAATGAAAATGCCTAAAGGTTATGATACAATAGTAGGAGAACGTGGAATCAAGCTTAGCGGAGGACAAAAGCAGCGGGTTTCAATTGCCCGGTGTTTTCTTAAAAATCCACCTATTCTTATTCTTGATGAAGCAACTTCTGCACTCGATACTGCAACCGAAATTAAAATTCAGCATTCCTTTGATGAGCTTTCAAAAGGACGTACAACTCTTGTTATTGCCCACCGCCTTTCGACAATCAAAAATGCCGATAAAATTGCAGTTGTAAATGACCATGGGATTGTTGAGCAGGGAACTCATGACGAGCTTATGAAAAAACATGGAGAATATTATAGATTACGCACAGTTCAGGAAGAGGAAAAACTATGAAAACAAGAGAAGAAATTTTAGCTACACTTTCGATTGACGAAAAAATCAGACTTTTAAATGGCGTTGGAAACTGGAACACTTATTCTGCAGATGGAAAGGTTCCTGTAATTTCGGTCAGCGATGGACCTCACGGTTTAAGACATCAGGTTGTTGCCGATATAAATGATATTAACAACAGCAATATTGCAACCTGTTTTCCTACCGCCTGTGCAATTTCTTCAAGCTGGAATGTTGAGGCCGCACGCAGGATGGCAGCTGCAATTGCTACAGAAGCCAAAGCAGAAAATGTTCAGATTGTCCTTGGCTGCGGCATGAATATAAAACGGTCTCCTTTGTGCGGACGTAATTTTGAATATTTTTCAGAAGACCATCTTCTTTCGGGTGAGATGGCTGCAGGTTTTGTAGATGGCATGCAGAGTAAAAATGTCGGAGCCTGTCTTAAACACTTTGCCTTGAACAATCAGGAAAAATATCGCCAGTCTTCTTCCAGCAATGCTGATGAAAGAGCTTTACGTGAAATATATCTTGCAGGTTTTGAACGTACAGTTCGAAAAACTCAGCCACATTCAATCATGTGTTCTTACAATAAAATAAATGGAGTTTTCTCCAGTGCAAATAAAAAGCTGCTTACAGAAATTCTTCGTGATGACTGGGGCTTTAAAGGCATTGTAATGTCAGACTGGGGTGCAAACATAGACGCAGTAAACAGTCTTAAAGCAGGTCTTGATCTTGGTATGCCCGATTCAAACGGATATTTTGAAGAACAGCTTAAAGCCGCTTATGAAAAGGGCCAGCTCACAGAAGCAGATATTGATAAAGCCTGCAAACGAATTATTGACCTTGCATTAATATATGAAGTACATAAAGATGAATATGCTGGCGGTTCAAAAGCAGAGCCTGTCGATTTTAAAGTTCAGCATAATATTGCTTATGAGCTTGCCTGCGAAAGTGCAGTACTCTTAAAAAACGACGGCATTTTCCCTCTGCCTCAAAAACAGAAAGTTCTTGTTGTTGGAGAACTTGCACAGAATATGCGTTTCCAGGGAGGTGGCTCAAGTCATATTTCTACAGCACCTTATCCTGATGCTCTGGAATCTCTTAAAAAATATTATGATGTTGAATATGTTCCGGGATATCTTTCTACTTTCTGCAAGGCTTCAAAAAAGCAAAAGATAAATGAAAAGCTTAGGGCAGAGGCTGTTAAAAAAATAAGTGACTTTATTGAAAAAAATCCTCGGGCTCCTCTTCTTTATTTTTGTGGGCTTGAAGAATCTTATGAAGGCGAAGGTTTTGACCGCGATGATTTAAAGCTTCCGGCCAGTCATATAAAGCTTTATAACGAAATTATAAAAATCACAAAAAATGTAGCACTTGTTACCTTCAGTGGTTCTGCAATAGATTTGTCTTTTGCACCAGAAGCCCGTGCAATTCTTCATATGTATTTGTGTGGCGAAGCCTGCGGTCAAGCTTGTGCCGATTTAATAGCCGGAATAAAAAATCCGAGTGGAAAGCTTGCCGAAACCTGGCCTTGTAAAATAGAAGTGGGTGCTCCTGTTGATGACCTTGATGTTGATTATAAAGAAGGCGTCCTCGTTGGTTACAGATGGTACGAAACCAAAAACATTCCTGTCCAATACGAGTTTGGCTTTGGCTTGAGTTACACAAAGTTTGAATATTCCGATTTGAAGGTTGAACCAAAAGAGTGGTCCCTGAGCTCGTCGAAGGGCCCTGTAGAAGTAACCTTCACTATTCAAAACATCGGCACTGTAGATGGCAGCGAGGTTGCTCAGGTTTATGTAAAAAATCCAATTGATGACCTTGAAATCTCTCGTTCTGCAATAGAGCTAAAAGGTTTTGAAAAAGTTTTCCTTAAAGCTGGCGAGAAAAAAACTGTTACCATCAAACTTGATGACCGTGCCTTCAGTGTATATTCAACAAAGAAAAATTGCTTTGCTACAGTCCAGGGCGAATACACAATTTGTGTTGGAGCCAGTGTAAAAGACATAAAACTTTCTGCTCCAATAAAAGTCCAGGGCTATGATATTCACGAGCTTGTTCGAACAGACAAGGAAGAGCAGGAAGGCATTTTTGTAAAACATCCTCGACACAAAAAAGGCGAGTTCACAGTTACAGACAGCCTCATTGCAATGTCAAAAGAAAGCCTTTATGTTAAAATCCTTCTTAAGATTTACCGCCTTGTAATTATTCTTTCAAGTAAGAGTAAATCGACCGATGACCCCGCAGTAAAAATTGGAATTACAGGAATAGAAGAAAATCCTCTTGAAAGCTTAATAAGCATTTCGGGCGGAAGAATAACTAAAAAATTTGCAAGACGAATTGTAAAAAAGGCTAATAAATAAAAATGGAAGAAAACAATAAACGAAAACTCTTTGGTTATGCAATTGCAGCTGTAACAATATTTTTTTGGGGAATAACTTTTATTTGTACCAAGTCTCTGCTTTCTGATTTTTCTGCGCTTGAGATTTTATTCTTCAGGTTTTTAGCAGCCTATTTAGGCCTTTGGATTATCCGGCCAAAATTTGAAAAAATCGAAAGACGCGACAACATTCTTTTTGCAATTGCGGGGCTTTCGGGTGTAGTTCTCTACCAGTTTAGCGAAAATATGGCAATTAATTTTACAAATGCTTCAAATGTGAGCGTTATAGTAAGTATCTGTCCGCTTTTTACAGCAATTATTGCCCAGTATTTTCTAAAAGAAAATCATCTTAATCTCTGGTTCCTGCTTGGCTTTATTATTTCTATTACCGGAGTTGCTCTTGTCTGCTTTAACGGAAAAATAGAGCTTGAATTGAACCCAATCGGCGACCTTCTTGCTTTGTTTGCTGCAATCTGCTGGGGTTTTTATTCTCTTTTTGTGTCTCTTATAAATAGAAAAAACTATGATCCTGTGTGTGCTACCAGAAGAGTTTTCTTTTATGCAGTTTTGTTTATGCTTCCTTTAATGCTGGCAGGTTATGGCATTTCGCATAGTGGGGCAGACGGAGATTTTGCTGCCTCTATGGCTGTCATAATTGATAAAAGTGCAAACCTTCAGCGCTTTGCAAAGCCAATGAACTGGGTAAACCTGCTTTTTCTGGGCATAGTTGCAAGCGGCTTCTGTTTCAGCGCCTGGAATAAAGCCTGCGAAATTGTAGGAACAGTAAAGGTCAGCTGCGGTCTGTACCTTATTCCTGTTGTAACAATTGTATTTGCTTTCTTTACCCTTGGTGAACAGATAACCTGGCTTGGAGCTTTAGGCTCCGTCTTTACAATCACCGGATTGTTTATAAGCGAAAAGAAATAAATAGAAAAATTTAAACAGTCATGTTATAATAAATTTCGTATTGTATAATACCAGACGGAGTGTAGAATATGAATTTATTTGGTACCTATTTACTTTTTTTTGGTTTATCAACAGTAGTTGGCGTTCCTTTACTATCCTCTTTTCAAGTAACACAAATTAAAGGTTCAACCTGGGCAGACTGGGCTACTCATCTTGGTACAACGCTTGGGCCTGCAGCCGGAGTTTTTATACTCATATCTATTATCGTGTATAAAATGCTCAAGCCTCTTTCAAAGCTTGTCAAGGAAGCAGACGTTCGTCCTTTATCTGAAGATGAAAAAAAATATGCACAGAAAATCCTCAACAGAATTAACACACTTTCAATAATTTCCATTTTAATGGGATATCCTGTAGGAAACGGTTCAACTATTATTATAAAAACCCTTACCGGAAACCTTAATTATAACAACGTCGATTTAACTATAATTCTGGTTCTTGTTTTGCTGTATGCCCTTCTTGCAATTTCATATTCCACAAAAGGCTTTAATCTCATGGCCCGCGACCATCTGGCAAAACTCAAGATTCAATCTACCGATGGCATGAAGACCTCTAAATATACTTATTCGCTTGCCGTAATTATTGTAAATTCAATGTTCCTTATGGGCTGGCATTTATTTTGTTCTGGTTATAGTGCAATCCGCCATGGCTGGAGCCTGCAGTTATTTGCAAGAAAAGGCTTATATGCTCTTTTCATGAGTGCTATAATTACTATTCCTTTGAGTATTCTTGTTCTTTATCAGCTTAGAAAACGCTTTATAATTACAGTTAAGCAGATTGATGACCTTCGCCAGAAAGGTGATCTTGCAACCCGCCTTAATATTGGTACCTTTGATGATTTTGGAAAAATCATGACTTCGATGAACAAGCTCATGGACTTTTTGCAGGTATCGCTTAATACTCTTAAAAACGAATCAGGTTCGGTAGGAGCTGCGGCAGACGAGCTTCTTTTAATTACAGACAATTCTTCTACAAGTATGGATATGATTGTAAACAGCTTTGAAGAAATGCATAAACAGAATGCCGAAAAAGATTCCCTTCTTGAATCTGCAAAGAATAATATTTACAAGCTCAATGAAGATGCTTCAAAAGTAAGTCAGACCATGCAGGAACAGGCAATTGCCGAAGAGCAGAACACCGACGCGATTTCTCAAATGGCCGAAAATACAAATCAGATTAACGAGCTTATTAAACAGGCTAAACAGCTTTCTAAAAACCTTTCTGATTCTTCAGAAGCAGGTTCCGCCGAAGTTCAGAAAACAGAGCTTGTTATTAATTCGGTTAGCGAAAAATCAAAGCAGATGTCTGAGGTTATTCAGGTAATTCAGCAGGTTGCTTCTCAGACTAACTTGCTTGCCATGAACGCCGCTATTGAGGCTGCTCATGCCGGTGAAGCTGGTCAGGGATTCTCGGTTGTAGCAGATGAAATCCGTAAGCTTGCCGAAAGTACTCAGAGCCAGGCAAAGAGTATTAAAGATTTGATTATCGAAATTACAAAGGCTATTCAAAACGGTTCTTCAAGCATGCAGGATACAAAAGCAATGTTCTATAAAATCCAGGAGGAAATTGTTACACAGACAAACGTTGTAGAAAATATTGCCCAGACAATGGATATCCAGTCTACCGGTGCCGAAGAAATTCTTTCTACAACAAACAAGATTTCACAGAACATTCAGAGTGTAAATGAAATTATTAAAAATCAGGCAAACTATACAAAGGAAATTACAGAGGGCATAAAAGATGTTGTTGAGCTTTCTGGAAAAATCGATGGTTCGATGAATGTTTCTCTGGGAATTCTTAAAGACTTCTCTCAATCAATTCAGATTGTAAATGAAAAAGCCCAGGCAAATCAGAAATCTGTACAAACAATTAATGATGAGCTGGGCAAATTCGAATTATAACAGGATTTATACCTTAAACTGTTTAATTTGAGAACTAATCTTAGAAACACTGTTGCGCACGTTGCGGGAATTGTCCGAAAGTATAATTCCTGCTTCTGCAATCTTCTTAGAATCTTCTGCAACACCGTTCATGTTGTTAGCCATTGTCTCGGTAACAGATTCAAGAAGGTGAATCTTATCCATAACCAGTTTGTTGCTTTCTGTCATAACATTACTTGAAGCTCTAACGTTTCGAGTATTGTCATTCAAGGTCTGCAGCGATTCATTAATTATCTTAGAACCTTCTGTCTGTTCATTCATGGAATCTTTAATCTGGCGTACAAGAGAGTCGGTTTCGGTAATCATGTTTGAAAGCCTATTAAAGGATTCAAGAGATTCTCCGGAAGCTACTGTTACACTGGAAATAGACTCGCGGATTTTTGTAAGCTGTTCACCAATTTTCTGAGACTGTTCAGAAGAATCTTCAGAAAGCTTACGGATTTCGTCGGCAACTACAGAGAATCCTTTTCCGGCTTCGCCAGCGTGTGCAGCTTCGATTGCGGCGTTCATAGCAAGAAGGTTGGTCTGTTCGGCAATACCCTGAATAACAGCATTGGCTTCCTCAAGCATTTCAGATTCATCCTGAATCTTAATAATCTTATCATTAACCATAACCTGCTTTTCGGAACCGTTACGAACATTACTTTCGAGGTTGTTGAAAGAAGAAGCCATGCGGTCTACAATTCTGTTTACAGAGGCAATATTGCTTACCATTTCTTCTACAGTAGAAGAAGCCTGTGTTACTTCGTTTACCTGAACAGTAATCAAATCATCAAGCGAAGAAATATTTGAAGAAACTTCGTTTACCTTAAATACTGTTTCGGCTACAGTACAAGCCTGTTCTCCAAGCTGAGTGTGAAGCTCATCAATACTTGTAGAAATCTTAGCCATGATGTCTGATGTATCGCTTGCAGAATGGCTCATGTCAACGCTCACAGTATCCAGAGTTTCCTGCGAAGTTTTAATATCTTTAATAATGTTGCGGAGCTTTTCTGTAAACAGATTAAAGCCTTTTACAACCTGACCAATTTCATCCTTATGTCGAACTTCAATTTTTTGAGTAAGGTCGGCACTGTCGCTTGCAAGCTCTGTAATTGAATTTGTAAGTTCAAGAAGAGGCTTAAGAAAGCGGGTAAGTGCAATGAAAAGCGAAAGGAAAACAACAAGAAAGGCAATTAAGATGATGAGAATATTAACCTTTTGAATCTTTTTAAGTCCACCAAAATAATAATCATAAGGTAAAGAACAAACAACAAGCCATTCTGGTTTTGAAGGAATTTCTCTTGCTAAGAAAGACATTTTCTGGCCTGTGATTGTGTCGTCATATTCCATTATGTCGTCAAAACCGTCTATTGCTTTTTGAATAGTTTCTTTTAAGGCAATGTTATTTTCCAAATCGATATTGGCTTCATCTGCAACACCAATTACTTCACCTGTGGTTTTGCTTACAACAAAAGGATGGTAGGAACCGCCGATTGAAATACCCGAAACAATATTTGAAAGTCGATTTCCTTTGATTACAGAAACTGCAACCCCATGGATTCTTCCTGTGTAGTTATAAACAGGAACAGCATAAAACATAAGAACTGCATTAATTACAGGAGAAAAAGCCGGGTCTGCAACGTAATTTTTTCCATTCATTGCCTGTTCAAAATAAGCACGTCCGGCAGCAAGATTAAGCTTTTGACCTGTTGAACGGATATAAGTAAAGCCCTGGTCATCATAAAAGGCACAGTTTTCATATTTATCGGTATTAACATTTACAACATCTGCCATCTGATGATTTTTGTCTTCAAGAGAAACTTGCGGGTCACGTGCAAAAGGCATTTCTGCAATGGAATTCAAAAGCATAAACTCTTTTTGATTAAGTTCGTCTATTTGATGTTCAACATCATTTGCCAGCGATTCAAAGCTGTTTCTTGAAGATTGTCTTAAGGCAGTTTCCGCAAAGAAGTATGAAAAAGCTCCTGTTGCAAAAATTCCTATAAGTATTATAGATACTGTAAGTATTATTAACTTTCCTTTAATACTATGCATAAAAACTCCTAATAATTCTAGTAAATTATATTATAAATCGTTTTATAAGAAATTACAAATTGATTTTATGGACTAATTAACTTGTTTTCAGAGGCCAGATTCCTGTATACGATACATAGGATTTTCATCAGGGCATAGCTGCAGTACATGTTTTTCGCACTTGAGGATTTCTGAAGGGTCGTGGGTTACATGAAGCATTGTCGTTGTGCCTCCTTGGCCAATTAGTTCCATAAGATGAAGGATTTTTGTACGGAAATTTTCATCCAGGCCATGGCAAGGCTCGTCCAGAATAAGAAGCTCCGGTGATTTTACTGCTGATCTTAAAATGAGGATTGCACGTTGTTCGCCGTAGCTTATGTTTCCAAAGGATTCATTTTCGCGGCCGCCAAAACCTCCAAGGGCAAGCCATTTTTTTGCAAGTGCAATTTCCGAATCTTTTGCTGCTTCGTAAAGGCCTATTGAGTCGCGGAAGCCCGAAATTATTACATTTAATAGGCTTGTGCCTCCAAGCATCCTGTATTCTACGTGCAGGCGGTAAGAAACAATTCCAAGACGTTTTTTTATATCCCAGATTGTTTCGCCCGAGCCGCGTTTTGTGCCAAAGAGTTTTACGTCGTTACAGAAAACCTGCATGTTGTCGCCGGTAATAAGCTCAAGGAGGGTTGTTTTTCCGCTGCCGTTTGGACCTTGTATGAGCCAATGCTCTCCTTTGTTTACAGTCCAGCTAAGGTCTCGCAAAACATGATTTTCGCTCCAGGAAACATTTACATTTGTCATTTGAACAAGAGGGGTCTGTGCTTCGACAGGCTCAGCACCCACATGAAGAAGGGCCCCACCAAACAATTCTTTAAATACCTTTTCCTCTTCCTCTGTCATTGCAAGCTGATTTTCTTTGGAGGCTAATTTCTTTTCATAATCAGCACGTGGTCCGCAGAAAGAAATTTCTTTATTTGCAAACTCAATTACATGAGTTATAGTATCAGGAATCTCGTGCCATCGCTCCATTCCAAGAATAAGAGCCTGATTCTGTGGACCTTGAGCAATAAAATCAAAAATAATTTTTCTGCTCTTGGCATCTAGTCCTGCAAAAGGATCAGAAAGAATCAGCAGCTTTTTTCCACTCATGAGGGCTCGAGCCAAAAGTGTTCTGCGGATTTCGCCCGTAGAAAGATACTTAAGTCCCCGGTCCAGAATCTTTTTAATTCCTGTAAGTTCAATTTCGGGGCAGTTATCAATTTCATATGCCTGGGATGGCAGAGGATTTCCCTTTTTGCAGTCATCCCAAAGTGCCTGGGCAATAAACATTCTGGCAGTGCGGCCAATATCTACACCACCTTCTATATAATCACTTTCATCGTTATCTCGTTCTTCCTGAATAATGCGGGCCGCTCTTTCCAGAGAAACAATTTCTGTAGAGCTGCCAAAGGTATTCGAATATAAAGACATTAGGTCTCCGGCATTTGGAGTAATTTTAATGCCTGGCATTCCCGCAAGCGCATTCAAAAAATCAGCCTTGCCGCCTCCGTTTGGGCCAATTACAAGCCAGTTTTCACCTTCATTCATTGTCCAGCTAATGTTTGGAACAAGAGTATTTCTAGAATTTTCAATTCTGCAGTTTTGAATTGTAATAAGTGCGCTTTTTGACATATAAATTCCTTGAAGATTTATTGTATCATTTTGGACACAAGGGTCAAGACGGGTATATTAAATCCGATAATATAAGCATGACTAGAAAATTATTTAAGCGTCTTACCGGCGTGATTATCATACTTAATGTTTGTACATTACAAGCCCTGGCAAAAGGAAAATCAGATACCCAGATTTCTGAACCTTTGATGGAAATTACAGAAGAAATATCTCCAGAAACAATTGTAGAAAGTCTTGATACTGTGGAAGGGGAGACTGAACCTGTAAAAGAGCCTGTTCAGCTTTATAGTCTGCGTCCTGTAGAAGGTAAGCCTGTTTCTTTTAGTGAAACCTGGGGTTATGTGAGTCAGGGTAGGGAAGATGAATATGATGCAAGTCTTCCGATAACTGATGTCTGCTATTTTTCTGCAGAAATAAACTGCTATGGTGAACTTTCTGCAATTCCTAACCGCACAAAACTCAAAACAGGAAATGCCCGCTGCCATCTTGTAATAACCTGCGACAGCCGATCCTTGAGTCATTTTGTTATAAATCCAGAATATGGGGTACGCAAAAATCTTCTTAAACAGATTGTAAAAGCCGCAATTCCTTTTGATGGAGTTCAGATTGACTTTGAACTTATACCTGTCCGTGACCGCAAGCATTTTCTTACATTCCTGGCCGACCTCAGATATATGCTTGGTCAGAATAAATGGTTTACAGTTTGCGTGCCTGCCCGTTTTAAAAGGCTTTCCGAAGATGTTTATCCATATACCGATATTGCCAATTACAGCGACCGTGTTTTTGTAATGGCCTACGATGAACACTGGAGCACAAGTAAGCCGGGACCAATTGCTTCTGTTGACTGGTGCAAAAAGGTTTTGGAATACGCTCAAAAATCAATCCCTGAAAAAAAACTTGTAATGGGCATTCCTTTCTACGGACGCTTCTGGGCAGAACAGGCCACATCCGGTGCCTACTATTTTTCGCGCCTGAATAGAATGATGGTCGCTGCCGGTGTTGAAGAAATCACTTACGAAAACGACATCCCAAAAGTTCAGTACACAACCCAGGTAGACGTAACCGGCTACTTCAACGACGCCTATTCCGACATAACCTTACTGCGCATGTACAAAAATGCCGGCATCCAAAAAATCGGCTTCTGGCGCGTCGGCCAGGAAGACCCCGAGTTCTGGAACTGGCTTAAGGTGAATAAAAGATAGATAATGACTTTACCCTATAAAATTTGTTATAATCACCTTATGACAATTTCCAAAAAGGCGGAGAACGTTCGCGACGTAATCCGCTATCTAAAAAAATTCAACTCCGCTCTCATTGTAATTTACCTTGATGACAAAACCATCAGCTCACCGCTTTTTTCTTCACATATACGCGACATTGCACTTTTACATGCTGCTGGTCTTAAAGTTGTAATTATTCCCGGAGCGCGTGCCCGAATTGACGAAGTTCTTTCAAGTGCAAATATCAGCTGGACCTACAAAGACAATATCCGCATAACCGATGAAAAGGCAATGCCTCTTGTAAAAATGGCCGCCTTTGATGTAACTAACACAGTAATGACAAATCTTGCTGCAAATAATATCACTGCAGTAATTGGCAACTGGGTACGCTCCCGCTCAAAAGGTGTAATCAAGGGATTTGATTTTGGTGCCGCAGGAGAAATAGACAAACTTGATACAGCTTCTTTAAATACTGTTTTAAACGATGGTTTTATTCCAATCTTTCCTTGCATAGGCTGGAGCTCAACAGGTAAGCCTTACAACATTTCTTCTGCAGTTCTTGCCCAGCAGGTTGCAGTTGAATTAAAGGCAGATAAGCTCTTTTTTGTAATGGGCCAGTCCGCTCCAATTTTAAAGGATGGAGAAGTTATTCCTGCAATGAATATCGATGAGCTTGATGATTACATCTCAAAGCTTGATGATAGTCAGCAGATAAAGAGTCTTCTTGAACTTTGCAGAACAGCCTGTCTTAATGGAGTAAACCGTTCGCACCTTCTTGATGGAAATCTTGACGGAGTCTTGCTTACCGAAATTTTCAGTGACCTTGGTTCGGGTACAATGATTTATACAAACAACTACGGAAAAATCAGACCAATGCAGCAGAATGATATTCCAAGCGTTCTTGCAATTATGCGTCCTTTTGTCGAAAGTGGAAAGCTCTTGCCTCGTACAGAAGAAGCTGTTGCTCAGGGACTGGGAGATTTTTCTGTTTATGATTTTGATGGTGGTGTACGCGCCTGTGCTTCGCTTCATGCTTACGAAGATGGTCAGTACGAAATTGCCGCTGTTGCAGTTGACGAAGCCTACAGTCATATTGGAATTGGTCCTAAGCTTGTAGAAAGCCTTGTTCAAAAAGCAAAAGCCTGCGGGGCAAAATCGGTATTCATAATGACAACCCAAGCTTCTGACTGGTTTGAGAAAATAGGATTTAAAGAAGATTCAATAGATTCTTTACCAGCGGCCCGTCGTGCCAAGTGGACCCCGGAACGTGGCTCAAAGGTTTATAGATTGCCGTGTCAAGCACGGCAATGACAGTGTCATTATCGGGCTTGACCCGATAATCTCTTAACACCATTCTCTAAGTGCCGCCGTTAATTTCTTCGCTGCTTTTTTATGTGTAACTGCACTCGGATGCCAGTCTGCGCCAATGCCGTCTTCTTCTTTTTGTAAGTCAAACTTAACAGCTTTTACAGGCACACTTGGAAAATCTTTTGAAAAAAGTTTGCAGGCTTCTTTTACAGAATCGCAAAGCTCCTGTCCCATAATTCCAAGACAGCAGCAGATTTTTGCTTTAGGACTTCGTCGGTGAACCGCTTCAATCAATTGGCGAAGGCCTGCAACATATGTAAGGCGTCTGTCTTCAAGTCCACGCACCCAGCTTGTATCATTTGTTCCAAGGTTTATTACAACAATATCAGGACTAAAGCGGGCCTGGTCCCAAACCTCAGGTTCAAGCTTAAGGCGCAGTTGACCATTCTTGTCTGTATAAGGCCAGCAGGCAGGCATGAGCCATTGTGTTTCCGGCAGCATTACTGTTGCAGGGTCTGTATAATTAGAAATAATTCCTATGCCGCTCCAGCTACACAATTGGAATTCTGCACCAAGGGCCTGGGCTGTTAAAAAGGCATAGCTTTTGTCCGGTCGTTGCTGTCCTGTGCAGAAGGTGTCTTTTTCCCAAACCCCTTCAATTCCGTAGCCACAGGTTATACTGTCGCCAATGAATTCTATACGGGGTGCGTGTGCTCCCTGTGTTCCCCGCGGTCCCTGTGGTCCCTGAGCTTGTCGAAGGGGTCGAAGGGGTCGAAGCACCCCTTTAAGATCCAGCTTTTTTAATCCTGCCATACCAAATGCACACTCACTGAGTTTAAGCACTTTAATAACAACTGTTTTTTCAACAGGGCTTTCAAACAAAAGGCATTCATTTTCTTCTTTTGTAAGTTCAATGCGAACCGGTTCAAAATCCTTGCCGCTTGGAAAGCTTTCCCAAAAAGAAGCGCCTTTGTATTTTGAAGGATCAGACAGTTCGGTTACATAAACGCCGATAATTCCTCGCTCTGTGTTTTTCTGTTTGTTAGGGTCGCTCAAAATTGTTGCAACAGCTTTTTTTCCTGTAAAGCAGAATTCAAAACCGCTGCAGGAATAATCAAAATATCTAACGCCCTTGTAATCAAAGTTGCGTCCATACCATTTAAGGTCCTTTATGTTTACTTTCATAGTATTTCTCCAAAAATCCCTTCGACCCCTTCGACAAGCTCAGGGACCGCTGCTTATAAAGCTACAGGTTTATATTCAATGCGAATCTCCGGTAAAGATTTAATCTGTGTGTAGTAGTTGTTCATCCAGTCGCCGTCAGGCAGCTTACAAAGCTCTTTTCCTGTTACACTCAAATCTGACAATCCTTTTTTGTTGAGCGGATGATTTTTTCCGTCTGCAGGAGGCGCAAAAATTTTCATCTTGATTTTTGTTGCTTTAGAAATTTTATGTTCAAAGAACCAGCTCATCAAATCTATGCATTTTACACCGGGAGCTTTATAGAACCACCAGCCGCCAAACTCAATCATCAGATTCTGCTCAAGCAAATCTTTTGTAAAGTATAATTCGGCATAATGAGGATCCTTTTTTACAGGTACATCAATTTGTATACCTTCGGCATCTTCGGAGTTAGTCCATCTTAACTTAACAGGAAGCTCAACTTCTTCTCCGGCTTTGAATTTTTTGCTAAAGAAAGGTTTGTGTAAAAATTCCTTGTAAGTCTGTAGGGCAGGCTGTTCAATTCCAACCTCGCTGTTGTTAGGATCTGTAATTTCCAGACCAAGGCGTCCGTCATCGCGGAACTGGTAGAGAGTAAAAGCATCAAGCCATTTATCAGGATCAGCTTCCAGTCTTTCCATAAAATCCCGGATTTTTTCTGCCTGACCATAAGGACCATTTACATCGCCATCGGCATTCAATTCGCTCAAAACCATAGGCTTGTTCTGTCCTGTAATTTCGCGCAGACGATAAACTGATTTTTTAAAGCGCTCATAAATTTTCTGGTTATCATAATCGGCAAAAGAGTTTCCGCCTTTTTTTGCAACTACATAAGGCCAGCCCCAGTTGAGAGAAAGGTAATTGTCTCCCGACCAGATATCAGCAGCCTTGTGAGCTTCAAGAAAAATATCTTCCATTTCGAGCTTGCCTGTGTTTTCCATGTAGAGGCCGGCACACAAAATCATCTTTACATTTGGAGCATGCTTGTGCATAACGTTGCAGCACATTACAAAAAAGTCGGCAATCTGCTGGTAAGAGGCACGCTTTGTATAGCAGAACCAGTCACCGGTACATTCATGATTTACACGAAGAAGAACCCTTCCATAAGGGCGAAGGTCCTGTGCAATTTTGATAATATCCTTTTCTTTCAAAAAGGGATCAATTGTAAGAGTGAGAACGACATCCTGTCCGTGCCTGCGGATATCATTCATAAAATTAAAAGGCTCATCATCCAGGCGTCCCTCTCTTCCGCCACGATAAGGGAAATAATCTTCATAAGGATAATCCCACGCTCCCTTTGCCGGTTTGTCTCTTATAATCTTGCTCGCGCGGGTAGGCCATTCTTTGTCGTTAGGATAATAAGTGTACATAAGGCTGATTCCCCTGTGTACAGTTTTGAGTTTTTGTAAAATGTAATCTTGATTTACATAAAGTCCGCGTTCACTTCCATCACCAAGGTCAAGTGCGCAGTCGGCTGGTTTTAAAAAAATCTTTTTCATATTTAGGATTATATGGTATAATTTAAAATTATTATAGGAGAAGATGCGAAAATGAAAAACATTTTTAAGAAGATTGTATTTGCAAGCCTTTTTATTGCGCTTACCGTCTCTTTGTTTGCCGAGCCTGCCAGCACAGGTCTTACCGATAGTGATGTTAAAAACTGGGCTAAGAATTTGAACACTATTGTAAAAGAACTACAAGCCCTAGGAGTCTGGACTGACGAGACAATTAATGCCACCGCAAAACAAAAAAATGCCGTAGATGCTGTATTGCAGAAAAATGGAATCAGCGGTGCAAACTGTATTGATAAATTTGGAATGATAAGTTCTTGTGCAGCAGTAGTTATTGCAGCCAGCGAACTTGATGCCCAGTCTGCAGCCCTGCTTAAGGCAATGGGAATGGACCCTATGGCCGAGTTTAAGAAAAATGTTAACTCAAAGGATTACGCTGTAGTTGAAGCTAACTCAAAGGCTGTTATTAAGGCTTACAATAATCTTGATACAAGCAGTTTTGATGATGCAGCTGCAAGTGCAAGTGCCGGGGATGATTATTCTTATGGGGATGAAGATCTTGCAGATCTTTATAGCAGATTGGGAAAATCCATTGAGAATGTTGCAAGTCAAAGCAGCAATCTGGATATGAAAGAAGCTAACGAAGAAGGAAAATTTGTAAAAAGCATGTATGAGTATATCAGCAAGGCAAGTGGCGACTCAGGTCTTCTTTACAAATCATCAAAGCAAGCTTCTAAGTACAAAAAGACTTCTTATAAGAAAGGTACAAAAGTAAAGGTTGGTTATTGTTGGGATGATGAAGAAAAAAATCAAAGTAAGTTTGTGTTGATTTTTGATCTGGACAAGAAGACAGCAGAATTCAACTTTGACTGGAAGGTAGCTAAAGCAGATTTCAAAGATATGATCAATGGTTATACTGTAGAATCAACTACAAAGACATTGAAATATACAATAACTTCTGTTGAATATTATTATCTTACCGAAGATCCGATGCGAAGTTATGGCGAAGGTAATGAGTATGTAATAAAAACAAAAGAAGGTCTTGTTTTACATGCATGGAATGAGTTTTCCGGTGATTACAATGCTTATGAATGGAAGGTTGGAATAAAGGGGTTGCCAGATTTATCTTCAATGGACAGAGATCTTGGCTGGACAACAGAATAAAAAACATATCAGCCATATTTCAGGCTAATTATGGTTGGAACAATAATCATTAGTGTAATCCTCATTGTTCTAATTTCACTGGCGCTCTGGTCTATCTTTAAGGCCAGGCGGCCCGGGCGGCATCCTTCCTGCGGGGGATGCTGCGGTGCCTGTGCGCAAAACTATAATTGTACTTCTAAAGAAAAAATGAGTGTTATGAAAATCCTTCCTTTTGAAATGAAAAATATTCCTCTTGTTCTTGATGTTGTGACTCCCTTGTGGTGTCCGTCGCTTGGTGATGAAACTTTTAAACGCTTTAACGTAGAATACATAATGCGCAATAATCTGTTTGACAACGATTTGCATTATGAAATATTGGAATGGAACGAAGAGGCAGGGGCTGATGAATTTTGTGCAATGGCTTTTTTTGCGCGCAAAGGAGATGTCTGCAGGGCTCAGGAATGGTTTGATGTTGAAAGTAAAAAGTTTCCGACCGACTGGCTCGTGGCTTCTCAAATGAGCAGAACATACATTGAGCTCATGGACCAGAAAACCTTTGCCATGATGAAGGATGATGACATCAAACTTACACTTTATGTAAGCCGCAAAAAAGGTTCTGGCTCTAAGCTTTTGAATGAACTATGCCGTCGCTTTAAAAATCAGGGTTATAAAAATCTTTACCTATGGACCGACTGCGAATGCACCTGGGAATGGTACACAGACCACGGTTATGAACTTGTTGACAAGGATGTCTATGAGCCTTTTAGCAGCGAAGATGAAGACTATATGACCTATATTTTTAAGAAAGCTTTGTGATTGCTAGTTGGTCTCAAACTTTTTTGCCTGCTCCTGGGCCACCTCTTCGATTCCCTGATTCTGGTATTGCGGAAGAAGAAAAAGCGGATTGTCGCTGCTGCTTAAGGAGATTGCTCCAACGCGTGCTCCGTCTTTTACTATGAAGTAATATTTGTTTTCTGAAACTGGAACCCCGGCGTCTTTTTGCATCTGGTTCAACTGTGGTAGTTCGTCGTTCCGGACTTCTTCAAGCTTTACGCGGTTCATCATTTCGGCGTGGCTTGGGCCCGGCAGGTTAAAGTGTTCTTTTATCATGCGGGCAGCTTCGTCGGGTGGAAGCTTTGTGTTGTCAATTTTGATGTAGTTTTTAAAAGTCAGCTCGCCCGGATTACTGACAAGACGGTACTTTGTTTCTTCCCGGATTATGCGTGCATCAGAAACCTGCAGGTCGCGCTTGGAGGCCTTGTGGGTCAGACGGTTTTCTGTTTTATTACGTTCAAGGCGAACCTTCTGGTCGGCAACAAGCTCGACATAATAAACAGTGCCGCCGGTAGCTTCAAATCTATCCGTAACAGTTTTGATGTAGTCCCAGTCCGACTGCATGTCAAAAGCCCACATAAAAGTAAAAATCATTCCCTGATAGTTTGTCTTCATAAAGGCTTCAAAAATATCTTCGCGCAGTTTGCTTACAACCTGGCCGTCAAACTTCCCGAAAATCTGGATTACGGGCTCTATCATCATGTGATTGTGAAAAAGCCGGAAGTCTGTGATTTTCATGAGCTCCTGACCAACAGTCATTTTGCCAACTGCGCCGCTGCCTATTATTACTATTAAATCCATTATGGTGCTCCTTTAGTCAAAAATTAGTCCAGAGTCTGGCATTCGATTGTCTTCATCATTTCGCAAAAGCCGTTGCGCTCGTAAAATCGCATGCCGTCTACATTGCCAGGGAAAACCTGAGTGCGGATGAAATCTGCGCCATGTGCTTTGCCGTAGGCCTTTGCTTCTTTGACGAGCTTGGTGCCTATTCCGCCGTTTCGTTTGTTGGGACTAACACATAAGTCCTGCATGTAAACTGTGGTCTGAGGTTTTAAGCAGCTCACTTTTTTTTGAGGAATAATCATCACGTGAACAAAGCCTATGACTTGGCCGTTGTCTTCTGCAACAAGAATGTCCTGCGTCGGGCTGTCAAAAATATTTTGGAAAAACTCGTCCGTCCTGGTGCCGATTACAAAATGCTCCGGCTGATAGCGCACGCCGTCTTTTTCAAGTTCAAGATAAAGCTCTCGAAGGGCCGGGATGTCGCCGGTGGTTGCAGTTCTGATTATCATTCTTAAAGCTCCTTGTACATCTGTACGCATTCAAAGCTGCCGCTTTTGATTATGTCGTCGTTGCAGGTAGCATGCTGGTAGCCAAGCTTTTCATAAAAATGAATTGCTTCTACTCGGCTGTCGATGTCTATTTGTTTGTAGCCCAGTTCCTTTGCCCAGACTTCTGCTTCTGTTACAACCTTTTTGCCAAGGCCAAGACCCCGGTATTGTGGGAGGACTACAACGCGGCCAAGGGTTACGGTGTGGGATGCGCGCCCGTCCTCCGAATTGTTTTCATAAAAGCGGCAGGTTGCAACAGGATAGCCGTCGTCCAAAAGGACAATATATTTTGTTCCGTCGTAGTCATGTTCATCAAATTCATCCCGCAAGGGAATGTGATGCTGGCGGTTCATTCCTTCTACGCGGACAGAGTAGGCGCCGGCCCGCTGCCATTCTTCTGAGGCACGGAGAACCTGGATATTGGATGGTGTGGATGCCGTTTCTGGATTAAACAGCTCTACCTGTTCACCAAGTGGTCCGTAAAAAAATGCCATCCGTGCATGGAAAGGCGGCTGGCTTTCAATTGTAATATTTTTTGGTTCAATAAAAACTTGGTAACCGGCAGCATTTACCTTT
>Ga0247609_10001440_pt1 | contig 28278 bp, 19 predicted proteins | sample 172DNAGHGlowgp2_FD_193487 | JGI IMG/M metagenome (GOLD analysis project Ga0247609, IMG submission 193487) | Sheep rumen microbial communities from Palmerston North, Manawatu-Wanganui, New Zealand - 1728 DNA GHGlow gp2 | ecosystem: Host-associated > Mammals > Digestive system > Stomach > Rumen ... | reverse complement strand
ACTGGAGAGAGCACTTGAAAAACTGAACCAAAAGCACAAGATGGCAAGTTAAGAAATGCTAATGGCGATTGGTATTTACTTGGAATCAAGTCACTTGCAAAACGGTTCTATGGAAGAAGCGTTTGGATTCGCTCCCTATAACGGCCCGTTCGTTTGAGAAGGACTACCACATCAATGGTGACAACTTTGAACGCTCATACAAGGAGACAATTAGCGATTTCAAGACCTGGGAGGACGCAGACCATGCAGAGGACTGGGTGATAATCCCGGGGAACACGGGAACTCACCTGAGCATCGATGAGACGTGTCTCTCTACAGGTGAGGTCTATACCATTCTGTCCAACAAGGAGGCTCATGGACGCAAGGGATGCCTCGTGGCCATCATAAAGGGGACGAAGGCAAAAGAGGTCACAGATGTCTTGAAGAAGATGCCAGAAGCCGTCCGTCAACTGGTGGAAGAGGTGACGCTGGACTTCTCTGACAGCATGCACCAGATTGTCAGCGCATGCTTTCCCAAGGCAATGATTACCCTTGACCGTTTCCACCATCAGCAGTTCTGCCTGGAGGCATTACAGGAAATACGCATTGGACATCGTCGCGAGGTAATGACGGAGGTGGCCAATGCAAGGGATGACTTCAGAGCCATGATAAAAGACCTCATAAAGAGCGGAAAGCCCCTGGTGGATGCAGAAGGCAATCCCATCCGCAGTAATGCTGCATACCATCCTGAGAGACTGAAGAACAACGAGACAAAGGCAGAATTGCTCATGCGAAGCAAGTACCTGCTGATGGTGTCACCGGAGAAGTGGACTCCAAGCCAGAGGGAACGTGCGGAAATCCTCTTCGAGCTATATCCTGACATAAAGACGGCATATAGCCTGACACACTCCCTGAGAATGATTTTCGCCCAAAGGTGCGACAGGGAAGCAGGACGTGAGAGTATCAAGAAATGGTACCTCAAAGTGGGGGAATTTGACAATAAGGCATTCAATGACATCGCTGCTGCCATGTACGACAGAGAAGATGAAATCCTCAATTACTTTGTGAATCGATCTACTAATGCATCTGCAGAATCGCTCAATGCCAAAATCAAGGACTTCAGGGCTCAGCTAAGGGGTGTCATTGACAAGAAATTCTTTATCTTCAGACTGGTCAAGATCTTTGGCTAATCCACGCGGTTATGCAGGTGACCCCATGTATTTCGTTGATATAACATATTATTCTTCTGTAACTGCCTTATAATAAGGTTTTTATGATATATTTTACGTCTATTTTGTCTCTATATTACATCTACTTACCTTCTACTTACCTTCTACTTACCTTCTACTTACCTTCTACTTACCTTCTACTTGTCTTCTACTTGCCTTCTACCTATCTTCTACTATCCTCTACATAACCTTTATTTACTGTCTATATGGACGCAATACTCGGCTATGGGTAACAAAAACAATGGATGCCTCTGATACTCTTCGATGCGACAAAGTCACATTCCCAGCGTGGGAAAGGAATGTTCCCAGTGTGGGAATAAAACATTCCCACGCTGGGAATGCTTGCTAAGTAGCCTATTTTGCCTTGGTAAGTGGGTAGACAATTGATATTGGTGTAGTGGAAATTTAGTAGAGGTAAAGTAGAAGTAAAGTAGAATTAAAGTAGAGGTAAAATAGATGTAACTTTTTGTTGATTTAATTGCTAAAACTCTAAAAGTCTGTATATTATATCAATAATTACTGAAATCTTATAGAGGTAGAAGCATTTTTTAATTTTCCATAGAAATTTGTTACAGATGCTGATACCAAAACTTGGTCCAAAGGTACATAAAAATCTTGGACATAACAAAGCCCTGGCTTGAGAAAGTCGGGGCTTTGCGATAAAAAAGAGGATGTGCCTATTTTGACACACCCTCTTCCCGTGTTTGTGTTGTTATCTTTTATACAATTCCCTGAGCCATCATAGCCTTGGCAACCTTCATGAAGCCAGCCACGTTGGCACCCTTCACGTAGTTGATGTAGCCGTCCTTCTCAGTACCGTACTTCACGCAGTTCTCGTGAATGTCGTTCATGATGCGCTTCAGGTAGTTGTCGACCTCCTCGGCAGTCCACGACAGACGCTCAGAGTTCTGCGACATCTCGAGACCTGATACTGACACACCACCGGCGTTAGAAGCCTTACCGGGAGAGTAGAGGATCTTGGCATCCTGGAAGATCTTGATAGCCTCGGGCAGTGAAGGCATGTTAGCACCCTCAGCAACAGCGATGATACCGTTGTTAACCAGGGCCTGAGCCTCGTCGCCGTTGATCTCGTTCTGAGTAGCGCAAGGCAGGGCGATGTCGGCCTTCTCATACCAGGGGCGCTTGCCCTCGTAGTACTTGGCTGTGGGATACTCCTCAACATACTCCTTGATACGTCCGCGCTCCACGTTCTTCAGCTCCATGATGTAGTCGAGCTTAGAGCGATCGATGCCATCGGGATCGTAGATGTAACCGTCAGAGTCAGACATGGTCATGGGGATGGCACCCAGCTGCAGGCACTTCTCAGCAGCATACTGAGCCACGTTACCAGCACCAGAAATCAGCACTTTCTTACCCTTGATGTCGATGTTGCGGGTAGCCAGCATTGAGCAGAGGAAGTAAACGGTGCCGTAACCTGTAGCCTCAGGACGGATGAGCGAACCGCCGAAGGGGATTCCCTTACCAGTGAGCACGCCCTGGAACTGGTGGGTGAGCTTCTTGTACTGTCCGAACAGATAGCCAACCTCGCGGCCACCTACACCGATGTCACCAGCGGGAACGTCCTCGTCAGGACCAATCACGCGATAGAGTTCGTTCATGAATGCCTGGCAGAAGCGCATCACCTCAGCATCGCTCTTGCCACGGGGAGAGAAGTCTGAGCCACCCTTCGCACCACCCATGGGCAGTGTGGTCAGCGAGTTCTTGAAGGTCTGCTCGAAGGCGAGGAACTTCAGGATGCCCAGGTTCACGCTCTTGTGATAACGGAGACCGCCTTTGTACGGGCCAATGGCGTTGTTGTGCTGAATACGATAACCCATGTTGGTCTGGACGTTACCCTTGTCGTCAACCCAAGTAATACGGAACTCGCAAACGCGATCGGGGATGCAAAGACGCTCAATGAGGTTTGCCTTCTCGAACTCGGGGTGCTTGTTGTACTCTTCTTCGATGGTGGGAAGAACTTGGCTGACGGCCTGGATGTACTCCGGCTCGTTGGGGAAGCGCTGCTTCAACTGTTCTACAACTTGTGCTGCATTCATAATCTTTTTTCCTTTCGTTTGTTTATAAATAACTATTGATATTTGTTTTCGGGTTGCAAAATTACATCAAAAATCTGAAATACCAAACATTTTATCGAAAAATTTAAGAAAACGCTTACTTTTTGTCATTCTTTTGATATAAATCAATGAAAAATGATACTTTTCTGCATGGTTAACGTGTGCGCGAACAAGACAAAGTGTCCTATTACCATTCCGGAGAATGATAATGAAATGGGAGATGAAGATGTTGTTGGTTATGCCAAGTAATACCTATATATAAATAAGCGGTATTACTTGGTATCAGTTATTTCGGTGATGAGGCACTTGATATACGGACGCTCCCAGTCGCGTTCATGGCGGCGCTGACCATCGAAGAGCATGAGGTCGAGATCAATGGGGACAATACCCAAGCGCTTTTTGGCTTCCGTGCGTCCAAAGTTTACCTCTGTCTGTTTCAGCCACTCCGTCAGCGACTTTTCGTCAAGAGGTGTTTGCCCGGCAACCAACTGATTGAGATAGGCATCGTGGCGTGGCGAATTGCCAATAGGCGTTGTCCAATGTTCTGTTGTGATGTGAATATCTGAAAGAATCTCTTCAAGGCAGTGTCGTGCCTTGGAGAGATTCTTCTTCTGAAAGCGGTTTGCAGCCAGGGATATGATGACGTGGTGCATCCTAACGATGTTTATCCCTTAGCAGAATTAATGCGTGACTTTACCTTGTCGACGTAGGCATCGATGGAAGCCACAGCCACAATATTCACAATGTCGCGGACTGAGGCACCAAAGTCGATGAAATGGATGGGTTTGTTCAGTCCCATCTGTATCGGACCGATGATTTCAACGTCGGCGTCAAGCATCTGCAGCATTTTGTAACTTGAGCGGGCGGAGGTGAGGTTGGGGAACACCAGTGTGTTGACCTTTCGTCCCTTCAGTCGGGTGAAGGGGTATTGCTCGTCGCGTAGTTCGCTGTCAAGGGCAAAGCCCAGCTGCATCTCGCCGTCGATGGGCAGGTCGGGATACAGGCGTTGCATCTCGCTGACAGCATCTTTCACCTTGCGGGCGCCGTCAGACTGAGAACTGCCGAAGTTTGAGTGGCTGACCATCGTAATGACAGGTTTCTCGTTGAAGAAGCGCACAGCCGTTGAAGCCAGTTTGGCAATATCAACCAGTGTGTCGGTGTCGGGGTTCTCGTTGACCAGTGTGTCGGCTATATAAAGGGTTCCCTTCGGTGAGTTGATAATGTGCATGGCACCGAAGTGCTGATACTCAGGACGGATGCCAATAACCTCCTTGACCACCTTGACAGTATTGGAGTATTTGGTATAAAGACCGGTGATGTAGGCATCGGCCTCTCCCGTCTCGACCATCATCATACCGAAGTAGTTGCGCTCGAACATCTTGTCGTTGGCCTCCTGGAAAGTATAGCCCTCACGCTGACGCTTCTCAGTCAGTATGCGGGCATAGCGTTCACGGCGCTCCTGCTCTGAGGGGTGGCGCAGATTGACAATCTCTATACCTTCGATTGACAATTCAAGCTTCTTGGCTAACTTCATGATTACCTCGTCGTTACCAAGAAGAATGGGCTGGCAAATGCCTTCGGCCTTGGCCTGTACGGCAGCCTTCAGCATAGTGGGATGGACGGCTTCGGCAAAAACCACGCGTTGCGGATGGGCGGCAGCAGTGGCATAGAGTTTCTGCGTCAGTTTGGTCTCTTGTCCGAGGAGCACGGAGAGCGAGTCCTTGTACTCCTCCCAGTTGTTAATCTGCTTGCGTGCCACGCCGCTGTCAATAGCCGCTTTGGCTACGGCAGCTGACACCTCGGTAATGAGTCGCGGGTCTACTGGCTTGGGAATGAAATAGTTGCGGCCGAAGGTCAGGTTGTTGACCTTATAGACATCGTTCACCACGTCGGGCACGGGCTGCTTGGCCAGGTCGGCGATGGCGTGAACGGCGGCCAGTTTCATATCCTCGTTGATGGCGGTGGCATGAACGTCAAGCGCGCCCCGGAAGATATAGGGGAAGCCTATGACGTTGTTAATCTGATTAGGATAGTCGGTGCGGCCTGTAGACATCAGCACATCGGGGCGGGCTTCCATGGCATCCTCATACGATATCTCGGGTACGGGATTGGCCAGTGCAAAGATGACGGGGTCTTTGGCCATTGTCTTCACCATGTCCTTTGACAGCACGTTGCCCTTCGACAGTCCCACGAAGACGTCGGCACCGTTGACGGCCTCTGCCAGAGTGGTTATGTCGGTGCGGCTGGTAGCGAAGAAGCGTTTCTGTTCGTTCAAATCCTGACGATCCTGACGGATGACGCCCTTGGAGTCGAGCATGACGATGTTCTCCTTGCTGGCACCGATGGCCATATAGAGTTTGGTACACGAGATGGCGGCGGCACCAGCACCGTTGACCACAATCTTTACCTTGCTGATATCCTTGCCGATTACCTCCAGGGCATTCTTCAGGCCGGCGGCGCTGATGATGGCAGTGCCGTGCTGGTCATCGTGCATGACGGGAATGTCGAGGGTCTTCTTCAGACGCTCCTCAATATAGAAGCATTCGGGAGCCTTGATATCCTCAAGGTTGATGCCGCCAAAGGTGGGGGCTATGCGCTCCACAGCCTCGCAGAACTTCTCGGGGTCTTTTTCCGCCACCTCGATGTCGAACACGTCGATGCCGCCGTAGATCTTGAACAGCAGACCCTTGCCCTCCATGACCGGCTTGCCGCTCATGGCCCCGATGTCGCCAAGCCCCAATACTGCCGTACCGTTGGAAATGACGGCTACCAGATTGCCTTTGTCGGTGTATTTATAGGCATTGTCGGGATTTTCCTGAATTTCCAGGCACGGATAGGCCACGCCCGGCGAGTATGCCAGGCTGAGGTCTGTTTGGGTACGGTAAGCCTTCGTAGGCTTTACTTCAATTTTTCCTGGCCGTCCGTTCTCATGATACTGTAGTGCGGCCTCTTTGGTGATTTTTGCCATGCTTCGTGTATTATTAATTGGTCGTAGTTCTCTTTTGGTTTGCAAAAGTAATAAAAAACTGTGAAAAATCAGAGGGTTTTGTTGATTTTTTGTATCTTTGCACACAAATTACAAATTTATGCAGGAAATAAAGACTTTTACAGACTATAAGTTGTCGCTCAAGGATCGTATACTTGACACTGCCATGAAAGCTTTTGCCGAACAGGGCGTAAAGGCTGTAAAGATGGATGATATTGCAGCGTCACTGGGAATCTCGAAACGAACGCTATACGAAATCTATGATACTAAGGAGCAGGTTATCTTCGAGGGGCTGCGCCGCTATCACCGTATGAAGAGCGAGCGGGTGATGGCTTTTGCGCAAGATTCTAATCATGACGTTCTTGACATGGTTATTTTTTTATATCAGACACATATCAAAGAGACCGGGAACCTGAAGCCTGCATTTTATGATGAACTGGGACGCTATCCGTTGATAGAAGACTATCTGAAGCAACAGCGACAGAAAAATTTGAATGACTTCAAGGATTTCCTGCAACGTGGTGTGGACGAGGGGTTCTTCCGTGAAGAAATAGACTATGATATCGTTCTCCATATTTTTGAGGCTTTGAGTGACTACTTGCGTAGCACACGCTTGATTGAAAAATACACGTTTGAACAGATTTTCTTTAATATGGTTTTTGTTACATTACGAGGTTTTTGTACGTCAATGGGTATAGAAAAGCTTGACCGTTTCTTTGCGGAGAACCGCTAACGCCAGAACTTTGCAACATGTAATGGCAGAACACCCGTACGACCAGAAAATCGCACGGGTGTTCTGCTTTGAATAAAAGGGTGAAGTTGTCTTGCTAAACTATCTCTGGCTGACATACTTATGCAATGTCTTTCGGACAGCGCCAGGGGCAGCGTACAACTCTTTGACCATGCCCTCAATTTGTTCGCCAAGGCCGGCTTCATAGAGGTCGAGGCCAAAGACATCCTTGCGGCTGTAGAGGTTATGCAGGCAGGAATAGTCCTGGTCGGGTTTTCCCAGTTCAAGGGGGGCAACAATAGCCTGCAGTTCCTGCAGCATAGGGTCGGGCGACGGTTCGAAGGGCTGTCCATTATCATCGATGCCTTTCAGGTAGCGGGCATAGCCTGCCAGCGTTAGCGGAATAAGGATAAGGTTCTGCTTGTCAAGTTTGCGGTCCAGATACTTCTTGATGGTCTCGCCGAAGCGGATGGGCAGTTTCTGCGAGGTGTCCATAGCGATACGCTGTGGAGCATCGGGCATGAAGGGGTTGGGCAGTCGGCGGTTAATGACCGCGCCAATGAACTCGTAGGGGTTGAGCACGCCAGGGTCGGTCACTACGGGCATGGCCTCCATATAGCCAATCTTCTGGATGAATGCACGCAGGTCATCATCCTTCATCTCAGCGGAGATAAGCGTATAGCCCAGCATGCAACCATAGATGCTCATGGCTGTGTGTAGCGGGTTCAGACAGGTGGTCACCTTCATGGTCTCCACCTTGTCGACGGTCTCTCGGGTGGTGTAGAGAGCGCCGCCGAGGTCGAGTGGCGGACGTCCGTTGGTATAGTGATCCTCGATAACTAAATACTGTACCTCCTCGGCATTGACGAAGGGGGCGGTGAATGTATGTTTCTCAGTTTCAATGTAGTTGTTGTCCTGGAAACCGTCTTCAGCCAGCAGTTCCTTCACCTTCTGGTGAGGACGTGGCGTAATCTTGTCGATCATCGACCAGGGGAAAGTCACCTTCGTCTCGTCCTTCAGATAGTCGACAAAAGCCTGGGGGACAAGGCCGTCCTGCAGCCAGCGCTCAGCGTATGCGAAGACACCAGCCTTCACTTTGTCACCGTTATGCGAGCAGTTGTCCATAGACTGAACGGTCAGCGGTAGTTGTCCTGCCTTCCAACGCTCATAGAGCAGGGCTGCAACCTTACCCATGGCAAAGACGGGATTCAGCCCGCGGGCAAGGTCGGCATCATTGAAACCGTAGCCCTTTTCGGTGATAGTGAATGATATCATCTGGAGGGACGGATTGCGGAATATTTCCACGAGACGCTGCCAGTCGGGGAACTGAGGGTCGGCCTTCAGGGCTTCTGTGACTGATGCGATGACCTTCTTCTCAATGTTACCGTCAGACTGCAGCGACACAAGTAGTGAGAGATTCTCGTAGGGGGCGTATGCCTTATCGACAACTTCAAAATCGAAGGTCTCGGCTACGATGACGCCACGGTCATATTTACCTGTGTTTAGTGCATCGTTAAGGATGGCTGCCGGAAAGGCACGGAAGATGTTGCCGCCGCCAAAATGTACCCATGTAGGTTCTTTGGCAGTCTTCTCACGCACGGCCTTGATGTCAAACTTGGGAAGCTGATAGCCTTTTTGCTCCCACTCAGCAGCGTTCAGTTCGCCGCTCAATATGTCAGTAAGTTTCATCGTTGTCAATTATTAATTGTCAATTATCTGTTTTAATCAAAAAAGCCGGGTTGTTTGTATTCTATCCCAAGTTCGCGGTCGACAGTGGCCAGAATTCCCTGTACCTGTCCTAAGGCGAACATACGGCCCAGAAGCGTATAGCCGGCGTTATGGCCGTGGCTTGACTCGTCCATGATGCCGCCAGGTTCGTCGGTGAAAGTCATACCGTGGTCTACACGCATAGGCAGTTGCGGATTCTCTTTCTCAAAGATGCGGCACAGCTCGATGAGGTCGGCACGTCCGCCCAGGTGGCTGGCTTCGGTGAAGTCGCCATTGGGGAAGATGTGGCAGGAGCGTAGGTGAACGAAATGGGTGCGTGAGGCGAACTTGCGTGCCAGGTCAACCACATTGTTATAGGCACCCGCTGAGAGACTGCCGGCACAGAAGGTCAGACCGTTATGCTTGTTGGGCACGGCATCAAGGAACCACTGGATATCCTCCTCGGTGCGCACAATGCGTGGTAAGCCAAGAATCTCAATGGGGGGGTCATCAGGGTGTACGCACATGTTCATATCGCACTCCTCGCAAACGGGCATGATGGCTTCGAGGAAATATTTCATGTTCTGACGCAACTGACTCTTGTCTATGCCTTTATACAAGTCAAGAAATTCGCGGAATTTCTGTACCGGTGCTTCGTCATTCTCAGAAAAATTGCCGCTGACGAATCCCTGGGTCTTGATAACGATGTTCTCCACCAGCTTGTGGTCCTTCTCAGGAGTCATGGTCTTTGCCAGTTCGTCACATTCGGCCAGCACGTTACGTCCCTGTCCCCAGCCTTCGGGGAAGGAGAACTGTGCCCACTCTTCGCGTGCTCCCTTGCGCTTGAGGATATAGATGTCGAAGTAGGCAAACTCGGCATAGTTGAAGTAGAGATTCGTGGCACCATTGGGATTGTTGTGGAAAAGGTCGGTGCGGGCCCAGTCGAGCACGGGCATGAAGTTGTAGCAGATGCAATGGATGCCCTCGGCAGCAAGGTTGCGAAGTGATTCTTTATAGACTTCTATCTGCTGGTCGCGGTCAGGACCGCCATACTTAATGGTCTCTACCACGGGCAGCGACTCCACCACCGACCAGCGCATGCCGTAGGACTCAATATACTCGCGCAAATCGCGAATCTTCTCGCGTGTCCATACCTGTCCTAAGGGTACGTCATGCAGGGCGGTGACGATACCTTCAACACCGATTTGTCTTAACATGGCAAGCGTAATCTTGTCTTTCTTGCCAAACCATCTCCAAGTTCTTTCCATAGTTTATTGCTTTGAGTTTTAGATTTGCAATGTGGTTGCAAAGTTACAGTTTTTTAGTGGAAACCGGGCATGGAAAATTGTTCAAAATACTGTGTTTTTGTGTCACAGCCCTAATTTCTTACGTTGTTTCTTGGTCATTTGATAGTAGAATGGTGGAATACGGGTGTCGCTGGGGGTCAGTGCCACTCGCTGATGTCCTTTCGTCGGTTTCCTCATTTTGATGCTCACGGGGGCACTCTCATTACCATAGCGGTCGACAGCCGTTACGGCATAATAGAGCTGCTTTCCTGGTCTGTGAGGCAGGTGGATGCTGTTGCCCATGTGGCGCGTCGCTACAAGGTTGCGGGGCTCGTCAGTATCTATTTCGGGCGTTGTCGAGGCATAGACATTATATAATAGGTAGGGACTGTTGCTGCGGTTACGAGCGTTATCCCATGAGACGCGGTCGATGCTTTCAGTACGCTGTACGAGGAGGCGGGTAGGGGCTTCCGGCGCTTTGTCAGAGATCCAGGTCATAGGGGGTATCAATGCCGGTACTTCGTCAAATTGTCGGGCAAAGTCGTAGATGCCCCGTGTGTTATCAGTCAGGAACATTGAACGGAAGTAGCAGTGACCGATACCGTTCTGACGTGAAAAGCTCATCTCGCGTGTGACGTCACCAAGCGTCCAGTTTCCCTCCTTGGGCGATAGGAAGTAGATGCCCAGTCCTGAGATGATGGTGCGTCCGTATGAGCGCTCTTTCCAGTCGAGAGCAAAGGGGTAGTAGTTGTTCCCTTTGAAATACATCATGGGGTATAACTGGTCCATCAATCCCTCACGCAGCCATCCCTGTGCATCCTGACAGACGGCATTGTAGGCATTCCAGCCGCCGGAACGGTAGCGGGTAAGGTCGCCCGACTTGCCTATCGGCGAGCACGACAATTTCACCCACGGTTTAAGTGTCTTCACAGCATGGTGAATCTTACGTACGATACCGGTGATGTTCTCTCTGGCCTGATGTCGTGGTATGCGCAGCTTCCAGTTCTCCGGATAGCGTATGTAGTCAAGGTGTATGCCGTCAACGTCGTAGCGTTGGGTCACCTCTGCACAGATGCTGGCCAGATAGTCGCCGGTTTCCGGCTGCTCAGGATCCATAAAACCGTCCTGGCCAATGGTCTTGACTATCTTTGGGTGCTTCTTTTTAAAGTCCTTAAAACGTTGCTCTGTGGTTTTCCCGATGGGCAATGTGACCATCCACGCATGGCACTCCATGCCGCGACGGTGGCATTCGTCAACAGCAAACAGCAAGGGGTCATAGCCAGGTGAATATCCGTGTTTTCCCGTCAGACAGAGATCGAAAGGCTCAAAGCTTGAAGGGTAGATGGTGGTGGCTCTTATTCGAGTCTGTATCAACACGGTGTTGATGCCTGCTTGCTTCAGCTTGTCAAGTATATTGGTAAGTTCGCGTTTCTGCGTAGCCGCATTCTGTGACTTAGGCCAGTCAATACCGCCGATGGTAGCCAGCCATACAGCCCTTACCTCATGCTTTTGCGCTTGTGTGTTCAGTGCGATAAAAGTCGCTATGATGATTATTATTGCTTTCAATTCTATTATTTGTCCTTAATTTGCGTGCAAAATTACATATTTTTTTTCGTTTATCAAATAAAAGTGTTAACTTTGCATCAAAAAAGAAAGAGAAAAGATGATTTCATTTACATTAAGTCTTGTGGCGCTCGTTCTTGGCTATCTGTTCTATGGCCGTTTTGTAGAGCGTGTGTTTGGTCCTGATAATCGTGTAACACCGGCCGTTGCAAAGGCCGACGGGTTGGACTATATTGTGTTGCCCAACTGGAAGATTTTCATGATTCAGTTTTTGAACATTGCAGGCACAGGTCCCATCTTTGGTGCTATTATGGGAGCCAAGTTCGGTCCTGTTGCCTATCTTTGGATTGTGTTGGGCTGCATCTTTGCCGGTGCCACTCACGACTACCTGAGCGGCATGTTGTCGATGCGCCACGACGGTGCCGGACTGCCACAGCTTATCGGTAAGTACCTTGGTACGACCACAAAGTCGGTTATGCTGGTGTTCACCGTCCTGCTGCTTATCATGGTAGGCACCGTGTTCGTCTATTCGCCGGCAGAAATCCTCCATTCTATTGGTGGGGCAACCATCATGTGGGTTGTTATCATTTTCTGCTACTATATCATTGCAACAATGCTACCCATCGATAAGATTATCGGCAAGGTTTATCCGCTGTTTGCTTTTTCGTTGCTGTTTATGGCAGCGGCGCTGATGGTATGGCTGTTTTTGCATTGGCCGACGGTACCCGAGTTATGGACACATTTTTATAATATGGGACAGGCTGCAGAGCCCGACAAGTGGACAGACCAGATTTTCCCAGCCCTGTTCATCACCATAGCCTGCGGAGCCATCTCAGGCTTCCATGCTACACAGACACCGCTGATGGCCCGTTGCGTGAAGTCAGAACGCATGGGACGCCCCATCTTCTATGGAGCAATGATTACTGAAGGTGTTGTCGCGCTGATATGGGCTACAGTGTCGGCTTGGTTCTTCTATGGAGAGCCGGCTCCGGGCTATACGCTGATAGAGGCAGCCTCAGCAGGATTCCACACGTCGGCACCGGCCGTGGTAAACCTGATATGCAACGACTGGCTTGGCGTAGCCGGTGCCATTCTGGCTATGTTGGGTGTGGTGGCAGCCCCCATCACTTCTGGCGACACCGCCTTCCGTTCAGGTCGTCTCATTGTTGCTGAGTGGTTGAAGATGGACCAGCGCCCCATCGTCAAGCGTCTGATGATTTGTATACCCATGTTTGGCTGCTCCATTGCCATGTTGATTTGGCAGATAGAGAATCCCGATGGCTTTAACACCATCTGGCAGTACTTCGGATGGTCGAATCAGGCCTTGAGCGTCTTTACCCTGTGGACGCTGACGGTCTATCTGGTGCGTCAGCGCAAGTGCTTCTGGATTACCCTTTTCCCGGCACTGTTCATGACTTTTGTCTGCTCAACATGGCTGTTTGTCTCGAAGCAGGCTTTTGAACTTGGTGATACTGGTTATGCCATCGGCCTTGCCTGTCTGTGTGCCGCCATTGCCTGGTTTGCTCTTTGGTATCGTAAAGAAAGAAAAACAAATAACAATTAAGTATTATGAGAAAGAAAATTGCATTATTTGTGACCGCAGTAATGATGTCATTGGCTGCACACGCACAGTTTGAATCAGGCAAAATGTATGTTGGTACATCGCTGTCAGGCTTTGACCTCAGCTATAGAGGACTGACGGGCGGACATATCGGCATACAAGGCAAGGTGGGCTATCTGCTGGCCGACAACGTCATGCTGACTGCACAGACTGCTTATGAGAAATACAAGGATGTGCCTTACACATTGTCGGCAGCCGCTGGTGCACGCTATTATATACAGCAGAATGGAATTTATCTTGGTGCATCGACTATCATCAAGCACGGCGATAGCTACGACGACTTCCTGCCCAGCATTCAGGTAGGCTATGCTTTCTTTGTCAACCGTATGCTGACTATTGAACCTGAGATTTACTACGAGCAGTCGTTCAAGAATCACAGCGACTACAGTCAGATAGGATTGCGTATCGGTTTAGGTATTTATCTTTTCAAGGAAACGTTAAAGAGTTTTAAGCGTTAGAATATTATGTTAAGTGTAGACGAATTGGTAGACAGACTTATTGACCTGTCATTTGCAGAGGATATAGGTGATGGTGACCACACAACCTTGTGTTGCATTCCAGAGGATGCTATGGGGCGGTCGCATCTGCTCATCAAGGAAGACGGCATTCTGGCCGGAGTGGAAATAGCAAAAGAGGTGTTCCGTCGTTTCGACCCCGACATGCAGGTGGAAGTACTCATGCAAGACGGCACCCGTGTGAAAAAGGGTGACATCGCCATGGTTGTTACCGCCCGTGTACGTTCCCTTCTTCAGACAGAACGACTGATGCTGAACATCATGCAGCGCATGAGTGGCATTGCAACCATGACCGACAAGTACGTACGCCGTCTGGAGGGCACAGGCACCCGCGTGCTGGATACGCGCAAGACAACGCCGGGCATGCGCATGCTTGAGAAGCAGGCAGTGAAGATTGGCGGGGGGACTAACCACCGCATCGGACTGTTCGACATGATACTGCTGAAGGATAACCATGTGGACTTTGCCGGGGGCATCGTGCCCGCCATCGACCGTTGCCATCAGTATCTGAAGGAAAAAGGACTTGACCTGAAGATTGAGATTGAGGTACGCTCGTTCGACGAGCTTCAGCAGGTGCTTGACCATGGTGGTGTCGACCGTATCATGCTTGACAACTTCTCGGTGGCCGACACCAGGAAAGCCGTGGAGATGATTGACCGCCGCTATGAGACGGAGTCGAGTGGAGGCATCACCTTCGATACCATACGCGACTATGCCGAGCAAGGAGTAGACTTCATCAGTGTCGGTGCCCTGACCCACTCTGTCAAAGGACTTGACATGTCGTTCAAGGCATGCTGACCATATTTCTGAACATTCTGCTAAGCATCTTTACTCCGCCAGTGGATTATGACATCTCACTGGCGGGGAATTTTGGTGAACCACGTCCTCACCACTTCCATGGCGGGCTTGATATCCGTACGGACGGCGTCGAAGGTAAGCATATCTATGCCATTGGTGACGGCTATGTGTCGCGTGTCACCGCTGGTCTCTACGGCTTTGGCAATGCCGTTTATATCACTCATCCCACGGGCCACACCTCCATCTACTGCCACCTGAAGTCGTTTTCACCGCGCATCAAGGCGGCAATGCGTAAGTATCAGTATAAGCACCAGACGTGTGTGGCTGACGTCAAACTAACACCCCTCGACGTGCCCGTCAGCCAGGGACAGTTTATTGCTCTTAGCGGCAATACCGGTAACTCCATGGCCCCGCATCTGCATCTGGAGGTCCACGATACGAAATCGTGGAACATGCTTGACCCTTACCAGTTTCTCAACGAGTTCATTGCCGACAGCGTTGCTCCTCAGGCTCACGGCTTTATGGCCATACCCTTAGGCGGTACTTTCAATGGCTCTGCTGATAAGCAGGTGTTTTCACGTGGTGGCAGGCTTACGGCCTGTGGACCTGTGGGGTTTGCCTTATGGGCAGACGACTATATGCAGGGCAGTTACAACCACTACGGCATTAGCGAGACACTGCTCTACGTTGACGGGCAGGTGACCTTCCATAGCGTTGTCGACAACATTCCCACGCAACTGAACCGTATGGTTAACTCCTGGGGCGACTACGACTACTGGCTGCATCATCGCCGCTGGTACATGAAGTCGTACATCGAGCCTGGCAACACGCTTGCCTGTCTGCATGCAGACGAAAACCGCGGTGTCATTAAGTTCGACGAGGAGCGTGACTACCAGCTGGAGTATGTCCTGCGCGACTTCAAGGGCAATGAAGCACGTTATCCGTTTACCGTCAGCGGTGTGCCAGCCCAACTGCCAGAGCCGCCACGTCCGACGTCATCGGCTGTCAGACTGCGCTGGAACCGCACTAACAGTTACAGTCGCCCCGGTCTGCAGTTGGTGGTACCTTATGGCTTTCTGGCTGCCGATGCCATTATCAGGCCACGTCTTCGACGTCAGCCGCAGGCGTGGTCAGATGCCTGCCAACTGTCGGAGTTCTCGCTCCCGCTGATGACTGCTGCCGAACTGAGCATCCACGTTAACCGCACGGTCACCAATAGCGTGGTCGACGACTTCGACCCCGCGAAACTCTATATCACCAATGAGAACGGCGCCTACATGGGGGGCAGCTATCATGACGGCTGGGTGACAGGACAAATCAGGGAGTTGGCCGGATGCTATGAGGTAGCCTACGACGACCAGCCGCCCCGTGTCAGTCCCATTGCCGTCAGCGGTTCCCGGCTACTGCTGAATGTCATCGACAGCGAGAGCGGTATAGCCACATGGACAGCCACGGTAGACGGCCGGTTCATTGTCTTCGATGATCTTGAGAAATCGTCGTTCTTTGCTTGTGAGCTGCATGAGTCATGGCTGCAAAAAAGCGGTCGTCAGCACCACTTGCACTTCGAGGTGACCGACGACCGCCGTAATACCCGCGTCTACGAGACGACGTTTACCTATTAGAAAAGCTTATTGGGATAGACACCTTCGTCAACCAGTTTCTGGATGCGGTCGACGGTAGCCTGACGGTCGGCAGCATAGGTGACTCCGAACCACTTTGACGTGGTGTCGAGCACCTCGCAGGTAGCCGTTCCCTCGGTAATAAGCTTGTTCACCATCAGGGGGATGAAGAACTCAGCCTTCAGGTTCTCCATGTTCTTCGGGTCGCTCAGGAACTCCTTGAAGTAAGCCTCAGAATAGTCGAAGTAGTCGGGAGTGAAGCCCCACATATTCATCGATACAGGCACGTTCTCCTCCAGGGCCTGCCACTGTCCCTGCTCATCCTTGTAGCGGATGGGCTGGTCGGCAGCACCAGCCTGAGAGCCATCAGCAGCACACCGTACAATCTCCGTACGCTCCACGACGTCCGTCAGGTGACGCTTGTCGTTGTAGGCGCATACGCCGCGTGCCACGGTACCGTTCTCGCTCAGCGTGTTGCAGCAGCGGAATCCCACCATGGCATATTCGTTCTTCGAACCTTCCTTCAGTCCGCTCAGGAACTTGCCTATCTGCATGAAGGCGTCGCGTCCGTAGAAGTCGTCGCAGTTGATGACGCAGAAGGGTTCGCGGATAACATCCTTGCCCATCAGCACGGCGTGGTTGGTACCCCAGGGCTTGACACGGCCTTCAGGTACGGTGAATCCCTCAGGCAGAGCGTCGAGGGCCTGGAAGCACAGTTCACACTTCACCTTGCCCTCGTATTTGGCAAGTATCTGTGTGCGGAACTGCTCTTCGAAGTCCTTGCGGATAACCCACACGATTTTGCCGAAGCCTGCCTGTATGGCATCGTAGATACTGTAGTCCATGATTGTCTCGCCGTTGGGACCCAGACCGTCAAGCTGTTTCAGTCCACCATAGCGGCTGCCCATACCGGCAGCAAGTAAGAAAAGAGTTGGTTTCATAATTCTGTAGTTATAATTGTTTTTAAGAGTTAACTGAGTGCAAAGTTACAACTTTTTTGTGGACTTACGGAGTGAATGCTGTTAAAAGGAGTTAACAAGGCTTAGAATGGATAGCCGATAGCAAAGTGCAGGGCCTGTGAGTCATTGAAGTTGCCGATGTTGAAATAGCCGGAGCGGCCAGTGTTATAGGGCAGATGCAGAGCCAGGCCCCAGTCGATGCGTACGACGAGAAAGCCGAGGTTGTAGCGCAGTCCGACGCCCGTGCCTACAGCCATCTGGTCGAAGAAGCGCGAGGGGCGGAATTTGGCGGCTTCAGCAAACGCGTTGATGAAGTCCACATATTCTTTTGCGTCTTCTGCTCCTACTGTATCGCTGAAGTCTTCATCTGTATAGCTGTCCATTTTGTTCAGCCATACGTTGCCGGCATCAAGGAAGAGTGCTGCTTCGAGATTGCCGAACAGCCGTGGTCTGTATTCAAGGTTGGCAACAAATTTCGTGTCGCCGTTCTGTAGTGCGCTGGACAGTTGGCGTCCGCCGCCAATGAAGGCTACCCTTCCAGGGCCGACGCCGTGTACTGTAAAGGCACGGATGCTGTTGGCACCGCCTACGTAGAACATTTCAACGTATGGCACTTCATTGGTATTACCATATCCATAAATATAGCCTGCGTTCAGATGGCCTACCAGTGTTGAACTGCTGTTAAGTCGCCAGGTCTTGGTAAAGTCGGTCTCTATGCGCAGGAACTGTGCGTAAGGATTCCTGAACAGCGTCTTTCCCTTTTGGTTCCAGTCGTGTCCGCAGAGCAGATCCCACAGCGCGATGACATTGCCAGCCTCAGCAATGGTGGTCTCCCATCTGATGGGATTGCGTAGCGTAGAAGGGCTGGTGTAGGTGTAGGTATAGCGCATCTTGGTGATAAACTTGTCTTCCATGCTATTGGCAAGATACAGGTTGCTGTCAAGCAATGCCTGGAACTCTGCGGTACGGGTGTTGATAAACTGATACTTCACCGTCAGCGGCGAGAACTCATGCCGGCTCTGCTTTGAGGTTTGCCAACTGTAGGTCCACTCGCCGCCGGCAATATGCATGCGGTAGTAGCCCGGACGGTTGACGATGTCGAACGAAGCCTTGGCCAGTGTTGTGGGCGTTGAGATGAACTTGCGCGGCTTGGGCCGTCCGTCTTTGCCGCGTCGTATGCGGTCGCTGTCGTAAAAGGGCGCTATAATGCGCGGGAACTCAATTGAGGCATCGGCACCATACTGGTAGGTGTTCATATTTCCCGTCGCGTTTTTCTGCCACTCGTAGCTGCCGTGCAGGTTGATGTCAAGTTTTTCGCCGCCCTTGAAAGCGTTGCGCCTGGTGAGACCCACTTTCAGCTCAGGGCCGTAGCGTCCTATGGTGCGTCCGTTAATTAAGGTTTCTGAATAGAAGTCATACGGTTTGTCGAACGTGCAATTTACTCTTAGGTCAAGGGAGTCGTTATCGCGTGGCGTAAACTGGAAATCCACCGAAGTAAAGACTCCCGTGGCATTAAGTTTGGATACTGTCTCTTGGTATTTCTCAAAGCTGAAGGCCATGCCCGGGCGAAGACGCATGTTCTTCAGCAACACCCGTGGCCGTATGGGCGGGTTCTTGCTGCCGCCCCATAAGATGTGCAGGTGACGGCGCGTGATGCTGTCGGTCATCTGTTCACGCACATTGCGCCGCAGCTGTAAAAACGTATTGCCGATATACCACTGCTTCATGGCCTCTTCAGGCAGTCCACCGGCTAACTGTATGCGCATCTGAGCGTGGTTGGCTTCGTTCACGGTGTCGGCCAGGTAGGTGGTGTAACTGGGTGAGAAGTAGTAATAGCCGTTATTGCGGAGTAGCGTTCCTATACGCGTGCGCTCGTTTTCAAGGGCGCTGACTGTGAAGGGGGCGTTTTTGCGTACAAGAGCGTCATCGGCAGTGGAGTCAATGAGGTGTCGTGGCAGTTCGGGGAATCCCACGTAGGCAATGCTGTCGAACTTATACAGGGAATCCAGATGCACGTGGTATGCAATCTTGCAATTCTTCGGATTCTTCTGTGGCACCGGCTCGTAGGTGACGGCAGAGCGGAAGTAGCCGTTGTTTTTCAGCACCGACTGAGCCACCGATGCGCGCAGGGCCGGGTTCACCTTACTCATCAGCACCGGCGGTTTGCCAAACGACTTGGTCATCCAGCGTGCGAACTTGGTGTCCTTACTACTATATTTGTTATGTACCCAGAGTCGCCATGAGAACGGTGAGCGGTAGTAGCTGCTACCGAGGATGGCACCGTTGGGGGCAGTGGCCAACGCCACCTCCACTTCGGCCTTGACATCATCAAGGTGCCGTTTGTCGTTATCCTCGTATTTGCCGTCGTCATCGTAGCTTATCTTGGTCAGTCCCACAAACAGCTGATCACCATCGGGAACGTTTTTCGTTGATATGCATGATGCCAGGAGGCAGCACAGACAGCACATGCTGATTATTCTTGTTTTCATGGTTGCTGGGTTTTTAGGGTGTCGGTACTGAGGCTGTCACGCTGTGTGGCCCTTACATTTCTTTCCGTGGTGAGAAGAGTGTTCTGCTGGCGTTTGAAGACATCCCAGAGCGAATCCATCTTTTTGCGCCACACGTAGCCAATGCCATAGAGTCCTGTGTAGCCGTCGAGCCAGTCGTAGATGTTCTGTTGGTAGAACAGCTTGACGTTTTTCGTGGCGTTCTGGTCCAGTCGGTATTCCATGGTGACGTTGTCAAAGAACGACTGTTTTTGTCCGGGTATTTCGCTTGCTCCCGACGACACCTTGCCGCCGAACTGAATTTTCAGGCGGTTGTTAAACAGCCGTTTTGAGAACTTGAATGAGTAATCGGTGTGCGACAGTCCGGAGGCGTCGGTGGTGTTGTCCATTCCCACGCTGAGGTCGAGAGTCTTCAGTGCCGAACCGGCAATGTTGTTGATTTCGCTCTGCAGGTAGGCGCTGAGCACGGAGTTCATGGAGAAGCCGTTAGTGTTACCATCGGCTAAGTACATGCCTGTGGTGAGCATGGTGACTGCCAGTTTGCCGCGCTCCTCTGCCGACATGGATTGCAGTTCGCTGTTAATGTTATTGTCCTCAGGTGCTGAAATAACAAACTGCAGTCCCATGTCGCTCAGGGTCTTGGTAATGACCACACCGCAGTCGAACACCACCGAGCGGCTCTGTTCGTTGCCGTCGCTGACAGAAGCCTTCGTACGTTCGGTGGCTGTAATGTTGAGCCTGGGGTTCATGGGGTCGCCGGTGAACTCCACGTAGCTGCCGTCCTGAATGGTGAACGTCTTCAGCGGTATGACGGGCAGCGAGTACTTCATCTCGCCGCTGGCCAGCGTATAGCGTCCTGTGAGCGACAGTCCGTCGGTGCCGGTGTACTGCATCCTCAGGTCGCCGCCTCCCATGAGGTCGATGTAGTTCGTTTGCTCCGTATTGAGGTTACAGACGATGTGTGCCCCTTGCGACACGCTGAGCGTCATGGTCATTTCCAGTCCCGATGGGGTGGGGCGATGGGTGCTGACGGTCTGTACTGAATCTGTGAAGTCGGTAAATTTCACCAGTTCTTCCAGGCGGTTGTCGGTGGAGAGTGGTGAGTCGAGCAGCATATAGGTCATGTCTGTAGAGCCGAGCACATCCAGCCGTCCGCGCATCTTGAGGGCATCGAGTGGTCCGTTCAATCGGGCGAAGAAGTTGACAAAGGCCTTACCGAAGACAATAGACTGAGGTTCCTGGCGGGCGTTGATAAGCTGCAGGTTGCGTGCCCTCATGCGCATGTCCATCATCACGCGGTCCAGGTTTGAGAAGTCAATGTCGGCCTGCATGTTCAGCGGCTCGTCGTTATAGGCGTAGAGTCCGAAGTTCTCCAATAGCAGGTGTGAGCCAACGATGCGTACCGGGTCGTTGTCGAAGCGCATGCGTACGCCATAGGGTCTGCTTACCAGATAGGCAGAGTCCAGGTAGACTTCGCCGTCGACGATGGGCTTGGCTGTCGTGCCCTTGATGGCGAGTTCTCCTTCGCCGTAGCCGTCGAGACCTATCAGCTGGTCGGGTACGAAGCCGTTGACGAGGGACAGCGGCAGGCGTGTCATGGTGAACCGGGCATCTATGTTGTCTTCTTTGTCAGCCTTCTTTCCTGGTATAAGGTTGCCTTGTAGCAGTCCGAACTCCTCGTCGTCAAGCATGAGTCGTGCTTCCACGGCGTGACCTTCATCTTCCCGCTGCATATAGACCAGTTCGGTGCTGATATTGCCAATCTTCGATCCCTCGTAAGCCATGTTCTGTACCGCCATGTCAGACACCACCGAGAAGTGTTCATCCTGGTCTTGCACAATATGGAAGTCGCCGTTGAGTACACCGCTCAGGCGTGGCAGGTAGGGTATCACCGACGACAGCTCGTCGAGGTTGATGCGGTTGAGCGATACCGTCAGATCCTGCATGTAGTTCTGTCCGTTTGTGGTTTCTTCTTGGTCGGTAGAGTATATTTTCATGCCAGTCCTGTCGTCGGCAATAAGGTCGACATTTGCCTTCACGCGGTTGTTGCGTCCCAGAATGATGTAGTTGTCGCTGTTCAGGTTGAATTCTTTGTAGCCAATGGTGGGGCGTTCGGGCATCAGCGTAATGCAGATGCCCTCGTCCACCATTGACGCCTTTGAACCTAACCTTATGCCCATGCGGTTGTCTTTGTCGTAGTAGCGTATCCCCATCAGCGCTCCGTGCTCATGTACATGGCCGTCAAAGAGAGTGTTGAACACAAACTGCGGGTTTTTGCGGTTGTTGCGCACCTGTCCGCTGTAGGTCATGCGGTTGCCTTTTTGTGTCAGCGTCAGCCGTGTGGTGTCAATGCGTATGCTGTCGTAGTTGAGCGCATAGAGGTGTATCTGTCCGTTGACGCCTGTCTCTGCCGACGTGTTCAGCTCCAGCAGGAAATCCCTGAAGTCAATCTCATTACTGCGCAGGATGTCGGCTACGGGGTTGTTGCGTCCTGACTCCACGTGCAGTTTCAGGGTGGGCAGCAGTCGCTTGATAGCCACCTGATCAATGACCTTGTCTTTGAACTGTGCCATCACGGAGTCGGCCAGGACGGAGCCCTGTTTCATCAGCCGTTCGTAGCTGCCGCTGCCGTCCATCTTCACAATGAAGTCGCCGCTCTGTACACGTGCCAGCGTGGTGTCGCGGTTAGTGCGTATCAGCAGTCCTATGTCCTTGGGGTGGAATGTTCTCTCGTCATCGGTTACGCTGAGATTGTTCAGTCGTCCCTTCACTTCGTGGCTCAGTTTCAAGTCAGACTTGACGGCAACGTTTCCTGCCATGCCGAAGCTCAGAGGTTCGCCAGTCAGGTGCAGGCCGTACAGGTCAACGTTTTTCAGGTCGGGCTTAATCTCGGCCTCAATCTTTTTGCTGCTGAGCAGGGCATCAATGCCTATGGAGCCGTCCAGCAGGCGGTTCTTTGCCAATATGACGCCCGTGGCACGTCCTTTCTTCATGGTCAGGTCAGCCGTCAGGTCAGCCGTCAGGTTGTAGAGCGAGTCTTGGGGCAGGAAGTGGTAGAGGTTCAGGTTGCTCACCTTCACATCGGCACTATAGGTGGCCACATCGTTGAGGTTTGGCAGCGCAACATCGGCCTTCACCCTGCCTTTACCTTCCTGTATGGCGGCCTTAATGGAGTAGTTGCCGCGGTCGGCTTTCAGTTCTCCTTCAAGGGTCATGGCCGGCAGTCGCACGCCTGCCACGGGTATCATTGGCGTGACGAAATCCAGGTTTTGCGTCTCGGCCTTCATGGCTATCTGTGCCCGCATGCGCTTCAGGTCTGTCATGTCGGCAGCAAAGCCGTCGGCCCTGACGTGCAGCGCCTTTTGCAGTTGTATGTCCAGTGCGGTGAATTCCACCCGTTTTACGTTTCCGTTGACAGAGCCCCTGATACACAGCGGACTGTTAGGATAGCGTTGTATGGACTGCTGTGGCAGATTGCCCATGAAGTGCATCAGGTCTTGCTTGCCCAGTTGTGCGTTCAGCCTCACCTTCATCTTGCCCGGCTTCTGTTCGTCAGCCACGCTGAAGTCCACGTGTGCCTCGGTTTCTATGGCAGAGTCGGTGGTGCGCAGCGTCAGATGCGGCAGTTCCACGTATGTGAAGGCCGTATCCAGTCGCACGCCGCCTCTCACCTCTGTCAGTTGTATGCCGCTCTTCTCCTTGAAGGCCGTCTGGCTGATAAACAGCGACACCCCCTTCTGTCCGTAGCAGATGCTGTCAACGTCAAGCCGGATGCCGCTCAGGCTGATGTGGTTATAGTCCAGACCGTCAACGGGCTGTACGTTGTCGTTATCGTATGCCAGCCGTCCGTCGGCCCATTCAAGGCAGGCCATTCTGTAGGTGCTCGTCCCCAGGTCAATGTCGGCCTGTCTGGCCACCATTCTCCCCATATAGGCGTTCACGTGCAGGGTGTCGCCGGGCATGTGGAGGGCCAACGCTGAGTTGTTGATGCTGAGGCTGTCGGCACAGATACGCCACTTCGTTTCCGATGTGGTGGTGTCTACGGCTGCTGTGTCGCTGAGGGCAATGTCGAGGTTGGCATCGTCCAGCCGTGCACCGTTCACCTCAACGGACTCCTTTTCCAGGTCGATGCCGTTGGAGCGTAGCCATAGTGTGCCCACCTGTCCCTTAACGCGCACATCGCTGATGAAACCGTTGGTGTTTATCTTGGCTGAAGATAGCGATAATTCGTTGACGACAAGGCGTTTGCTTAGTATTGGTTTAAGCTGTACGTCAATGGTAGCGTGCCCTACGTCGGCCAGCGTGTCACCATCGTGTATGACGCGCAGGTCGTCGATACCCAGGTCAAAGGGCCACTCCAGGCTGACATGTCCTATGCTGATGTCCATGCCCGTACTCTCCGATGCCATGGCGCTCACCTTGTCTGCCACCCAGTTCTGTACCGGAGGCAGATAGAGGAGTGCTGCCAGGATGATGAAAAGCAGGATGGGCGTCAGTAGCAGCCCCGCGGCCCACCGTCGTAACTTCTTCATGGCTGTTGGGGTTGAATGGCTTTCCATAAGGGGTCGTCGGGCACGGGTGCCTCTACTGCGATATTTTGTTTCGATACGGGGTGTACAAACTCCACCTTCCGCGACAGCAGCGAGATGCTGCCGTCAGGGTTCGACCGCGGCGCGCCGTATTTCAGGTCGCCCCGTATGGGGCATCCTATCTTTGCCAGCTGGCAGCGTATCTGGTGGTGGCGTCCGGTCATCAGGTGTACCTCCAGCAGCGTGTAGCGTTCCGAGTGGCCTATGACCTTATAGTTAAGCAGGGCTTTCTTGGCGTTTGGCACCTCGTGGTCATGGGCGTATGACTTGTTCTGCTTCTCATTGCGCACAAGCCAGTGTTGCAGGGTGGCCTCTGGCTGCTTGGGCATCTGCTGCACGATGGCCCAGTAGGCTTTGTGTACCTCGCCCTCGGCAAACATCTTGTTCAGCCTTGCCAGCGCCTTCGACGTGCGTGCGAAGACCACCAGTCCCCATACGGGCCGGTCCAGCCGGTGTACCACGCCCAGGAACACCTCTCCCGGCTTCTGGTACTTCTCCTTCAGGTATGCCTTCACCGTCTCGCTGAGCGGCGTGTCGCCCGTTTTGTCGCCCTGCACAATCTCGCCGCTGTTTTTCGACACGATGATGATGTGATTGTCTTCGTAGACTACTTTCATTCCGTTTTTATGATTTTGTCTGCAAAGTTACGAAAAAAAATTGTAACTTTGCACCCAAGTTGTTAAAATGATGGAAAAACTGTGGAATACTGACTATTGCAAGGTGATGACGGCCAACTTTTCGCTGTTCTTCGCCTTCTATGTGCTCACGCCGCTGCTGCCGCTCTACCTGAGCGAGCACTTCGGGGCGTCGAAGGACGTTATCGGACTGGTGCTGTCGGGCTATACCGTCACGGCGCTCATCATGCGTCCGTTCAGCGGCTTTCTGGTCGACTCCTTTCCGCGCAAGACGGTCCTCATGGTCAGTTTTGCGGCGTTTGCCGTCTTCTTTGCCGGCTACCTCTCTGCGTCGGTGCTGCTCATGTTCGCCCTTGTCCGTACGTTGCATGGCGGTCCTTTCGGTGCGCTGACGGTAGCCAACTCTACGGTAGCCATCGACGTGCTGCCGTCAAGCCGTCGTACCGAGGGTATAGGCTATTACGGACTTAGCAACAACATTGCCATGGCCGTTGCCCCTACTGTCGGCATCTTTGTCTATAAGTACACCCACAGTTTCGAACTGCTCTTCTGGATAGCCCTCATCGTGGCCTTCTTAGGACTGGCTGTCGATGCCACCGTCAAACTGCCTCCGAAGGCTGTTCAGAAGCCGAAGACCATATCACTCGACCGTTTCTTCCTCCTTCGCGGGTGGCTCTTAGGGGTCAACATGATAGCCTTCGGCTTCTGCTTCGGCGTGCTGAGCAACTATCTGGCCATCTATGGCAAGGAGGTGATGGGCATCACCGGCGGCACCGGCACCTATTTCATGCTCTGCTCCATAGGTCTTATCCTGTCGCGCCTGCAGGGTGGCAAGGCTTTGCGTCAGGGACGTGTTACCCACAACGCTGCCGGGGGCATGGTCATCTCGCTCGTTGGCTATACCTTATTTATATTATTGCCCAATGCTGTGGGCTACTATGCGTCGGCCCTGCTCATCGGCTTGGGCAATGGCCACATGTGGCCAGCCTTCCAGAACATGACCATCAACGTGGCCCCCAACAGTCAGCGTGGCACGGCCAACTCCACCATTCTTGTCTCGTGGGACCTCGGCATGGGCTTAGGCATTCTCCTCGGCGGTATTATCAGCGAGCACTTTGGCTACGCTGCCGCCTTCTGGACTGTTGTCGTTGTCAACGCAGCGGGGGTGCTTACCTATTTTATATATACCCGCCGCTTTTTCCTGCTGCGCAACCTGAATGCCGCCGTCAGGTAGTGGCATTATTCTTGAAGCTGAGTGCCGCCCCTATGGCGGTGCAGTATTGCGAGTATTTCGGAATGTTGAACCGTATGTTGTAGAGCGCCTCTAATGGCGGGAACACCTCTTTGCATTGTGGCAGCAGCGTCAGGTTGCCAATGAGCACGAAGTCGCGGACGTTCGACCCCCGGCTCGACAGCCACGCCGCTGACCCTATGGTCTGCAGCACCATCGAGATGATGCCTGCCGCAATGTCTTCCTTGCTGGCGTCGCTCTGTGCCTTGGCCAGGATGCTCGCCGTGGCGTCCATAGGCAGGTTGGGCAGGGGCTCTGCCGATATGTCGCCAATGAGCAGGTTGACATTCTTAGTATTGCCCTGCATGGCCATGGCGCTGACGGCCTTGATGTCGCTGGTGTTCAGCAGCAGGCGCGACAGTCCGGCCAGCGTACCGCCGCCGACGCCGATGCCGCCAATGTGGCGCATGTCGTCGCCGTCGCAGAGCACGAAGCTCGTACCCGTGCCCATCGACACCACGATGGTATGGTCCAGCTTCGACTCATAGCGGGCACCCAGGCCGTCGGCCACGAACTCCTCAACCTTCTGTGTCGGCAGTCCGTAGACGGGCCCCTTCACGTATGCCGAGCCTACGCCTGTCAGCATCACTTGCTCCACGTCCTGCAGGTTGATGTCGTTGTCGTGCAGATACTTCCCGAAGGCTCCGTAGAGCGAGGTGATAGGGTCTGCCGCCGTGATACGTGTCGGGGCCTTCAGTTGTCCGTCCTTCAGTCCGACAATTTTCGTGGTCGATATGCCCACGTCAATTCCGATGATGATTCCCATAATTGCTGATGTTGATTCGTTTACGGCTGGCAAAGTTAGTCATATTTTCCGAGAATAGTGGCAGGAAGTCACTTTTTTCTGCAAAAAAATTACGAAATGTTTGTTTGTTTCAGAAAAAACATGTAATTTTGCCGCCGAAAAAATTAAGAAAGCCAAATGAACATGCTGTACACTCTGCTGAACAACCTGATTATTATTCGACTGCAAGGCGCGGCCGGAAGTGATGAGGTGTGCAGTACCTGACGTACAGACGTATTCAATATAGCTACATGCAGAGCCTTTCTCACTTCCGGGTGCGAAAGGCTTTTTTTGTACAATAAAAACATTATAACCAGTAAAAAATACAGAAAGATTATGACAAACAGATTGTTTATTTTCGACACGACCCTGCGCGACGGCGAGCAGGTGCCTGGCTGCCAGCTCAACACCGTTGAGAAGATTCAGGTGGCCAAGGCACTCGAACAGTTGGGCGTCGATGTCATTGAAGCAGGATTCCCCATCTCCAGTCCTGGCGACTTCAACTCCGTCATCGAGATTTCCAAGGCGGTGACGTGGCCCACCATCTGTGCGCTGACAAGAGCCGTCGAGCGCGACATCGACGTGGCCTTCGAGGCCCTGAAGTTTGCCAAGCACAAGCGCATCCACACCGGCATCGGCACCAGCGACGAGCACATCCAGTACAAGTTCAACTCCACCCGCGAGGAAATCCTTGAACGCGCCGTGGCCGCCACCCGGTACGCCAAGCGCTATGTTGACGACGTCGAGTTCTACTGCGAGGATGCCGGCCGCACCGACAATGCCTACCTGGCCCGCGTCGTCGAGGCCGTCATCAAGGCCGGTGCTACCGTGGTCAACATCCCCGACACCACTGGCTACTGTCTGCCCCAGGAGTACTATGAGAAAATCAAGTATCTCAAGGAGCATGTCGACGGCATCGACCGCGCCATCATCTCCACCCACTGCCATAACGACCTGGGCATGGCCACGGCCAACACCCTCGGCGGTGTCATGGCCGGTGCCCGTCAGGTAGAAGTCACCGTCAACGGCATAGGTGAGCGTGCCGGCAACACCAGCCTGGAGGAGATAGCCATGATTATGAAGTGCCACCGCTCGCTGGGCATCGAGACCAATATCAACACCACCAAGATCTATCCCATCTCGCGCATGGTGTCGAGCCTCATGAACATGCCCGTGCAGCCCAATAAGGCCGTCGTGGGCCGCAATGCCTTCGCCCACAGCAGTGGCATCCACCAGGACGGCGTGCTGAAGAATGTTCATACCTACGAGATTATGGACCCGCGCGATGTGGGCATCGACGACAACTCCATTGTGCTCACCGCCCGCTCTGGCCGTGCCGCCCTGAAGCACCGCCTGCACCTCAACGGTGTTGACCTGGACGACAAGAAAATTGACAAGATCTATG
>Ga0247609_10001435_pt1 | contig 28308 bp, 33 predicted proteins | sample 172DNAGHGlowgp2_FD_193487 | JGI IMG/M metagenome (GOLD analysis project Ga0247609, IMG submission 193487) | Sheep rumen microbial communities from Palmerston North, Manawatu-Wanganui, New Zealand - 1728 DNA GHGlow gp2 | ecosystem: Host-associated > Mammals > Digestive system > Stomach > Rumen ... | reverse complement strand
GTTTGCCGGTAGTGCCCAACTGGATCCGGAACGGGTGTTGGAACTGGCACCGTTGATCATGCCCGTTTAGTTGAAATAGATGAAATGAGTATGGGTTACCCTTCCTCCCTTCAAATGGGGGGGGGGTAATTCGGTTTTATGTATATTGATAAAGGAATACAACAATGTCATTTTCAGAATTGCAGGTACTGACAGATATAGCTAACAGAGGAGATTTCTACAGCCAACGGGATGAGTTTAATGTAGCGATGATGCTCAGCGATGAAGTGGATGCATCTATTGAGAATCTTTATGCCCTCCGCGACGCCGCCGAATCCAATGAAGATCTAACTTCTTTGGAAGCGCTAGTCGCCCCCGATCTCAAAGAACTCACGGGTCAAACGGAAATATCCGTGGAAGCGTTAAGTACACTTGTCATCATTGGCATTGTTGCCGTCCTCGGCGCAATCATGGCATTGCTGATATGGCTTATTCGGTCATTCTCGAAGACAGGTTCGGCTGTCTCCAGTACAACGGACGCGGCCAAGAATTTAATGAATGATATCTCACGTGCAGCGGCTAATTTGAAACCGTCACAGGAAGTTCAAGAAGCGGTCGCTGGTGTACTTAAGAGAACCGAAGAAGTGCTTAACCAGGCGCGTCAAACAGATAAATTGCAGGATGAAGTAGTTGCGAGAGCAAAGGCCTTGTTATCTCAGCCGGACCCAATTGAAATAATAAAGGTACCCGAAGAACGAATTCCTGAAGACAATAAAGAAGAGCGAGAAGAGTCTGCTGTCGAATACATGCGGCGGTGCCGAGAACTCAGAGAAACCGCTAAACGTGAACTACAGGAAGAAGCCAAGTTATTGCTCACTGCAAACGGTGTAAAGAATCGTCGAAACATACAAGATGCTGTCCATAAGCACGAAAAAGCTCTTCATTCTGAATTGAAACAACTTCGGGCTTCTATTACCGATAATCCAATTATTCTTTTTGATCAGGACAGCATTGTTGATTTTAGTTCCCTTGGCAATATCGGGGAGACCGTGCATACAACGATAGCCACTGTTCAAGACAAACTAAATAAAACAAAGGAATTGATTCGAGCATCCCAAACTTCGTTCAGCACTATAGAACGTTTTGTATTCGGAGTCGCACGAACGTTGGCAGGATGGACTCACATTAAACGAGATAATTCATACGGAAAAGCTGATGAAGAGAAATTCAAAGAATATCTAGATGCCATCGTTGAAGAGTTAAAGACAGGTGTCCATAAAACTATTGAAGAGAAAGGTCGTCTTGAGAGCTACGATGAACGGACGTTCGAATCTTATCGAAAAATACACGAAGAAGTAAAGAAACTTCATGAATTTGCCGGCAAAAATATTGTCGAGAACGTTGTCTTGACTCAAGGAGCATTTGACGATGCTATTAACGCAACGGTTTCTATTCAGAAACAACTAAACGACACCGTAAATGGAGCAAAACGGATTTCTATTCAACAAATATTCCAGAATATTACAGATGCTATTCAGAATGAACTTCGTGAGAAGTTGCTTGGAAAGATAAAGGACGGTCTTGTTGAATATGGTGATTTCGTCTCCGGTGGTAACAAATCTATTGATTTAACTAGTACATATTTCGATATGGGTAAGAAGGTTGGAGGTGTTCTCCAGAAATATACCTATGTCAAGAATACAATAGATCGTGTTGATGCCGAGCGGTTAGTTAAACAAGCCGAAGAACTCAACGGTGAAGTTGACGCATATCAAACAAAAATCAAGAATGCACAATCTCAAGGCGAATTAACTCACATTCTAGACGACGAGGAAACTGGTGAAAAGAAAACATTTTTAGCTTTTTTCAATGCTCTCATTGATCCATACCTGACAATTGCTGTTTCTTCTAAAGCACTCATAGCGGCTTATATCAATACACTGTATACGATTCAGCATATATCGCGAGGAATCGAGGATGCAGAGGATAAAGCCATGAAAGCTTTACAGAGTGCATTCGCGGATACTCTTAGAAGTGATAAAGTTCAGAGTGCTCTTGGCCGCATCGTCTTAGACGTTGCGAGCCAGATGACAAGGTTCTTTGTTAGACCAGAACGTAAAGTAAACTAACTTGGATCATCTGTAGATTCTGAATCAAAAAAGAAAGATACAGTAGAGGAGGAGGTGTTTACACCTCCTCCTCTACTGGTCTATTTTCTTTACAATCGACTACCGATGTAACATAGTTCATCTATGGCGGAGTTAGACGATTGATCTTTCCCTCGGATCGTGAAAGACAGTTGATATGTAATACAATGCTGACCAGGTACCGTGCGTTCTATTCGGCACACGATCGCTATTTCATCTGTTTCGAGAGCAGACGCCAGTCTAGGTAACTCGTTTGGGAGACAGTAAATAATTTGGTAACCTTTCTCTTCTGCTTCTGTCACTGCAGGATGATTCTCGGAAATGCCTGGCAAGTCCACTTGCCATGATGCCTCTACGTAGTGTACTTTCTTTGTCTCGGCACATAGCGCCATATGAAAGTAGACTTCGTAGAGGATCTTCATGAGACGTGCTTTACTCTTCTCGGATAACGGGATATCCCTGAAGAGATAATACGGCGCCCCGAACAAACAGTAGAAGGTGTTGTTTGTTTCGCTGAAGGCGTTATGGTAATACTGCATCATCCGTTCGAATGGTGGGTTGTTCATTACAGTTACTCCTTATAACACGGCTCCATGTAGGATTTAATGAAATTGTCTAGCTTCATCTGGATCTTCGTTCCTTTGTCCTCTCTTGTTTGCAAGAAGTTGTGGAATGTACTAAACGGAACCCGGAAAATGGAGTCGGTCATTCGAACGGCGTACTCTTCACCGCGATATTCACTCCGATAACGTTGAAGGAAGAGTACCTTGTAGTAGCTTAAGGATGCCAGCACTAAGAAGTCCTGTTTGGTGAACTCTCGTTTGATCATCTCTTTGATACGGATAGTGAAAAGACGAGCCAATTTGAGTCCAATCCTTTCGACCTCATTTATATCCTTTTCATGTATGATAGCTTCTTCCCATGGGGTTACCAACGGTAATTCTGCTGTTTCTAATTTGATTTCATTTTCAGACATAAGAATTCTCCTCATTTTAATGGAATGATGCGAACGGATGGAGTGGATTTCAACGTGTAGACATTGCTGGATTCCTGAATAATTCCGCCTGGATTGTGAGCGTATGATACCAGAAAGAAACTAAACAGCATATCTACCGTAACGGACGTGTGATCGGGAGAAAAACGGGCCTCTCCTGTTGTACGATTGATACTTAGCGAGAAGTCAAACGGCCTTTGATGATTCTTTGACGATGGTCGTAATTCGGACTTAACCGAAAGTTTGTACGTTTCAGGTGTTGTCGTGCATTGTTGCCAATAAGGGACGACTTTACAGACGAGTTCCTCCCTGCAGAAATAGTTCATCCGAAAGGCTCGCAAGAATGCGATATTCCATGGCAACATGAATGACTTGCGTGTTTGTTTGACTTTAAAGAGAGTTCTATCGTCGTGATCGCGGACAAATGTGACTTGAAACACCGGATCAACATCATGGAACTCTTTTTCGGCTATTTTAGGGACAATCTGTTCTGGCATATAGTTATCTCCTTAGATTTGTAGTTTACCTTTGACGGAATTCACAACGAGAATCGTTGTACCGTCAATACTCGTCGGATTACCGTCTATTAGTTCATCCGTGTTAAATAGATGATACCGAATATCCATAAATAGTTCACCGTCGGATGTTTTGCTGATGACGAACGTGACGATGGCCCGTTTGCTGATTTGTTTTGAGTATGGATTTGATTCATCTTCAGGAATGCAGAGACTGTCCAGTTCAATGGTGTGAGCATAGATCCCCTTCCGACGAATAGTCGGTTTCATGAATGTGCCGATGTCATATGCAAAGTCCCGACCTTGTTTACCCGAACGAACATCGTCTGGAGATTCAAGCAGACTAACGTTCACTTCCGTCAAGAGGAACTTCTCGGGATCGAATTTGCTCTTGTCACCCGTTTTCAGTTTAATAGATTCACCTGATTCGTCTACTCGATCCTTTATCCATTCAAACGGAATAAACGTTGTTTCATTCTTCGGTCTCTTCTCCACAGGAAGATCAATAACGGGTTGATCTCTGTGTGTCAGATCATACACATACGTGCCCGCATTTGCATACATGCGTGTAAAGGCAGTCTCGTTATCGAAATGATCCATCGTCAGGGCAAGTTCGTCCATTTCACGAATCTGAACGAACTGGAACGTTATCGACCTGATCTTAGAACGATCGATAGAAGTGGAAGCCCACATGATAGATGCACATTCCCACGCACGATCAATACGCAATTCGAAATCACAATCTACCTTGACATTCTCGTGTGTGATTTGTGCATGAACATCTATGATACGATAGTTGTGTAAATTCGCGGCGGGATAATAAAATTTCACACTCACGGGTATAACGTTTAATTCTTTTGTGCCAGATGCATCGGGTGCATATGTGAATGAGGTTGGAAAGATAAGCGTGTCCGGATAGAAGTGCACCATGTCGGCTGTGTGGAATAGACCATCCGCTTTCCTTACGAAATATGCGAGTTTCATGATATTCTCCTTTTAGATTGATTAGATTTACGGTGTGCTTTTTTGGTTAAAACCACCCTGTGTCCCATGTGCTGTATAATCCAAACGATTTCGTATTTACGGGAAGAATCAACCAACATCTGTATCCTCCTCAAAATCTTTTTCATTTAGCGTGGAATCTATTATTTTCAATCCGGGAACAATCAGCTTCTCTTTTATGAATTGATCGACACGCTCATGTAGAGCTTTCAATTCATCTTCTTTCTCGGGCGGTTGAGCACATACAGCTTTAGAGGCGAGTTTGTGTTGATATGAGCGGACAAGTCTGGCAAGTTCTCTGAGTGCCTTCGTGTACAACCAGAATCGAATACCTGAGTCAATATGGCTTAAATGCAATCCATACCCAGCAGGTAAACCCAGTTTATTGCTCTCATAGAACGTGTACATGTCTTCTATAAGCTTGATCTTCTTTCGGCAGTATGTAGACAAGTTCCTACAGAAGAATTCTACATTGCCGGCAACCGTATCATTATCGGCGTTATCAATATCAGATAGATATTGATCATCCAATTGCTGGCTTTCGACTAAAAATTTGATTTCTTTCTCGTTGATTTCCTTTTGTGTCATTTATGTGCTCCTCTTTTTGTTTATTTAACCGCGTTTATAATTAAATTCTTTGTTTTAAAGAATGAAGATACACTAGACGAGTCACAAGCTCGTCTAGTGTGTGATACGTGTTTTACACAATGTGTAATGATTCTGGTGGGTTTGTGTACTTAGATGAAATAATACTCTCACGCAGCGTCGTTTCATCCATTGCAAGTTCTTCTTTTGTTAGAAGACCGAGTGTTCTGTATCGGCTGATTAAAACATTGATGAGATCGGTGATGTAACTTTGTATGCTCGCTTTTCCTGGATGATAGCATTCCATTTGGGAATGTATTAGAAAATCGACTTCATATTTAAACTGTTTTCGAGATGGTATTACCGGATGATATGGAAATCTGAACGCACAGTAGCCTAATCCAAACAGTCCCTGATATTTCTTCAGATAGTCACATTCATTTTTGAACATCGTCCACACCTTGTAGCACCAGCGTACAATAACTGATTCTATACGTCCTCGACGATCTTCTTGCTCAATTTCTTGAAGAATACTGAGACGACTTCTCTCAAGAGTGATTTTCTTATTCATTATATCGCGCCAGCCGATAAGTTGGTCAAGTATCTCCTTTTCTGAATTTATATTCATATATGCTTCTCCTATGCAGTCACTTCTTTGTATGTCTCATACCAATATTTATTATCCTTTAACTTCTTATCAATGTAGTCGTTTTTGGCGTTGAAGATTTCCTCAATAGTCTTTATGAGGCTATAATCCGAGAGGTCTTCATAGACAGAGGATAATATTTTCTTAATCAATTGGAGATCGTTCTCTTTTTCACACTCCATCTGTCTAAGAATGTAGATAATCCGCATTCCAGCACGCATAAACAAATCATACGTCGTCTCATCACGTTCGAGACAAATACCGTGCACGTCGTCGAGCTTACTATGAAGAGATTCCGATGTGTTCATACACTTGTCAATCAGTTCTTTCGTTACCGTGTCTAACATACTAACAAGAGTGGGAAGTTCTCTTTCAACATCGGCAAGCGTATTCAGACCAAGTAGTTTCTGTCGAGAAAAGACCTTAAATGCGGTGTACGGGACCTTAAACTTGTTTTCTTCTTCGGTTTCAGCCATTTCAAATGTCTCCTTTTCTACTAAATAGATGATACACCTGACGAGCTCATCACTCGTCAGGTGAGGTTTTAGAATTCTACAAATTAGTCAGCACCATCAAGGATCTTGCCCTTCACGACGTTGTCTGTCTCGTCTGAATCTTTGGTGACTCCTTTGGATTCATCCTCGGTGCGCTTTTTCTTCTTGACGAGTACCCTCCTTGGCTTGTCGACTTTCACGTCCACAGGTTTTTCTTCTTCTGGCAGAGCAACATCACACACTTCAGGAGTGATGTCTTCATCCGGGGTGATTTCAGCGGTGTCCTCTGGGCAGGACTCGGTATCACTTGGCATTTCAATGTCTTCCGGATCCAGGAGACGATCGAATAGGATATCCCTATCCGGCTGGACTCTCTTGAGTCGGACGCGTACGCGCTTGAAGATAAAGCCGTAGGCATACAGATGAAGTGCGTTGCGGAACTTCTCCTTATCTTGTATACTTCTGTGAGGAAGTGTGCTACAACACACCAGGTCGAACAACCGTTGGACAAATGCGTACAGCACGTGTGGTGTGAAGCTGTCAAGACTCGCATACTGCAGGGCGTCCATAGACAGGGCCTTCGGAATCTTGTCATGACAACGCAGGAATAGGTCGATCATCTTCTCCCGTTTCATACAGATCATGATCGCGATCTTTCTAATGAACTCGCAAGAAAGCTCACGATGAATGTCTCTCGACAGGCACCTATCAAGATCAGCCGTGTTGGAGACGAAATCAAAGTCTTCGAGTAGGCATTCGCAAAGAGGAGCCATCAACGCGAAGAACATATGCTTATCCTCGTTGTCCCGGAGAGCGTGGTTTGCGTTGATGGCGAAAATGTTCCAGATGCTATCTAGCACATCATCCGCTTGTTTTCGTTTTTCACGACGGTCAAAGAGTTTATCTTCTGGTGTAATAACAGATGGGCACTGGAACGGACGATACTGATCTATATCAGCCAATCCCCTGGTTTCATTGATGTAATCCAGGAGAGTGAAAATCTTTGCCGAAAGTGGAGAGTCATCCACAATGTAGTCGTTAAGTTCTTCCTGGATATCTGTCCATTGTTCGAATTCGTAAGAAGCGTTCGTCGCAATCTGTTTCAGAACGGGGTGATCCCGCAGGAAGTCAACCGGTAGCTCATTAAGGAGCTCTCGGAGCATAACGACTTTGTAGACGTTTTTTGGCGTAAGAGGCGAATGATGGTGCGGCAGGTATTTTTTGGCAGGTGACGATGGCTCGGTACCGTTGGACTCGATGACATACTCAATCGTCCAGACGATTTCATTGTCCTTTTTGGAATGACGGGCTTCAAACCACATTGGGACACCGTCAATCATGAAGTAGATGTGGCAGCATGAATAGAGAGTGTACGGAAGTGGCGCACTATGCAGATTTTCGTAACCACGACCGAAAATATCCAGGAACGGCTTGACGATTTCCGCCAGACGGAGATAGATGGTGCCAGTGGGCATATCGCGGATGGAACGGATGGTGGTTTCGTCCTTGAGGATAAGGGCCTTCAGGACGTCTTTAAGAGTAATGGTTAACATTAGTGTTTCTCCTCTGTTTTGGGATTAGCTTCTTTGGTGCAATTGGTAGAATCAACTTTCATGGTATTAATAAATGAGTTCACAAGAGTATCTATGGTGGCTGCAAGACCGACGGTCTCTTCTAGCCTTTTCTCTACCGGATCGTCTGGTAACAGAATTCTTCGCATCATTGCCATCAGTGCGAGATATGGCCTCAAGTTGTCTTCCATGTTTTTCATCAAAGCTTGCTTTGGAATCGGAAGATGAACATCTTTCAAATACAGTTGCATACGGATGTATGGATCAAAGATTTCTTTAAAAATTGCTTTCCATTCATCCATCGTGCTGATTTGTAGAATCTTCATTTTGAAAGCCATATCGGCATTGGCTTCTTCCATGGTGCGTGAACCCCACGCTTCCACGGTCACATCTTTAGTAACAGAACCAAACATATCATCAACTACACTACCCATTATTGTCCTCCTTTTTGAGTTCTTTTTGTTCGTTGTTGAAATTGATGTTCAAACAAATCAAATACAGTGTGAAAACGAACGGCGCTTGACGGTTTTCAACGATTAGTTCCGATTCACCACAAAGGCCAGTCAATTTGCGAATTCTGTAATAGATGGACAGAAGAAGATGTTTCAATGACGGCTTTATGTCTATTTCACAATCATCATCCGAAAGATGAATAGGTATGAACGATGGATGATTAATCGGGAGCATACTCCCACACATAACAGCACACATTCTTTCTAGTAGTGTGGATATGGATGTACGTGATTTCATACCGAGTACAACATTTGTGGAGATGCCTTGGAAGAATTCCCTTAACGCGCTTTCTGTCCGTTTACGCCAATTCGGATCGTTACGCAAGTAGTCCGTGTACGTGTCATCAATAAGCGCCTGAAGTAAAGGTTGTAAAATGCCGCGCGCTGCTGGTGTATCGGCGGTTTTGCTACCGGTGCTACTGCAGATATTGTTCATGATACGCGGTACGAGTGCTTCTGCCATTTCTTTTGCAGCAACTTGATAGCCAAGGTCGGTTGTCATGTTAGTACTCCTTCTTTTAGATGTCTGGTAGTACACTCAACATTGCGGGGTGTGAAGCCATCTGTATCCGAGGCGTTGAAAGGATAATAATTCCAAGACTCTATGAGTAGATTCTTGATACTTCTCATATGCTCACTATCGTTTTTCTCCGCGAATTTAGCATCATCGTTTCCGCTGATGTCGTATAGAAAGTAGGTGTAGCTTTTCAATAGATTTTCGAAACTTTTTGAAAAGGCGATGTCTTTCAGAGTTTTATGCTTTTGGGCAGATTCGTATTCCGCCTGCATGAGCATTTTGATAATGCTGTAATGATTGATTACATTTCCAAGTGATTTGTTTCGATGAGACGCGTGGATGACTTCAATTGTGTAGGACCGTATGGCCGTCCATGCACGATCGACATCGTCTTCCACCTTGTTTGCTTCAAGCCATATACGCATCTCAAGGAAAAGTGCTCGGACGTATAAGACTATACGGAGAGTTATAGGACTTCTGGTAACAATAGCTGTTTCACGCTGTTGCGGCAAAAGATTGAGATAGATGCAGTCGGCGATATGCTCTGCCACACCAACGTCGACTTTTCCTTCCTTTATAATCATGCGGCCTCCTTACATGACGGCACCGTTTTCATCAACAACAGGGTGCTCATCTCTGTGACGTTGAGCGTCCTGGAGATTGAGCAGAGAGACAGCTTCGACCATATGAAACAATGTTCGGTATGTATCCGTCTCTCGATGTTTGATTTGAAGATATGACAAAAATGGGGCAATCATGGATATATCGTTACAAATACCCATAGGACCTATCTGACCGGATTGCCACATGTACGTGATATCGTGCAGAGCCAGTACGACAGCTTCCAGAGAATCTGTTGCGTGATCTGCATCCACTGGCTGGACTGTTGCGTGAATACCACAGGCGGTTCCATCTTTGTCTGGACGGCTCTCAAAGTATTCCGAGCGGATTTTGAGATGAGAGTACTTTTGCTCCAAATTTTCCAGGAGATCACTGACTTTTTGGACGGTAGGATTGTCGTTTTTGACCGTCCTCGGGTATTCCATCTGGATGTGGTAAACAGCCTGTTCCCGACGGTAGACACGGATTTGGAAAGTTTCTCGTTGAATAGTTTCGCTCATGATTGCTCCTTATAAATTGAAATAGTGACGATAGATGTTGTCGTCGGCACGCTCTAAACTCGGGATATTGTCGATTAAAACCTTTCTCGAGTTGTCACCTGGTGAATTGGGTCCTTTGTAGAAGATATGAAAGTAAGGTCTGGCAAACGATAAATCAACATAAAGTCTGTTGCCTTGATAACATCCGTAACATTGAAAATTGCAAGTACAAAGAGTGCCAACAATATCTTTTTCAAAGTCAATGAACAGTTCGGCACCGTTTTTACTGTCATGAAAACACATGATGTTTTTGATCGGTGTATCAAAGAAACGGTCTATATGCTGAATAGTCTCCCTATCAACAGCATACGTTTCTCTGTATAAATCGTGAGGATCTTTGTTCCGAATTAATATGCACGCGTCTGGGAATAGGACTAACGGATGATCACCGATTCCGTGCGAGGGATAGATGTTTCCGCCAGGCCATATCTTCCATCCGTCGGTTGTTACAACATAATTTTTTGTTGGACACTGATATCCTTGGAGAATGAACGGCACTAGATTCATGACATCGTCAAACGTACAATCGACCATGTCGTTGAAGGATTCTTTCTTGGAAAGAAATGCGTTTTGCACTTTCCTCAGATTTTCATTTCGTGTTTTCAAATTGGTACTCATGCTAATGTCTCCTTGTTTTACGATTAGGTTTACAACAGCGATGATATCACTATCATCACCATTGTAATATCTATACCTAATATTGTAAATTGATGACGGTATACGACCGCGCCTGCTTCCGATGGAATCGCCGTCTAACAAACGAATGAATTCGTTGAGCGTTAATCGTTTCATCTGTTATCTCGATGAAAAGAGGTGTTACACCGTTCGGTAGTTTCCGTAGACGACCTCGTAACTGTCGAACGAGTGGTTCACTCTTCATGGAGATTGTGTTGATAACGGTACGTAATTGCTTAACATCTGTACCGACACCTGCTCTTTGAGTGGTTGTGGCGATAATGTTGTACTTTCGTAGAACTGAATCGGGTGAGCCTGATACATACTCGTGCATGGTCTCCCTCGGTAGATCTCTCTTCAGGTAATCAAGAAACGCATGGATCGTCTCTTTCATGCTGAAGTAGATCATCATGCGTTCACCCGGGTTTCGAATATTCAGGTAATACGTGAAGATCAGTCTCTCCAGGAATCCAAAGTGCTGCGATAACAATGTCGGACGTTTCAGGAGATATCGTTCATACTCGAGATGGGAATACCCTCTTTGACGAGACACCTTCCTTTCCGGTACACGACCGATATAGTGGACATCGACGACATCCACATACGCTTCCGCCGTATCTTCACCGTACCGCATTTCTGGCGGATAGACGAGATTGAAGATAGGTTTCGTTGATTGATCCGACACAGCGAACGTAGCCGTCATGTAGACGAGATGTTCTATATTCGTGTACGTGTCGATGATAACGTTCTGATGGAACTGCAGATGAGATTCATCATTGATCTTCGTTCCAATACCGAACTTGTTCAAGAATAACGGATACGAAATCGCTTCGACCGCTTTATACGGGTCTCCATAATCCAGCCACGCTCGTAGCGTTTCGATGGAAATGATAAAGAACGACGGCTTCCGCATGGTCGTGGACAGTTTCTTAATGGAGTTGATGCCCTGAATCAAGTAGATGTCCGAACTATCGGCTGTTGTGAACTGTAGAATGGAATCACGCCACTGGTCCAGTAATCCAGACACGACAATGATCGTCGCGTAGCCATATGCGACCGCACCTGCCGTCGATACAACGGTCTTGCCAAAGCCTGTTGCCGCCGCTACACCTTTCCGGGCGATATCGTGCGACGCGATGTACTCGATGATTGGTTTCTGATTCTCTCTCGGGACGAATTCTTTTTTCATCCGTATGAAAATCTTACGTGGTTTGACGAGTTCTTCGTCTTCTACGTTGACTTCGTATCCATTTGCCTCCAACGCTTCTACCACCATATTGAGAGCGTTGACGGGCATGATGAGTTCACTGGTGCTTACATCAAAACGAAAGTACCGACGGTTGACATCGTCTCGTTTGAAACGTGGATTCCAAATGTAGGATGTGAGTTTAGGACGAGTGACGTATTCTCGTAGAATCGTCTGAACATCGGTTTTAAAATCGATCTTCACACGGATACGACTCGTTCCTCGATAGATCTTTACTACTTTAGCCATAAACGTGTGATTCCTTTGATTCAAATAAAAAGACGGATGGACCCTCATAAGAGTCCATCCGTTTGTTAACGATTAAATCATTCCGAACAATGGGGCATAGAGTCCCAGAGGTTTGGCCAATAAGGTGAACATGACACTCAGGAAGCGGTTCTTCTGATCTTCAAAGGCCAGCGCTTCCGTGATAGTCGAATTCGAGATGACGGATTCCATATTGCCGAAATAGGCCGTTCCGTCTGGTTGCATGTCGCCTGGTTCGTAGACGTCTGGCGCCTTGATCATGAAGGCTTTCAGAATCAGTTCCAGATAGAAGACGGGAATGTCGATCTTCTGGAAGACAATGTTCGTGAAGTCCCGCAAGATCTCGGAGCAGTTCGTGTAGTCGACCATGGACGACGAGAGGAAGGAGAGGAGCTTGTTGGAATAGGCGATCATATCATCGTTGACTACCTGGCACTTAAATACAGGGAATTTCGTGTTGAAGCCAGCCAACGGAATGGTGATCGTCGTATCCTTGATCTCCCACTTCTTGTAGACAGACTTGAAATGATGGAGCATCTCGTTTGTCAGGAACGGCGTGAACTGGTCAAATAGGAGCGGGATGGCGACGCTGTTCCCATCTTCATTCGAGAGGGTGATATATTCCAGCTTCGAGAAGTGGTTTGGATTCGGCATGACCCTCCCCATGATATCGTTCACTTGACCCATGAAGTCAAGGTTGACGGTCATCTTCCACTTGCTACACTGTCGTGCGCTTTCGGGTGTGAAGAAGACTTCGTTGTTCTTGACCATGAAGAATTTGTGAGATTCATCTGGCAGGGCGTAAACGAGAGAGTTGGTCTTGATGATGTGCTTTGCCGAGAGGATCTTCTGTTCGACGCTCGACATGTACATGGTGGCGGCGAAGATGCCGATATGGATCTCTGGCGGCAGATATTTGTGCAGACGGAACTTGCCGTAACCTGCACAGAATTCACAGATACCGTCTTTGTGTCGACAAGCGAGTGGCGACAACATCTGAATAGGACGATTGACGTACTGGTCAATGTTTTTCTTGGTTAGCACGACATAGCGTCCATCATCCTCTTGGATGATCTTCTGGATGAAGTTATCCTTGAACTTGGCTGGAATTGTGAACTGAATCGTCTGGTGAGCCCCGCAGTCGTCCGTATGGATTTTCTCCAGACGGGATGTGGAAAGGGATACCTTACGGCCACCATAGGACACGTCGGAGACCGTGCCTTGGTGATAGAAGATGGCTTTAGCCGCCGCCAGCGATTCAACGGCATAATCTTCCACACCATGCAATCCTTCGAAGGAAGACGAACGAATGATGTGGTGCATGATACGGTCGTCGATATCGGAACGACCACCATAGGTCAGAAGAAGCTGGGGAACCTGGTTAGGTTTCAACACCCTCGCCAACATCAGTGGTAGAATGGGATTTCCGACGATCTTGTTCGGGTCTTTCAGAACATTGATGAACTGTTCTGACACAGTCTTTATCTTCGCTTCGGCGACCTTCGTTCCTTCGTCATCGTTGAACGAGAAACTGTTGATCTGTTTGACGATGGGATGGTCCATAATCTGTGCAAAGGCGAGATTGTCGACCGTAGGCATGTATTCAGCCATGTGAAGAACAATGAGTGCTTCCAGGTCATCCAGATTGTCGAAGATAGCCTGTACGAACTCCATGTTGTCCATCTCCGGATACGTATCCAGAAGTTGTTCGTAGACAAGCGAATAAACGGATGAGATATCCGCTGCCGCCAGGCTCTCGATTCTCAGGAAGTTTTTCTTTTCCGGATGGATGTTGTATTTGAAGAATGGACCCCAGAAGACGATATTGAGCAGAGCCAGACGCGCTGGCACTTCAATACCATCTTCCAGGTCTGCGAGTTCGAGGATGACATATCCGTGATCCAGATGCTGGGCAATGATTCGTTTTGCGAACGATGGATCTGAATATTGGTCATATGTCCAGACCATGTCGGGTAGTGATTTCTTAGTTGCGGTAGTTGTCATAATGACGCTGGATCCTCCTGGGGTAAATTGGGTATGGATTCATCGTTACCGTCGTCAAATGTCAGATCCAAACCGCAGACGAGCATCATGTGGTGGAACTGATTGACGACTACGGAATACTTGATGATCTGCTCATCCGTCATATCGATTGATCCAATACAGGTCGGCTTCTCTGCGTTTAGAAGCTGATCCATGAGTCGTTCAACCGCTTTCGGGGAATTGCCGTAGAGACCGAGAAGCCGCGCCGTCTCTCGAGCTCCGATGGACATGACGAGAATACGGACTTCATCTTCACCGAAACGAACAGGTGTTTTTCCGATGATCGATTCTGATTTGGCAATCTTGGAACCGGGTTTGATCGGCGTCAAGAACTGGGATACAAATGCGAAGGAACATCCCAACATCTGAGCAAGAGGGAGCTTGCCGATGAGCAGGACATACTTCGACCCAATCAGTCCATCAAACTTCGTCGTCGTTGTAATCATCTGCCCTGACATTTCATCAAAATTCGTAATCTGCAGAGGCGCTCTACGGATGCCGAACTCTTTTGCCAATTTCAGGATCAGGTCACTACTGATGGATTTGCACGTCGGAGGAATAACAATCTTCATGTTCCCTTTGACAGTATCATGAATGAATTCCTCAAGCGCTTCCCGTGTCTGGACATTCTGTCGAACGATCTGCCCGAACTTCGGCCACGTGATATCGCAGAACTTCAGGATATGGTTGAACGCACCTTCCAGATCTCCCGTGGCTGCAATATCTCCTGCCTGTCGTGCTACGACTCCCTTGACGTGATTGAAGTACTGCTCATAGAGCTGACCGCAATTCAATCGGTTGCAAGGAGACTCTGTCACGATGATAAGATCGGCGTAGTTTCCATATTCGTCACACGGCATTTGCTGCAACGGAACGATCTTTGCCACGACACCTTTGGCGCCGTGCAGGTCGGAGATTTTAAATCCGTTGTTGACGTCCCGTGTATAGGCGTACGTGATTTTCAGATTGATGAAGTCGACAGGCTCCTTCTTGTTCATAAGAGTCATGTTTCGTCCATCACGAGTCATGCACCAGCCTTTGCAGTTCGTCACGAGATTGTTAAACTCCGGAGAGAGCCGATAACCACGATTCCGAATACTGTTGTAGACGTTGATGACTTCTTCATAATACCGTGTTCGTTGGTTCTGATAATGGACCAACTGGGCGTAGAGTTCCTTGGATGAAATCTCATTCCAGCGTTTTTGATTGACGAAGATCTCCACGTCGATGATCTCAGCACCAGGAGGTGCCTGGATGATCCGGTCATAAATGTCGGACGGTGTACGCAATGCGGCGGCGGAGACATCCGTAATCAAGACTTGATCGGTATCGTTATCGTTTTTTCCGCCTTTGGACTGACGGACGGTACGAGTACCTAACAGACGACCATCCGCACGGACTTTGTCACCGATATCCGGCATGACTTTGTAACTGTTCATGTCACCATAGAGATTGATCGGAATATCTGTCGACTCAATGGATACAGACACGGTGTTGATGGCCGTATGGGAGAGTTTTGCGGCTAAACGATCGGAGATGACGAACGCGTCTTCAGCGGTGGATGGATGTGCCATGTAGACCACGTTGGCGTTGACACCTAACGCATAGCCGTCGGCTGTATGATTCGGAGATGTACGAAACTTATCATTCTTTGCGATATAGGAACCAACTTCCGGGACAACACGGTCGATCTTCTTCATGCGATATCCGAATGTACCGCCAAGATCCGCATAATCTTTGATTTCAAAATAGGAAACCGTGTCCGTTTCATCGTCGTGATAGATAACCGTCCAGGATGGATTGGATTTGATGCTATAAGCGGCATCGATCATCTGGACATACTTCGGAATGACGGCGATGACGTTACCGGGACCGTGAGTCTCTGTCGTCATTTCATATTTTCCGATCTGGTCCATCCAACCCGTGCCGATATCGGGCGTTTCAGCGCCACTGACGACCATGGCCTGACTCGTATGGGAGACTTCCATGGTCAGTCGCTGAGATGAGTCGAACTGTGGAAATGGATTCAAGAGAACATGGAGACCGAGTAGCTCTGGTCGGACGGCCATGTCTTCTGCGATAGATGATGTAGTCATGCGTTCTCCTCAAAACGGTATTCCCAGGCGTGCAGCGCTTGGAGCTGGGACTTGATGTCCTCTGGTGTATTCAGAACAGGAGCGTTGTAATGTCGATGATTCTTCTCATCCTTGTAGGTGATACAGGTGACTCCCTTCTTTTCATCGAAACGACAATTCTCCAGTTTTTCCGTGTCGACTTCCAACGGTGATCCGTCTGGATTTTGTAGATGCAACCATTTGATCTCTGGCATAGCGAATGTCTCCTTGTAAATAGTTGAAACGATCACGTGATCATAGAAGCAATATATACGGCAGAGGGTGTCTACAAAAATAAAAAAGAGACAGGTGCAGAAGGATACACCTGTCTCTATGGTTTATGCGTTAAATGACGTAGGACTTATTCGTCGTCGTCACCATCTTCATCTTCAGGTTCCTCGAAGGAATCGGGAGACTGCATCGACGTCGGCGGAATCGGAATACACGGACATGCTCCGCCAGCGCAGTCGAGGCCGAAGACCGGAGCACCTACGGATGGACGATTGAAGTACACCTCAATATCGCGCTTGACTGAGCGGACGATACTGCGTGTATCAACGAAGAAGCTCTGAATGAGATTGAGTGCACTGATGAGAACAGGGTAGATACTGTCACGGGTGATACCGGCCCACTTCATACGTACCGTGTAGGAAACGTACTTGTGGGAATCGAGATTGCCGAGCCAGAGAGTGAACTTCACACTGCAGTTACCGTCTTTGGTTGTGGTAGGCTCGCAGAAGCTATAGCCGAAGATGCCAGCGGTGTCGGACACGACGTTGAAGTCGGGATTACGGTCTTTCGACGCGCAGTTCTTCATAAGATCAAGAAGATCGTTTGAAAGCTGATCGGTGATTATCGAGAAGGTTTGATAGTTGATGGATTCGATCGTAAAATAGATATCCGTGAGATTCCGAATGAGTTCTTTGGAGCCGGCACCCTTGATACGAATGTATTTGGCGATCGTGAGTTCGTAGAAGCCCTTGCGTTTGTTCGTGATGGTCGGGTAGTTGACGAGCTCCATGATTGGAGTGCTGATGAGGAGGATGCCATCCTCTTCGGGTAAATTCTTTTTGCTCATGGTGATTCCTTTTTGTTAAGGGGTTATATAGATGTTTGTATCATCTTCTACGGTTTACGCTTTGTACGTTTGAGTGCCCGTGATGGTACCCGTAGGAACATAAAGACCGAGAGGCGGCTGGAAATTGAACGGGACCGCCACAATTTCACTGACGGTTGTAAAGATCATCCAAAGCATGGCGCGATGCTGCGTAAACGTCCGTGCCATACGACCAACCGCGTCGATGATCACACGCGCCAGTTCGTCATCGTTGTGCCACTGGATACGTTGAGTGAATTCGGTTGAGGCAGGATGATCCTTGGCGCCGAAACTAATCGACAATAGACATTCAAGCTGTTTGAGTTTCTCGGTGTAGAAGAAATTGCGAGCAGCATAGAACATGTTACCGAGTGTATCACCTGTTTCCAAATCGGGAGCGTTGGAATTGTCGAGTTCCAGATCGGATGCTGTTTCACAGACATCCCCCATAATCGTGGTAGCAACATTGTTGATCGTGGATTCGTTGATGGACAGACAGGAAACGTAGAAGTTAATGATGCCACGCATGAGACCGACGCGGGAATTGCCGTGCATGGTGACCTTTTCGTCCATGTTGATCTCAAGGCGCCACGATTCAGACGATTTTTCGTCGTTTTCGTCTTTGGGCCGATATGCGAGTGAGTAGAAAGGTGTCTCAAGCAAGGTTTCGTACGGAGCTTCTTTGGTTGCGGGTTTAGTCATGATGTCTCCTTTTTGTTATGGGTTGTGATGAAATTGCGAATGATTACTCGACATTCGCATATAGTAGTGTAGGTGAGTTTGTTTTTACTTCAGCCGTACAGACGTGAAGTCTGTCTTTGTGACTGTTAAAATCCGAGATATCGAACGGTTGAGTGATGAGATGAAATCCGTGCAGAGTTGGTATCTGCGCGAGAATTCGCTCTGGTCTGGTGGTTGGAGCGTTTTTACAATGAGCGATAACGTCATCTACTTCTGCACGGGCTAGACGCTCGTGTAGATGTGGTTTATTCTCCATATCTGTCACGGGAAGTAAATCAACATCTACAACAAACGTCTTCTGTTCAGGGAGTCCACTTGTGCTACCTGCGGCTGACGTTAGAACGGCGAAGAGCCGACTGTAATCGTCGTTCTCCACCATCGTAAGAAGCTTTTGCATGGTCACGATGGCGGTGCGTTTCTTGGATTTCGGATTGAGGTTGATATAGGCGCGACAGCCTAAGAGATCACAGCGTGTCACTAGTTCATCGAAGATGCGACTGTACATCTCCTCCGATGTGACGAAATAGTCCCCGTAGTGCCGTTGGGACTTGTCCAGATCGATTCCGTCCTTCTTTCGTCCGATAAGCTCAATGTGGTAGTAAAGAGACTTATCGGGCGCGAAGCGTAGAAGGGTTCCGATCAATGCATGATTGTTAACCCTAGCCCTCTGCACAATTGACCTCCCGATCATCAAGGCAATAATCACCGATGGACGTTTCTTTCATGTTGATGTCTCCTTTTGGTTGTTGGTTTATTAGCACTCCTCGACTAAACGGATATAACCGAGGAGTGCCGTTTATTCTTGACAGTAATTACATAATACCTGGCTGGTTATCCGGACATCTGCCAGCAAGTATATGAGTCGGACGAGGTAGTAAGGCACCTCCGATAGCGAAGATTTCGTTGATCTCCGAATAGAGACAATAGATAATCCGTTTGTAGTTGCCGAAGCTACGGATGATGTTGTCAATGGTTCCAGTCACGGCTCCATATGCAGACTCGGACCAGGACAAATGAGCTTCAAACTCTTCACTGGAAATATCCAGTCCGTTTCCACCAAAGTCGACGGTGAGTTGACAGGTGAAGTTATCCGCACCATCTTTATCGAAAGGATTGATGCGTTTGAAATTGGAAAGGTGAATTTGGAAGGGACCGACGATGACTGAATGCAGAACGGCACGATCCGGATGCTCTTTGAGTTCGGCGGCGCAAGAGTCTGCGGCGGTAGCTATCTGCGTATCCAACCACTTAAGTGTGTTTTCGTTGATAGCTGCAGCGGCCATGTAGTGGTTGTACATCGACGTCAGTGTATCATGCAGCGTATCGCCAAAGAACGATAATTGGTCTTGACCGGAAAGCGAAATCCGGAAGGATTCCGTTCCATCCAGATGGAAGCATTTCAGTACTTGATACAACGGTGTTGACAAGAGTGTGATAGGCGGCTTCGTTCTATACCGAGAGGGGTCTTCCACTTTGATCTTGATGTTCGGTGACGACTGTGGTGACGCTACAGGCGCGGGGCTCTCTTCTACTGGAGCAGGTTTTGGTTGAGCTGGCCCATTCGGGGTAGGTGTCGTCTCTGCGATGTTGGATACACACGGATCTAGGATAGATGAACGGGGAGAGACGGCTACATTATTTTCTGTCGCCGTCGTAAATATCGTATACGGACGTGCGATGGACGGGAGAACTATCCCGAAGTGACCACAAACCGCGTCGATTGCGCACCATAGATTCAATCTCATTTGCTCGTGAATATTCGACACTATTGTCACAGCGCGTCGGACGGCATCTTTCAACGGAGTCTCTGTCCACCAGACAATTGCTGTTGAAGAGAAAAGATTGAATCCTTCAATGCCTAGATGAGCTACCCAACACCCTTTCTCTTTTTCGAAAAGCTTGAAGAGATGGCATTCAATCGGGCTAATACAGCGATGAAGGCTACAATTACGTAATCGTACCATATCGTCGGGCGTTTTCGCTCTCGCGATTGCGTTGGCCATGTAGTTCGTGGTGTATTCAACAATAGCATCCAACGTGCATCGAGGAATAGTCGGTTCTTTAAGATAACACGTTGTAAGATTCTGAATCAGTTCTTCAGAAGTGTTTCCACGAACACGAACGACCGATTTGTCCATGGCACTACCAAACACGAATTCGAAGAACTCTTGATTGTTTTCTGTCTTTGGATAATTGTAGAGCTTGAAACAAGCTCCGGTAAGTAGGCAATTGTCGTTCGATTCTGATTTTTCGTTGCTCATGATGTTCTCCTTTAATGTCTACTACTCATCTCTCAGGCGTTCACATATAGTAACGCCTGAGAGTTTGTTTCTTATTTCGCCGATTTGCTCGGAGTGCGAATTTCGTTACCGTATTTGTCATACTCGTAAAGTGAATTCCCATATAAGAACGGTCCAACGAGCTTGAAGAATGCTTTCTTGTCGGGAATATGAAAGACAGTCACATCCTTGTCAAAGAGTTTGACCGTCTTGCGAAGCGGCGCGACTACAGTGTAGATGCCCGTTAAGATACTGTCCGTGGACTTGCCGTTGACGAGGAACATAACAAGCTCTTTCTTGCGGTTCTTTTCAACGGTTGCGTTGAGCTCGACAACGATCTGGATGTTCACATCCGATTCTTCTTCGGTCTTGTGGTTATTGAGGGAGATACGCAACACGATATCCTTGGATGTCGCGAGATTGTCAAGTAGTTCACTTCCCGTTGGAGCAGGCGCATATAGAACGAGTTCGTCCGGATCGACAGAGTCACGCATGACCAGTTTTCTCGTATGGAGATCCATCAGGAAAACGGTATTGGGAAAGTCTTCATGCTTGAGACTTTCATAGAGACGGGAAATGTCAACGGTAACACATTTAGTCTTTTTACTCTGCTTCATTTGGTGATTCCTTTTGTTTATAGTTTCTGACAGTGCTTCTACACAGATGGAATATATAAGTGTTATTCGGACCAATAAACGGTGTATGACACGAATGTCTCCTTCTATTCTGTTTTGTATTTTTCGTTTAATGCATCAACCATCCGCTCAAGGGTAACACGGATTTCTGCCGGTGTAAGGGGTCGACCTCCGATCCCGCCGATAATAACGTTCTCTGCGATTCGTTCTTGAATCCAGACTTCGTTCAGAAATTCCAGAAGACGGTTGGTGTTCTTGCGTGCTTCAGCAATCTGGCTACAGACGCTATCCACCAAAGCGTAAAGACCAGCTTCTTCCTTACCGTAATCAATTTTTCTATCCGGCCCCATGACACAAGTCTGGACATCAGAGATCAGCCAGTAGAGTCGACCAGTATCCACGTCCAGACGGTACATGAAACTGTTTTTCTTTTCCTGTTTGGCGAGATCCGTGATTCCAAACATCTTAAACGGACCGACTTGCAGAGTCTGTCCGAAATATCCAGATTCATTGGAAAACTGAATGTACGGACGTAGCGTCTGGACGAGTGCCTGACGTAGATCCGTCAGGTCAATGAGGAGAACCGTGTTCTCCTGTTTGATGATTCTGATAAAGTCCCGGACTTTGTCTTCGTAGTAGGTAAAAGCGGTTGTACCGCCTCTAACGGTAAGGGTGTAGCGACAACCGGAGGTAAGATCCCGATTGACTTTTAGGTTCCACTCACCGGGTTTCATTTGCTGTTCTTCATCGTAAGTCATGATGATTTCTCCTTGAGGTTACATAGCAGAGGACGCTCCTTTGTAGAGGAGCAGTCCGTCCAGAATACATTGAACGGATTCACAGGTTTGAAGATAACGGTTGTAGAGCTTGATTGCGACGGATACTATGAGATTTTGTAGCTGACCGATTTTCAATGCACATATACCGGCGGTACTAGTATCTCCGATAACGAAACAACCTTCTTCGGCTAGCAGAGATGCGGCGTAGCCGTCAGACAGAATCTCCGCTTTGATATCGGCTATTCTAGTCTGTTCACATTTTCTCAGAGACAGAGAGATGATCCCGTCGTTGAACGAGATATTGTCCCGGTCGTAGAGAATCGCTGTACGAGCGAGCAGTTGCGCTGCCTCTGACCAATGACCGTCGTTGACATCAGGACGACGGAAAAAGACCTTGTACGTATTCTTGAAAATTTCAATGAGTGTATCCAAAGACTCACTATCAAGTATGATGCTTTGTAAACAAATAGGCAAATTGAATTGAAGAGTGTAGCTGGGACTACTCGGGCATCCGTAGTAGAGTTCCCAGTTCTTACCGAGAGCAAGCTTCTTTAGTCGATTTTCCATTAATGTCTCCTTTGTTGATTTTGTTTAATCAGTGTAGAGACAAATGTCTCTACACTGATGGAATATATAGACCTATGCTATCATAGAAATGGAACTACGGATTACTTGTGAACCAGTCTGGATGTTGGGCTACGACTGAACCAATAGCCCCATCCATGATACTTACAAATTTCTGCATCATCTCTCGATGGTTGTCTGATTGATCGGCCGTGAATTTATACCCGTCACCGAGGTTTTGGAGATCAGCGTAAATGGCTTGCACATATTGCCGATCATTCCACTGGGATACCAGAGTAGAATAGGTTTTCGCACACGATTCCAGTTCGTTATAAAGATGAGTGTAATCGCGAAGATACTGTTTAATCTCCATTAGAACGGCATTTACATACCATTCAACATACGGAGAGATCTCCGCCCATTTGGCCGAATGTCCAGGATAAGTGATAGAAAACTTATTTTGTATAATAGGTGTGCACGGTGGCGCGTATATGGAAACGCCCAACTTGAATAAGGAAAGACCTGTACGTTTCCCTGCGAATGGACATCCGCCTTCATCAAAACGAACGAGATCGTCTGTGTTCAGCTCTTTATAAGACGCACCAGTCGTCATTCGACAATAGAATCCTACGAGATCGTTGGCAACTTTCTTTTCGGCACGCTTGAGGATGTCGATACGGTTGTTCAGCTCTGGTAATATTCGATCTTTGATCGTAGTTGGGATTTCTTCGATACCCCTTGATCTCTCTTCCATTGTTGTCTTCGACTCGGGGAAGTTCAGTTCGAATGTAACCTGTGCTGGAAGCCACCCTGAATCCGACTGAGGACGGCAATATATTTTGAGGGTTTCCGTGTGATAGAAGAATCCAGCTCGTACTTTGTCAATGTCCATAATGTCTCCTTTTATTTTTGTTGTCAGATCGCTTTTGTAGAAGGTGTGTTTCTGTGATTTCGTTATGTCTCCGTGGGTTTCTGAGCTAAATTAGAGATATTACTAATCATATCTTTTATAATCTGTTGTTCCTCTTCGTACTTGTCAACCATCTCGTCAACAATACATAAATCTTTTTCAGTCAAGGACTGAATATCGCCACGATAACGGAGCACTGTTTCTCCGTACTTAAATTGTAGATCTTCTGGTGCCGCTGGACCATATGCTGTAATCCAGAAACATCGCACCAAAATTGTCTCCTTAATATTTGGATCACAATCTGTCCGATACCGTATCTTCAGATGAAAGATTCCAACGGACACATCACACGATCTAATACCAGTAGCATACATGTGTTTGATAGTTTCGACACACGCAGCCTTTAGCAATGAACGAACATCACCGAGAGGAACAAGCATCAAATTCAACCACGATTTGCATTGGCTCCAAACGGAAAGTACCGTATAAGAACCAAATTCAAGCACAGTTCGTTGTATCTTTGAAGTATAATTAAGATTATACCACACGGGTTCATTCTCTTTGCGAAAAAGACGCCAATACTTTCCTTTACCTAATGTAACTTCAGACGACTTCCTCATGATGCTTCTTTATCCTCATTCTGCTTATTTTCAACACAAGCTATAAGAGATCGCATTTTATCTCGAATCTCCTGTTCAGTCAAGCGCCGGCTCGATCCCCTATTTCCTACAATACAGTTCCGATTTATCTTATCATTCGTCTCGAGCCAATCAATCGAGCGTAACATACGCAACGACCGGTCTCTATACAGGTTAAACTCTGTAAACAAATCTTGCAACAATTTGTAGATCGAATTTTCAAACTTCTCAAAATCAATTCCTTTGTTTTCCCAGATAGTTGTACTGGTGCAACGGGAAATTGATCCGTAGAGTCGACCTGTTTGAATCCGAACGGTATATTGAAGCGTTATCGTGCCGTTCATATTCACCGTTCTATAAACGACCATTTCCAACGGGCCGATTATTAGTGGAAGTGTGAAATATTGAGTTTCGTTTACCATGTTCACATAACCCTTGAGGGATGCTGTGAATGCTTGGCGAACATCGGTGAAATCCTGTCGAATCACCGTACAAAGATCACAAAGCTCATTATTGAGTTTGCGGATCCTGTCCTGATGGAGTATCTGGACAAACGGATCTCCTTTCAGATACATCGTGTATCGGCAGCCTGATGTCAAATCGGTGTTGACTTCAAGCTTCCACTCGCCCGGTTTCATGGACGATTGTGCTTCTTCTCCTGTCATGAGTAATTTCTCCTATTTTCCTGATGAAGTCCTTTTAAACAAAAACAGTCCATCCAGAATACTGCTAGTGATCGTGTACGAGTGATGATATGTCGCAAGTGTCTCACGTACGACTTTTCGAAGATTCAGACTAATCTCTTCCAGTAGCCCGTAAACGGCATCACCTGAGACGACGGTACTAACATTGAATTGAATCTGGTGCACAGGTACATAGCTCTCGGCTGAAAATCCGGAACTTACTGTAACGGTCATTTCAGTTGCAGTTATCAGCTTTTGAGCAATGTGCATAGCGATGAGACCGTCCGTGAAGAAAGCCGTTTTCCGTCCTGAATAGAGAATGGCTTTTGACATCCCTGTAATGATATCATTGTACGCACTTTCATTTCCATGAGGACATATGAGCCATTGCTTATTCTCTTCTCTGAATTTTGTGATTAATTCATCAAGCGTTGTCGCGTCAATGTCGTACTCCACCGTGGCTATCTTGTAAACAAGATGAAAGGTCCCCGCTTCATACTCGTAAAGAGTCCAACGCTCGCCGAAAGCGAGTTTCTTCATTTCCGCCGCACGAGCTTCGATATTAGGTTTTGTCATTGTTCTGTTTCCTCTTAATTTTCAATTCTCCATGCAAACTTTTTCTTATTTCTTTTCATGGAAGACCTCCGCAGCCAAGCAGGTTCCGGAAGATACAGACGGCAAACCGTCAATCTCTTTCAGAAGATTCTCGCAAGCTGACTTGACGATGGTACACTCTGCATATACCCGCCGAGACCAGCTTACCGTGTCAATCCTGATTATCGTCATGTCCGTCAGATATTCCCTTTTGTAGACATTTGTGTCTTCAATCGGGATGTCATTCCACATGTTTTTACATGACAACTTGACGGTAAGATTATTGTGATCCGGTTTATCGGACTTGACAGATACAGCGATATTGTGGCAGTGATACTCATGCCATTTCCAGTCCGATATGGCATCTCTTAATCGATTAATGATGGAATCCCCATCCAGCAGTTTAAGAACCTTATTGCAGTCATCAAGCATAAGAGATGCTGTACATTTGACACGTTCTTTGATATCGGCAACGGTTTCATCTTCCGGTAAATGAAAGTCGTAGCGGCATCCACCCTTTGTTATATTACCCATGAAGAGAGTCCACTCTTTATTCGGCCAAAGAATAAGATTCCAATTTGTCCCAACGAAATACGGTGCTGATGACATGAGCATGAGGTACCTCCTGTGTTTAAGTGTCTGATATGTGAAACAATTCTATGTTGTATTCATTATGTGACGACGTCTATTAAAAGATAAAAGGGCAACGACTATGCAACTGAATCTCATTATCAACGGAAATCTAACTCGTTTCAGTAAAGGTGACGGAAGCGATCAACTCGGGTTTGAGCAATTCATCCGAGATCACATTGCTGTATTGAAGGAACATTCCGAACCCTTCTATCCATCTATCGCAGATAAACAAACGTATGCGTATCGGTTGGACGATTGGCTCCAGAAAGAAATCAACTTTCCAAAAGACATGATCTGGATTGTAGAACTGATCAACCAATTTGACAATCCGATGTCATTCAACGACATAGACGTTGTATTGGTTCCAAATGTGGAATATATAAAGACACTACGCACCACTTATCAATCGAACCGCAACAAAGCCACGAGACTGGGTCAATGATGATGTGACCGGTAGTGGTGGTACTCCTCAGAACACATATCTTATACAACCCAACGGAGCATTATCTTTTGTTCGTGTAACCCTAGAACATGGCGTCCAGAGGATTACCCTCTGGACGCCAATTGTATAAGTCATCACACCATTTTGAGGTCGGCATTCGCCATTTGTCCATATCTCGTAAACTATACCTCCAAGCGTACCTGGGTTTCCAGTACTACCGGTAGTACTGTTGCATATCGCGATAGATTAAAGACAATATACATCACCGGTGCTGTAGGAGATGGTTACCTTCATCTTCCTAAGGAAACAGATGGCGTCCATCATGGACGCCATGTATACCGATTAAATATCCTCCATGTGTTAAACCGGCACTACCGTCAGGGCAAATCCGTGCATAACCTATAGATGCACCGGTGGTATGCCATACCCAGGAGCACGCACATGGTGTATTAGACAAAATACAACCAACTCTCTTGAGTCTCAATACTGTTATACAGCTCATGGCGTCCTTTGGACGCCAGATTCGTATGACTTTCCAAATCTAGTCTGGGAAGTACCATTGGAGTTTACTTCTATGTTTGGATATGTACTACCGGTGCTAGTTGTAGACACCGTATACTAAGTTACAATGGTTCCGATGAAGCTGGTAACTATCCTAACAAAGACTATGGCGTCCTACCGGTAGCAGTGGGAATGCGCCTACGGCGTTTGTAGGTACTTCTAATCCAGGAGGAACTTTCTACGTATGGAGTAGCACGACTCAGATCAATGGCGTCCGCCTAAGTCCGTGGGACGCCATAAGGATTAACTATAGAGTATCCTGGATTCGAGAACTTACCTGCTGTATCAGTCATTTGCATATGATACGATCTACCGGTAGAGTATCCAACCATCGCTACGTTACAATCAATGGAACAAACAATGATAATTATTCCAGTATGATAAATGGCGTCCAAAGGACGCCATCTACATTGTATCCTGCTGTACGTTTATATTCATTACCATTAAGTCCGATACCTGAAATATTGTCTCCTCTGGTACCGGTGGTCGGTATTCAGAATGGACACACATTGTGAATTCAAATGGTTCCGAAGGACAAGGAAAAGATAATATAATAACACATGGCGTCCAGTACCCATCAAGGGTACTGGACGCACATACTGTTCACATATGAAGATCGCCATGCATCTGGGCTATCTGCACCAAATGTAACAGCCACAGCGCTCTCGTCTCATTCTGCATCTTCCATACCAGCTTCAACGGGAGATTGTAGCTATAGGCAATAGCAACCATATCACGATCAATGAAGTCCTTTATAGTATCCGTTCCAAACAGTACACACAATCTGGAAATAAGATCCGGAATACGGTTGACCGTTATCTGGTTGTTGTCCAAGCCACCACGCGTCAGCCAATACACCATGTCGTCGTACTTATCGGATAGTTGCATGTTTTCAATATGCAAACGACACCAATAATAGAAAATCACTTTTCGAGCTTCTTGGTTGTCCTCCGTGGCTTTGTAGAGTTCTATTTCGGTTTCAATCCACTTGATAACCTGATTATAGATATCCTCGAAGATAACAGCGATCTCCTTGTGAGAGAGTTTTCGTTTAAACATTCGCTATTCTCCTATTCATGCGGCGGTACGTGGAATGGTTTCGGAGCCGCCAAGACAACGGCGCTACCCGACACAATCGTCGCGCTCGATCCACCCAATACAACAGCACCTTTTGCGTTGAACGAACCGGAACCACCAGCCGCAATCGTTACAACTCCTTTGGCAACCATCGCAATCTCCTTAAGAGAGTTCAACGAGTAACCTGTCGTTGTATGGAATGTCTGCTT
>Ga0247609_10001434_pt1 | contig 28308 bp, 21 predicted proteins | sample 172DNAGHGlowgp2_FD_193487 | JGI IMG/M metagenome (GOLD analysis project Ga0247609, IMG submission 193487) | Sheep rumen microbial communities from Palmerston North, Manawatu-Wanganui, New Zealand - 1728 DNA GHGlow gp2 | ecosystem: Host-associated > Mammals > Digestive system > Stomach > Rumen ... | reverse complement strand
GGGTGCTCAGGGTTGAAGGTATTCTTTACTTTAATCGGTATATTCTTGACGCAGACGGGATAGATGGTTGGCGGATAGATCACCTTCGCGCCAAAGTTACAAAGCTCCATCGCTTCTACGTACGAGAGTTCATTGATAGTGTAGGCCGTCTTGATCACCTTGGGGTCAGCCGTCATAAAGCCGTCCACGTCAGTCCAGATCTCCAGCACCTCGGCATTGAGCACAGCAGCGATGATAGAGGCTGTGTAGTCGCTTCCGCCACGTCCCAGATTGGTAGTCTCATGCGAGTCACGATCACGGGCGATGAAGCCAGGCACTACATAGATCGTCTTTTCGTTCAGATCCTTGAAGGCCTCCTTTACTAGCTCAGTGGTTAGGTCGGCATCAATCACATGCTTGCCCTGCTTGCGCTCCGTGCGGATGAAGTCGCGGCTGTTCATACGTACGCCATTCTTCACCATCGCAGCAACGATGTGTGAACTCAGGCGCTCACCATAGCTCACGATCGTGTCCTCCGTCTTCTTCGAGAGGTCGTGAATCAGGTACACACCGTAGAAGATACTCTTCAACTGATCGAAGAGCTGGTCTACATTATTAAATAAGTCTACGCGCTTTTTATCGTCCTGGATGATTGTGTCAATCATCTGATGGTGGCGTTTTACCATCGCGTCGAATTCCTCGCGATAGTGCTCGTCACCCTGTTTGGCCATCTGCGACGTGGCAATCAGTTTGTCTGTGATGCCGTCGAGTGCGCTTACTACTACAATGACAGGTTGCGTCCGAGCCTCTGCCTCCACAATTTCTTTTAAGCTCAAAATGCTTTTTACGGAACCTACGGACGTTCCGCCGAATTTCATTACTTTCATATTTCTATGCAATTTATCTTGCCGCCGGTACCCCTACTTACAATGGGGGAATTCTCCAACGGCGCTGCAAAAGTAAGGCTTTTTTTTGAAACAACCATCACTTTTGTCGATTTTTCTCAGAAAACGTTTACTTTTTGTTATTTATTTGGTTATTTGCTTACTTAATCGTATCTTTGAGCCATGCTCGAAGGTACTTTCGTTCGAAAATTCTCAAATTAATTTGGAATTTTGCTCACTTAATCGTACCTTTGTCCCCATGAAAATGAATATTTGGAGTCTGCTTAAGAACATTCTGCCGTTTGTATTGCCTTACAGATGGCTCATTTGCATCACGCTTGTCCTCACGCTCATTGGCTCGCTGATGGCACAGGTGAATGCCGTTGTGCTCGATCGTGCTGTCGATGCCATCAATGCCCTCATCGGTCAGGAAGGCGGATTCCAGTGGGGCGAGGCTGTCCGCATCCTCACGCTTATTACTATTATATTATTAGGTAAAGAGGTGGTTGGCGCTGTGGTCACCTTCTTCCAGCGTTATTATGGCGAGCGTATGCGCATCCTCGTCAGCCGCGATATGTCGCTCCGAGTGGTCGAGCGCATCCTCTCTTTCCGTATGGCGTTCTTCACCAGCGAGGGCAATGAAACAGGCAAACTCCAGTCGCGCATCGATCGAGGCATCATGAGTCTCTCGAATACAGTCAACAATTTCTTTATCGAAATTCTGCCGCTCTTCACGAGTGCCGTACTGGCGCTAGCGCTGATGTTCATTGCTAATGTCTACGTGGGCTTGGTGGCACTCTGCATTGTGCCGCTTTACTTCTGGGTTACCTATATCCAAGCTTCTAAAATGAAGGGCGGGCGCCGTGGCATCTTTGGCGGTTTTCAGGCCGTATCGCAGGGCATATTAAACATCCTCGAGAGCATCACCGTCATCAAGTCGTTCAATCGCGAACAGATCGAGGCTGATCGTCAGGCGGGCATTCAGCGCTCTATGACCGATCTGCAAATCGCCACGCGTAAGAAAGCCTATCTCTTCAACGGCTTGAAGAGTTTCCTCGAGCAGATAGGTACCGTACTGATTATCATCCTCACTGCCTATCTCGTGCTCATCGATTATCCAGGCATGACCATTGGTAAGATTATGTATCACGTCATGCTCTTTGCCAATGTGAGTGCGCCTATCCGTCAGCTCCATCGCATCTATGATGATATGAACGATGCACTCATCTATGCCGAGGGCTTCTTTGGCATCCTCCATGCCGATGGCGAGGTGGAAGCCACGGGCCAGCATCATCCTCAGACGGTGAAGGGCGATTTCGAACTTCGCAACGTCGACTTTACTTACTCCAACGGCACGCAGGCGCTTTTCGATGTGTCCATGCGCATTCCCAGCGGCAAGATTACGGCCCTCGTGGGATTGAGCGGTGCCGGTAAGAGCACCATCGTCAATCTGCTCGATAAGTTCTATGAGCCGCAGCAGGGCTCGATCACCCTCGATGGCGTGAGCCTGGGCGAGTGGGATACAGAGTGGCTGCGAGAGAACGTAGGCTTGGTATTGCAGAAGAATCATATCTTCGATGGCTCCATCGAGGAGAACATTCGCTACGGCTGTCCTTCAGCCACGCACGATGATGTCATCAAGGCCGCTAAGCAGGCTTACCTCTACGATCAGGTGGCTGCCCTGCCGCAGGGTTTCGAAACCTCGGCTCTGCAGCTCAGTGGCGGTCAGCAGCAGCGTGTGGCCATCGCCCGTATGTTCATCAAGAATCCGCCCATTATCTTCTTAGACGAGCCCACTGCCTCGCTCGATGCTATCGCTACCGAGCAGATCAAGGCCAGTATTGATGCCATCAAGCAGGGCCGCACGGTCATCATCATCTCGCACAACATCGGCCAGATTATCGATGCCGATCAGATCTATGTGCTCCAGCAGGGTAGGGTGGTTCAGCAGGGTTCACCGCAGGAGGTCTATGCTCAGGGTGGCGTTTACAAGGACATCTTCGACGCGAGCGCTCGCAGCATGAATGTCGACAAAATAGCTAGTACAATTAATCAATAATACATCAATTATGGAAGATCAGAAAAAATCTCAGAGTTTACAGTTAGAGTTGCCGCAGGAGGTAGCGCAGGGCGAGTACGCCAACTTCGCCATTATCACTCATTCCAGCAGCGATTTCATCCTCGACTTCGCCCGTGTGCTGCCAGGCGTTGCTAAAGCCCAGGTCAAGAGCCGCGTTATTCTCGCTCCCGAGCATGCCAAGCGCCTTCTCGGTGCCCTTCAGGAGAACATCATGCGTTATGAGAAGGCCTTCGGTCCCATCCGCATTCCCGACCAACCCTCAGGTGGCATCGCTCCCTTCGAGCTCCCCAAGGGCGAGGCGTAATTCCCCCTTTCGAGCTCCTCTCTGTTGAAGTGTATTAACCCGTTTACCCCCCCGCTGGCGCCTGTATTGACCTGTCCGCTGGCGAGGGCTTTTTGTATGACGATGCAAAGATACAACAATTTTAGTTTCATTCCAAGCATATTTTGAATTTGTTTTTGAATTATTTTAAATGTTAAAATGTAAAATAAGAAGAATTACCTCCCGTTTATCCTTTATATTGTCCGCTTGCGACGAGGATAGTCCAACGAGGCAGTTAGAACTATCCAATGAGGGGGATTGAACTATTCTCGTTGATAGCGTGCAAGGTTGCGCCCTTTTCGTCACATATCTCCCGTTGTGCCGTTCTCCCGTTTTCCCGTTTCGTTAGGTGTTATGCGTTGCTTATTAAGTCTCCATATTACATATTAATAATATTATAATATATATATTATAATATTATTAAATAATAACTACAAGTTATGTCTCTCCGTATCAGTTTTACCCTAAAGAAACGGGAAAACGGCACAACGGGAAAACGGCACCGCTCGAGCTCTGTTCGTTTGCTGCTGAAATGACGCAAAAACGGGATGTCTGCTTGTAACTCCCAAATATGATCCCATTAAATACATAAATAACACATCTTGGAATATTTTTTACATAGTATTGAGTGCATATGAAATAATTTAAAAACAAATTCAAAATATGCTTGGAATGAAACTAAAAATGTTGTACCTTTGCACTCGTATGACAAACGAATATCAGATAAGGGTTGTGCCGGAGGTGGCGGCACAGGAGGACAGATTGAAGGCCTATCTGGCTGACGAACAGGGCATTGACGTGAGGACGATCAACGGCGTGAGAATCTTGAAACGCAGTATTGATGCCCGTCAGCGACAGATATACGTGAATCTGAAAGTTCGCGTATATGTGAACGAGCAGCCGCACGACGACGAATACCAGCGGACGGAATATCCCAACGTGGAGGGAAAGCCGCAGGTGATTGTGGTGGGAGCCGGTCCTGGCGGTCTGTTTGCCGCCCTGCGTCTGATAGAACTGGGACTGCGCCCCATCGTGCTGGAGCGGGGCAAGGACGTGCATGAGCGAAAGAAGGACTTGGCGCTGATCACGAAAACGCAGAAAGTGGATGCTGAGAGCAATTACTGCTTTGGTGAGGGTGGAGCAGGTACTTACTCTGACGGCAAGCTGTACACGCGCTCGAAGAAGCGTGGTAACACGGACAAAATTCTGAATGTGTTCTGTCAGCATGGAGCCTCGACGGCTATTCTGGCCGATGCGCATCCACATATAGGAACCGACCGATTGCCAAAGGTAATTGAGGCGATGCGAAACACCATCATCCGCTGTGGTGGCGAAGTGCATTTTCAAACGAAGATGACACAGCTGATTCTTAGTGGAGAGACTGTTGTTGGCTGCATAGCCGACAAAGAGTACAGGGGTCCAGTTATTCTTGCCACAGGTCACTCAGCCAGAGACGTTTACAGATATCTGTCTGAAGCAAAGATTGAGATTGAGGCGAAGGGCATTGCCGTGGGTGTGAGATTGGAGCACCCCAGCCAACTGATAGACCAGATACAATACCATAATAAACAAGGTAGAGGGCGCTGGTTGCCAGCTGCTGAGTATGCGATGGTGACGCAGGTGGACGGACGAGGCGTGTACTCGTTCTGCATGTGTCCTGGTGGATTCGTGATTCCTGCGGCTACGGATAAGGAGCAGATAGTGGTGAACGGCATGAGTCCTGCGAATCGTGGTACGGCGTGGTCGAATTCTGGTATGGTTGTTGAAGTTAGGCCAGAAGATGTTGAGGGCGATGACTGTTTGGCGATGATGAGGTTTCAGGAGGAGCTGGAGAAGGCTTGTTGGCAGCAGGGAAACATGAAGCAGACGGCGCCTGCGCAAAGGATGGCCGACTTTGTGAATGGCCGACTGAGCTACGACCTACCCAAGTCATCTTACGCCCCTGGGCTGATATCGAGTCCGCTGCACTTCTGGTTGCCAAAGATGATATCACACAGACTTCAGGAGGGCTTTAAGGTCTTCGGCCGCAACGCCCATGGATTCCTGACGAACGAGGCTGTGATGATAGCCGTAGAGACGCGTACCTCATCGCCTGTGAGAATCGTTCGTGATCGCGACACGCTGCAGCACGTAAGGATTCAAGGTCTCTTCCCTTGTGGCGAAGGAGCTGGTTATGCTGGAGGTATCGTATCGGCAGGCGTTGATGGTGAGCGCTGCGCTGAAGCCTGCGCTAATTATCTAGCACAACTGAAATAAACACAGAGACACAAAGATTATAAAGAAGAGAAAACTCTGTACCTCTGTATCTCTGTGTTGAAAGACAAAATTAAAAGGTAAAAAAGAGTGAAAAGATTTGGAAGTTCCGAATCTTTTTCTTATCTTTGCCAAAAATCCCTACGAAAGGAAAAATGTTTAACTAAATACTGTACGATATGAACAGGGAGGAACAATTCGTGATTACGATCAGCCGCCAGTTTGGTACAGGCGGACACGAGATTGGAGCAGAAATGGCGCGCCGATTGGGCGTTAAACTGCTCGACAAGCAGATCATTAATGAGGTGGCCAAGCGCAACCATGTGGTGGAAGAGGCGATGGAGAAAATCGAGGCAAGGAACCCCTTGTGGCGTGATGACTTCACCAACTTCTATCGCAACTACATGAGCAAGGCCGAGTATGACGGAACGGAGCACGACCAGACATCACGCACACTGTTTAAAGCCCAGTGTGAGGCCATCAAGAAGATAGCCGCCGAGGAATCTTGTGTGATCGTGGGTCGCTGCGGATTCCACATCTTTGAGAATCATCCCAATGCATTGAAGATTTTTATCCATTCTTCAGAGGATTGTCGTAAGCGCAGAATAGCTGAAAAGTATGGTCTGGACCTGAGAGATGCAGCTGCGATGGTGGTAGACAATGATTACAGCCGTGAGCTCTATACCAAGACTTTCACAGGTAAGGACTGGACGGATGCTCGCAACTATGACATCTCGATAGACGTGAAAAGATTCGGCATTAACGGCGCTGTAGACTTTTTAATGAAGTGTATTGAGTAGATTTTAAGAGAAAAATTTGTATATATACCGATTTTTTAGTAATTTTGCACCTTGAAATTTCAAAGTTAGTAATTACTAAAGAATCGGTATAATGAATATTTCCTACAAATGGTTGAAGGAATACGTGGATTTCGACCTGACGGCCCAGCAGGTATGTGATGCCCTGACGTCAACAGGTCTCGAAGTCGACGCATTGGAAGAAGTACAGAGTATCAAAGGCGGACTGAAGGGTCTCTACGTGGGTAAGGTGCTGACGTGTGAGCCTCATCCAAACTCAGACCACCTGCATGTTACAACAGTAGACTTAGGTAAGGGCGAGCCCTCGCAGATTGTGTGTGGTGCGCCCAATGTGGCAGCTGGTCAGAAGGTAATTGTGGCCGACCTGGGCTGCGTGCTTTACGACGGCGATCAGGAGTTTGTGATCAAGAAGTCGAAGTTGCGTGGCGTAGAGAGTAACGGTATGATCTGCGCTGAGGACGAGATCGGCATCGGCAATGATCATGCAGGTATCATTGTTCTGCCAGAGGACGCTGTCGTTGGTACACCTGCCGCAGAGTACTATCACTTGGAGAGTGACTGGCTTATTGAGGTAGATATCACGGCTAATCGTGCTGATGGTCTCTCTCATTGGGGTGTTGCTCGTGATCTGTATGCCTGGCTGAAGAGCAATGGCTATGAAACCAAGATGCATCGCCCTGACTGCTCGAAGTTCAAGGTTGATAATCATGACCTGCCCATCGAGGTGAAGATTGAGAACACCGAGGCCTGCAAGCGCTACGCCTGTGTCAGTGTGACTGGCTGTGAGGTGAAGGAGAGTCCTGAGTGGCTGAAGAACAAACTGAACACCATCGGTCTGCGCCCCATCAACAACATCGTGGATATTACCAACTATATCATGATGGCATACGGTCAGCCTCTGCATACCTTCGATGCCGACATGGTGAAGGGACATAAGATTGTCGTAAAGACGATGCCCGATGGAACACCGTTCCAGACGCTCGATGGCGAGGAGCACAAACTCTCAGATCGTGATCTGGCTATCTGCAACGCTGAGGATCCGATGTGTATTGCTGGTGTGTTTGGTGGTAAGGGTAGTGGTACCTATGAGACCACAAAGAACGTCGTGCTCGAGAGTGCTTACTTCCATCCCACATGGATCCGTAAGAGTGCCCGCCGTCATGGTCTGAGCACGGATGCCTCGTTCCGTTTCGAGCGTGGCGTCGATCCCAACGGAACAATCTATGCCTTGCAACAGGCAGCCATTCTGTGTCAGGAGTTGGCAGGGGGTAAGGTGTCGATGGAGATCTGTGATGTCTATCCCGAGCCCATCAAGAATGCTGTCGTAGACCTGAGTTTCAAGTATGTCCACGACCTGGTTGGTAAGGACATCGATCCGGAGATCATCAAGGCCATCTGCCTCTCGCTTGAGATGGAGATCAAGTACGAGAACGAACAGGGGCTGACCCTTGAGATACCAGCCTACCGTGTCGACGTGCAGCGTCCCTGTGATGTCGTCGAGGATATCCTGCGTATCTATGGATATAATAATGTGAAGATTCCCACGCAGTTGAAGAGTTCGCTCGTCATCAAGGGCGATGAGGACCAGAAGCACAAGTTGGCTAATCTGGTTAGCGAGCAGCTGGTAGGCGAGGGCTTCAACGAGATTCTGAACAACTCGCTGACAAAGGCTGCCTATTATGGTGAGAGCGACACGCTTGTAAGAATCATGAATCCGCTGTCGAGCGATCTGAACGTCATGCGCCAGACGCTGCTCTTTGGTGGATTGGAGAGCATTCAGCACAACGTAAATCGTAAACGCCAGAACCTGCGCTTCTTCGAGTTTGGTAATGTGTACACCTTCGATCCTGCCAAGCAGAACGATGATGATCCCATGCAGGCCTACAAGGAACAGTATCATGCTGCACTTTGGCTGACAGGTAAGCGCGTGGAAGGTTCTTGGGCTCACTCCAACGAAGATTCAAACTTCTACGAGTTGAGTGCTTATGTAGAGAACATCTTGCGTCGTATCGGCGTGAAGCCAGGCATGATTGTTCGTAAGAAGTCAGAGAACCCCATCTTCTCGGCTGGTCTTAGCATCGAGAATCGTGGTGGTAAGCTGCTCATCGAGATGGGTATCATCAACAAGAAACTGCTGAAGCAGTTCGATCTCAGCGCACCTGTATATTATGCAGAGCTGAACTGGACCGCCCTGATGAAGGTGATCAAGAAGAACGAGGTGCTCTACACAGAGATCTCAAAGTTCCCTGCCGTGAGTCGCGACTTGGCTCTGCTGGTTGACAACAACGTAGAGTTCGCTCAGATTGAGCAGATAGCCCGTCAGACAGAGAAGAAGTTGCTCAAGAAAGTAGAGTTGTTCGACGTTTATGAGGGTGACAAACTCCCTGCCGGCAAGAAGAGTTATGCTGTGAACTTCATTCTGCAGGATGAGGAGAAGACGATGGGTGACAAGCAGATCGATGCCATCATGCAGAAACTCATTGCCAACATCAAGAAGCAACTCAACGCAGAACTGCGCTAAAGGTAAATAAGGTAAAGTAAAAGATAAAACAATAAAAAAAGTAATCCAATGGGAAGAGCATTTGAATATCGTAAGGCTACGAAGCTGAAGAGATGGGGCCACATGGCCAAGACATTTACAAAGATTGGTAAGCAGATCGCTATCGCCGTGAAGGCTGGTGGTCCTGAGCCAGAGAACAACCCTACGCTGCGTGCTATCATCGCCAACGCAAAGCGCGAGAACATGCCGAAGGACAACATCGAGCGTGCCATCAAGAACGCTATGGGTAAGGACCAGAGCGACTACAAGGAGGTAACTTATGAGGGATATGGCCCTCATGGAATCGCTATCTTCGTTGAGACTCTGACTGACAACACTACACGTACCGTTGGTGACGTTCGTTCAGTATTCAACAAGTTCAATGGTAACCTGGGTACTCAGGGTTCGCTGAGCTTCCTCTTTGACCACAAGGCTGTGTTCACCTTCAAGAAGAAAGACGGACTGGATATGGACGAGATGATTCTCGACCTGATTGACTATGGTGTAGAGGATGAGTATGATGAGGATGAGGAGGAGAACAGCATCACCATCTATGCCGATCCTACAAGCTTTGGTGCCATCCAGAAGCATCTTGAGGAGAACGGCTTCGAGGTAACGGGTGCTGAGTTTACTCGTATCCCCAACGACTTGAAGGACGTAACACCTGAGCAGCGTGAGTCGATCGACAAGATGGTTGAGAAACTCGAGGATTTCGATGACGTGCAGACAGTCTACACGAACATGAAACCAGAAGAAATCGCTGAGTAAAAAATAATAAAAGCCTCACCAAAACGGTGGGGCTTTATTATTGGTTTATCGGTAGTACCAAGCGTTTAATAATCCTTATCAGTCAGCGTTACCTCCATGAGAATCTTCTTAGGGTCTTTCTCTGAGCGATAGGTGTAGGTGAAGTTGTAATGATTCTCCTTATAGGTCTTCAAGGCTGTGCTATTCTTGAGGTTATCCTTCAGAATCTGCACGCCGTTAATATCTTCCATCACACCCTCTCTATCGGCCACACCAGTCAGGGTGTAATAATAATGTAAGGTGTGAGTCTCACGCTCGAAAGTGAGACTGTCGATATTGATGTTCTTGTCGAGTTTGGCAGGGCAATTTTTCCTGGTGTACTCCTTCGTCTCTCTTGCACAACGATCCTCGAGTGACTCCTGACAAGCAGCCAAAATCATGGCAAATGAGGCAATCATGCATAATTTTTTCATAATGAATGCTATTTTTTGGGTGCAAAGATACAAAAAAAAGCAAAAATATTCGGATTCTACTCCTTTTTTTGTAACTTTGCACATCAAAGCGATAAAATCTACATGAATCATATAAGAAATTTCTGCATCATAGCGCATATCGATCATGGCAAGTCGACACTTGCTGACCGTATGCTTGAGTTCACCAAGACCATTCAGGTTACGGAGGGACAGATGCTCGATGATATGGATTTGGAACGTGAACGTGGTATTACCATCAAGAGTCACGCCATCCAGATGGAATATTTGCATCAGGGGGAGAAATATATCCTGAACCTGATTGATACTCCAGGACACGTGGACTTCTCGTACGAAGTGTCGCGTTCGATTGCTGCCTGTGAGGGAGCGCTGCTGGTGGTTGATGCCACACAAGGCGTACAGGCACAGACTATTTCGAACCTCTATATGGCCATCGACCATAACCTGGAGATTATCCCTGTGATTAACAAGATTGACATGCCCAGCGCCATGCCTGATGAAGTGGAGGACGAGATTATCGAGCTGATAGGTTGCGACCGTTCAGACATTATTCGTGCATCAGGTAAGACTGGTGAGGGCGTGGAGCAGATACTCGATGCCGTAGTAGAGCGTATTCCTCATCCAGAGGGTGACGAGCAGGCTCCTCTGCAGGCATTGATCTTCGACTCAGTATTCAACTCCTTCCGTGGTATCATCGCATACTTCAAGATAGTGAATGGTTCTATCAAGAGTGGCGATCATGTGAAGTTCTTCAATACAGGTATGGAGTATGATGCTGACGAGATAGGTGTGCTGAAGATGGACATGATTCCTCGCAAGGAACTGAAGACGGGCGATGTGGGTTATATCATCAGCGGTATTAAGAACTCGAAGGAGGTAAAAGTGGGTGATACGATTACTCATGTGGCTACTCCCTGCGATAAGGCCATCGAGGGTTTCCAGGAGGTAAAGCCAATGGTGTTTGCAGGTGTGTACCCAATTGATCCCACAGACTATGAGAACCTGCGTGCCTCGCTCGAGAAACTGCAGTTGAACGATGCCTCACTCACATTCATGCCAGAGAGTTCTGTAGCTCTGGGCTTTGGCTTCCGTTGTGGATTCCTTGGCTTGCTGCATATGGAGATTGTGCAAGAACGACTGGATCGTGAATTCGATATGGACGTCATTACCACTGTGCCCAACGTAAGCTATATGTGCTACACCAAGCAGGGTGAGGTGAAGGAGGTGCATAATCCTTCTGGTCTGCCCGACCTGACTATGATTGAGCATATTGAGGAGCCCTATATACGTGCCTCTATTATTACTGCTGCCGACTATATCGGCCCCATCATGACGCTCTGTCTTGATAAGCGAGGTGAGTTGATTGATCAGCAGTATGTGAGTGGTAATCGTATAGAACTGCACTTTATGTTGCCGTTGGGCGAGATTGTCATCGACTTCTACGATAAGTTGAAGAGTATCTCAAAAGGATATGCCTCATTCGATTATCATGTGGATGGATTCCGTCCTTCGAAACTCGCCAAATTGGATATCCTGCTGAATGGCGAGCCAGTGGATGCCCTCTCTACGCTAACCCATCAGGATAATGCCGTAACCTTCGGCCGCAGAATGTGTGAGAAGTTGAAGGAGCTGATTCCACGTCAGCAGTTCGATATCGCTATTCAGGCTGCTATTGGTGCGAAGATCATTGCTCGCGAAACGGTTAAACAGGTACGTAAGGATGTGACTGCCAAGTGTTATGGTGGTGACGTGAGTCGTAAACGTAAACTGCTCGAGAAGCAGAAGCGTGGTAAGAAGCGTATGAAGCAGATCGGTAATGTGGAAGTTCCCCAGAAGGCTTTCCTTGCTGTGTTGAAATTGGATTAATAACAACAATAAAGAATAATATAAGACCTATGCCTAACATTAGTATTACAACAAGAGACGTAGCTCGTGAACTTGCCCGTCGATACAGCACGATGACGCATGAAGAGCTTGACATGCTGGAGAGCATTCTTGTACCCATGAAGTTCGCTAAGAACGAGATGATCCTCAAGGAGGGAGACATCTGTAACAACATCTATTGGGTGGTAAGAGGACTGGTGCGCCAGTTCTATTATAAGAATGATAAGGAGCTGACAGAATATATGGCTACAGAAAACTCGATCGTCATGTGTATCGAGAGCCTGTTTCATGAGGTACCGTCGCAGTTGCAGATCAAGGCGCTCGAGCCTACGATCCTTATCGCTCTGCCAAAGGCTGAACTCGAAACAGTAGCCATGAAGAGTGTGAATATCCAGATTCTGTATCGTAAGATTCTGGAAGAGTCGCTCATTCTGAGTCAGCACCATGCTGATATGCTGCGCTTTGAGAGTGCACAGGATCGCTACATGAAACTGGTAAAGAATCAGCCTCAGTTAGTGCTGCGCGCTCCGTTGGTTTATATTGCCAGCTATCTGCAGATGACACCTGAGACGTTGTCGAGAGTACGAACGGCAGCGTTGATGGAAGGAAAATAAGATTAATCCCACCGGTTGGTGGGATTAATTGTTTCTGATAAGATTGAGCGAGTGGTCAATGCAATTAGGCAACTCACTTTCGTAATGGGTAACGTAAATGAGAGTACGCATAGGATTCTCGAACATATACCTGTCAACAATAGACTTTACCAAATTGCGATTACAAAGATCCAGTCCATGAAGCGGTTCGTCGAGGATGAGCAAATCAGGATTCTTAACAAAGGCACGGGCCAGCAATACCAGTCGCTGTTCGCCACTCGACATCTCGAGGAACTTGCGATCAGCCAGATGCTTGATACCAAACATATCCATCCACTCAATACATTGGTCTTTCTCCTGTTGGGTTGGGGTGTAATAGAGCCCAACGGTGTCTTTCAGTCCGCTTGCCACAATCTGTATGGCAGGAATGTTTTGTTTATAGCTGCGATGCATCTCAGGCGATACATAGCCTATATGCTTCTTAATGTCCCAGATGCTCTCGCCGGAGCCGCGTTTATGACCAAAGAGTGATATATCGCAGGCATAACTCTGAGGATTATCTGCACATACCAATGAGAGCAGTGTGGATTTACCAGAACCATTCTGTCCTGAAAGTGCCCAATGCTCGCCCTTGAGTACCACCCAGTTCAAATCCTTCAATATGGTACGCTCGCCATAGCGGATGGTGACGTTATTGAAATTGATAACCTGCTGAGGTATGGGTGGAACCATTTCTTCATTGATATCCTCGATAGCAAGTGGACAACGCTCAATAGGATAATCCGTCTTGACTTTAATATCGGATACAAAGTGCAGTTTGTCCAGTTTGATGACGCGTGTGATAAATGGTGGTATCTCGTCCATCTTCGAGAGAACCAGAATAATCTGTACGCCTTGTTCCTCTGTCAGCATTCTCAGCAGCTCTTTTACCTGATCTCTTGTTTCTGCATCGAGACCAATAAAGGGGTTTTCGATGATGAGCACTTTAGGGTTGGTAAACAGATTGGCTGTAAGCTTGTATTTGCGTAATTCGCCACTGCTTAACAGTATGATGTATTTATCAAGAAGATCCTCAAGATGGAAGAGTTCGTAGAGGTGTTTCTGGAACTTTCTACGCTCAGGTGTATCCTCGCCAGATAGCAGGTAAGCCTCTTCAAGCTTGCTGCCTACGGTTGGCGTCTCCTCGTCTATCTCCATCTGATTCCAACGTTGTTGCAGAAAGTAAGTGCGATCATTATCGCCTCCGTATGTATCACGAAACGTGATGTGTTTCATGTTATTATACGGTTCATCGAATGAATAGCTTATTTGGTCGGGGAACACAGGATGTTTACCGGTAATCATGTCTACCAGCATGCTTTTACCTGAACCGTTTCTGCCAATAATGGCAAGGTTTTCGCCCTCGTCGAGATAGAAGTTGACGGGTTCCGTCAAACTCCATTCTGGCATACGTGCACGTGCGTTCCTAAGTTCAATAGTCTTCATCCTTATTCTTACGTTGTGATACTTTGTCTTGATTCTTATTCACGAAATCCTTCCATCCGCGATATTTAACGTCATTAACAGGGCGCCCCATCTGCAGGTAATGACAGTAGGCAGCAGCCAGGGCGTCTGTAGCATCCATGAACTTGCCCATCTCGTCGTTGGGAATCTTCAGCAATCGCTGTAACATGCCTGCCACCTGTTCCTTCGAGGCACTACCATTACCCGTCAGCGCCATCTTAATCTTCATGGGTGCATATTCATGAATAGGCACTCCATGATGGATGGCAGCTGCTATAGCTGTTCCCTGAGCACGTCCCAACTTCAGCATCGACTGTACATTCTTTCCGAAGAAAGGAGCCTCAATGGCCATCTCGTCAGGCAGATATCCGTCGATGATGCCTGTTACGCGTTCGAATATATGGCCAAGTTTCAAGTAGGCATCAGGAAACTTACGCAGATCGATGACACCCATCGTCAGCATTTGCGCCTTACCATCTATGACTTTCAGCAAGCCATAACCCATGATGTTCGTGCCAGGGTCGATGCCTAATATGATTTTTTCCATATCGGGTGCAAATATACATAAAATAAATGAAACTACCCGAAGATAGTCTCACTTTTTTTATACAAAAATGCTTCCTATTTGGTATACAGCCACACTGGCTATCCATGCAACGACTGTTGTGTAAACTGCCGCAAAGCATGCCCAGCGCCATGATCCCGTTTCATTCTTGATGGCAGCTATCGTGGCTATGCAGGGGAAGTAGAGTAATATAAATATAAGGTACGCGTAGGCGGCCAGAGGTGTGATGCCCTCCTTCAGCATCATCTGTCGCAGATGCGTGTATTTCTCGTCATCATCGCTAAATGTATCGTCGTCGCCAAACGAATCATCACCAGAATACAGAACACCAATGGTTGATGCCACAATCTCCTTGGCACCTACGCCGGCTATCAGACTCACGTCGAGTTTCCAGTTGAAGCCCTGAGGTGTAAAGATGGGTTCAATGCTTTTACCCATACGTCCTATGTAACTCTGCTCCTGTTGTTGCTCGCGAGGCAGTTCGTCGTTATGTGGGAAGTAGCCAAGAGCCCAAACAATGATGGATGCCACGAGGATGATGCCTCCCATCTTTTTCAGATACTCCTTTCCTTTCTCCCAGGTGTGTCGCCAGATGGCCTTAGGTGTCGGCCAACGGTATGGTGGCAACTCCATCACAAACGGCGTGTCCTCGCCCTTAATCACCAGCGATGAGAATATTTTGCTGATAATAACCGACATACAGATGCCAATGGCATAGAGCGATAGCAGCACCCATGAGCGGTATTGCAGCGAGAAGAATGTGCCGGCTATCATGATGTAGATGGGCAGACGTGCCGAACAACTCATAAACGGCAGAATCATCATCGTGATAATCCTCGATCTGCGACTCTCAATGGTACGTGTTGCCATAACCGCCGGCACGTTACAACCAAAGCCCATGATCAGAGGGATGAACGATTTGCCGTGGAGTCCCATCTTATGCATCAGCTTGTCCATGATAAAGGCGGCACGAGCCATATAGCCTGAATCCTCCATCAACGAGATAAAGAAGTAAAGAATCAGAATCTGCGGCAGGAATACTATCACGCTACCCACACCACCAATCACACCATCTACCAGCATCGCCTTCAGCGGACCATCTGGCATCGTTTCTGTGAGTTTATCACCCAACCATGCCACACCATCCTCAATCCAGTCCATTGGGTATTGTCCCAATGTAAAGGTGGTCTCGAACATGATGTAGAGCAACAGGAAGAAGATGGGGAAACCAAAGTATTTATGCGATAGGATATGGTCTATCAGATGGGTCGTCTTATAGGTATCCTCCTTGGTGCCCGTCTTGAACTTGGCTTCCTTCAATGCACCATGAATAAAGCCATACTTGGCATCCATGATGGCAGTCTCAGAGTCGTCGCCCGTCTCTTCCTTCACACGTGCCGAAGCCTTGTCGCGTTCGTTGGTCAGCGTCTGGAAGTCCTTCATACGCTGCTCGCCCTGCATATGCTTACCCAGATAGTCTAACACCTGACTATCGTGCTCCAACAACTTCAGGGCCAGGTATCGGGTAGAGTAGTGCTGGGTGATGTGTTCATCGGCCTTCAGGTATTTCTGAATTCTGGTGATACCATCCTCAATCTCGTGTCCATAGTTGATATGCAGATGGCGTGAGAACTTACTGGCGCCTTCGTATACCTGAATCACAGCCTTGAAGAGTTCCTTCACACCCATGCCGTTCTTAAACGATGTGGGGACCATAGGTATACCAAACAACGTGCTTAGCGTGTCGAGGTTCACCTGATCGCCACGACGCTCAAACTCGTCATACATGTTCAGGGCACACACCATGCGGATGTTCATATCCACTAGTTGGGTAGTGAGATAGAGGTTACGTTCCAGGTTTGATGCGTCGATCACGTTGATTACCACGTCAGGCATCTTCTCCGTCAGATGCTCTCTCACGTAAAGTTCCTCAGGCGAGTAGCATGAGAGAGAATAAGTGCCAGGCAGGTCTGTCAGTTTAAACTCGTAGCCGAACATGGATGCATGAGCTTCTGTGGCGTCGACAGTAACACCTGAGTAGTTGCCCACATGCCCATGTGCGCCTGAAGCATAGTTAAACAGCGATGTCTTGCCGCAGTTAGGATTACCTACCAGAGCAACATTAATGGTACGGCGCTCCTTCATGGCCTCATGACGGATATAGTCGTCCTCGTGGCGATGGTCGTCGGCTGATATCTTAAAGGTAGTTGCCTCCATAGGTGTATCGGCCGATACCACCTCAATATTGTCGGCCTCCTGATGACGCAGACTTACCTCGTAGCCCATCAGTTTGTACTTCACGGGATCCTGTAGTGGGGCATTCAGCAATACCTCCACCTCCTTGCCCTTGATGAATCCCATTTCGATAATACGTTTACGGAATCCACCATGACCTTGTACCTTTACGATGATACCTTTCTCACCGGTCTTCAGTTCTGACAGTTTCATAATGTTCTGAATTTTGCTGCAAAGATACGAAAAAAAACTTGCAACCGGGTTGCAACCGACTGCAAGTTTATAAAAATACCTAATAATGATGATATATTATGCCTCAGTTTCGAAGTAATTCTCCAGTTCCGCACGGGCTGAACCATCCTCGTTAGGCATGTCTTTAATGATTTGTCCTTTCTCCAGCAATGTGATACGTGTCGAGATGTCGATCGTATGCTGCAGGTTATGACTCGAGATGAGAATCGTAGCACCCGTCTTGTGGTTATAGTCCGTCAGCACGTGCTTCAGGATATTCTGGCTCGAGGGGTCGAGAAAGTTGAATGGCTCATCTAGAATCACCAGCTTCGGACGGTTGAAGAGGGCAGAAATGATACCTACCTTCTGCTTGTTACCAGCCGAGAGGTTACGTATCAGTTTCTTCTGTCCGAATATCTCGCCACCAGCCAGTCGCTCAAAATCCTTCAGGCGCTCGTCTACCTGAGCCTGAGTCATGTTGGTGATCTTGCCGATGAAGGCAAAATACTCCTCAGGAGTCAGGAAGTCAATCAGGAAACCTTCGTCGATATACGAACCAGTTGCAGCTTTCCATTCCTCGCTTTCAGCAGGATTGATGCCGTCGAGTGCAACTGTGCCTTCATCGGGTTTCAACAGATCGAGCAACATACGGAACAGGGTTGTCTTTCCTGCGCCGTTGTTACCTACTAAGCCGAGGATATCCCTATTGTTGATGGTCAACTCTGGGATATTGCAGGCGATGGTAGCGCCAAATGATTTCTTAAGATTCTCAATTTTAATCATAGTTATGGTTTATTATTAATAGGAAGCCCCAGGCTATCCCAGGACTTCCTTTAGTTGATTATACGATACCTTTTCCGTGGCAGTTCTTGAATTTCTTGCCGCTACCGCAAGGACATGGATCATTACGTCCAGGCAGCTTATCCTTAATAATAGGAGTACGTTGCTGAGCACGGGTGTCGTGCTGGGCGGCTGCAGCCTGATTAGGATCAGTCAGCTGCTCCTCGCCAATCTGCTGCTTGCTCTCTGTGTACTGCTGGCGCTGGGTACGCTGCTCAGGTGCTGCCTCCTGAATCTGCTGCTGCAGCTCAGGAATCTGTCCGCGAGTCAGGATCGAGCAGATGCGGTTGTACATCTCGTTGATCATATCGTCCCAAACCTTGGCACTCTCAAGCTTGAAGATCAAGAGCGGGTCTTTCTGCTCATACGAAGCGTTCTGTACAGAGTGCTTCAGTTCGTCGAGCTGACGCAGATTCTCCTTCCATGAGTCGTCGATGATATGCAGGAGGATAGCCTTCTCGAATTCCTTCACCACCGTCTTACAGTCGCTCTCGTATGCCTCCTTCAGGTTACAGGGGATGTTGTACATCTTTCGTCCGTCGGTAATGGGCACCATGATGCGCTCATACAGCTGACCCTGATTCTCGTATACGTTCTTGATTACAGGCTGAGCCACCTGCTGAATGCGCTCCGTCTTACGATTGAAGTTGCCGATGGCAGCCTGGAAGGCATTCTCCGTCAGCACCTCACGAGGCTGATTAATGAACTCATCGTTGCTGAATGGAACTTCCATCGAGAGTACATGCAGGAACTCCTCCTTACATCCCTCGTAGTCGTTGTTCTCGATGATATTCACTACGCGGTCCCAGATGATGTTGGCGATATCCATACCGATACGCTCACCCATCAGGGCGTGACGACGCTTCTCGTAGATCACGGTACGCTGCTTGTTCATCACATCATCGTACTCGATCAAGCGCTTACGGATACCGAAGTTGTTCTCCTCAACCTTCTTCTGGGCGCGCTCAATGCTCTTCGAGATCATGGGGCTCTCAATCATCTCGCCATCCTTGAAACCTAAGCGGTCCATAACTGAGGCGATACGCTCAGAGGCAAACAGACGCATCAGCTTATCCTCGAGTGATACGTAGAATACTGAAGAACCTGGGTCACCCTGACGACCTGCACGACCACGCAACTGACGGTCTACACGACGGCTCTCATGACGCTCCGTACCGATGATGGCCAGACCACCTGCAGCCTTCACCTCAGGCGACAGCTTGATATCGGTACCACGACCAGCCATGTTCGTAGCGATGGTTACAGCACCCAGTCCGTTGGTTGACTGACCAGCCAGAGCCACGATGTCGGCCTCCTTCTGGTGCAACTTGGCGTTCAGCACCTGATGAGGAATCTTTCTCATCGACAGCATCTTCGACAGCAACTCAGAGATCTCCACCGATGTCGTACCAACAAGGGTAGGACGTCCGGCGTTACGCATCTTCTCGATTTCCTCGATTACGGCGTTATATTTCTCACGGGCTGTCTTATATACACGGTCATCCTGATCGTTACGGATCACAGGACGGTTGGTGGGAATCTCCACCACGTCGAGCTTGTAGATATCCCAGAACTCACCAGCCTCTGTCGAAGCGGTACCGGTCATACCTGCCAGCTTATGATACATACGGAAGTAGTTCTGCAGGGTGATGGTAGCGAATGTCTGTGTGGCAGCTTCTACCTTCACATGCTCCTTGGCCTCCACAGCCTGGTGCAGTCCGTCGCTCCAACGACGACCTTCCATAATACGACCCGTCTGCTCATCCACGATCTTTACCTCGCCGTCGATCACCACATACTCGTCGTCCTTGTTGAACATGCAGTAAGCCTTCAGCAACTGCTGCAGGGTATGTACACGCTCGCTCTGAACGGCGTAGTGGCTCATCAACTCGTCCTTCTTATCCAGACGCTCCTGATCGGTCAGACCTGTCTCAGCCTCAAGTGCAGAGAGCTCTGAGGTAATATCAGGCAGCACGAACAGTTCTGCATCGTTCACCTGCTTAGCCAACCAGGCCGTACCCTTATCTGTCAGGTCGCAAGAGTTCAGTTTCTCGTCAACCACGAAGTACAGGGGCTCTACGCACTCCGGCATACGGCGGTTGTTATTCTCCATGTAGATGTTCTCCGTGTTCTGCATACCGCTCTTGATACCTTCCTCCGAGAGGAACTTGATGAGTGGCTTGTTCTTAGGCATAGCCTTGTGCGAACGATAGAGCGACAGGAATCCGGCGTCGAGCTTCTCCTGACCATCCTTCTTGTTACCAGCCTCTACCAGCTTGTTACCCTCGGCTATCAAGGTCTTGGCCTCGGCCAGATACTGGGTAGCCAACTGACGCTGTACACCCACCAGCTTTTCTACCAGCGGCTGATACTCCTCGAACATCTGGTCGTCGCCCTTGGGGATAGGACCAGAGATGATCAACGGCGTACGGGCATCATCGATCAACACGGAGTCAACCTCATCGACGATGGCGTAGTTATGTGAGCGCTGTACCAGGTCGGCAGGCGATATGGCCATGTTGTCACGCAGATAGTCGAAGCCGAACTCATTATTCGTACCGAAGGTGATGTCAGCCTGATAAGCCTTACGACGTGCCTCCGAGTTAGGCTGATGCTTGTCAATACAGTCTACTGACAGACCATGGAACATATAGAGCGGACCCATCCACTCCGAGTCACGCTTGGCCAGATAGTCGTTCACGGTTACCACGTGTACGCCGTTACCGGTCAGTGCGTTCAGGAATACTGGCAGGGTAGCCACGAGGGTCTTACCTTCACCAGTTGCCATCTCGGCAATCTTACCTTGATGCAGAACCACACCACCAAACAACTGAACGTCGTAGTGAACCATTTCCCATTTCAGGTCGTTACCACCGGCCGTCCAATGGTTGTGATAGATGGCCTTGTCGCCATCGATGGTGATGAAGTCCTTACGTGGATCGGCAGCCAACTCACGATCGAAGTCGGTAGCGGTTACGATGGTCTCCTCATTCTCGGCAAAACGGCGTGCGGTCTCCTTCACGATGGCATATACCTCGGGCATCACCTCGTCGAGAGCCTTCTCGTAGATGTCGAGCACTTCCTTCTCAATCTTGTCGATCTTGTCGAAGATGTCGGCACGCTCTTCGATCGGCGTATCCTCGATGGTTGCCTTCAGCTCAGCAATACGGGCTTTCTGCTCCTTGGCAGAGTCCTGTACCTGCTGCTTTAATACCTTAGTGCGCTGACGCAGGGCGTCGTTATCCAGCTTTTCCACCTGGGGATACACTTCCTTTACTTTCTCTACCAGGGGCTGGATGAGTTTCATGTCGCGTGAGGATTTGTCACCAAACAGCGACTTCAGAATCTTGTTGAAATTCATATCTTATTTTTACTTTTTTATCCTTTTACCTTTTTATTTATTATAAAACGGCGGCAAAGTTACAAATTATTTTCGTAACGGCCAAATTCTTAGGAGCAAAGATAGTGCCACAATCATCATTCCTTCCGGATAATGCTGGAAAATACTGCCAATGAAGTACAGAATTGCCATGACGAGCAGTATTTTCTGCCATCGCGTGACATTTTGTCGGATAATCGAGGGAATGAAGAACAAGGGTAGGGGGTTCAGCAGCAGAATCTGCAGATTAGTGCTCGTCGTGGGGTGTTGCGAGAACAACATCACGAACAATACGCAACCCGCTAGGCCCTGCAGCGTCATCAGTACCACGTCATACCATATCTGGCGTTTCTTCGTTTTCCATTCTATCAGCGTGATGCCGATGGTGATCAGCAGCAGTATCAAGGCACATTCGGTGGGCGACAACGGGAAGTCGTGCTCTATCACCTGCACGCCAGGCATCACAGCCATACGGCGTTCCTTTACCAACGGACGATAGTTGCCACCGCTATAAATCTGAGCCCTGTCAAAGTCGTACATCAGGTTCTCCGGCAGGAACTCCTGCTCTAGTCTGTTGGTCTTCAAATCGGCCTTCACACCCAGTAGCATATCGTTGCCGAAAGTGGCCCATCTATGATTCCTCGTACATTGTGTGGTCATCTCTCTGAAAGATGGCGTATAGTCCTCACGCTCAGCGTATTCCACTTTTCCGTTCAAACATTTCTCGATGATGTCACGGGGCCTTGTCGAGCAGTTGTCGTAGAAGTAGTTATAACGGTAAATCCTGTTCTCGGGTTTCAGGTTTTCGCCCAGCGCCGCCTTTAGTCTTATCTTCTCCTCCGTCGTCAGGTTCAACACCTGTTCCGTCACGCTGCTGCCCCAGTGCTGGTAGTAGCTGCAGAAGGCGTCGTAAGGTATCGGCCCCAGCTCGTAGTCGGTCAGTCCAAACACGAATCTCAGGGCAAAGTAAGGCTTGTCGAAGTTAAAGATACCCCAGTTGAAGGCGATATCGGTACCTGCCGACGGACCGCTCTCATGCAGATCGTGCCATCGCAAGGCCGAATGTCCATACAGACTGTATATCTCTTCGTGGGGGGAACATGTCAGCAGACTCACCTCGATGGAGTCTTCGTATGTCTGAATCTGATCGGTAAGCGCATGAGCGGCAGTTATCGACCATAAACCCGTAATAAGGAGCAAGAATCTCCTAAAAAAGCTATTTTTTTGTTTCACGATGCAAAATTACTCTATATTTTTCACTAAAATGCGTTTTTATCGCTTTTTTTTGATAATTTTGCACGCTGAAATGAATTTCATAAGAATTAAAGGACAAAACATGAATAAAATTCTCGCCGGCTTCGTGATGGCAGCCATGACGACGACGGCTTTTGCTCAGAGTAACACCAACTCGCCCTACAGCCAGTATGGCCTGGGCGACCTTACCGATCAGAGTGTAGGTTTTAATAAAGGTATGAACGGCGTGGGTATCGCCATGCGCAAGGGTAGCGAGCTCAATCCCATGAACCCCGCATCCTATAGTTCGGTCGATTCCTTGTCGATGATCTTCGATGCCGGACTCTCCGGACAGATGACCCAGTATGAAGAGAACAACGTACGCGTTTCGGGTAAGAGTGGCGGTTTCGATTATGTATCGGCGCTCTTCCGCGCTTGGCCTAAGGTCGGCGTATCGTTCGGTATCATGCCTTATTCCAATATCGGTTATAAGTACTCCTCTGAAACCAAACTGCCCGACCTTAGTACGAGTGTCATTAACAACTATTCGGGTTCTGGTGGTTTGCATCAGTTGTATGTGGGTGCAGCCTGGAACATTATCAAGCCCCTGTCCATCGGTTTTAACGTGGCTTATCTGTGGGGCGAGTACGAGCGTTCCATCAGTACCTCATCCACCTCGGTCATCAACACCCTGTCAAAGGAGTATAGCGCCGACATCAGCAGTTACAAGCTCGATGTAGGTGTGCAGTACGACCAGCAACTCGGCAAGAACAACTTTCTCACGATTGGTGCCACTTGGTCGCCCGGCCATAGTCTGGAGTCCGATCCAAGTTGTCGGTTAATCAGCCGCAACTCTTCCATCAGCAAGAGCGATACCACCTTGTTTACCATTTCCGATGGTCTGAGCATTCCCGATACTTACGGCTTGGGTGTGGCCTTCCGCCATTCAAACGTTTTTCGCGTGGGTGCCGATCTCACCATCCAGGATTGGGGCGAAATCGACTATCCTCATTTCGATGGCAAGACCTATACCCTAAAGTCGGGTCTGCTCAAGGATAGTTATCGCTATAATGTGGGTGCCGAGTGGACACCTCGCGCCATGAGCCGCCGATTCCTCGAGCGCATCCATTATCGTGTGGGCGCAGGCTATGCTACACCTTATTATTATATAAATGGTAAGGAAGGCCCTATGGAGGTTAGCGCCAGCGTTGGTTTCGGTATCCCCATCATCAACGGCTACAACAACCGCAGTCTGCTCAACATCAGCGCTCAATGGGTTCATCGCTCGGCCGATAACCTTCTGGAAGAGAATACGTTCCGTATCAACATCGGTCTGACATTCAACGAGAGATGGTTCGCAAAGTGGAAGGTAGAATAAAAAGTTTAGAGATGAGAGTTAAGAATTTAGAGAGGACGCGCCTTTGGCTGATGCTCTTAATTCTAAATTCTGGCCTCTTAATTTGCTCCTGTGAGGAAGCGAAGGAGCATATAGCCCCTGCGATTTACGATCGCGACTCCGTATCCGTCATGACCACTTACGGCGTCAACACGCTCATCAGCGACTCGGGCGTCATCAAGTACAAGATTGTCACCGAGCGCTGGGACGTGAATACCGTTAAGAACCCCTCATACTGGTATTTCGACAAGGGCGTGTTCTTCGAGCAGTTCGACGAAAAATTCCATGTCGAAGCCTATATCCAATGCGATACAGCCTGGTATTACGACCAGAAGAAACTCTGGCACTTGCGTGGTCGTGTGCGCATCCGTAATATCAATGGTCTGATTTACGAGAGCGAGGAACTCTTCTGGGATGGCATCCGCCACGAGCTTTATTCCAACGTGTTCTCGAAGGTCACCACCCCCGAGCGAAATATCGAGGGTACTTACTTCCTGAGCGATGAGGGCATGAAGCACTATACCGTCAGCAACTCCGTGGGCTCCGTTGAGAGTTCCGATATCACCGGCGAGAAAGAGGAGGACGAGAAGGACAAGAAGACCACCACGCCCGCCGATACCGTCAAGGAGGAGCCCATACTCCGTCCGCAGGCCGTTAAACATAGGAGGGTTGCCCCATGAACGATGTCATGAACGATGTCATCTGGCTCATCGTCGCCATGCTCTTCTCAGGCTTCTTCTCAGGCATGGAGATCGCCTTCGTGTCGAGCAATCGCCTGCTGGCCGAGATGGACCGCGAGAAGAACGGACTTGCCCAGAAGGCCATCAGTCTGTTCTATCAGCACCCCAGCAATTTCGTTTCCACCATGCTCGTGGGCAACAATATCGCCCTCGTCATCTATGGCATCCTCTTCGCCCGCATTTTCGATTCCACCATCTTTGCCCCGCTCAGCGATGGCATGCGCGTTACGGCCGACACCTTATTGTCTACCGTCGTGGTGCTCTTTACAGGCGAGTTTCTGCCCAAGACCATCTTCAAGAACAATCCTAACACCATGCTCACCATTTTTGCCGTTCCGGCATGGGTGTGCTATGTGGTGCTGTGGCCCATATCCCGCTTTGCCACGATGCTTTCCAAGGGATTGCTGCGTTGCTTCGGCATCCACATGAACAAGGGCGGTGAGGAACGCGAATTTACAAAAGTGGATCTCGACTACCTGGTGCAGACCAGTATCGATAATGCCGATAATGAGGACGAGATAGGCGAGGAGGTGAAGATCTTCCAGAACGCCCTCGATTTCTCTGAGACGAAGATTCGCGACTGTATGGTGCCGCGTACTGAGATCGATGCCGTAGAGGATACCGCCACCATCGAGGAACTCAAGCAGGTGTTTATCGAGAGCGGCCATAGCAAGATTGTGGTTTATCATGAGGATATCGACCACATCATCGGTTACATCCATTCCTCCGATATGTTCCGACTCGACAAGGACAACTATCAACTGTCAATTGTCCGCTCCAGTTATACTGGCTTGCAAGGCAAGAATTGTCAACTCATCCGCGAAATCTCATTCGTACCCGAGACCATGCTCGCCTCCAAGCTCATGCAGCAGCTCATGCAGCAGAAGCGCTCGCTGGCTGTGGTGGTCGACGAATTCGGCGGTACCAGCGGTCTCGTGTCGCTCGAGGATATCATGGAGGAGATTACCGGTGAGATTGAGGACGAGCACGACAATACCAACCACGTGGCCAAGCAGATGGGCGATCACGAGTACATCCTCTCCGCCCGTCTCGAGATCGAGAAGGTGAACGAAATGTTCGACCTCGACCTGCCCGAAAGTGATGAATATATGACCGTGGGCGGACTCATTTTGCACGAATATCAATCATTCCCGAAACTCAATGAAATCGTCCGTATAGGCCGTTATGAGTTCAAAATCGTTAAGAATACAGCCACAAAAATAGAATTAGTGCGTCTAAATGTGCTTGAATAAGTGAAATTTCCCCAAAAAATTTCCTCATTTCAAAGAAATGTATTAATTTTGCACGCTGTTTGGGGCAGTACCCCAATAATTTGAGATAGCCCGCCGGCAGGCGGGCGACTCATCCCAACGAAAACCCTCCTTGATAGGAGGGTAGGGTGGTAGAAATTTTAAAACTAAAAAATAATTCAAAAATGGCAGCATTAGGAAAAATCCGCAAAAGAGGCGTTGCCCTCGTTTGTATCATTGGCCTCGGCCTGTTCGCCTTCATTGCTGAAGAAGCTTTCCGTTCTTGCGAAGCAACCAAGAACCAGCAGCGTCAGCAGATTGGCGAAGTGTTAGGTAACAAAATCAACGTTCAGGAATTCCAGGCACTCGTCGACGAGTATACCGATGTCCTGAAGATCACTCAGAACCGCGACAACTTCACGGAGGAAGAGCTCAACAGCATCAAGGATGAGGTTTGGAACTCTTTCATCAACGAGCAGATCATCAAGGCAGAAGCCGACAAGCTCGGTCTTACCGTTACCGACGAGGAGCTTCAGAACATTCTGAAGGAAGGCACCAACCCCATGTTGTTGCAGACTCCTTTCGTTAATCAGCAGACTGGTCGCTTCGATGTGACCATGCTCACCAAGTTCCTCGACGATTACAAGAAGGCCTCTACCAATCCTCAGATGGCTGAGCAGTATGCCCCCATCTACAAGTTCTGGCAGTTCCTCGAGAAGCAGCTCCGTCAGCAGACACTTTCTTCAAAGTATCAGGTGCTCATGGCCAACTGTCTCTTCTCTAACCCCGTTTCAGCCAAGATGGCTTTCGACGGTCAGAACGAGGAGAGCGACATCCAGCTCGCTTCTATTCCTTACAGCTCAATCAACGACAACGATGTGAAGATTGACGATAAGGACCTCAAGGCTAAGTACGAGGAGGAGAAGGAAATGTTCAAGCAGCAGGTTGAGACCCGCGACATCAAGTATGTTGACTTCCATGTTGTAGCATCGGCTGCCGATCGTGCCGAGCTCATGAAGACCATGACCGAGGCCAGCAACAAGCTGCAGAGCGGCGCTGTACCTTCCGAGGTGGTTCGCAAGGCCCAGTCACAGTTCCCTTACACCGGTATCGCAGCTACCAAGCGCGCTTATCCCTCTGACATCGCAGCTAAGCTCGATTCTATGTCAGTAGGTCAGACCACAGCTCCCTTCGAGACTACTGGCGACAACACCCTCAATGTGGTGAAGCTCATCTCTAAGACTCAGATGCCCGACTCTATCGAGTATCGTCAGATCCAGGTAGGTGGTGCTACCGTCGAGGCTGCTCGCAAGACTGCCGACAGCGTTTACAACGCCATCAAGGCTGGTGCCGACTTCGAGCAGATCGCCAAGAAGTATGGTCAGACCGCTCAGAAGCAGTGGCTCACCTCAGCCATGTATGAGAATTCTACCACCATGGACGAGGATTCTAAGAACTATCTCAACGCCATCAATGGTCTCGCTATCAACGACCTCAAGAACCTCGAGTTCTCTCAGGGCAATATCATCATCCAGGTAACCGCTCGCAAGGCTATGGTCGACAAGTACGATGTAGCTGTTATCAAGCACACCATCGACTTCTCTAAGAGCACCTATTCTGATGCTTACAACAAGTTCAGCCAGTTCGTGAGCGAGAACAAGACCATCGAGGATATGGAGAAGAACGCCGCTAAGTTCGGCTTCGTAGTAACTCCTCGTCAGGACCTCTTCAATTCTGAGCACAACGTGGCTGGCCTGCGTGCCACCCGCGAGGCCATGAAGTGGATCTTCGATGCCAAGGCCGGTCAGGTAAGCCCCCTCTACGAGTGTGGCAACAACGACCACCTGCTGGTTGTAGCCCTCACCAAGATCAATCCCGTGGGCTATCGTTCACTCGATGGTGTGAAGGATATGGTGAAGGCCGAGGTCATCCGCGACAAGAAGTTCGAGCAGATCAAGGAGAAGTTTGCCGGTGTAGCCGACATTGCCGCTGCTCAGGCTAAGGGTGCCAAGATCGACACCGTTAACCAGATCACCTTCACCGCTCCTGTATTCGTACAGGCCACTGGTGCCAGCGAGCCCGCTCTTGCCGGTGCTGTGGCAGCAACCAAGGCAGGCGACTTCTCTAAGGCACTTGTCAAGGGTAACGGTGGTGCTTACCTCTTCAAGGTGATTAAGAAGGCAGCTCGCGAGGGCGTTAAGTTCGACGAGAAGCAGGTAGAGCAGCAGCTCCAGATGCAGGCCTCTCAGGGCGCTCGTCTGTTCATCCAGGAACTCTATCAGAAGGCAGGCGTGGTTGATAACCGCTACCTTTTCTTCTAATATAACAAAAACAGTTGAAGTAGAG
>Ga0247609_10001432_pt1 | contig 28332 bp, 14 predicted proteins | sample 172DNAGHGlowgp2_FD_193487 | JGI IMG/M metagenome (GOLD analysis project Ga0247609, IMG submission 193487) | Sheep rumen microbial communities from Palmerston North, Manawatu-Wanganui, New Zealand - 1728 DNA GHGlow gp2 | ecosystem: Host-associated > Mammals > Digestive system > Stomach > Rumen ... | reverse complement strand
CCATTCTTCAGCAGTAGCATCAGACACGAGCCGCCCTTGAAATGAAAAGGACAGCCGGACAGTGCCAACATGTCGAGCAAGGAGAAAGCACGGATAACTTTCTCGATAATGTTTTTATCGTTGTATTGTAGCTCCTTGGATTTTTCATCGATCCAAGCAGCTGTGAAGCATTCTTTGCTAATCATTTTGCTTGTGTAATAAGTTCTTGGATTTCCTGACCGATGCCCCTGCGTTTGGCATAGCGCATCAGTCTTTGGGTGTTAATGTTATATAGTTCGAAAGCCATTTGGTACATATACAGGCTTTCTGCACCTTGCAGATAATCGAAATCGGAATCCTTCTGGGTATCAACCAGAAGTTTTTCCAATGTGGGAACACGAACGCTTTGTACATCCATCAAAGGCGACTCTGTGACAAGCGTTTTCACTATGACGCATGGCTCACGTAAGTCAATATAGTCATTGACGAATGTTGCATCCGGTTGCCGATAGACTTTCTTATGTTTCTCCTTTAATCGGGCAAACACCGACTCCACGGCATCCCTGTTGGTCTCAACATAGATGGCATGATTGATAGAAAGGTGATGCTGGATAGAAGAAAGGATGCTTCCGTCATAGACACAGAAATCAGTGAAGGGCAGTTGAGCCTTCAATGCTTTGTAGATGTCTCTGGCCTTCTTGGAAGGGCTATAGGTAAACGCTTGCTTCTGGGGTAGGGCATATTCTCCCTGGCCAACTCTGACCAATGCACTTTCCTTTGCCAATGTGCTAAGATATTGCCTGGCAGTTGTCGGCTTCATGCCATAAGCTGCCAGCAACTTATTGGCGTTCACGCTCCCATAGGTGGCTGCATAATCCATTATCTGATTCCTACTTCCGTTCATGTTCTCTGCTTTTTGGGTGCAAAGATAATATAAATTCGGCAACAAAACAAATTTATTGCCGAATTTATATAAAATTTATGCCCCTCTTCGATGATATACGGGCTGACCAGCCAGTTCCAGGGCCATTTTCTTGTCAACAACTATCTTCCTACCAATCTGAGTGATGGCTTTCTTGATTCTTCCGCTTTTCTTGATACGGTTAGCAGTTGGCAGACTGCAATGGAACTTCTCATAGGTGGCTTCCGTCCAATCGTTCTGCCTTCCGTTGACCTTAATAAATTCTTTGAAAGCATCCATCATGACTAAGCACGAACAAGTATGAGGAAGAACTTGGCAAGAAATGGGAGGCTCGTAAGCCATTCCTTGATTCCTTGGTTCCTTAGAATAAAAATGGTCTCTGCGTAATCTGCGCCATCTGCGAGAGATTGCCTTCACCCGAAAATTATCGACGAATGCCATTGGAGTGATAAAAAAACATAATATTTAGGTCGAAAATTGATGTAAATCAAGAAAAATAGGGGTGTTGTAGTAAAAAAGTGACCAATTTTCTTGGAGATATTACAAATAGTTTGTATATTTGCACCTAATAATATATACTAACTTATTCAGAATAGTAAATTTTAACATTTGAAGACACTAAAAACAGTCAACGATGAATAACCAGTCCAGCACATATCGCCCCAACTTCTGGTACGGCACCAGCCGTATCGAGAGCGTCGTTGTGCTGCTCGTCCTGCTGCTCTGCACAGTCCTCCAGGCACAGGCTCAGCAACAGGTTGTTCCCCTGTCTTCTGATGAGAACGACCACCGCTCAGTGGCTATCGACAACGTGCTGCTGACAGAGTGTGGTCCTGACGAGCTGGGCTTCACCATGAGCTTCGCCCTGCTGGGTGGCACGCTGCCTCGCCAGGAGCGCGTCTACATCATTCCCCAGCTCATGCTCGCTGAGGAGACCTCTAACTTCCCAGCCATTGAGATCCTGGGCAGTTGGGCCTACTATCACGACATACGCATCCCACAGGACACGCTGAACGTGCCAGACACCCTGCAGTATCGCGATCGCGAGGCTCTGAACTATCAGGTCTATCAGCAGACCATAGCTCGCCATGAATGGATGAACATTGCCTTGCTGCGCCTCTTGGTGGTGCGTGTGAGTGGCTGTGGCGACGAGCTGTATCGCGAGGAGCGCGTGCTGCGTGTGCCTACCCCTATCATTACGGATAAGAACAAGGGTGCCGTGCTCCGCACAGAGAATGTTCACCAGTTGCGTGGACGCGCCTTCGTGACCTTCCGTGTCAACAAGACGGAGGTGGACCCCAACTACCTCAACAACCGCAAGGAACTGGAGCGACTGAGTCACACCATCGACAGCGTGGCCTCCGACTCCACCATCGAGATTCTGCGCATCCAGGTCAAGGGTTTTGCCTCTCCTGAGGGCACCTACGCCTCCAACGACCGACTGGCCCGTGAGCGTACCAGCAGCCTGACGCGCTATGTCATTGAGAACACCCAGGTGTCGCCTGTGCTGTTCCATACAGGCTATGAGGCTGAGGACTGGCAGGGCCTGCGCAACTTCGTGGACTCCACAACGCTGCTGACCCATCGCGCTGAGCTGCTGGCGATGATTGACAGCGAGATGGACCCTGACGAGAAGCTCAAGCTGATACGCACCTCATGGCCTGACGACTACAAGGTGATAGCTCAGGAGGCCTTCCCCGTATTGCGCCATACCGACTACCAGATAGACTACCAGCTGAAGGAGGTGAAGGAAGAGGCGTTAGAGGCTAAGCTCGACACTACCTACCTGCTCATTACCGACAGTCTGAGTCAGACGCTGGTAAGTACCCAGAAGCGCTTCACTGGCTACAAGCCCCTGCTGGCTGTGAAGACCAATATACTCTACGACCTGGCGCTGGCCCCCAATATAGAGGTGGAGTTCCCCTTTGGTCGCAACAAGCGCTGGAGCGTGATGGCAGAATACCTGAACCCCTGGTGGCGACTGGACAAGCTGAACTACGCCTACGAGATCCAGGAGGCTGGCGTGGAGCTGCGTCGCTGGCTGACACCCCGTTGCGATGGCTCGCGCCCCTGGCTCAGCGGCCTGTTTGCTGGTCTCTATGTGGCCTCCGCCAAGTACGACCTGGAATACAATGGTGTGGGCGACCAGGGCGAGATTTGGAGCCTGGGTGTCACCATGGGCTACAGCTGGCCTATCGCCAAGCGCTGGAACCTGGAGCTGAGTGCCTCGGTAGGCTATATGGATGGCAAGCGTCGCCACTATAATGCTGAGTTCGAGAGCAGCCACCTTATCTATAAGGAGACGAAGAAGTTGCAGTACTTTGGTCCCACCAAGCTCAAGTTCTCCCTCGTCTGGATTATACCACAGATTAAGAAAAAAGAAAAACATGTAATTACCATGTAATTAACCATATAATTTTTCATTAATGATAATTTGTGGGATATTAATGATAATTCGTGTTAAAGATAAAGAAAAAAAGAAATGATGAAGAGAAGATGAAGTCAATGGATGTAGAAAAAAACATAAAAAACAACACTCATGAAGAGATAATCTGCGTCATCTGCGTCATCTGCGAGAGATAGAAAAACAAAGTTCTGTGAGATACAGACTTCTCGCGGGAGTTATTATTTCTCGCAGATTCCGCGGATCTCGCAGATATTTACACGAAGTGCAAACTTTAAAAGAAAAAAAGAAATGATGAAGAGAAGAAACATATGGAACGGAAGCAATAAGATGCAAGCACTGGTCTGGCATCTCGCCTCGCTGATGCTTCTCTTCATCGTCGTCGCCTCCTGCTACCGCGAGCCTCTGGAGCTCTACAAGCAGGGCGACAGCAAGGTGGTGATTGGCTATGAATGGTCAGACTGGTTAAAGTATAATACAACCACCCCTGAAGGTATCTATGTGATGTATTTCAAGGATGGCAATACCATTACCTCTGGTAATCTTACACACGACCTGGAAGGTGAGACCCATGAAAAAATGCCTAACGGTACTTACAAGCAGATGGTGATGACCAACAACTTCACCTACTATACCGATCGAGAGAACATGAGTTTCTATAATACGGACGACTTCGAGAAGATGATGGCTATCTCCAGAACTCACAATATCACGGATATGAATGCCTGGGACGCTGGTCGCCGCTATCTGAAGGAGCCGCTGCCCATAGGTGTAGCGATAGACTCTTTCGAGGTGAAGATGGACAACGACGGACTGATATTCTATGAATACGACAAGGACGATGGCGTGGATACGCTTAACCAGGAACGTCAGGATACCATATGGCCCATGACTACCACCCTGACCATCCGCGTTAAGGTTCGTGGCATCAACTACCTGCAAGCACCTAGCATGGGAGGTGTAGATGGCTATATCTCTGGTTTGGCTGACGGATTCTTCTTCTCGCAGAAGTGGCGCCGCTCGAATGTGGGCGACATCAAGCTGAACCACTGGCGTTTTGATGGCTATGAGGAGACCCCAGCAGCTGGTTCTAGAAGGGCAGAAGGCGAAAATGGATCTAAGGTAGGTTGGATAGCCACCGATATCCAGACCTTCGGACTTCCTCATGGGCGCGAGTTGCTACATCAGCGCACCCCGCAGTCGAACTTCTTGAAGCTGCACTTCCTGTTGATTGACGACAGCACCATCGATTTCGACTACGACGTGGGCAAGATGATCCACTACGATGGTGACGATGGGTCGCTGGATGTCACCTTCGACAAAGCCAATGTGTCGCTACAGCTGGACTTGGAGATAGATGCACATACTGTTGGCGAGGATGGTGTACCGACCATTCCCTATGCACAGCCCTCGGGCACTGGCGCCTTCGATGCGGATGTGGAGCCCTGGGGCGATGACGAAAACGTAGATGTACCGATGTAAATGTGGAATGTTGAATGTGGAATTTGGAATGGTCGGCAAAGCCGATGAAGAATGAAGAATAAAGAATGAATAATGAACAAAAACATAAATTATATGAGAAATTATATGTTTAAAGATAAAACACAAATTACCATTAATGTACCACGAATTATCATTAATTTAATTATATGAGAAATTACATGGTCAATTATATGGCAATTACATGTTAAACAAAATAAAGACGATTACATGTTAAAGATATAAACCACTAAGGCGAATTACGGTAAGATAAGAATATTAACTTAAAGACAGATAAACAAGAAACAGAGAACGAAGAAATCCCAGAAATGCAGCCCGCAAGGGCTAATGAACAGAAGAAATCTAAGAACATTTTAATTATTTAATTTATTAACTTAATTACAACAATTATGAAAAAGAGTTTATTTTTTGTAGCAGCCGCTTCAGCTCTCATGCTGACAGCCTGCTCAAGTGAGAACGACGTGGTGCAAAATGCACCTCAGACTCAAGAGACTGTAGCTAAGGCACTAGACTTTGATGTTTACATGCCTGAGGCTGTAACACGTGCTGGTGACCCTGCTGGTGTGATGACAACGGACAAACTGAAGACCACTGGTAAGGGATTCGGTGTGTTTGCTTACCATCATGACAATTCAACTTATGCAGCAGGTGCAATTAAGCCCAACTTTATGTATAATGAACATGTGAGCTGGAGCGGTGGTTGGACCTATTCTCCTTTGAAGTATTGGCCCAATGAAACAGACGTAGACAGCCAGGATCCTGCAGCTGCAGCAACTTCTAATCGTGTTGACAGATTAAGCTTCTTTGCTTACGCTCCATATGTAGCTACAGGTAGCGGTAATATTTTAGGCACAAAAGGTGCTTCTGACAAGATTACGAATTCTTGGCATGGTACTGAGGCATCTGGAATCATGGCAATTCAAGATGAAACTGTAACTGGTGACCCGAAGGTTGAATGGAAGTACAGTGCTGAACTTGATAATAATGTTGACCTGCTGTGGGGCGTTGCTCCTAATGGTATGGACTATACTTCTGTTGCTGGAAGCACAGTAGATACTTACTTCGGTTACCCTCTTAAAGATCTGGTGAAGCCTGACAAAGATCAGAAAATTAAGTTCCTTTTCCAGCATGCTCTGTCACGTATTGGTTTGAGCGTTGTTTCTGCTATTGACCAGATTGCTGCTGGTGATGATGGTGGTGTGTATAATAATGCTCAGACTCGTGTATTGGTGAAGTCTGTGACTGTTTATGGCAGTTTCGGACAGCAGGGTGTACTGAATTTGAATAACACCGCAGAAAAAACCGCATTATGGGAGAGTGTAACTCAGGGTAGTGTTGATGGAGCTGCAATGTTCACAGGTACTGTTGCAAACGGATATATTGCTCCTGATCTCCGCTATGTAGATTCTCAGATTTCTGCTGTCACAGGTGCTGGTACTGCAGTAACTGCTGCTACCAATTTTGCAAAAATTAATACAGGTGTTCTCTCAAGCGAACAGACTGTTTTGTCTGGTGGTGCTGATCCCAGTAAGAAGGCTACAGACCTTACTTATGCTTATGATAAGGTTCTTTATAAGTTAGGAACTGGGGCTGATTATGTAAGAGCTACGACAAAAGCATCAGAAGATGTTGATGCATTTACAAAGGATGCTTCCGGTAATTATGCTCAGGCATACACGAGTGGGTCTGGTGGAGTTGTAATGAATGGAACCACACGTTATTTTAAAATAGTGAAGGGTGATGCTATAAATGTCTCAAATGCAGGTGATCTTACAAATGGTGAAACATATTACGTTGAGTCTGGGTCTGCAGGTTCTTTTGAATATACAAAATATGTGGCTGATGGTACTGAAACCAGTGGAACGTATTATTCTCCGACTATAACGGAACTTAGCGGTTCTGATTATACAGGAGATTGCTACACTGCTCTGATGCCTCGTTACTTCATGGTAATCCCAACTGGATCTACTCCTATCAAGGTTAAGATTAACTACGCTGTTGTAACCTATGATAATAAGCTGAATACCTATATCTCTAACATTGATAATGAAATCACAAAGCAGGTTTCTGTTAATTTGGAGAGTGGTAAGAGCTACAATTTGAAGCTTATCCTTGGCTTGACCTCAGTGAAGCTCGATGCTACTGTTGCTGACTGGCAGGTTGGTGACGATGCTGAGATTTGGTTGCCTCAGAACAAATAATCTCTGCGTAGGTTAAACGAATAGTTAGGGGGGAATTCCCATACTGGGAAAGAATAATTCCCTCACTGGGAAACAAATATTCCCATACTGGGAAACAAATATTCCCATACTGGGAAACAAATATTCCCATACTGGGAAAAAATATTTATCCTTAATGGTAGCAATATTTATCCTTAAGTGTAGCAATATTTTTCCTTAACTATGGAAATATATTTCCTTAACTAGGGAGTAAAAAGCCCTGACTGAAACATAACAATCCAAACTCGTGGGGTGGTGGCGAAAAGCCACCGCCCTGCGATGAGGAAAACTAAAAGTGCGTGTGGTCCACAAGACCCATTATATATTTTAATGTACGTACACGTACGCGCGCATACGCGATACGAATGAAGACAAGAATTACATGAATAATTACATGGAAAATTACATGGCAATTACATGTTAAAACAAAAACGGCAATTATATGTTGGATAAAACACGAATTACCATTAATGTACCACGAATTATCATTAATTATCAAGTTTGAATATTAACGGCTTAGAAGCCAGAAGAAGAAACAATGGACTACAAGAAGTACAAAGACATCGTATATCAAATCATCGGAGCAGCAATGGAAGTGCACGATGAGCTGAACTGGGGCCTGCTGGAACCAGTATACAACGAGGCTTTGCACTTGGAACTGCTAGACCGAGGTGTCAGCAATGAGCGCGAGAAACAAATACCGTGCTTTTACAAGAACCGTCGGTTGGACAAATTCTATCAGATGGATATTGTAGTAGGTGACGTGGTGGTGGAACTGAAATCTGTTGATGAGCTCAACTCGGCTCATAGAGCACAGCTTTTCAACTACTTGCGCCTAACAAAGAAACCCATTGGCCTGCTCATCAACTTTGGGCAGCCAAGTCTACAGGGAGAGCGTTACGCCTACGATGAGGAAACAAACGAATGCATCTTGCTTGACAAGAACATGCGGCCCGTTTATGAGTGAAACAAAAATTATATGATTAATTACATGGTCAATTACATGGCAATTACATGTTTAAATAGACACGAATTACCGCGAATGATCCACGAATTATCATGAATTATATGATTAATTACATGGTCAATTATATGGCAATTATATGTTTAAGTAAAAAACACGAATTACCACGAATGTACCACGAATTATCATGAATTATATGTTGAAATGCATGTAGGTGATGTGTTAAAACGACGAAAGAATTTGGACAAATAAAAATTATTTACTATATTTGCAGAAATGTAACAATCAGAACGAAGAAACTAACGAAAAAAAGGATGAAGTACCCTATTGGCATACAGAGCTTTGAGAAGATTCGCAAGGGCGGATACGTCTATGTGGACAAGACGGACTTGGTTTATAAGTTGGCCCAGGGAAGTGTGTACTTCCTTGCACGTCCCCGCCGCTTCGGCAAGAGCCTGTTGGTCAGCACCCTGAAGGCTTACTTTGAAGGGCGCAAGGACTTGTTCGAGGGCTTGAAGATGATGGAGCTGGAAACGGAGTGGAAGAAGTATCCAGTGATTAGCTTCGACTTCAATCTCGGACAAAAGACCAAGATGAATGGTTTGAGAGACTACCTGCTCTATGAAATTGAGAGAAAAGAACAGGAATATGGCATACAACCAGTTCTGAATCCAGAGAACGGTGTACCATCACTCGATGCAGCGTTGCGTTTCACTCATCTTGTCTCGGAAATGCATGAGAAGTCAGGCGAGAAAGTGGTAGTGCTCATCGACGAGTACGACAAACCGCTGCTTGACCTCTTGGAGACGGGCAATCCCGATGATGAGAAACAGCTTAATGACAATCGCGAACTGCTGAAGGGCTTCTTCTCCGTCTTCAAGGCCACTGATGATCATCTGCGTTTCGTCCTGCTCACAGGTATCACCAAGTTCTCGCAGGTGTCGATGTTCAGCGGGTTTAATCAGCCCGACGATATCTCCATAGACAACCGCTTCGACACCCTGCTGGGTATTACTGAAGAGGAGTTGCATACTGTTTTTGCTGAGGGTATAACAGAGTTGGCCGATATGCTGGGAGAAAGCGAGGAAGAAACAAAGCAACAGCTGAAACAGCGCTATGATGGCTACCATTTCAGCAAGCGGATGAAGGATGTCTATAACCCCTTCAGCATCCTTAATACCTTTGCCAAGCTCGACATGAAGGACTATTGGTTCACTTCTGGTACGCCGTCCTATATGGTTCGCCTGCTGTCAAAGAGCCAAGAGGAGGTGATGAACTACACAGGCCGCTATTACCCCGAACAGACCTTCGTGGACTACAAGGCTGACACAGAAATGCCGCTGCCAATGTTCTTCCAGAGCGGATACCTCACTATCAAGGACGTTGACCGTCGTTTCAATACCTATCTGCTTGACTTCCCCAATGACGAGGTGAAGCAGGGGATGATAACGCTGCTGGCTAATAAATATCTGCAGCCAAAAGAAGATACTCCATCGTGGGTGAATCAAGTGGTGTGTGCCTTGGAGAGTGCTGACTTGGAACTTGTAAGGAAACTCTTTACCTCTTTCTTGGCAGAGACGCCTTACAGCATGCGACCTAAGAAAGACCAGAAGGACAGGGAACTGTACTTCCACTATACGTTCTACTTGTTGATGCGCCTCATCTCGTGCTACACTGTCTATACGGAGAAGCAACTCAGCGAGGGTCGTGCTGACTGCATCATCGAGACCCCGAAGTACATCTATATCTTCGAGTTCAAGCTCGACGGCACGGCAGCAGAGGCTCTACAACAAATCAAAGATCGCGGCTATGCTAAGGCCTACGAGGCCGACAGCCGTCCCAAGTATCTCGTTGGTGCATCGTTCTCGAGCAAGACAGGCACCATAGAAGAATGGCAAAACGAATAAAATGAATAGTCTGAAGATATATGGCATGATGATGCTGGGAGCAATGCTCTGGATGACGAGCTGCTCCAGCGAGGATGCACCCCAGGAGGTTGCACCCCAGGAGGCCATAGCCATATCTTTCGGCTGCAACTATGATGACGAGGAGGAGAACACGACAAGAGCTGGATATGAAGGGGCGATGAACACCGAAGACCTGTACACCACAGGCTTTGGAGCGATGGCCAGCGTGACAGCAGGTACTGAAGATCCTTACGACAACAAGCCCAACCTGATGTACAACCAGGAGGTGGAGTACACCCATGTGGGCGATATGGAGAACCCCCTGACAGGCTATTGGAGCTATCAGCCCGTGAAATACTGGCCAACAGATTTGAAACACTGCTACATCAGCGCATACGCTCCCTATATGGATCCTGCTGATTTAGAAGGCCTTCCGGCAGATGCCACAGGCATCATTGGCCTTTCAGCAAATAGCGAAGCACCCTATGTGGACTACCGTCGCTGCGATAATCCGCAGAACGTGGTGGATCTGCTGTGGTACTATGAGGAGCCAGGAAGAATTCCTGCTGCAGGAAAGCTGGCCATGAAGATGCGCCACGCCCTGGCACGACTGGAGCTCAAGGTGGCGCTGGCATCAGATGTAGTACTGGACCCAGTCACTACGAAGGTGCTGATAGAAAAGATTACCCTGACAGGCAAAATGGCCAAGACGGGACGACTGTCGCTGTGCAGTCAGACAACAGTAATAGAGAACGAGGGTACAGAGGACGAAGTGACGAAATACTACCCTGTATGGTCGAAACAGGTGTTCGACAAGGATGGAGGTGGTGTCGACAAAGACCACATCATCCAGATTAAGAACGAAGACAATGACCCTGAGAGCTATGGCATCATAGACTCGCAGGTAAGATATATACCCGGACTGCCCTACGATTGGCAACCCGAAGGACTGAAAGTGTACGACGCAGGAGTAGAGGGCAAAAACTACCTGAATGCCCTGAGCACAGGCGATCGGATAGGGTACATCTACCTGATTCCGCAGACCACCCTGAGCCTGAAGCTAAATGTGAAGTACCATAAGATAACATCAGCTGGAGTTGATACGGAAGGCGAAAAGAGCATAGATGCTTCGCCTGTAAAAACGCCTATCAGCATCAGCCCACTATATGGCAATAAGACCTATACGTTGACTATTAGATTGAGCGATATATGATGAGAACAAAAACAATAAAAACACCACTCATGACGAGACAATCTGCGTCATCTGCGTTATCTGCGAGAGATAGAAAAACAAAGTTCTGGGAGATACTGACTTCTCGCGGGAGTTATTATTTCTCGCAGATTTCGCAAATCTCGCAGATAATTGCACAAAGTGCAAACTTTGGCAGAGGCTATTTCTATTCTAAGGAACCAAGGAATCAAGGAAATAATCCCGAATTCCTAAATTCCTTAGACAATAAAATTACATGGTTAATTACATGGCAATTATATGTTTAAGTAAAAAACACGAATTACCACGAATGTACCACGAATTATCATTAATTATATGAGAAATTACATGGTGAATTACATGGAAATTATATGTTAAAAGAAAAAAAGTGAAGTACATACTGACGATAATAGGTTTGATCTGTCTGATGGCCTGCTCGAGCGAGGAGACCACGAGGACAGCGGAGACGGAGAGCCAGATGAGGCCCATCGCCTTCGGTGATGCCTATACCACGCAGCCTACGCGCAGCAGTGCGGCTTACTCAGCAGAGCAGGGCCTTGGTGCAGACCAGAGCATCGGTGTGTATGCCTATCTGCACGACAACTCGACGTGGAGCGATGAGGCTGTGCCTAACTTCATGTGGAACCAGCAGGCCACCTGTGAGGAGAAGGGCGGCAACTTCAACTATTCACCCCTGAAATACTGGCCCAACGAGGTAAGCGACAAGGTGAGCTTCATGGCCTATTTCCCCTATACCGCAGAGAGTCCAGGCAATCCGGACAGCCCTGCATACCCCGACAACGCCACTGGTCTGCAGACGCTGCTGACCAACGAGGGAACGAACAACTTGGCCGAAAACGACACGAACCTTCCAGTCTTCCGCTTCACTGTGAAAGATGCTGTGAACCAGCAAGTTGACTTCCTGCTGTCGGAGTTGTTGCCTAATCTGCCCAATGGCACCAGCGCTGTGTCGCCCAGCAATGCCAACGACCGTAGCGAGCTGACCATCATTGATCGCGTGCACTTCCTGTTCCACCACATGACGTCGAAGGTGGAGTTCCACATCGTAGCGGATGAGAAGATTCGCAAGGACATCGTTAGCTTCCGCCTGAAAACGCTGAACGTCAGCAACTTGTACAAGAACGGAATGCTGACGCCCACCTATAGTGCAGGTACGACAACCTACACCTGGACCGAACAAACCGCCAAGCACGGCACGGCCCCAGAGTACACCTTCCCGCTGAAGACGCTGACCAGCTATCTGTTCATGCCGCAGACGCTGAGCAACGATGTCATGCTGAGCATCGACTACGACGTCACCCTGAAGAGCGACGGCACTACCTATAAGTATGATAACGAGGGCCATCTGGTGCCGCAGCAGGATTATACGTACAGCAACAGCGCCTCGATACAGTTGAACACGATGAAGCGGACAGGCTCCATCGAGGCGCTGACGGAGTGGTTGCCCAACCACCACTATGTGTACTACATCCGCATCGGTGCCAAAGCCATCGAGTTTACTGGACAGGTGGTAGAGTGGGGCGCAACCGTCCCTGTGGACAATATAGAAATAAAAGAACCGTAAAGAAAAACGATATAACGTGTTAAAGGTTTTACGATATAAAGCAACCCTGTTACTGCTCGTCATGCTGGCAGCAGTCATCTTTGTAGCCTGCTCCAGCAGCGACTCACTGGATGACTCGTCGCAGCCTGCTCAGCCTGATCAGCCGACGGCAGTCGAGCACGAGATGGGCTTCTCGTGCAGTTTCGCTGAGCCGACACGTGGCGTGGGTGATGGCGAATACAGTGATGCCTCTGACAATGCTATGCTGAAGGCGAGTGGCTTCGGGGTGTTCTGCTGGTATACGGGCTCAACCCACTTCGATCCTGCCTTCACAGCACCCAAGACGCACATCAAGGACTATCTGGGCGAAAAAGGTCAACTGCTGATGAACAACCAGAAGGTGGAATGGAAAGACTGGAACGGAACGGGCATCGGCACCGAAGTCTGGGGCTATACCCCGAAGAAATACTGGCCTATTAACACGGACGAGTTGTTGACGCTGAGAGCATACGCCCCCTATACCAGCTACGTGATGACCGATAGTCACGGTATGCCGCAACTGCCGATTGTGCTCGGTACAGAGAAGCCCGATGCCATTGTCTATGGCACAGACTATCGCAACGGCACGCAGCACGACCCACTATGGGGCACAGGACGACTGGTGTTGCCCAGTGGTGAATATGACCCAGGAACGACCTACGGGCATCTCTACGATAACATCACCTACGAGATGAGCGGCACTTACCGACTGGCCAATGCCAGCGAGACGCGCAACGGCACCATCGACTGGTTCTTCCACCACGGCATGTCGTGTCTGATGTTCACCTGCTCCGTCATTGCCGACCCAGGTTGCGACAAAGTGACCATCACTAGCATCGAGATTAAAGATCTCTACACGCAGGGCCTGCTGAGCTTGAGCAGTCCTACTGCCTCGGAGTCGGAGAAACCCATCTGGAACGAACGCTCTGGCGACATGACAGTGAAGTTTTCAAATGTAAATGATAGCACCGACCTCGCCAGCAAACCGTTCGAGATTACGACAGGCTCCACCGAGACGACGCCCGTCCCCCTGCTCAGCCACGGCCTGCTCATCATCCCACGCAACCATGCGACTGGCGCCGGACTGCAGGTAACTATCACCTACACGATAGACTCAAACTCCGACCCGCTGACTGCTGTAGGAACGATCCATCGAAACTTCGAAGGCAACACCAAATACACGCTGGGACTGAAGCTGACACCATCGACACGCGGTCTGGACATCGACATCGTACAGTCGGCCTTCACACCTTGGAGCGATGGTGGTACTGGAGAACGTGAAGTGTATAACTGGTAGGCGCGAGGCGCATTCGCTAAATGATAACTGATAAATGATAATTGATAAATGATAATTGAGAATTGATAATTGAGAATTGAAGAGACCATAGTAAGAGCGTTGAGGAGACTCATGGGACTGATGTTCAGTCTTATGATGCTTTGGGCTTGCTCGTCAGACGACGAGGTGGCTGAGGCTCCTGTTGCTGAGCGCGAGATGCCGATAGAGCTGTCGGCATCGGCTGTTCGCTATCAGGAGGAAGAGGAGCCAGCCGCCAACAGACGCTCGTGGACGCCACCCTCCGGCTATGACCTCTATAGCAGCCTCTATGAAGACAACGGCAGCCATTACGTTAACTTTGCCAACGTCAATCTGGCGAACAAGAGCATCAATGCCTTCTTCACCCGCGCTACCGACGATGAACCAAATGCTGATGACCCCACATACGCTTTCTACCCCTATCACGGACGACTGCGCTATATCAGCAAAGACGACAAATGGCGACTGTCCATCAACAAGGTTGACCCAACAAAAATCAAGCCTGGCGACTACTACGTGTATGGATTTATTCCCAGCGATGCTGCCGACGATGCCACCATCACCAAACTCTCCGGGGACTTTAAGAATGGTGCCACGCTGACCATCAAGGGACTGCGCACAGCAGGCTACGATGCCTGTGTCATCATTGGGGCGAGAGAGGGCTTCGACATAGATCACGATGGTGGATATACTGAAACGAACGGTAATAGCACCTACGACGAAGGAACCGACATCAGAACCAATCGTCTGGTGGCCGGCGACTTCAAGATCAATTTGAAGACGGGTGAGAGTGCCAAGAACTATCTCTACCTGCTCTTCGACCACCTCGGTTCGGCACTGAGCATTGGTATCAAGGTGGATGGTGACTATAACACGCTGCGCACCATCAAACTGAAACAGCTGACACTCCAGACGGCTACGGAATCCGGTCTGATGGCGGAGAAGGCCGATGTGGAGGTGTGGTTGGACAAGGACGGTTCGGGCAACCCCATCACCAAGTTGACTTACACCCCGACAGGCAGTAGCGGAACTGGAAGCCCCGTGTATCTGTCGGACGAAGGACTGACGCTGACCACCAGCTACCAGTCGTTCTTGAGCCACTTCCTACCCATTACCGGCGTGACGAAGGTCGTCATTACCTGCGTCTATGACGTTTACGATAAGGACACATCGATCAACCCTGCCGGCAACCTGGTGCGTAAGGACTGCAAGGCGTCAAACACCATCCGTTTGTCAGACATCATACCCTACTTCCCGGGTGTGCAGCGTGGGTGGAAATACGGCATCAATATGACTGTCAAGCCGACGTACTTGTATGTGCTGTCGGATCCGGACCTGGATAACCCCACTGTGAGTGTGGAGTGAACTCCAAATGAGGAATGAGAAATGAGAAATGAGAAATGTAAATGAAGAAATGAACAATAATTATATGAAAAATTATATGGTCAATTACATGGAAATTATATGTTAAATAATAAAACACAAATTACCATTAATGACCCACAAATTGAACATTAATTAAATGTAGAATGAGAAAGTTTATCACCATATTGATTGTTGTACTCCTGAGCACGATTGTTGCGCAGGGGCAAATCAGGATTGGTGGTAATGTATATGGTGGTGGTAACCATGCGGAGGTGAAGGGCAGCACGAAGGTGACGGTGAAGGCTGGCGATATCGGTGCTGTGATGGACCCGAATGCAACGCGTCCGTTGGCAGACCCACAGGGTAAGGTGTTTGGTGGTGCCCGTATGGCCAATGTGGGTGGTAACACCTTTGTACATATCGATGGTGAGCACGCCACGGACTACATCCTGATCAATCATGTATATGGCGGTAATGATATTGCCGGAACTATTGGTACAGCAAAGACTGTTGGCGAGAATAGACCTGCGGAACTGACAGCCATCAAGCGCAAAGATCATTCTGAAGATGAAACCGACCCGAAGCGCAACGATATTAGCGACACCTTCAACAGCTATGTGCGCATCTCTACCAAGACCAAAAACGATGGCACCCCTCACGCTGATGCCAAGAAGATATATATCGGACAGCTCTTTGCCGGAGGTAACGGTGACTTTGAGTATCCTACAGAGCTAGTAGATGGTGAATATGTCATCAAGCAAGGAGATAATATCATAGCAAGGAGTAAGTCACCTTTCGTGCGTCCTGAATTGGATAGTACCTATCTGGAGGTGTTGGGCGGCTCCATCGTCTATGCCTATGGTGGCGGTAACAATGCTACCGTGAGGGAGCAGAACATCATCCACTACGACAACCCCAGCAAGGTGGTGAACCATATCGTAGTGAACAGCACCACAGGAGTGGAGGGTGATGCAGCGGCCTATACGGCCTATGAGACCTATTTGACTAATTTGACCGATGAGGATGATACGAATAATGTGCCGCCTGCGGACTACACCGACCTTCTAGACGTCAACCGCTTCAAGGAGATGGGTATCAATACCACCTTCTCGCAGCCCAGCAGCGGCGAGTTCCAGGTGGGCCGCTTCTTTGGTGGTAACAATCTGGCGGAGATGCATATTCGTCCTACTTGGAACCTGCTGAGTGGCAAGATACGTAACCTCTATAGTGGTGGTAATAAGGGTGCCATGACCTGTTCGAAAGGCCTGCTCCTTGAAATTAAGGACTATTCGACCCTCATCGTCGACAACTTATATGGCGGTTGTCGTATGGCGGATGTGATGCCAACGGTAGACGGCGTCTATGTTACTTGTGATCCTCTCCCCGGATATAAATTCCCCAGAGGCTTCTCGGCCCGTGTGAGAATTCTTGGTGGTCACATCAACAATGTATATGGTGGTAACGACGTGACCGGTACTGTCTATGGCGGTAACGCCATCGGTATCTATACCACGGTCTATGGCGACGTGTATGGTGGCGGCAATGGTGCCTATCCTTATACCGACAATGAACAGCTGGCTAACAACAGCACCTTTGGTGACTTCTATTACGATCATGGCTCGTTATCGACTGCGGCGGCCCTGAAAGCGTTCCGTCCCAATGCCGAGCAGGTGTCCATCCGTCTGACAGGTACGGATGCTAACCATCCGACGGTCATCAAAGGCTCTGTCTATCTGGGAGGTAACTGTGCCAGTCTGGCCACCAAGCTAGCGAAACCGACGGTGGAATTGAAGATGGGCTCGCACGTGATAGTCAACAATGTATTCCTTGGCAACAACGGTGCCGGCATGATCAACCCGGATTACTTGAAGCTGTATGCCGGTCGTATCAATGAAGATGGCTCGTATGCAGAGAGTGACGCTACCTATGATTTTAGCTCACTGAACCTCACGAATGCGTCGGAGATGGCTGAATATATGGATGCCGTCACCATGACGTTGCAGCCCTCCATCGTGTTTGACAAGCTGACAAATGGCGACCCGGCTGAATACATCGACTACTCGAGCTCCGTCGGTTCGTTCTATTGTGGTGGTAATGTGGGTAGTATGGGTATTGCCGGTAAGAATATCTATCAAATAAACCGCGGACTGAACATCTTCGAGAAGTTCGTGGGCGGCTGTAACAATGCCGACGTGGCTGAGGGTACCTATAATGCCGCTTTCGAGGGTGGTGTACTCGGTACTGAGGACGAGCGCTCCAGCTATACCGATGCAGGTGGCAACATCAAGGATCGTCTGGAGATCAACTTCGAGAACATGACGATTACGCCAAAGCGCTGGAACGACGCAGGAACGGACCTGATATGGAACACCGGCAAGTGGGACGACGGTGAGGGTGGCTTTGTTCCTGTTCCGAACAATGCGGTTGATAAAAATACTCGTCTGCTGGGTGGCAACATCTACGGCGGCTGTTACAACAGTGGTCACGTGAATGGCAACGTCATCATCAACATCAACCAGGACGTTATCAAGAAAGACGAGATTTTTGGTGCTGGCAATTCCAAAGTGGAGCTTGAAGACCAGCGCGACGATCTGAACACGCTGGCCATGTCGGTATTCGGTGCCGGTTATGGTGAAGAAACCGAGATATGGGGCAGCACCACCGTAAACCACAACAACGGCTACGTCTTCCAGATTTTTGGCGGTGGCGAGCAAGGTGTGGTAGGAAAAACGCGTGACGTGCTGGACGAACACGGTCAATTCGATCATAAAGAATACTACTTCGATCCTGCCTTCAGTTGCACCGTGAACCTGAACGGAGCGTCGCCCATCTATTCTAGTGACGGCACGGCAGAAGACCTGGCGGAGTCAGAATATCTGTATGGCGGCGGTAACGAGGGTGACGTCTGCGGTAATACGTATGTCAACCTCGGTAACGGTCGTATCTATGACGCTTTCGGAGGTGCCAGCAATGCCAACATTCTGGGACATACGGAGGTCATTATCGGTCGCCAGCCCAATGGCAGTGGCGGTTATAAATTAGGTTTCCCATGGATAAGGGATATTGTGTATGGCGGTAACGACTTTGGCGGTGAGATTAAGGGCGCCTACGAGGACGGCTTTGATGCTACTGCCCGTGTACAGAATTATGCCACCGTAAAGGAACAATTGCACGGTTATGCTGAGGGTAAGCACGACTACCTGCTGAAGGGATCGTCGTATGTTGAATATCTCCAAGGTCGTGTGGACACCATCTTCGGTGGCTCGTATGGATATTATGACTATACAAACACGGTCCTCTATGGTGTCGACAGTAAGATGCCCCGACAGGAGAGTGCCTTTGTCAACCTGCGCCCTGTGAGCAACGACCGCAACAGCATAGCCGGCGTATTCGGTGCCGGTACGGGTTATCCGGGCAACCGCGAGGATGATAAGGCGCAGGACCACAGCTACATACTCGTCGACCTTACCGACGATAATAATGATGGCTTCAAGAATATGGAAGTATTCGGAGGTGGCAGTTACAATGGTTTGGGCATGCGCCAAGATATGGAAACGACCTTTGCCCCCGGCTCCGACCTCGACAAGGTCTCGTCCGTCATCGACCTGCTGCATGGTGAGATAGGTAATGCCTACGGCGGCAGCTATAGAGAGGGCGTCACCTGCCGCACGGTGGTTAACGTGCCGGAAGAGTCTAATATCAAGGTTAAGAATATCTTCGGTGGTGCCTACGGTTTGAGAATTCTGCCGCCTTGCGATGTCATCCAGTCGATTGTGAACTACCGCAATACGAGCGAAAACGCCTTGGTGACAGGTGCTATCTATGGTGGCAACAACAACCAGCGACGTGCCATCTTCACCAATGTGAACATCTCATCGCCCGTATGGTCGAACAAGGAGAAGGGCTTTCTGGCCAAGGTTTATGGTGCCGGCAAGGGCTTTAACAGCTGGTCGGAACACACACACGTGGAATTGCTCAGTGGTGCAAAGGTCTATGAGGTCTATGGCGGTGGCGAGATGGGCCACGTGCTGAATGCTGAGACGGTGCAGCAGTATATGCAGAAGAATCAGGAAAAGCCTTCGCAAAATATTATAGATGATGAAGAAGAGACTACTTGGAATGATCCAGACCGTTGGGAGGGCGCAGTAGGCACCGGCACGGTGAAATCAGAATACCAGACTAAATGGGATCAGGCTTGGAAGGATGCTTGGTCGCTGGGTAACTACTACACGCCGAACGCAACCTTCGACAATTATTTCAACACCTTCGCCGCTCTGCGAAGCACCTCACTGGTAAGAAAGGCAGAGATTGACGAGAGAGACTATACGGGCTACGCCCCCGTAGAAAAGGCGAAGCGCCAGTATATCTATAACACCAATGTCATTATCAACGAGGGTGCTGAGGTGGTGAACTATGCTTATGGTGGCGGCTATGGTTCGAGCGGCTCGCCATTTAGCGGCGATGTATGGGGACATACCTATATTGCCCTGCTTGGCGGAAAGGTGCGCAAGGACATCTATGCCGCCGGTACGGCAGGAGCTGTGGACGATGCCTTTGCACGGGCCGGTGCTTATAATGCGAGCACAAATCCTTATGGTTTCACCGCTAGTGCCACGGCATATATCAAGGGTGGCTCTTGTCGTAACGTCTATGGTGGTGGCTGGGAAGGTAATGTCGGTTTTCACACGGGTGATATCAGTACGCCAGTGACAGGCCTGGATCCGGAATCTACCCTTGACGATGATATTCCCGGCGAGACCTATGTGGTCATCGGTGCCCCTGACGGCAGCAGCTTCACTAATGGTATCCCCACCATTCAGCGCAATGCCTACGGAGGAGGCGAGGGTGGTGCAGTGTATGGTACGGCCAACATCAAACTCAACAAGGGCTACATCGGTTATGAATATAAAGACGACAAATACGTTGAAAAGATAGAAGACGACACCCAGGCCCTGCCCAATACCAAATTGGAAGATGCCGGCTGTTTGTTTGGTGGTGGCTATATCGACAACAGTACCGTTGACAAGACCAATGTGATTCTCAACGGCGGTGTGGTACGCAACAGCGTCTTCGGTGGTGGCGAGATTGCAGCTATCGGACGCGGTGATATGGTGAAAGGCGGTACCGGTTATGAGTTGAAGGGTATCTATCGTCCAGGTAAAACCCATGTGGAAATGTATAATGGCCACGTGCAACGTAATGTGTATGGCGGTGGTCGTGGTTACGACAACCTAGGTCGCGTAGGCTCACTCAACAGCCCGGGCTACATCTTCGGTCAGACTGAGGTACACGTCCACGGTGGTGAGATTGGTACTGCTGCCGGACTGGCCAAGGGCGATGGCAACGTATTCGGCGCCTGCGATATCGGTCATGTCTATAGTGCTTACGAGAATTCAGATGGTACTTTCGGCAAGGGCGTGAAGTCGGGCGAACGCTACGGTAATAAATTCCAAGGCTACTATTATAAGCATGCATGGGATAACGATAGTGATGAAGAAGAACAATTCGCGCATGCTAACGGTGATGAACGTATCTTCACCGAGGACTGTAAGGTGGTTGTCGAACCTATGCTTCAGGTGATGAACTCCGTGACCATTGACGGTCATGACTATGTCCCCGGCCAGTTTGTGCCTATTGATACGCTGAACATGCTGAAAGACAAGAATGCCGATGCGTCCAGGTGGAGCTGTCTGGATCAGACGGGTATCATCATTCACAATGCCGTGTTTGCCGGTGGTAACAACCCGCCGGGATCAACGGCAACGAGTGCCAATACGCCCTCGGTCTTCGGCAATGCCACGGCCTCTATCAATGACGTCTATCACCGCGACCTGATCACGCTTGGTACCGGTCACACGGGCGGTCTTTACGGTGATGGTAACCTGACACTGGTTGATGGTTACCGCGAGCTGAACATCACCAACTACGGTACCGACTACTACTCAATTGCCAAGGAAATCACCATCGAACAGTATCACGCGTTACCTGAACGCGAGGCAGCCTACTACGAACTGAGATACACCTGTCTGACGGATTGTAAGGACAAGGAGGGGACGCAATACCATAAAGCCGACGGCGATTCCAAGGCCTCAACCATCACGGCTGATGAGTTGCAGACATTGTTCTTAATCAGAGACAACGCGGGAAACTATAGTTCGGTAATGGACGGTACCACAGCCATCCTGACTTACAACCCGACGACCTATGAATGGGAACCCAACCCCACCTACTGGGAAGAGAGTGGTGTGCTGCCCGTCTATGCCGGTCGTCTGATGAACAGTATCCAGCGTGCTGACTTCTGTGGTGTCTTCGGCAGCCGTATGGTGATGCAGGGAGCACAGGACCGTGTGCCCGAGGAGGCTGACTACACCAACTACACCATCAACCGTGTACGTGAGGTGTCGCTGAACAAGAAGAACTCTATTATTGACGGTGATGCATCACCTTTCCACGGCAACTACTTCGGTATCTATAATATTGTGAACTATCTGGGTGCACTGACCAGTGACGTGGACTTCGGCGACGACACCAGCGGTGCCGTCCGCAAGACAGATAATACCGATGCAGGAACCTATAAGGTCAATGCCAATGGCAAACCCTATGAAACAGCTACTTATTACGACTGGAAGAAGGAGTTCCACTTACAACGCAAACGTAACAACGGTAGCAGCCACAACAAGGTGGCACTTGCCTCAGGCGTATATCTGGAAATCACCACGGAGGAAAGTACCGGTACCGGACTCTATGAGAAAGTGTGGGGCCCAGTCACAGGTGTCGTGGAACTCGACCTGATTAATGTATCTCCGGGTATCGGCGGCGGTTTCGTCTATGCAAAGAATATCCATGGTAAGCGCAAAAAGACCAACCACGTGAACACCACGTTGACGGACCTGAACAAGAAGGCCGTTACCCAATGGGACTATACCTATGATGACACCAGTTCAGCCGCTCACTATACCCACGATGCTGTCGATAAGCACGAGCACGACAAGACTCAGTGGCAGAGTTCGGGTAACTTCGTACATAGCACGCAGACCATCATCGACGACTGCTATAATATAAGTAATAGGTATATGAACGGCTATAAGGCTCCTGGCGGTGTGCCCGCTCACTACTGGTACATCAAGGGTACTACCTACGTCTACGACCAGTACATCTCGGCCTATACCGGTTCGTCGAATGCCTACAGTGAGGCTGTGGATATACCGCTGACCATTGCTGCTGCATCGCACGGCAAGATGAAACTGCTTGAGGTGAAGCCCAACCGCTATGCTTACTATTCTGCCCCCGGTGTGAAGCTGGAGGACGGCAAGAAGATGGTCATCAACGACAAGACCTACTATGCTAACGACCCCATCAGCTATTGGGATTGGTATCTGCTGACACCTGCAGAGAAGGAGCTCTTCGTAGACTCGACTTACACCAACTGCGTGGCAGTGAACATCGACAATGAAGCCGCTGATGGTAAACCGAAGATTTATGAGCCCGGAGCACTCGTTATGACCGCAGATGAATACTCCGTTTATGGCACTCATACATACAAGAATGCTGACGGTGAAATCATCAAGGATGCCAATGGCAATACCGTTGGTAAGGACTACATCTTCCGCGAGTCGAACAATGCCAGCCACAACACGGGCTACCTGCTCACCTACGAGGTGAACAACCCCTCGAAGTGGGATACGTGGTACACGCATAAGAGCACTTCTTACACAAACAAGATTGACAAGGCGGACTATGATAAATTGACAACCGTTCAGTCTAACTACGAGGACGGTCCTACCTACCGACTGAAAGGCTCAACGAGTACCATGCTCGGCCAGCAGACCTATGCCGTGGGTGACGTCATCTCCAAGAATATCGAAGACACCTACAAGGCCGTTGACGTGGGTAACCGTCCCAGCGGTCAGGCAACGTTTGTACCCGCCTATATTGTGACCAATAAGATAACCGTCACCGAAGAAGGTATTGAGCACAGCTACTATCCTGGCAGCACGGTGTGGGAGACCTTCGCCCTCGCCCATAGCGGCAGCGTCGAAGAGGCTTACATCTGCACAAAGACCGTACAGATTACCAATGACAACATCATCCTCAAAGGCTCGAAGATAAAGAAGTCGGAGTGGCAGACGCTATATAACAGATATAATAAGGTAGGCGCAACGGATGCCGAGAAGAAGATTGCCGCTGAACTGCTGGCGAATGTCGTGCCGGCCTACTACTGTACCGTCGCCGGACTCTATGGCGGTAACTACTACCAGACAGGTCATAACTACCGTGGCTTGGAGGCTTGGAGCTCTATGTCGGAGAGCGACCGCGAGAAGTTTACCTTCAACTACGATGCCCTCGACCTGCTCATCGACCCGTCGTATAGTAAGACGGGCAATCAGAAGGAAGGCCAGAAGTACCAGTACGACGGCGAGGAAAACGGTGTGGGCTTCACGACTGAAACGCAGGCTCAGACCAATGCTGCCCACTACTCGTTGGAGACATCGGTAGATTATACGGCAACCTATAATGGTGGAACCGGAGATAAGAGCGAAGTTGTAGATGAAGTGACGAAGTATTACATGGAAACTACTGCTATTACAGGCGGAAAGGTTTATGTTGGTGATGAACTCACCCGCGAACAGTTTGAGGCTCTGCCCAACGAGCAGCGACACTATGCACCCATCGCCGTGAAAGAAGCCGGCACATACTATGTCGTCAACACCGCCTTCCAGGTAGGTGCTACACCTTATGCTGTGGGAACGACTATCAGCAGTGACACTTACAACAGTCTGCCCGATAAGAGTAATGTTACCCCCATCGAGTTTGCGTCTGTGCCCGAAGGAAATGTGACGTACTACTGCCGCGAAGACTATACGAGCACTAGTGGCAATGTGACTAAAGGAACGCTGATTCCACAATCGGAGTATAACTTGTTGCCCAACCAACAGAAGAACTTCACCATCCACGGTATATCACCGACGGAGACCTCTACGCTCTATGTCAGTCGCGAGAGCGATATCTACGACCTGTCGAAGGAAAAGATAATCACCGTGGTCTATCAATATGACTACGAGGAGACCGACGGTACTGGCAATGTAACGCCCGTCAGCGAGCGCCATGTGCTGAACATCCACCTGCAGTTCAAGAGCGGTGTACCCGTCGTGGAAGATATTGAAAAGCCCGACCTCATTCTGCCAGGATGGTTTAACACTATGCGTAAGCCAGATGTGACACCTGGTGCCTATGAGGTGACCGGCGGCGGTTGGGAACTCTTCGAGAGCAAGTCTGATGCCGAGCGTCATACCAATGGTGTGGATTACGACCCGTCAACCGATCCGCTCTACTGGTATCAGGACGGTCATTACGTGGCTTACTATGCCAAGACCTACCTGGGTCGCACCTACTCGAATGCTGTGCCCGTGAGTGTGGCTAACTATCACGACCTGGCCGATGTGATGTCTGATGCGAACAAGGAGCACCACATGTACATTGACAATAGTGGTGTAAAGCGCGAACCGAAGATTTACATCAACGACTACAGCGCCAGCGGCAAGAACGGTCTCGACCTGTTCAAGCAGTTGTATGACCTGAGTCTGTTGAATAACGAGTCACCAGGAGTTGCTGACGGCAAAGTTACTGCAGAAGGTGACCTCAAAGGCCATGCACTGTTAGATGAGAAGGTGAAGGGTGGTAAAGACCTGGAGTTCTTCATGCGCACGGATATTGACTATCCTGATAATCCGGAAACGAACGATTGGACCCCGATAGGCACCGACGAACAGTGCTTCGAGGGTATTCTCCATGGCGATGGCCACACCATCAGCGGTCTCGATCACTCGTTGTTCAACAACCTCTGCGGTAGTGTCTATAACCTTGGTGTCACCGGTTCGTTCAATACAGCCGGTGTGGCTGATAAGGACACTGAGAAGAAAGGCTATGTGGAGAGTTGCTGGATCAAGACTACTGCAACAACGCCCTTGGAAACCAAGCCTAACGCTGTATTCGGTAACCCGACCGACACGAAGGGTTATCAGCTAGTCAACTCTTACTTCTGGAATGGCAATAAGAAACTCTATCGTAACATCGAAGGTGATAATCCTGCTGTTCTTGATTACGAAGAGACCATCACTTCAGGCGGCGCTCGTGGTAAGGCCACAGCTAAGTCTGACACAGCCTTCTATAACGGTGAACTGGCCTACGACCTGAACAACTTCTATCTCTACAAGCGCTATAACGACCAATGGACGACATCTGGTAAAGAGAAGCAGAAGTATAGCTACTTCACCATTGGTAGCGATGGTAAGTTGGAACTGCAGAATGACCACTATTATGCCAACAATGCAAACCATTGCTCTACGGGTTATGATGAGGGTGAACCTGAGGATGAACATTCGAACGTCATCATGTATGTGGAGGACCGCTTCGCTGATGGTGACTTCCGCTATGCGGCAGGAGAAATACCTGATTCAGAGGATGAGCGTTACTATTCATGGAAAGAAAAAGAAGGAACGCCACAGGAAACAGAAATGAGTAGCTTCTTCCCCATATACCCTGACGACTACATCTTCTTCGGACAGAAGTTGACCTATGGCTGGGCTGCTGAGGCACATCAGAACGTACCGACAGCTGTTGCTCGCGACGAGGGTCGCCTGTCGTTGAACGACGATGCCAACCGCGTATATCGTGCTCCGGCATACTTCCGCTCGAAGGAGATGGGTAAGGCTTACTTCAATCCCGCTGCTTATCTGGCACAGAAGTCTGCGGACGGCACGAAGGAGGCTTATCCTGGCATGACCGCCATTGACTTTGCTGATCATCGCTATTATGAGACCTATAAGGGCTATGAGACCTATAAGAATACATATGGTCTGGGCCTGACAGCAGCCTCCGGCAGCGTGCCGCAGCTATTCTACCCACCACTGCTCGACGATGACGGTCTGACAAGTATCAAGAACTGTGACGAGACGCAGAACCTGCTCGTCTATGCACCTGCAGCAACAGGTGAGAGCGGCTACGTGAATGCGCAGACTCATGGTGTGCTGACCAGCTACTTCGTCGATCCCGCATACGATAGTCACTACGACTACGCCGGCGGCTATCGATTGGTTAGCGAGAATAGCGATAATATCTACGGTCACTTGGTACAGAGCAACCTGACCGCCACCAACGACCATCTGCTCGTGGACAAGCAAGATTTCAACGCACCGCTGGCTTACAGCTTCGATGCCGACCACCTGATGTGGTACCAGCGCAAGCCAGGCCTCAAGGAATATGTAGACCTCGACAGCGGATGGCAGGGCATCAGTCTGCCGTTCACCGCCGAGCTCGTGACTACCGATACGAAGGGTGAGATTACGCACTTCTACAGCGGCAGTGAGACCAGTAAGAACGGAACGAATACCAAGATTGGTCATGAGTACTGGCTGCGTGAGTTGACCAATAACGCAACGATGACAAAGAAGAGCGAGGGTGTCTTGGAGGCCAACTTCCACTATCCTGCGGCTACAGGTGCTGCAAAGGAGGTTGCCAACACCTTCCTGTGGGACTACTACTATAAGAATACCAGCGTACACAACCAGAAGGATGCCAACGCCGATACCTATCTCCAGTACCAGCAGTACTACAAGACGGCACGCAACTACTCGGCCTATCCGTTGCTGACGGCTGCCACACCGTATATCCTCGGTTTGCCGGGTCAGACCTACTACGAGTTCGACCTCAGCGGTAAGTTCGTGGCACAGAATACGGCAGTTTCTATCCCTCAGGTGGCTAAGCAGGTCATCACCTTCGCTTCCAACAAGAAAGCTGCCATCGGTGTGAGCGATGACGAGATGGCCGGTGCGACAGTAAAATATGATGGCACCAATTATATCTTCAAGCCCAGCTATATGAATGAGAACCTGGAGGCTGGTACCAACAGCTATACATTGAAGCCCGAGTTTGACAGTAACAACGACGGTGTGACAGACTGCAGTGTCTTTGACAAGGTGCCCGCATCGGGTGAAGCTACGGCGGTCAGTGCCTTCCGTCCTTACTTCACAGGACCTGCCGCATCATCCAGTAGGAAGTTCGTTCCTGAGCGCATTGTCTTTGGTGGCGATTATAACGGTCTGGAGGAACAGCCGATATCGACGCTCGATGGTGGATTGGAGATCTATGTGAAGGATCACAGGATTATCGCTACGTCACACCTCAAGGAGCCAGTGGCTATCTGCATCATGAATGTCGGTGGCATCACGCTTGCCAACTATGTCCTGCAGCCAGGCGAGACTCAAGAAACCCGCGTCCAGAATACTGGCGTATACATTGTGAACAAGAAGAAAGTATTTGTCAAATAATAAACAGTGCCCAGCGGTTCACCCGCTGGGAATCAATAAATGGAAAAAAGGAACCCCATACAGCACCAGATGACCCGCCGCGCAGTGGCCCATGACTATACGCGGCCCGGGCTCTACCACATCACCATGCATGTGGCAGAGCACCTTGGGCAGCCTCTCGGTGCCGTGGTGGGGTCGCTGGAGGCCCCCGATGGCAGTGCCGATGCTCCGCATACGGCGCTGACGAGGGTAGGGCAGATGGTGGAGCACGAACTGCTCACCGCCATCCATCAGCATTATCCGATGGTTGCCATACAGGACTACGTCATCATGCCTGACCACCTGCATTTCCTGATGGTGGTCACTGACCGCCTTGTCAGCAAGAACGGGACGGTGCGCAGTGTTGGTGATGTGATCACTGGCTTCAAGGTGGGCTGCAACCGCCAATACTGGGAGATAACACAGCGGACAAAGCCCGCTGCCACACTCAGTGGTGCTGGCAGTGTGTCCGGCGGCTCCGTCGCCGGAGCCCGCCAGCCGCTCTTCGCCCCTGGCTACTGCGACGTGATGCCGGTGGATGCAGCGCAGCTGGAGACGCAGCGCGCCTATATCAAGGGCAACCCGCGTAGCAGGCTGCTG
>Ga0247609_10001431_pt1 | contig 28333 bp, 25 predicted proteins | sample 172DNAGHGlowgp2_FD_193487 | JGI IMG/M metagenome (GOLD analysis project Ga0247609, IMG submission 193487) | Sheep rumen microbial communities from Palmerston North, Manawatu-Wanganui, New Zealand - 1728 DNA GHGlow gp2 | ecosystem: Host-associated > Mammals > Digestive system > Stomach > Rumen ... | reverse complement strand
GTTACCGCCGTTGCCGCCGCTCTGCTGCGAACCACCGCCGTTGCCGCCATTTCCGCCGTTTCCGCCATTTCCGCCGTTTCCGCCGCCAGGCACAGTCACGCCATTCGCGTTCTCCTCACTCTTCGGATTCAGATACACACGATTCGAATTAATACCACCGTACGAATCAGCCGAAGCCCTCATCGCCTGCTGACTGCGATAATACGTCAGAATCTCATTCACCACGAACAGCTTCTGCGTACTCACCAACGTATCGCCGCTCACCTTATCACGACTATGCACCCAGGCCGCACCGCCGTTCTCCAGCACCGAACCCATCCCGAGGAAACCATCCACCGAGCGGAACCCCTCGGGTCCGACCAAACTCCACAGCGTTGTCACGTCGTCATCCTCACTCAGGATCACCTTCTTCGCCACCATGTTCGCACGCGGCATACCCTGCGCATCCACGCTCTGCGCACCCAGGAAGAACGTCAACTGGTCACCGTCCTCAAACTCCAGCGACACGTTATTCGCAATCAACGCCTGCGTAAACGCACCCACCGTCGTTTGTGCATCGATCACCAGACGCCCCAGCGAAATCTGACTCACCAGCACACCCGAGCCGTCAACCGCATAACTGATGGGCGGCAGACTGCCAACCGTAAACGTATAGTCCGCCAACACACAACAACCCGACACGCGCATCGTCTTCGTGATATACACCGGATTGATGTAGTTCACGCCCACATACTGGTTGAAGTCCGAGACGCCAGTACCCTTCCCCTCGAACGCCTGCTTCAACTTACCCGCGTACAGGCGATAGTTTGCACTCGCATTCGCGATGCGACATCTCACCTCAGCCTGCCCCTGCGAACGCTTACGACTCTTACGTCCCGCCTTCGCCATCACAGTCCCGTGCGGCGTCTGTCGAAAAACAACACCCTTACCCAGCTTACCGCTGATCTCATCCAACACTGTACTACTTACCTTCGTCATAATCAATTCCTCCTATTAAATTAAAAATGTTAATAAAAATTTTTCTTTTTCCCCGCCCCTTCGCTCGACCTTGTCGCTTGCTACTGAAAGGACGCAAGAACCCCGTGGTGTTAATGCATGGCATAGATTATTATGGTACGCGCTCCGCGCAGCCATTAAATAAACAAAGTTCACCCTTTAGGGCGAAAGCTTCGTGAACTTTACAAAGACCTTTGCGTAGGCCGGTCTCTGGCCGTAGCAAATTACATCCTTCCCATATAGGGGAAGGCTTGGTTAGGGTGGATGTTTCTTTTCGTCCTTTTCTTTGCGCCAAAGCAAAAGGACATTACCTGCAGGGCTTTGCCCTGCAAAGAATCCCCAGGGCTATAAGCCCTAAAACCACCCAAAACACCCATTGCAATACTGCAATAACGGGCGAAGCCCTATTCGTCGGATTCGAAAAATTCGTAGTTTTTACCGAATCTTTCTTTTCAACAAAGACCGTATCCGTCTTTACCAAAGACCTGGATTTCAGCATGTTATGACGGCTCCTGTCAGAAGCCCTCGTTCGGTCAGTAACCACACTCCTAAACAGGGTATCCCCTACAGCCCCCAACTGCACGGTGACCGTCGTCCTCTCCACAACACTATCCCGCACCGCCTCCATCGACCCGATAAAAACCGAGTCCTTCATCTCATAACCATGAACCATGACACGTCTCTCATGCACCAAGCTCCGCTTTGTGCTGCATGCGCTCCCGAACAGGACACCCACTCCTGTAAGGACAATCATTAATCCCCTCCACTGCATCCTTCAACTCCTTTACCTCTTTTCTTAATTCACCAACTTCCTGCTGCAGAGGCTCTCCGATATTACGGCGAAACTCCTCAACATACTCCTTTGCCAGATCCATGTACTTCTGCCTCGTTTCAGCCTCCAGGTTCTTCACTTCCTGTTTATACTTTCGGCGGTTTGTTACCCACCCCCAGCCATTCACCATGCTAATCACTCCAAGCACGATGCTCACAATCATTTCGCTGTTCATTTTCCCTCCTTCTTTTAAATATTAAAAATCATCGCGCCTAAACACTTCATGCCGTGTCCCGCCTTACCAATTAAAAAAGACAAAAATCACCCGAAGGGCGAAAGCTTTGTGATTTTTACAAAAACTTTTGCGCAGGGCGGTCTCTGCCCGTAGCAAATTACGCCCCTTCCATATAGGGAAGGGCTCGGGTTAGGCGGATGTCTCTTTTACTTCTTTTCTCTGCGCCAGAGAAAAGGAGAATTAGATTTCAGAAGAAGAAATCTTCTGATACCCTGCGGAAGTCTTCCGCAGTATCAACTGGCAATTCCCGCCTCCCCTCTTATACGAAACATGAACAAATGTCGGATAAATGATGAGCTGGTCATATCGACCATGCTCAACAATTATCCTCGCCAACCTGCGGTCATCATAACAATGAAGATCCGCAGCCTCCCCCCGCAGATGCTGCGAGTTCGCAACCCCACCAACCGCAGTATTATGTATCGGACACCGATACCCGCTATTCACGATAATCGGACGCCCCAGCCGCTCCCTCACCGGCTCCAACACCTCCTCTACGAGCGAAACCAAGTTCCTCTCCACACCGCCCGGCAACTGCATCGCCGGCTGCACCAACCTACACCCCCTGCACCGTGCCCCATTCTCCCTGAAACACGGCACCAATTCCTCCATCTTAAAATGTTTCATAAAATCCTCCTTTCATTATTAAACCAAGAAGGCCCCCGCAATCTTGCGGGAGCCTTCTTTCATATATTATTCTTTTTCCTTGCAGAATTAGCCTTGACGTAATACTTTTTAACGTCCACGTTTTACTTTCATCCGTGTATCGGTCTTCTGCACATGCGCCATCATTCTCTCCATGTGTTCATCTAAGCTGATACCCCAAATTTCTATAAACTGCTTATCTATCACCGAGTTTGCTCTGATAGCATCTATCTTATCTATAATGTTCTCCATTGCTGCCATAATTGTAAATCTTAAGTTGTATGAATGTATTATTTAAAAATGTGGGCCCGCAAAGTTTTGCCCCTACGGGCCCTAATAATTATTTTTTTTAACACTGCTCCAAGAGGGAGAGTAACTGCCTCTCAAGGTCCTGTACCTCCTTCAAGGTCATCTTTAGTTTCTTGGCGATAGCGCGATAATCGTTGTTCTCATACACCGCCTCAACATAGGCCATCATCTTTGGCTTGCCTTTCACCACCTTACGGGCGATGTCGTAACCCAGTTCCCTCATATTGGCTTCCGCTTCCCACTGGCGGGCGATGTCCATCTCCACCTGTTCGCGGTAGCTCATCTCACTGGTACGCTTGATATCAGGATGACCCTGTGCGTGCCAGTCTCGAATAATGTGACCCATCTTGCTTTTGGCGATCTGAATCAGCATCGAACTCAACTCGCGGCTAGGCTTCCAATGCCATTCTCCGCCAAAAAGCGCATCGTAGCACTTCTGAGAAATCACCTCTACGGCATTGCCGCCCATCGCCGCAAATGAGAAAGGACCGTGCTCCAAGTCAAATCCGCGATGCACAATCTCATAGGTGATCCATCTGGCCAGCTTCTTCAGCGCCTTCTCCTTCTGTTCGAGTGTCACGGCATCCAGTCGCGCCCACTCATCATCTGATAAAATAATCTGTTTCTGCATTAAAAAAAGGGTTTAAAACGTTAAACATAAATTCAATTATTTTTCTCGGAGTCTACCCCCTTCAACTATATCTTATCCAACTTTTTCGAAAATTGGCAAAAAATCAGCGAGAAATCAGAATATTTTTCTTCATTCCCGCTGAACAGCTTTGGATTTATAGATGTCAGAGGGTTTCCCCTTCACCTTAATCTTATCCGACTTTTACGGAAATCCACCGCAAAGAGCGGCAAATTTCATGCCAAACCCCAAATTTCCCTTATAAATTTCATAGTTTAATACTATCCTAACATCAAGACTTTTCTGATACGACCTTGTGCCCTAACGATATCTGCATTCTGCTCTACGCCCTTAGCTCCTGCCTTGGTACTGAATCCCGCTAAAATCATCTTAGCGCCGTCAGTAGTATAACCAAAATAAACACGTACACCGCGCCCTACCTGCCTCAACTCATACACATCAGGAGTTCCCTTCACCTCGTCTTTCTGTATGGTTACATCATCAGCACGGACAGGGAAGAGCATATGATTATCACTACAAAACTTAAAACGTTCGTAGGCTATATCTTGATGCTGTTTTATAGCGGCATTCCATTTCTTTTCAAAGTCATCGGCCACTATCACGCGATCTAGTCCCAACATAGCCTTTAGGCGTTCTAAGCCACTAAGTCTTTCAATTACCTTACTCGCTATCCATGTCTCTATAGTAGAAGTATCGTCTTGGGCATAATAGTTGATGACCTCGATGTTTTCAGATTGATCGGATACCAAACGAAGTTGGTCCTTCATAAGAGCATTGCTCAATGGCATCGACAACAAAGGCCAATCCTTTTTGTGAGCTATGGCCAGATTAGTAGCATCCTGTCCTTCAAACTGATAGTCAGCTTCGATAATTTCCTCAAATTCCAACTCTTCCAAGGTACTATCATACTGACTGATAGTATTATTATGCGTAAACAATTGCCAACCCAATATTTGAACGTTGCGGTTTTTACTACTATTAATGACAGACTGTAACGTCATACCACAAATATTCAACTTATCGCTTGTCTCTGACGTAACAATAGGCATAATCATGCCCAACTTTTTTGCAAGCTGTGCAGCCTTAATGACTGTCTGCTCAAACACACTGATTAAATTTAGATCAGTATGTTGTGGCAATATCTCGTTGAAATAAAACGTCATAGTCATGTGGGATTATCCTAACAGTTCTGTAGCGTTCAAGCCAAATTGGTCAAACATTCCCGGAGGCCAGAAGTCAAGATTGCCGTTATCGTCAATTATTGGACTTTCTATATGCGTTATCTTTTGCCTATCCAGCTCAAACCAATGAGTCGCTACTTTATTTGCAAAACCGGGGTGCTGCTTCGCATAGATACGTATGCCATCAAACAAATGGTCACTATGAGTCTCTACTATAACCTGTGCTCCTGCATCCACTGCCGAACAAATCAGCCGAGCCATCTCGGTTTGTCCTTTCGGATGTAAATGGGCTTCAGGGTTTTCAAGTAGAACTACAGGATTGTTCAATCGCTTATCACGTGTCAATGAGCCTAAGAATAAAGACACAATAACGGGTAAGGCATAACTTAATCCAAATCCAACATTCATTGCGCGGTGGCCATCAAACATAGTGTATGATGAATCTGTCATCTTTTCGATCTTACTTCTGAATTCCACTCCTGGAGTAATCGCCCCTAACCATGCTTGTAGATTAAAGCCAAAAGTGTCTCCTTCCGAATTCTCATGTCGCAAACGTTGATTAAGAATTGTACCTTCAAATTCTTCTATGCATTTTATAACATTATCTCCCCTCTCACCCAATTCGTAACTATTATTCACTGGTATTGAAGTACGGGGGCCATAACGGTCGGCTGATACATATATGAATGTAGGAATACCATATACATTCAGATTCCTATTAATTTCTGGTCCAAAGCCATAAAAAAACTCACGGCCTCCTGACGTGGAAAATGTCATAGCAATACTATATTTCCCTTCATAATTATAATTCGTCAACTCATCAGCTGTACCATGCCCTTCTAGTACTCTCCCTCTATTCCTAAGCATCCGTAGAGCCTGAATCACAGAGCTCTTTCCACTACTGTTCAAGCCTGTTAGCACTGTTAACGGTAATATTTTGAGATTCTCATCATAAAATGACTTGAACCCCTTTAAAGTTAGTTCTGTTATCATAGTTCAGTGGAATATTTCGTAACTAGATCCATTAATTTTCGATAGCGCAGACTAACTGACGCATGCTGCATACTATTACGCGAGATGGCTATCTCAAAATTGTAGTCATCAAGGATAGCTCGATAGCTGGGGATTATTTTATTGCGGTTCCTATATAACATTGCAAACTCTTCCTCAGACATTTCGCAGAGTAGTACACTCCATACTTCAAATAGCGACTTGTTGATAGGACGGCGACGCATTTCTGGGGTACTCTTTCTGAAAGCATGTTTTCCAAAGAGCTTCTTGGCGCGGCGCATAGCCAATAAGAACAAATCTTTAATACGGTCAAAATCAATCTTCTCAATATCAGAAAGAATAATTGACTTCTGTTGTACACACTTTTTCAGCTCTCGCGTATCAAGGTCAGGAAGTGCGTTAAGGATAATCATAGAGTCTGACAGCCACGTATCAATATTCTGTGTACGCTTATAAGTCTTAGGCTTTCTGATAAGGAAAGCAACAAATCTAAGAACAAGTTCGCAGTCCTCCATGCGTTGGGAGTGGATGGAGTGACAGGTGGCATCTTTAAACTCCTTGGTCTGTACCAACTCATTAAGCAACCTTGTAGAAGGTCCCGTATAGAGAGCATTACGAATTTCCTGAGAACTTAGCGGCATTCCACCCGTATTCAGTCGCTTAAAAATGTTGCGCTTCACCTCCTCATGAGTGCCAGGATTCACAATGGTAAAAGTAAATTCCGACTCGAGTATGCGATTATACAAGTGGCGGGGTAATTTATTCATTGTATTCCCATTCAGAGATTTCCAAAACTCCAGGCCAGTTAAAGCCATTCCATTCCCTTTTTCGTTTTGGAATCGGCTGGAGTTCTTCATAAACTTTGGGCCAAGTATAAAATCACGGAAAGTACTGATTCGTTGAAGACCGTCTACTACCGACCAATTACCCTTCTCGTCAGATGAGACATAGAACATCGGGATGGGGATTTTAAGCATCAGCGACTCTATAAGCTGTGATTTGCGTACATTGTCCCAAACTTCCTGTCGCTGAAAATCGGGATTCAACTGAATAGAACCCTGTTCCAATCTACGTAGAAGAGTCTCCATTGTCACCAGTCGCGTATCAATAGAGATTTCTTCAGGGTTAAAGGGGTCCGTCTCATCCTCTGTCGTCTCATTTTTTTCAACCGTCTCGTCGTCTTCAATGCCGGCATAGTCCTCCTCAGCAGCATGGAAACGGAGTAGGTCGATAACTTGACAGACCTCACTTTCTTCATTATCAAATACATTCGGACCATCGAGGCTAACTACACCATCCTTCACCGTATAATACTGAATTGTGTCTCCTGCAGCATCAAGCAACGCACCTTGAGTATCGCTGTTCATCTGCAGTGTCACTCGTTCGGGCAGTCCGTTTATTCTCAGTGATACCATATCCTAAATTTTTATTTTGCAAAAATACATATTTATTTCTATTATTCCTATATCTTCTCCAATTCACTCTCCTTACGTTCCATCCTATCTACCATAAGTTTCACATAATGGAAGTCCTTATCTTCTGGTAAATAGAACTTAATGTCTCGCATCATAGCCAAACCAAAGCCATCGCCCTCATCCTTCATATTAAAGAGATTCGAGTACAATAGGTGCTGCTCATTGATGAGTCTGTATTCCTTGCTCGGACCTTCGTAAATTTTTGCTTCGCATCTTGGAAGCAACTCTTTACGCATCATTATCAAATGATCTTCATGCGATGGTACTCTGTAAACAGGCACATCTCCATACAGATAGCCATAATCCGTTTCTTTCAGTGCAACATCTCCACCATATAGGTCATCATACGTTCCCAGATAGAAACTGGTTATCACGGCATATCTGCCATCAATACCCAAAGCTTTAAGAGCAGCTTTTATTTCCGAGAACCGAATCTGGTAGCTTGCATCAGCCCTATGCATCAGGAACTGCACGTTGTAATGCTGCCAGATGTTAGTTTGTATCTCAGTCAGATATAGTTCGGGGGTATTATATATCCATGCCCCATCATCCGTGAACATCTCCTTCTTCATCTTATAGGCAGCCTGGAAGCAACGGGCATCCGCGACCGGCAATGTAACTTCATACTGTTTGTCCATTCCTGGCAGGTTTATCTCAAAACGGGGTAATGCTTCTGCAAATTCTGCTATCAGCCTGTTCACCTTTTCCACAGAGACACCTTCTGCCTGCTTCACCTCTATTACTTCATCAAGAAATGCCCTTCCGATATCTGTCAGTACATATTGTTGTAATCTACTATTGGGCACCTCAGGTCTTGTCATCTTAATAACATCTAACTCAATCAAAGGATCCAAATATTTCTTCTTAAACTTTGTAGCGTTTACAAACCCCATTTGAGCGCGAAGTTCTGCTGCAGATGCCGGTTTCACCAGCTTTAGCAGCATTTTTTCGACTTGACCCCGACTTAGTCCCAACTTAGTCCCGACTTGCTCCCAACTTAGTCCCGACTTAGTAACTACTTGGTCACTACTTAAGGAATGCTTAGTGACTTCTTGGTCATTTTCACTATAATGAGTAGAGAAAATCGTGGTCACAAACTGGCTGGTCGTTGATTTGAAAACGGGCTTCAGTTCATCCTTATAGCCTTCCAGCGCCTTCGTCTCATTCATGATGCGTTTCAGGCCACTGCCGCGTTTCTCCATCAAATCCAACTGTGCCATTACGTCTGCAAGTATTGGATTCCTTCTTTCTGAAGAAATCTCCTCAATAGCCAGGTCTTGTACTTTCTGGCCGCTATACATTCCTCCAGGCGATGTCACTGCAATCCTGTCATCATAGATATCTAGATGCACCTCACCGCCCATTACCGTATAGTCGCGATGAATAAAATGGTTCACCATAGCCTCCAGTACAGCCCTTTCAGCATATTCAGGCTTGTTCTTCCTACCATCAGGCAGTTTCTCCCAGCCCTTCTTTGTGTTCGATTTCACAAAATTCATCGCCTCACGCAACAACAACAGGATATTACCCTTATACTCCGCATCGTTGATTGCATCATTCTTTTCCAAACCACTCCAGCGGGTGCAATATAGCCTTGACTGACTCAAACTGCAATCGTCTGCAAACAATGCGCCAGCGTTAGTGAGATGCCCGTCATTGGTAACAAGCCCAAACGACAACAAGTACTTCTTATCCCAATCCTGACCGGTACGTTCCTTGAAGATATTAGCCAGTATTGCAAAAGAATTATCTTCAGTTTTGTTATCCGTGTGCAAAGAATCATAAGTTCTATTCGACCCTTTCAGCACGAGGCGCACCATCTCTTCTGCCGTGGCAGGAATACTCTCCTCGCCATTTCTCACAAAGGCGATACGCTGACCATCCTTTACATAGTAATATGGTGTATATTTACCTGCGTTCAGCTTCACTTGCAGTATGTAGTGCCCTTCCACCTCATGCGGTATCATTTCCACATCAGGCAAAGGATCCATATAATCACGTATCTTGCTGCTGATAGCCTCACATACATGCTGCACGTCATTAAGCCCTTTGACAACACCATCATTATCGACACCGTAAAAAAGACTACCACCTAAACCGTTGGAGAATGCACTTACGCTCTTCAACCAGCTCTTAGGCTTATTCTCCTCCAGCATCTCTTTGTAATCGTATGCCGTACATTCAGCTATCAGTGTATTTAAATCCATAATTTCCAATTTGCAAATATACGGCTTTTTTTTAAATTAGCCGTAGTTTTTGCAAATTTTCTTTCAAAAAACTTAAAAAAATCGGGCCAGAACCCATTATTGAGTCCAGACCCGCTCTTTTTTACCATCGTCCACTGCGTTTCTCTGCAAGCCTCTTCTTGTCCCCTCCTCATCCTGAACTTAATTCAGGACCTCCTCTCTACAAATAATTCACCTCATTCACCGCTATCGCTATATCAATGGCCGGAAACCACCTCTCATCCCACTTACTCCTCAGCCAAGTATTCATCTCCTCATCCATGCCCAGCAAGTCACACACCGCATACTCACCGGCATCCTCTATCGGGTAGTCATACATATCCGCCCGTCCTCGATATCCCTGACAGGCTGCGATATCATTCCTTTTCTTCATATTTGTCATTGTACTTACTTCTTAGACATACTGGTTTACCTTCCTTTGGTGCTTAATCCAGGTATACAGACTTCTAACTGTGATGTCGGATTGTCAGAAACCTATCACTGGGGCCAGGCCCTACTGATAGAATCTCCGTCTCTCGTCATTCCATTGCGACAATCATCCCTCATTCCCAGCGCTTTCGCGCAAACTTAACTTCACTATCTCCTCTACCCCAGCACTCAATGCTCTGATAGCTGAAGGTAGATGAATATTATCATTCCCATCCTCTTCCGACGACACGAGCACATCTCCCTGTCCTTCCTCCGAAAAGTGCTCATACTGCGAGAAGTACTTATAATAATGATACAATCGCGTAGCCACTTTCTCCAGTCCAACCAGACTAATTAAAAAATCCTTCTGGTCCTTAGTCCCAACACTCTTCGCCTTAGAGAACCCAGCATCTTTAATTTCATCCTTTGACCGTTTCATCACCTCAAATAAATTCTCATCAAATGACAAAAGATGCAGGAAATTGTCTTCCATAGTCAACTCCCACATATGGTCTATAAATTCATCTTCATAATCAATCCCAGCGCTTTTCACCTGATCCCTATACACCTCCCGTCGTTCAAATAACGAGTTGGCATACTCTATCGATCTCAAATCAAGTTCCTCGTCAGCCCGCTCCTTATCTACACTCAATATATAAAGGGCAAATATGCAGTCAGTAAAAGCACACCTCAGAACAATCCCTATTGGCAACTGGAAAAGCGAAACCTTCCTTTTCTTATAGGTTGCAGATGTTAAGAGCAAAGCAGAAAACAGGTTCGAGTATATACGATACAACAACAGCAACGCGACCTTCTGAATACGCTTCTGATTCTCCTTTGGAAAGTCCTTCCCATAGTTCGATATCCGCTTCAGCAGATTCAACTCCTCTGCATACAGTTCTTTTATCTCTGCCTGGTCCATTTTACTCCTTTCAATTTCTTTTTCATGCGCTTCTCAACCTGTTTCATAATTTCCTCCTCCTACTTCACAACATACCCCTCTTCTCTCAACCACCTAACATAGCTGTCATATCTCTCATCCTCCCTATTAGCATTAACAACCGCCAATATGAAGGATGCTATCTCAAAAGTAGTATACCCATGATTATCATAACACATCGTCGCAAAAGAATGAGGCACGAACTTATGATAGCAAGCAAAAGTTGAATCCACAACTTTATCCATAAAATGACAGGGGCTCGCCCCTGCGATGCCCTCTCATCTTTAGACATTTAGTCTCTCCACCAACTCCGCTTTCACCTTTTCCCACGCCACTTGTGGGTCATACTCCACCTGTGGCCCTAGAATCATTTCCGTATCCGCACTTCGCAAGCACCTTTGAACCATGAACTATTCACTGCAAAAGGCACCTTAACCATTGGATATACCGAGAAATGCTCCTTACAGTTAATCTCCACCTTCAAGTGAATCTCGCCTGCATCAGGGTCTGTCGGTTGCACCTTGAACACCAGCGTATTGTTGTGCTTCTTCTGCTTCACCACCCATGGGGCCTGCTCGCTCCACTCCGTAATATATCGCTCTGGTATCATAACTCGTCAATCTCGATGGTTTCGTTCACAATAATTCTCCACTTGGCGTTCCTTTCGCACCCCTCGCAACTCTTTCCCACCTTTAAAGGCACATACTGGAGCGCGAAACCGGAACACTTCAACAGACTGTACAACGACTCTGCCGCTTCCCCTTCCTCCAGCACTTCGTCCAAAATATAGCCCAGACGCTGCAGACTGGTTACCGGCACCTCCTTCACGAAATTAGCCCCCAAACGCCCGAATTCTAGTTTCTCCACCAGTTCAGCCAGAACAGTGGCTGCCCTCGAAACGCTTCCTGTCTTAGCCTGATACGTCAGCAAATCCACTGCCGTCAGTTCAGGGCATGACACGTTAATGTAGCCTGTCCGCGTCTGCCGTCTCTCCACGTATGCCTCAGGAATATGGCTCTTGCAGAAATAATGCGTAAGATATTTCTCTCCCTTCTTGTCACGCATGGCGGGAGGTTCTATCATCACGCTGAACCGTAGCGGGACTTGATGCGAAGCTCCGTGATAGCTTGCCGCACTCAGCAGAGCCACATAGTATTTGCGTCCCAGGTGGTGCATCATGTCGTCCAAGTAAAACGACTGCGGCACTGCCCCGCGCAGCACATACTCATCCGCCACTATGACGTAGAAGCCGCGCAGGGGCGACATAATCCGTCCCTTGCTCACCTCTCTGGTCAGCGCACGTGCAATGCTGCCGGCACTCATGTCAGGGAATGCCTGCGCTACCTCATCGTGTGTGAAGGTGTAATTGCCTCTAAGCGGCTTATCATATATCCAGCTTGCTATGCTCGCCATAATCTTGTATTTAATATTTCGTTTGCAAAGATAGACATTTTTTGTCTAACTACGCAAATAAATAACGAAAAACTTGTTCTATTTGTGTGTTTTCTCGTCTATCTATGCCCTGAAAGGGCTATATACCTTAGCCCAGGGGCTCGCCCCTACGAAAACGGTCCCCGTTTTAATGATGCCCTGAAAGGGCTGTATACCTTAGCACAGGGGCGCGCCCCTGTGTACACTTTAAACGTATTGATTCACCTTCCTATACTCTTCCGACAAATCAAGAATTTCATTAAAGAGATCCAATCGTTTCCCCTGCATCTTCCCTGCATTTATCACTTTTCTTTGATGCTTAACCCAATTATACATACTTCTAACTGTGATGTCGTATTTTGACAGATTCCGTTTATTGGTCTCCATATACGCCATCACTGCATGATAGTTCTTCATCCATTTCTCGTCTTGCGTCATACCATTACTCTTATTGTTCCTAATGTTGCAACATTGTCTATTCGTTCTATTCTTCACCATCCTTTAAATCTTCTTCTACATTGTCATGCGTTGTCCACATTCCAAACATAATCCTAAATATTTCTGCGAATCTAAAATCAGCCGCTGTCCTTTTACTCTTCATATTCGAGAATGCAATGAACACAAGAAATGACTCCAAAACCGCAAGATCCATATCGTTCCCTATCAGACCGGCTCCATCCATCTCAAATTTATAAATAGTTGAAACAGCCAAATATACCACATAGAGGAAATACACCACAAACTGGATATTTGTTGGTTTATACACATACTCTACTAGTTGCCTAAAATACTCTTCATATCTATGTCCATTTGCTGTTAGCGCTCGCGACAGCCATCCGAACAGCGGCCCAGAATAGTGACCGGAAATAATGGCACCGAGTGTTAGCGATACAAAGAGAACCGTTTGCGAACTGATACTGACTACTGTAGCCAAACTCTTTAGTGCCATAAATGTTATAGAGAATGGGAATAATACAATAACCATTAATCCAAACAAAAGCAACATGGAAGGGAATATCAACATAAGGATAAGCCATAGCACTTGAAGATTCCATTGTGCGAACTTATATATTAATCCTATTACCATATTACGCTTCTCAAATGCCCTAAGGCACATTGCAAGCACTAACGCAGAGACGAAATCCCACATAAGAATATTTGCAGCGGTTTTCATCCATGTCGTATTATTACCAAGCCATAATCCTAAAGCAATAACTGCAAATCCAATGAAAATAACACCTGCTGCAATATATGCCATAATTCGCTCTGCCTTCGCCCTAGCATCTTTTTTCTTGTACTTCTTTATCAATACTACAGCATCCTCGTCATTCTCAACGATAGTACCTTGCGTATGTATAATCAGTCCACTATCTTTAGCTGGCATAACTTTGAAACGACAGACCTCTCCATTCGACAATCCAACAAAATAAGAACGTTTAATTGGCAGGTACTGCTGCTGTGGTATGGTTATCACGTATTCTTTCCATGCTACTTTACATTTCTTATTCCTACATATTTCATTGATGGCTGATTGAAGTTTTTTCTCTACTATCTTTTCTTCTGTCAATTTATCGGTATTCTCCTTTCTCCTAAGTACAAAGTAGAAATACAGAAGAATAATAGGAATAATAATGGCTAGACTATATGCAGTAACGTTTACCATCAGTTCCACCAATAGAATGATGCCCCCAATAGACATCGGAACGTAAAGCCCCCATTTCGAACGAAAATAGGGCGCCTTCTTATAGTCGAAATATAGTTTCTGGTCGTCCATCATTGATTATACATTTCTTTATGTCCCTCTGATGTGACATCGTCGCTGCCATCATGCCACAAATATACGAACTTAATTACAATCTTATCCCTTCCTTCCAATACTTTTTAATATTTCTTACGTCAAACAGCCCATTTTCACCCATACCAACCTCAAATAGTAATCCCAAATACGCCACCATGACATTAAAAACGCAACACTCCAGTACGCAAAATTCAAGAAAGTCCAACCTAAATAAAAAAAACAAACCATTATTTGGATGTTTAGAAAAAGAACTATCTTTGCAGGCGATATAATATCCAATATTTTTCTCATCTATCGAAGATGGCATCCCTTCAGATATTCTCAAGAGCTTCACAGCAGAAGAGAAATGCCTCGAGTTGAACGACAAGAATAACAACGGAAAACTCTTCGACTTTAGCTTCTATGGTTCTCTGTCCCCTATGTCCCGATTTTATCGCGAGCTCCTCCCTCATCATCCGAGATGGCAACCACATCCACTTCTACCTTCACTCAATTTATCGGTTTCCCTTTTAATGCACGTTCAAAGGCACAACTCACATCATTAAACTCCTCGCTGTCTTCTGCCATAAGGCTCTTCCATTTGTCCGTCACTTCCGAATCGCCCCATTCTTTTGCTATGGCTCCTGCTATTAGGGCTACTCCATGGCGTACATCTATCAGCCAGTCCGCATCGCCTTCGCTATAATTATTGCTAACGAACTTCGTTTCAAGCAAATGGTATATCTTCGATTTGCTGGTCTCTTTAATGGCATGCTTTTCTGCCAGATGATAAAGTGCATACAGCCAATAGCTCACTGAGCGGTCTGTAGAATACTCACAAAGGCTTATTATCCGATAGAGCAAGCTCTGGTAACTCCGGCCTCGCTCGTTCAGTATCATTAACGCATGAACCACATCCATTGCCTGCCTCAAGGTGGCAGATGTTGTAATTATATTCTCTATCTGCTTCTTGACGTCAACCTCCTTTACGCCACAATTATACTTTTGCAATAACTCTAGGCTCGCCAGATACGGGTATCCAATCTCACCAAGTATTCTATCGGCATCAGCCAGTGATTCTAATACATCCACATTAATTGTTGTAAGGTCTAACGAGCAGAGCAGTCTGAAAAACTCTTCTACGGCATTCGACACATTTCTTCTATACCCGCCAAAGAATTCATCATCATCTTGTCGTAACAGTTTCTCATTCTTATGAACCAAGTCACTGAATTGTCGGATAAGATCCGTTCCGTCTAAGGTTTTCAGCAGGTCACTGCAATAGTTAATCTGGTGATAACAATTGGCCATATGATCAAATACCATCGAATTCCTTACAGCATTCACGTCTGTTGCCAGCAAGTCCTTCACATACTTTTTCAAGAAGTATGTTTGTGAATACTTATCACGCTCAACGGCGGGGACATCTATAAACGAAAAGCATACATGCTGCATTTCTTCAGTATTGTTGCGCCATGTTATGATTGCTTCCTTCAGTTTATTCTTATTCTCCTCACTTATGTTTCCTCGCAATATCTGATAGCCTCTTAGAAATGCAGCCTCCCGTATGTTCTTGTCTGGATTTCCCAGTCCATCACATACATTCTGCACTGCTAAACTGCTAAACTTAACACCTGTCGTCCATCCTATGGGGTAATAATAGTCATCTTCTTCATCGCCCGTCATCACTATTGGCATCTCAAAAAGATTCGCTATCACCTCTTCCATATCCGAAACCAGTAGTGAGTTATTCACCGTCTTTATATATTCATTTTCCTTTCGTACCTCAAAATTTCCAAAGTGCCCATGCGCCTGCTGCAAGAACAGTCCCATCTTCTTAACACGGTCGGCACTGGTCTTACTACACATTCTCACAAGTATGGGGATGCAACTTTCATAGATATGCACCCAGACAAAACGGTCCCTTATTTTGTCCAACTGGTTGGCATACTCAAAAAATGCATCAAAGAAATCATCAGCAAGTCCCCTATTAAAAGTTGCCATCGTTTTACGGCAAAGTATGCTCGATATGACCTTGGTATTACAACTGCGTACCAATATTCCTATTGGATAATAATGATTATAGGCAATATATTTCGACAAGAACAGTATGTGGTCTTCTGTATTTAAGGGCATATCTGCTATTCCAGCAGGCATTCCAATACACTCGCACAAAGCGTAATAGCGGTATGGATTCAAAAAACTACCTACATAGCCAGAAGCGCCCACATGCCAAGTCGTCTTCACATCATCAACATTAAACCCATGCGTTTTCGTCGTAGCCTTTCCATAGATGGTCTTTTTGTTCAACTGTTCACGGAAATATTCCATTTCTGTCAAATAGTCGCAAGTGGGATATTTTTTGTATTCTCCCGACTGACCATAAAGATACAAAGCCCGTTCAATGGCTATTTGGCAACTCTTAAAGAAATAAGACTCTTGCTGATTGCTCAGGATGGTTTTCCTAATCTGCGTCGAAGCTCGATTCAGTAGATTCAATGCCTCACTTTTCATGTTTGCCTCCATCAGCATAGCCGACTTCCACAGAGCCCCCACAAAGTCTGTGTCGAATACAGTCCATTCCGATAGGTAAGTGCGTAAATCGCTATACTGCATCTTTGAGGATGCCATCAAGCATCGGTCATAGTAAAAACAACGAAACTGCTCTAGTCTCAGTTTGCTTTTGTGGCTAATCAATTGGTCAACAAGTTCACTATATGGCAATTCATTACCTACTATCCTGTAATGAGTAAGTAGGGCTAATTTCAGGTCTATAACAATACTCTCATTTTCTGTGTCATCAAGTGTCAAGGCTTCAAGAGCATTAACATACCATTCTGCACCTATTGGTGTCAGCGAAACTTCCATTCTCCATTTCAGCTCATATAAGAACAGTATCCACTCTTTTGCTGTCAGACCTTCAATCTCAGGTAACTCTTTCCAAAACAATATGCCAGACCGAACATCCCCAAAATCATCATAATATTTCTTAGGTAATACCAGCCATCGTGGGTAACGGTTCCTTATATCTGTCATCTCCTCAGTAAGTCGCCTAATCTTATCAGCATCCTCTATCTTGACTGTACGCTCTTTTAACTTACCATTCCACTGGGTGCTGCTCTCCTTTTTCAGATAGGTGAAGAAAAAGTCAAAAGCATCTTGTATTCCCTCTACTATCTGTAAGTCATGCAGATTTAATACTTCAATTTTTTGCTTGGCCAGCAAATTACGTCGGGAGTCGTGAAGATTCTTATCATAGGTGATAAAATATACAGGCGTGATCTGTTGTCCCATTACATCTCGCAACCATCCCAGCCATGACTTAAAATTTGGATCATCACCTGAAAAGCCTATCAGACAAAACAGATTTTCTATCAGCGACTGCCTTACGGTATTCACAAACTCCGGATAGCGTTGTGGATAAGTTCTATAATCCTCTTCCGTAATAATATACGGTCTGATATTGGGAAAAGAGCCATGAAGCTTCACAATACGAGGTGAAACAGAATAGAGCAGTGTATCCTTGTTATAGACGATGGTATACGGATGGTCTGCATCCAAGCAAGCCCGATCCAACAATGTATCATAATTGGTTGTAAACAGGTCGTGCCACCCCAGATTCAGTAGGTCAACATGTAATTGACTCGGTACAATCACATCATCTGGCAGTGACTGTTGAATCATGTTATCCAACTCATGTCGTCCAAAGCTAGCCTCAACTTGTGTAGCGAGGTTGATGGGATTCTGAAAAAACAAGTTTTCTGATTTTGGCTCACCATAAAGGCGCTTATAGAACTCTATGCCAAGTGCATTCCAGTCCTTCATCTCTGCAGCCTCGGGCATTCTCGCGTTTTTGCTAAAACCTGCACCTATAAGAGCAGCAGCCTTACCCTCATCAAGATACCGCTTGATGTGGTCCAGTTTCATTCGCAAAGAATCAGGCATCGTTGCCTTTATCTTATTGTACCTTGCTAATTCCATAATATTTTTCTTTATTCTTGTTCTGCACAAAACTACTCTACCACTTGGATCTGTCAAAGAACCACAAAGAGGCACGACCACACCTGTTGCTCTTGTCTCTTACATCATCCTTCTTTTATCCGATCTTCCTTCACCATCACATAATATCTCTTTCATCACCCTTTCTCAATAATATGTAGATACTCAAGCAAGTCTCGTTTCAATTTGCTAAGCGGCCTGTCCAGATTCTTTGCTGGGTCCACTTCTGTTCCAAAAAGCATCCTGTAAATCTCCTCTTGCGAGAAGTCAGAAGCCCCTAAATCCTTACTCACCTTCTCGTAGATGCTCTTTAGATATGTGCCATTATACGCCTGCGCAAAATCCATCATATCCTTCACTTCCAAGTTGCCATGCATGCCGTATATCCTATCCAGGGCAAATGCATTGATAGTTCTATCCACTTCCGGATGCGCAGCAGCATCCCTTTCCAGTATTACATGCCATCCTCCTTCACTCGCCACCTCTGGCACAAACTTGAACTGTGGATCGTCAACAGTCTGATCGTATGGATGAACATATTCTCCTAGTTTAAAAATCTTGTCGCCCTTCGCACCACTATTGCAGATAGTGCAACTCGGTATGAGATTGTATAGATTTAGCGAGAGTAGTGGAAACAGCGATTTCGGGAACCAGTGGTCGAAAGCAGGGCGCGTAATGCGCTCACTGTCATTCCTACCACTCACTGTAAAGGTGTATTGTCTGTTGCAATAGGTACAAGTGTTATGACCTATCCGTTCTGCCAACCAGTATGATTTACTTTTCGAGGCCGATAATTGACCTTCGTAGTCAAAGATGTTTTCTATTACCCTAAATCTGCGTCTGTAGCTCTTCGGAGGCATCTTTCCTGTCAGTTTACTCTCGTCATAGCCAATCACCAGCTTTTCCATCAACTGTTTGTTGAGGTTATAAGCCTCTGTCGGTTTCGCAGTCAACAACTTTTCCAGAACCTCAGTTCGCTTGGGCTGCTCCTCATTCCAATCGGGCAACAACTCGGCTCGGAACCATCGGTATATTGCTGTTTTACCAGTTCCCTTTTCCCATGCTTTTACCCGCTTTATCAGTCCTGGGAGTAACTTCTTCTTATACTCCGCTTCGAGCGTCGCATCTATAGCTAACTTCCACATACATTCCCCCTTTTATTCGCCTAAAGCGTCCAACTGCGATTGAAGCAGTGCCCTCATTGATTTCTTATATCCGTTCTCGTCATCCACGAACGTTCGGTGATAGTCATCAAGCAAGACCCTCCTAACGATAGGTTCCTCCACAAGATTTATCTGCGAAAGTAGCACTTCTTGCGAATTTACCATTTTAAAGGCGTCGTTGCTAAACTTCCCGCCATTCAGCAATGATTTAAATTCCTCCAGGAATTCAAATTCTTCTGGCAGTTCTTCCAATGAAGGAAAAAATGCAGGTGGCAATTCCCGCCCGTTTATCCATCTCATTACTCGCAGACATTTGGCAATTCGCGTTATCAGCCATTGGGCATAATCACCCGCCGATCCATTCTTTAAAAAGAACGAATGTCGCAGCATCTCATGGATATTTGCTCCAAAGCATGGAATTTTCTCCACTTCCGAATTGTCTTTCTTCAGTGCCAAGACATTCCTTGATGGAATATCCGACAACACAAAGGGCGAGTGGGTAACAACGCAAATGTTAACCCATTTAATATGAGTTAAGCTTGCCCGCCTTATTCCGTCAAGCAGGCTTCGCAAAAACTGTCGCTGCATTTCCGGGTGAAAGTATAATTCCACCTCCTCCAAAATCAGCTGTACATACTGATAGGCAGTACGTTCATTAGAACTATTGTCGCTTTCTACTGAATCCAGATTTTTCAGATGATACACCAACGAGCTAATCGTATAGGCCTGCTGCTTCTCGCCAGAACTGAGATATTCAAAGGGTATATATATGCCCGATGGTATTTCCACCATCCCTATTCCTGTCCTTAGGAATGGCGGTGGTATGGCTGCTTCCAGTATTAGCGTAGTATAGACAAGGTTCGAAATTTCTGCCTTTTTCTTCCCCAAGGCTTCCACCCACTTCTTGTTGATATCATCAATCTTCACTCTCACAGGTTTTTCCTCTGTTCCACCATGTATCTCATAAATATTCCATACCAGATAAGCAATGGTACGGTATAGTTTATTGGTTACATGTGAGTAATTGGCTATCGTGCGCTGAACCAACTTTTGATAATCCGCCTCATCGAAAGGACGGCTTTCATTGATATACTTATATCTGTAGTCTCGGTATTCATCGTAGGTAATTGCTATCTTCAGTGTTTTATACACCAAATAATTGATAGCTTTAGTCCTGTAAATATACGATGCGCTGTCCTTCAAAATATCAAAACCCAGCACTTCGTTCCAAGCACCGATGGTGATCTCTTTCATTCTCTCGAATTCCCCATCACCAAATTGCTCATAGCCCAGATTTTGATGAATATATTCGAGATCGTATTCGTAGGTTTTCTGCCAAAGATCGAAAGATGTCACCTGCAAGTGTCCGTTAATCAAGCGGTCTTTCGCCTCTGTCCGCACCATATTGGATATCAGACGTTCATAAGCCAGACGGTTTTCCTTATTGATATCATAATTTCCCTCATATCGGTACGGAGTTAGCACTATCGGAATCTGATAGCCGTCGTTCTTATGAAACAGGCCGCTCAACCAGCACTTATCCTCCGTCTTATAAGGTATTTCCTCTCCTTTCCCATTATGGTTTCTGCCGTTACGTACAGCTATTTCATACTCCTCGCTATTACACTCTTTCTTATAGTCACGTGTATTATAGGCATACACCGACTGGTTCAACACCACAGTATAAAAGAACCTCGATAGCAGTTTCTTCAGTGACTCGAAATAGCTGTTATAATAAATACTCCTGATTGGTCTATCTAATGGGATATGTTTTGGTCCGAGCAAGTCTAATTCTGGTTGTTCATTCTTAAATACATACTTCCCATCTTCCTCATCATCTTGCCAGAAATAGCAATTTAGGCTAGCATCCCTGTTATTCAGTGTCAGTTTGTACACGATTTCGCCTTGCAGATAATACATCTCCCCTTTCACGCCATCCACTAAATGCAGATGTGGCCATCCGTATTCCTTTGCATACTCGCCGAAAATGATTGCCGAAAGGTTATTAATGAGCCTCAACTCAAACTCTACAAGCGAGCTTTTTCCAGCACCATTCTCACCAAGTATGGCATTTATGGATATATGTGGATCCGTATTCGCCCCACCGCCATCATAATAGTCATAAATCGTTTTCTTGAATCGGTCTTTTGTTACCAACACCCTATCATTTTGTATCGTAAAACCGTCCATTAGATAATATAGTCTGTCTGCCGTCAATTTCCGCTTACCAACGCTTTCATCGCTGGTCACTCTGATGGCAAATACATAGAAAGCCTCATCTATATCCGGTCCTGTCAGCGGTGTATGTTCTATTTCCTTCACCCGCTGCTCCAATCTTGCCTCTTCCCTATTGCTCATATCTTACTCTCTTCTCATTACTCTTTCTTAACCACAAAGAGGTATGCGCTCCTCGCACATACCCCTTCAACAATCCTTATTTCCTCTTCAAAGTCACAATAGTCTTTGGTCTCTTCTTTATTTATAGATGTATCCACTACATTATGATAGTATTTTAGTTCGCAAAGATAGCAAATATTTACCAAAGCGGATTATAAAAAATAATAATATTAGAATTATTTAATAAAGTATCGCTCTAGGTATATTCTTATTTTCGATGGCTTTGCCTTCGAGATTTAATTAATTCTATTTTTATTTTTTCTCTCTCTGTGGCCCAAACAGGAAACTACAAAACGTCCAAATTCCTTTCAACACTCTCCTCATTCTCATTTCTTCTATCTCCTATTTACGCAAAAACGATACACAGCCCCATCCCTGTGTATCGTTTTCCTATGGTTCATACTTCCCATCCTTCTCCTCAAATATCGTACTCTCTTCCTTCACCTCTATCGTATGCCACGCCCCTTTAGTAAGCGTCCACTTCTCCGCAAAACATCAGGAGGCGCCCTTGTATAGGGCGTTTCCCGATTTCTGAGATTCTAGTAAATTTCTGATTTTAACACTTCACAGCCCGATATAGCAGGGCAAAAGCTGCTTTTTCTCCACTTTTTTCTCATGGATACCCAGGATTAATTTCCTGAGATATGCCTCTGGAGAGAGGTGATTGATGTCACAGCTCTCCAAGGCAGAGAACATAAAGGCATAGTCAAGAGCAGACTCTTCGCTGCCGATGTTCATGCTGTTCTTCAAATTCATTTTGATATGACGCATCATCTGCTCACAGATATTATTCGACAGTTCCACGTCACCATTCTGAAGCACGGTCTCAAAGGTATGCCATTCCTTCTTGGCATACACCAGCGCCTGCTTGATTTTCACGCCAAGGCGCTTATAACCTGAGCGTTCATACTTCTCCAGTTCCTTCTTGATCGAGTCCATGATCTTTCGGGAGCGTTTGAGACGGGCTTTGCGACGTGCCTCTCCTGTCAACCCCTGTTTGACAAACTCATGCTCGTTGGCAAACAACCAACCGAAGCGTTCTATAAACCACATCGTTTGAACTTCTCAAAGTCATACCCTTCGTCTTGGCAAAATTTCTCAAGGGTTCTGCCTCCACCAAAATCAATATAGTGACGATACGCTGCAGCGTAATCAACCTTGTACCTCTTAAATTTCTTATCCATAATGCTTGCGAATTAATAAACTCGCAGGCAAAGGTAAACATTAATTTTCAGGCGACCTTGCGGAGAAGTGGACGTTTACGCGCTATCACGCGGCACATTACTTCGCTCCCCGCGCACATAGTGCAGTCTGACGGCAGCACCATGTGCCTTTGCCTCCCACGAGGGCGGGCGCCCACTCTGCCTCACATACCCGCGCAATCTTGTGTACCAACTATTCGGTTTTCTTCCTTACCTCCATTACCAGTGCCCTTTCATTCATTCCAAAATTATTCTTTGCATAATTGTTCCTGTAAGAAAAAAGCATCTGATAACCCATATCATCTGTCATTCTATACAAGCAGTCAATAAATCCACAATCATTCACAGGAACACCGTTTACCAACTTGTACGTCAGATAACCAGAATTCATTAGTGGATTATACAGGATTTCATCTGGCTTAAGAAGGGCAGCTACCTGACTGGGATTCATATACGAGTCACCATGCCCTTCGTTTTCTTTCTTTGACACAAATTCTGAATCCACAAATAGAAGTTTCTTTCCCTGAGCAAGAAGTCTTACAAGAACATCTAATGACACTATCGTTTGACTTGACTTGTTGTCAAGCACACAGAATGCAACCGCAACACTCTTGGGGTCTGTCTTAAAGAAATGCATGGCCAGTTGCAGACGGAATCTCGTTTGGAAATCAGTCACAGCTACGTTGAGCCCATTTACTTGGCTCACAACCCAATCCCTGAGGATTTGTTCTGAAGCGCAGAATTCTCCTCCCGCTCTTTTTGCTCCACCAGGAGCTTTCTCCAACACTCCAATCCAATGCTCGCCACTTCTAGAATGGAGTCCCGTCATCAGACCACCAACAGTTGTTCCACCCAAGAAATCGTCGTAAGGCAAAAAGCGTGTTCCGATAGCCGCTAATCCAGCAACTCTTCCATGGTCATCATACACATAACTCAGTCTACTGTAATTGGCATCTATATAGGCATCCAAATCCTTGTCATTCTGATAATCAGCCAACGCCAGAGATCTCAGCCACGCCTTTTTGTCCAAATCCGCAGCATCTATTCTATGGTGAATCAGCTTAGCTTTTTCTTCAAACTCTTCATAATACACATCCACATCCAACCCAGCAACAAGTGTGCTAAGCATAGCAGAGAAAGGCACTTTGAAGTTTGTCGAATTCATCTTGTTTCTTCTATGTTGCAAACCAAATAATTGGTCCATAATTTAGCATTGTTTAATCGTTAAACTGCTGTTTTTACTATATTTTACACTATAACTGACAATAAATCACAGTCCAAACACTGATATCCAGTGCTTGGCTAATTGCATAAGCAACAGGTTGGCCGGATCAAACTTCTATCAGATGTAGTAAGTCGTAGCCACTCATCAGATTACTTCTTCAGATCTTGGAGAATAATGCCACAATCTTTTAGAAGATGTAGTCAAATTGACTCATCAGAAACACCCGCTGTGGTCATTCTTATATGAGAAGTTTGTCCGACTATCAAACCTGTTGATATGCATTTCTGTAGATAATCCCTAAGGTTGCACATAAGCCTTCTGATTCTTCAGGACAGCATATGCCTTGCACGCTAACTTTCTCGCCACCTTGATAATGGCTCTCGGCGGCCTCATACACTGGCAGCATTTAGAATAATAGCTGGCTAATTCACAATCGCGCTGAATGGCGACCCAGCTTGATTCTACCACCAGAGGGCCCAGTTGTTTATTTCCTCTGAATGTCTTTTCGCCATTCGTTTTCTTCTCGCCTGAGTCATGACAAGTAGGTATAAGTCCTAACATCGACACAAATTTCCTTTCATTTGAAAAACGCATAATATTATTGTCAAACTCCGTCAACATGGTCATAGCCATAATTAAGCCGAAACCTGGAACAGATGTCAGCAAGTCGAAGTTGTCCTTGTACTTCTCTGTCATGCTAAGACGCCTGATCTCTCGAGTAACCGTCAAAATCGCTTTTCTCGTATTCTCTACTTGCTCACAGAGCAGAGCGAGCGTTAGTTTCTCTTCCGACAGCAGCTCCACCTCTTCACGTAACCATTGCATGAAATTACGAGACCAGTGGGTGCGACTGTTTAAGAATCGCTTAGGATATATCACACCTTGCGTATACAATAGGTGCTTCGTCCTGTTCTTCTGGCGAGATAGATCCTTGATGAAACGTTGACGTAGACGCATTAGGTTTGTATCGTCCATGAAGCGCTTGTCCTTGATGTAAATACCTGTCAGTTCTCCACACTTCAGTGACCAGGCGATCTTCTCAGAGTCAACAGCATCTGTCTTCATGGCCTTCTCCTTACCTGTTGTAGGAATATCAGCAGCATTAACCACTATGTTTTCAATTCCATACTCTGTAAGTGCGTAATGGACAGAAAATCCGCAGAAACCTGCCTCATAGGCAGATTTGAAATGTGCCTCAGGGAATTTCTTGTTCAGTCTTTCAAAGAGCTCTCTTGCATCAGCATGCTGTGCAAATGAATACTTGTAACCGCTTTCAGTAAGCGTTGTTACGTGCCAAGTTTTCAAATGTACGTCGATTCCGACGAAAATGTTTTGTCCTTTAAAGGAAATGCTGTACTTTTGCATACGGTACGATTTTAATTGTGAATGTAATTTGTTTGTTAGCACTTGCAAATATACAAACCAATTATTATCGTACCAACTTTTTCCTCTATAAAACTATGAAAAACACACCGAGGGGCTGCCTAACGGCAGGGGGCTCGCAGCCCCCGAGAGTGAATTCAATAGCCGGACATATCTGTTAGCGACTGCAAACATAGTAACTTTTAGTTCTTTTCTTTGCGCCAAAGAAAAGGACAATCCCTTTTGCTCCTTTTCGAAAAGGAGATAAATCACTGCCATTGATTAATGCGCTTATTCTCCTCAATAAGCTCCAGAAGCCTTTTAAAAGGCTCAATGCGCTCAGCCTTCAACGCCCCAGCATTCATCACCTTCCGGTTATGCTTCACCCACGTATACAGATGTCTGATTTCAAGATCATACTTGCTCAGATTCCTCTTATGAGTCACCATATACTCCATCACCTCATGGTAATTCTTCAACCACTTCTCTTCCTGCGTCATATCACCCTATCGCTTTCAAATGTACCACCCCTATCGGATTGAAATGTACCACCTCTTTATTCTCCACACCCGATATTCAAACCAACTCACCTTCTCGACTACACTCATAAATTTTCTTACATCATCACTCGGGTCTGATAAACACCTTTACCGGGAACCCTTTTCCCAATTCTGCCAAATCCTTCTCCAAACCTCTTGGATTTCTGATATTGCCATCTGGATCATACACAAAGCAATACAGGCATTTACAATGAGGATGACTCTGATATTTGGCGATGTCTATAATTAGTTGTTCACCCAATTTCTTATCTTTCAGTCCTTCTCGCGTCATCTTCACCTCAATGGCAATTTCACCTTCCTTCAACAAAAAATCCATTCTATTTGAGGCCCCCGCATAACTCGGAGTCCATTCCTCTGGCCTAACATCATCAAAATCAATCCTCAGCAACCCATGTAGCAAGTCTTGCACATCGTATTCATCACGTATTTCTAATGTTGGCCTACCTTCATGCCGACGCCTCAACTGTCTGGCAACCGTATGAAACCTCTCAAACAGTTTACTTAACCTTCCTTCATAATCAATCCTGGCATGATTGGGTTTTATTGCCTGAAAAGCTTTTATAATACCCAATAATGCTTCACAATACAGAATATTATTATTCTTTTTCGTCGCTATCTCCTCAAAGTCTTTAACCTGAGGATGCATAGGATAATACTCTTGGAGGAACATTAAGGCTTTTCGCCTCCATATTTCATATTTATCAGCATCAACAAACGTATTAAAACCACTCGCCCATTTTGATTCCAATACATTCTGACCTTCTTGTATCAAATCGTCTAACGTCATTCCTTCTTCGCATTAAAAACAAAACTCATCCTTGGATAATTGCCCTCTTACTCAATTCTATCGAAATATTTCATCAATATCATCTTTGGTGGCTAATTCAATCACTGGCACATCAGGCATTTTTATCTCCATTTCATTATGATCTTGTCCAATCACATCCTCCATCACTTCCTTATTCGTGAAAAAAGATATATTCAAGCCCCTTCTCTTCGAAGTTCGTTCAACTAGTTCTCTGAAATAATCCTTTTCTTGTCCCTCTTCCACAATAATATATTTCACATCATCCCAATCGAATGTAACTTTCATTTTGGTGGTTAGCAAAGGGTTACCATGCTCTGCTCTATATTTATCGTAGTTCCAAAGCATCGGGCTCTCATTATAACTTTTAAGAGTCTGGTAATCAGGCACAAGTCGTAATTCACGCTCGTCGTAAAACCTATAATTCTTATAATACTTCTGTTTCAAAGACCATTCATACAATTTTATATGTGAAAACAGATAGACAATTCTTTGATACTCGATATCATCATCCACCCGATCACCAAATGAGCCAATCTTTGATATCATCATATCCATTATTGTACGGAGTGCCATAGAATTTGGATCACAATACCATACGGCGGTAAAATTGTTCCTCTTTCCCCATTCTGCATCTAGTCCAATAGTGTAACCACCATACCTGCCTAAATATTGGCCTGTTTCTGACAAAGGCAAGTCACATACGCTTATCATGGGAAATGCGAATTCTGCACAATGTTGATTTAAATTTGAGGCAACAAACTCTTTGCTGTATGAATAATAAAGGCACTTCTTTTCTATTATTCCTTCTAAACCATCTTTCTTGGTCTGATGCCATAAAGTGTTCGAACTAAGTCCCATAAATTACCTTATTATTCCGCTTGCGAGCTCGATTCTTCTTTTAAAACAATAGACTTCGGATCAACTGTCAAATAATTCAAGTGAGCTTTCGTCATACTTGAAACAATTGATTCTATTACATTCCTATCGGACGACGTTTCCTGGCCGGCTTCCTTTTCTGCAGTGTGTGGTTGTGACGAGCAAAACAATATCGTTTGCTTATTTTGAATATTTGCACATGACTCAAACAACCTCTTAAGACTAGATTCCTTCATTGAATGCTGACAAGGTTCATCCATTACAAGAAATCCTGGATGGTTTTCGCCCTCGGATAGTAATGTTAGATAGTATGCCCAGATACTTCTTATAAAGTCCGAAGCTGAAGAGTCTGAACGGATCTCCTCTTCGTAGTCTCCTTTGATTACTACAGGTAGATATTGATACGTATTCTTTTGTTCTGAAAAACCCACATGTGGTCCAACCTGATTACTCGTGTAGCCAAAAAGCGACAGATACTTTTTAAATACTATTTCTTGGTTATCAATCGGACTTCCTGTTTTTTCTCCGTTTTTCTGCTTTGCCAAATCTTCCAGAACTTTTTTATATCCGTCTCTCAGGCCATTCAGCAATACGCGTTCCTGCTGT
>Ga0247609_10001430_pt1 | contig 28338 bp, 38 predicted proteins | sample 172DNAGHGlowgp2_FD_193487 | JGI IMG/M metagenome (GOLD analysis project Ga0247609, IMG submission 193487) | Sheep rumen microbial communities from Palmerston North, Manawatu-Wanganui, New Zealand - 1728 DNA GHGlow gp2 | ecosystem: Host-associated > Mammals > Digestive system > Stomach > Rumen ... | reverse complement strand
ATTCCCAGATGGCACTGCTATCCAGCGCCGCAAAGGTTTCATAGTAGATGCGCCACAGGTAAAAGAGCTGTTCCAATTCTACCCAGAGTATCACATTGCTCTGAACTTTGAGGATGTCAACTACTACGAATACAATGAGGACGAAGAAGGGCATGAAATCTATGGTGATAGCGCCACCGTTTACCCATCAGCGCCCATCTTTGAAGGCGGTCTTGTCTGGGATGCTGTAGGAGCAACATGGGACACTGTAGGTGCTGTTTGGGACGAGGGTGGAGGTGGAGGCCCAACGACAGTATCAGTAGATTCTATTGACAACGTTTACCCGGTATGGGAAGTCAAAGGCCCAGCCGTCAATCCTCAGCTTTCGGTGCTTACTACCGGTACTACCTTGACCTATTTTGGCGCAGTGACGGAAGCTCAAACTTTGCAGATAGATATGTTCAACAAGACGGCTACACTAAACGGAACAAGCGTAATTGGCAACGTAACTGGCGATTGGGTATACTTTGCACCAGGCAATAACAGAGTGGTGTATGTGAATGATGATCCGGCTGCAGTAACAAGCACTATACATTGGCAGGAGATTGTAGGGTGATAAAGACAGCTATATACGAAGTCAACCTTTATATCAACGGCACACTCATTGGCGATTGCCGTTATTTGGCCCAAAACCTATCTTATACAAGAAGAAGAACTAGGTTCGGCGCAGACTCTATTGACTTTACGATTAACGATGTACTATTTAACCAGTGGTGCCAAGAGCGTGGGGTGACTATCAACGATTTATTAAAGCCAATCGCTTTAGAATGTAGACTAACTCGCAATGGTACCCCAATCGTAGGGGGGTTCTTGGCAACTATGCCAGCCTATACTCCATTACAGCGTAGCGCCAGCTTAGACCTGCATTTTGACGGCTATCTTAACCTACTGGCCGGAGTTTATATTCGTAACATGAGCAATAACTTACCCAGAGGAACAGTAAGTGGCGCAGCAGGAACGCTGGTCTCCTCGATGATACAATTTGCCAACACTGTATCCAGCAATGCTGGCAAGGGCTATGGGTTTGTGGCAGGCAATATTGGCAATTTACCGGTAATCACACATACTTTTGACAACTACAAGACTGTGAAAGACTGGATTTGCGAACGGTGCGACAACACAAGTGGCGCTGGACCTTTTGAAGTATACTTCCATCCGGATAAAACATACGATATAAGCGCTTCAGACGACTTTGGAGACGTTATTACGGACTGGGTGGCATTCTTCCCCACATTGCTCAATAATACGTCTGCTACGAGCATCAGCGCAAGCGAGGTGGGTGGTTTCTCTAGCGCCATCATTGGGCTAGGCGCAGGCGAAGTCTCTGCCAACGCAGATGAGAACACTGTGCTGTTCAATTTCGTAACAGATCAAAACGCAATCAGTGAATATGGCTACATGGAAAGCATTTACCAAGACTCTAGCATTTCTACACCAAGCATCTTGGCCTATAACATGGGAGCAGAGCTATATCAGTCGGCGAATCCTCGCTGGAGACCAGAAATTACGTTGCATGGCAAACAAGTAGAACCTAAGCCGGCTGGCTCTAAGAAGATTTGGGTTGGGGATACAATAACCATCAATAACTCTCTCGACCTTACCGGCATGACAAATGGAGATTTCCGAGTTAACGAGTTAAGCGTAGACATTACGGCGGCAGGAGACGAGCTGATTAAGCCAGTGTTGGAGCGAGTATGACGCAAAACCTGCTTACAAAACGCTTAAAAGACGCTAAGAGGGAGCTTACCAATCTCAAGACTGCTCATAAGCGAGGGCTGGGGCTAATTAGGCTTTATGACTATACCGGCAAAGTTATACCACCAAATCCTCTTGAAGCCTATAAAATGCAAATAACTGTGGACTTTTCAAGGAGCTTCGGGAAAAATCCTTTTGCGCAGTTTTTGCGATTGACCACACATCCGGAAAGAAGCTGGGTGGGTAGCGCTATTCGCACAGAGTGGGAATATTATGATAATGACGGATATAGTTTGGTTATATTGGGGGATTACTACGATTTTTATGAAGACGATACATCCCAATTCACGATAATTTCCACTTCTCCGATAACAAATGTAGAAATAAGGCTTGATGCGTATGAATGATTATTTTGAGAGAGAACTTAAGTCGCTAGAAGCAGAGCTAACCCAATTAAAAACCTCTAAGCAAAAGAGTAGTGCAACTATGGATTTGGTAACTAAAGTCATCCCAGTATCAGTTTCGCTAGAAGTGGGTGAACAGGAGGTTGCTGCTTATGGATATGAATATTATGTCGCAAAGTCAGACGGAGAGAACATAATCTTCGGGTATTTAAGTTGGTACTCTGAGGATGTGCAAAAGAACTGGATTTCTCCTTATGAGCCTGACTCTGTAAGACAAGCCCAGGTAGACCTGGCCAAGTACAATGACGATATCTTATTGAAAGTTGCTGTGAGGGGCAGTCGGAGAGATTTCGATGCTCTAGCTGGGGGCAGTAGCGTAGTCGCTAACATGAACCTTGTAGTGATCGGAGTAAAGGAATTTGAGGTGCAGAAACTATGAATAGAGAACTAGAGCTAAGGTTAAAACAGATTGAGCAAGAAATCCTAGACCTGAAGACGGCCTCAGAGTATTCGAGCGTGAGGAGTAGTAGCATTGTGGATTCTGAGCTGCTCAGCACAGGCAATTATAGGGTTACTTTTGACAATCATGGCAACGAAGTATTTGCTGCATACTTTACAAGGGGCGCACAGGGAGTGCGCCACGGAGGAGCAGATGCTTATCCTCCGCAGGGGAGTACACAGATAGTCCAAGTAGATGCCTCCTATGCAAGTAGCGATTCCCCACCGGTTAGGGTAGATTACAATGTGATATTGACCATCGTGTCTAATTATCCGGTAGTAAGTATCGAGCGTATCAACTAATTATGCTATAATTAGACTGGTAGTTTACCCATCTACTCCGCCTAGACATTCTTTCGTTTGTTAGTCTAGGCGGTTCTTTTTATTAAGTGCTTTATGCTATAATTGAAACAGCAGTGTAAATAAGAACCGGTTGCGCTGCTATCCTAAATTGTGCTATAATGGGGGTAGTTCTTATTTACACTACCCTCGTGGCACCAAGCGAGGGTCTTTTATTGGTGCGGTTCGGAGGTAACAATATGGAACATAGCTTCAACATAAAAATAGCTAAAGAATATGGCATTTTGGAAGCTATTTTGCTAAGAAATATCTATTTTTGGGTAGAACATAACCGAGCTAACAATACCAATTATTATGATGGGGAATATTGGACTTATAATAGCAATAAGGCTTTTGCTGAGCTTTTTCAATACGCTACTCCACGACAGATACAGTACGCCTTAAATAAACTAAGAGATGCAGGGCTAATTATGGTTGGTAATTATAATAAAAACGCATACGATAGAACTCTTTGGTACACATTAACGGAAAAAGGTCAATCCATTATACAAGACTGTATCGTCCATTTAACAAATTTGTCAAATGGAAAGAACACTAGTGTCGAACCTATACCAGATAATAAACCAACTAAAAAACCATATAATAAACCAGATAAAGTTTCTTCCCCCGAAGCTCGGAGGTATGCCAAGAACCTTCGGGATAAAATATTAGAACTTTACCCAAACAATGTAGGAGCGAAAAAGGAGGATAGTGTTGATAGATGGGCTAAGGATATAGATAAAATGCACCGTATAGATGGCAGAAGCTGGGAGGATATTGGTAAGGCTATTGATTGGGCTATGAGAAATAATTTCTGGCAAAAAAATATCTGGTCTGGGGCTAATCTTCGGAAACATTACGATAGGCTTGAAGCTGAAGCAAGGGCGGACTTTATGAAACATGGGACTATCACTGTAGGAATATGATATAATAAGACTAACAACAAACGAAAGGAGCATGAATGGGTACCAATATTACAACTATTGATAATCCTATATTCAATAGAGAGGGGAATATAGTTATAGAAGAAAAAACCGATGGAAGAGGTAGAACTCAGACAGTTAAATATGGAATTATTCGTATAATAGGTGATAAAAATGAACATCGTGTAAGCATGAAGACGCTTCTAGATATAAATGCAGCAAAGAAAGCTAATTTCGATGGTCAATTAAATATTCCCGATCTAGCTATGAGCATAAATGCTTCACAAATTGTGATGATGAGGAGTGAAACGGAAGAGATTAGGGAAGACAGTGACTTTACTAAGCTTCCTACCGAGGTGGTGATGTTAGACAAAGATTTCAACCGTTTAACTGGCACTCGGCCTCAAATCGAACGAGAAAATGATATCTACTATATTGCGACTTGCCATTATGTGGTGAGAGATGGCGGAAAACAGTACTATCTGGAACCCCATCAAATCCAATATCTAGTCACTATGGCACGAGATGAAGACCCAGACTATCCGCACTACATTAAACAAGCCTTACGCTACGGAAGAGATGTGCGAGAAATCAAGAAAGAACAAGCTGAGAAGAAACGTCGGTAGATAATATGTTCTATTTCGCATTTTAAGCTACCTAGGAGCCGATTTAGTATCAAATATGAATGATTTACCGTCTGTAAATAAAATAGCATTAGAATGTCTTATAATGGCTCACAAAGGTGCTTACCAACTAAGCTTATCTGTGGTATGATAGAACAAATGGATGTGACAGCTATAGTTACTACCACTATCACCGCCATAGCTACCGTAATCGTGGCTATATCAAACATCTGGATGAATTCTCAGCGCAAGAAAGACAAGAAAGAAGCCAAAAGACTAGCCGAGAAGAATGCGGCTAAGAGCTCTATCCAAAATATGATCACGCAGGATATCATCCGAACAGAAGTACTACATAAAATGCCGGAGAATAGAGAGAATATTGAGGCAGAATACGCTAGTTATGTAAAAAATGGTGGGAATGGCACCATAAAGCGCCAATTTGAGGAGTACATAGACTGGTTTAGCCAGCAAGAGAAGAAATTAGAAACAAAATGAAAAGGAGGACTATATATAACCCACCAGAATATGAAGAATGCGTAAATTTTGTGCAATGGCTGCGGATGCGTAGTATACCACACGCTCATTGTGCTAATGAAAGCCAGTCTAGCGCTCGTAATGCGATGATTAGAGGAGCAAGACTAAAGCGTATCGGCCAGAGCCGAGGGGTATTTGATTATGAGGTCTATGTGCCTAAGATACAAAAAGACGGCAGCACTAAATACAAGCTACTCAAGATAGAAATGAAACGACGCAAGGGTGGCCGAGTGTCTGCAGAGCAGAGAAAATGGCAGGAAATTTATGAAGCAGCCAAAATTCCTTGTGCGATCTGCAATGGCGCAGGAGAGGCTATAGAATTTGTAGAAAAATATTTGTAAGTGGTGTATACTAGAAATAGGAACTGTACGCAGTTCAGCTCTTTGGCATAAACCTTACAAAAGACTAATGTGTATAAGATTTACCTTAATAAAAGTATGACCTAAAATCTTATTACTTTTTTGCTAACCCCTTCGCCGGGGTTGGTTTTTGTTGTAAAACATAAAAAGTATGTTACACTAAAAGTATGAATTGCCCGAACAATACTCCGATTGTTGGTAACTTGCAAACCATCGCAATCAATCGTGGCACATCTCTTGGACTAAAAGCACAGCGATTAGATTTGGATGGGCAGCCTATACTAACTCGTGCGGAAGAAATATATTTTATAGTAAAGAGGCGCTGGACTGATAAAACAGCGCTTATAACCAAAGACTTGTCAGATATGACCTTTGACGAGGACGGATACTATCATTTCACTATTGACCCTGAGGACACTGAAAGCTTGGCCTACGGACGTTACACATGGGATTTTACGGCAGTAGAAGACGATAATGCGTACCGAGCCAAACCAGCGCACGGATATTTCGTGATAGGTAACTCCGCAGGGTGGATTATTAACGAAACGGAGGATTAGTGGAAAAAGAAATAGAAATGGAGCGTGAGGCAGTCGTCATAGGGGCTGGTGGCGCTGTAAACTCTGTAAACGGCCAGACCGGTGATGTGGTGCTTACCACGTCTGATCTGGAGAATACATCAGACTACCAGAATGGCACAGAAGTAGAGTCAGCAATCAGCACGGCAATCGCCGGAATAAACATTCCGACTAAGACGTCAGACCTTACCAATGATGGTGCAACTGGCACTAGCACTTATGTGGAGGATACCGCACTAAGCGCTGAGACCACGGCAAGAGAGCAGGCAGACAATGCCCTCCAAAGTCAAATAGATGCAATTTCAGCATCGTCTGATGTCACAGACATAGTTGGCACTAAGGCAGAGCTTAATGCGTACGATACGAGCAAATTAGGCGATAATGACATCATTAAAGTCTTGCAAGACGAATCCGAAAATGGTGAAACTACTTACTATCGCTGGAGCACAACTACACAGAGCTTTACGCTAATTGGTGAAGAAGGCCCATATTACACCAAAGCAGCCACAGACGCGCTCTTAAACGCTAAGCAAGATACTCTGACTGAGGGTACTGGTATCGACATCACGAACAATGTGATTTCTGCGACCTCGGCTGGCCCGACAGTGGTGCAGACTACTGGTAATTCAACCACCGACGTTATGTCGCAGAACGCTACTACCAGCATGGTGTTTGCAGACCCGAGTACGAAAAATAGAGTTCAAATAGGGGATAATGCAAATGCCCAAGCTAGTAATACAGTTTCTATCGGAGCCGGAGCGAACGCATCTAGCACCAGAAGTGTTGCTATTGGGGCATATAGCGGTGTTGGACAACCATATTCGGTTGCCCTAGGCTTTGCTTCTACGACAAGTGAGCAAGGAGAAGTCGGGATTGGTCTTAGCGCATCCTACGCAGGAAACGGCTACAACAACTCTAACTACCGCCTCTTAACTGGCCTTTATGATGGTCAGAACGACCACGATGCTGTAACTGTAGGGCAGTTAAATACGGCTATCGCAGGAGCAGGAGCTAATGAAATAAGTTCAACAGATTGGAGTGCACTATGGCAATAGATGACAATACAGTATATGGGCTGACTGGTGCCCAAGTAAAAGAATTACCAGAGAAAATTGAGGCAGTGAGGGGATTGGCGAAAGAGCTGACGGCTGATGATTACAATTGGCCAGAGAACAACCCAGCTGGTGTCGCTATGTGGCTATTGCCAGAAGGGGTGTATTCCTGTGACGCAACAACGGAAGTTTATCCAGACAATGCGGCTTCTGCTGTAAATAGACAGTTATTCTTTAAGTCCAACTCCGGAGGCTATAGCACTATGGTCTATTATGATGACGGAGCGAATAGTTGGAAATATTGGAAAACCGCAACGGCCACTGGAGTAAGATATTCTTACGGGAGAGTAACACCTGAGGTAGTAAACTCTTTAACATCTACTTCCACGGTCGCAGCTCTTTCGGCTAATCAGGGTAAAGTCCTCAATGACAAAATAGGTGGTGACCTATCTAACCTAACTACTACTGATAAGACTTCGCTTATTAACGCTATCAATGAGCTAGTGGGTCAGAGTGGAGGTGGTGGAATAACGGAACTGACTTCTGCAGACTACGATTATCCTGATGCCAACCCGACGTCTGTAGCTTTGTGGAGGCTTCCTTCTGGCGTGTACACAGCTAGAGCTAATGTTCGGACAGCATCTTCAGCTACACGCGCAGGCGATTATGGCGGGATGTTCTTTGTGAGCCAACTGTCAGCTAACGTCGGAGACAACGTTCTTGTTTTAGCTAACTATGGTGGAACCGGTGGCCAAGACACGAAGCTAGAATACGATTATACTTATAGTGACGGAACGGCTTGGCCGAACCAGTCTGGCATCAGTTTCATTGACAGCCGAGAGGTGGTGGATAATCTGACATCCACTAGAACAGACTATGTGTTATCTGCTAATCAAGGCAAGGTCTTAAAAGATATGATAGATGCTCTGCCTACTGGTGGTGGAGTAACGGAACTAACGAGTGCTGATTACAACTGGCCCACTGACAATCCAACATCGGTAGCTCTGTGGTTATTAGAGCCAGGCATATACACAAGGTCGACTGCAGATGGAGTGGTAGTAAGATATGGTACAGGAGCTAACCAAACTTTGGCTAACAACGAAAACACTGTATTGGTGACTGGACCTACTGCGAGTGGGAGCAAGAATTATCTGGTGTTGGCTAGCAATAGTCCAATAATGAGAATCGCCCATAGCACGTCCTCAGGAAGCGAAGCGGAAATCCAGCTGATTTTAAATGCTTCAAATGTTGCTCAAACTACCGGCACAAGTACTACAAATGTTATGAGTCAGAATGCCGTGACAAGTATGGTATATAGGGACCCAAGCACTAAAAGACAAGTACAAATTGGCGAGTCTTCGACTGCTAATAGTAACTATTCTATTGCGATTGGGCAATATACTTCATCTACCGCCACTGGTTCTGTAGCTATAGGTGGCGGGAATAATGGAGCTGGAGCCGCAAGTGCTACGGCTCAAGGTTCAATCGCCTTAGGAATAGGGGCAAAAGCATCTGTGGTGGGCGAAATGAACATCGGTACTACTCTTACAACTTCTGGCTACAATTCCTCTAACTATCGTCTCTTAACCGGTCTCTATGATGGTCAATCTGCCCACGACGCCGTGACTGTCGGGCAAGTAAACTCTGTGATAGACAATCTAAATTCTGCATTAAATATCAATATTCCCCATATTGGTGCTTAAAGCACTAAAGAATTAGCCACCCACAAGGTGGCTTTTTGGTGAAAAATGGGTTGCTTATTTTTAGCACAGACTGTATAATTGAATTATCAACAAACGAAAGGAGCAAACATGAAGATAGACGTGCAGGACATCTCTGACAATGGCGATGTCCTCGTGCATGGTGCCTATGGTCCAAAGACTATCGAGCGCCAGTTAAGCCAAATAAACAAACGAATACAAAAGATCAATCACGATCTGAAGGAGGTATGTGGACTATGATTACACTGACACGCCGCATTTTTGGATGCAGCGTGAGGCAGAAGAAGATTTAATAAATCTAGAGATTGAGAGGAGATTAAGATATGACCCAAACAACTAAAGAGCAAAAGCCAATGAGCTTGGCAGCGAAACTAGCTGCCATAGGCAAAGAAGTGGGAGCAGTAGATAAGAGCGGACGTAACACACAGCAGAATTATAGTTATATTGAATATGGTGTGGTAGCAGGACGTATTCGGGAACTCTTTGATAAATACCACGTCATCATAATTCCAAACGTAGAGAGCGTACAGACGGACGAAGTAACAAACAAGTATGGGGGCAAAGGTTATCACTATGTGCTTTCTATGACTTTTACCTTGCTCAATGGAGACGATCCGGAGGAGAGGGAGGTTGCTTCCTGGGCAGGCGAAGCAACAGATTTCGGCGATAAGGGGATAAACAAAGCTGAGACGGCTGGCACAAAATACTTTCTAATGAGGCTATTCAATATCTCTGAGAAAGGCGAAGAAGATGCCGACAAACATACTCCAGAGATGGTTACTGAGCGAAAGAGCCGAGTGGTGGTAGACTTCCCTGAGCAAGCTGTCGCTGAGGCAAAACTCAAACTCAGCATGACCCGAGATTTAACAGAGCTTAAGAATGTCTATGTTGGCTTAGGCGAAGTCGCTAAGGATTACAGAGTGATTGAGTTTAAGGATAAAATGAAGAAACGGTTAGGAGGAGAATGAATAAAAAGTATGCATTAACAGAAGATACACAGGAAATTCTTGGCCATACCCTACATCGTATAAAGGCCTGTAGAGACATAGGCGAGGGCATAAAGGCGGGCGAGTGTGGTGGCTGGATAGAATCTGAAAGAAATCTCTCCCAGGACGGCGATGCTTGGGTATACGGCGATGCTATGGTATACGACAATGCTATGGTATACGACAATGCTATGGTATACGGCAATGCTAGGGTATACGACAACGCTGAGGTATACGACAACGCTGAGGTATACGACAACGCTGAGGTATATGGCAATGCTTGGATACATGGCAAAGCTTGGATACATGGCAAAGCTAGGGTATACGGCAATGCTAGGGTATACGGCAATGCTTGCCTAAGGGGGGAACTTGCCTATACAAAAGGCTGGTTTGTTGGGGGTTGCGATAGTGATGAGATTGCAAACATAGCTGAGCAGACTGGGTCGGACTGTTGGAAAAATCAATATGTGCTAGGGGAATATGAGATATCCCCGGTTGAGGATGATGAAGAAGACGATGATGGCGAAGCTTATGACTTTAGCGAAAAATTAGAAAACATAAAAAGCCAAGTAGAAAACTTAATCGAGCGTATTGAAAAGCTAGAGGAGGATAAATAATGCCACGCATGAAGAAAGGGGAACCAGGCCATGAACAAGCTGTAAACAAATGGAGAGCTACTATGTGCGCAAAATATGGTGGCGAAGAGGGCTTTAAAGGGTTCATCCACAGAAACGGAGCTAAGGGCGGCCATAATAGTCATGGAGGAGGATTTACGGACAAAGATTTTGCAAGACGGATGGGTGCCAAGGGAGGCCGAGCATCAAAGCGCGCTCCAGGGACATACGATGCAAAATGGGACGAGCATTTTGAAGAAATCATGTCTTGTCTAGTCCAGAATGTCTCGTATGCCGAAATCGCTCGTAGGGTGGGTATTCCTGCCTCGTCTATCAGATATAGATTGAGGAAATAACTATGGCGAGAAAAGAAGCAGAAAGGAGAATAATATGCGGTTAAAAAATAAGAAAACTGGGGAAATAGGAAATCTACAACCTTATGGTGGAGATGGAAGAATTTGGGTGTGGGTTGATAATAGGTCAAGGCCAGAATATAGGTACAATTCTCTCGCCGAATTGAACGCAGAGTGGTGTGATGCACCAGAAGAACCGAAAGGGTATTGGTTTATAGATGTTGGAACTTATGAGGTAGATTGGTGCGAAGAAAATGAAGATTTGGAAGCTGATAAAGAAATCGGCAACTACTTTGAAACTAAAGAACAAGCCGAGCTGGCAGTCTGTAAGCTCAAGGCTTGGAAACGGTTGAAAGATAATGGGTTTAGGTTTGAAGGGTGGGAAGACTTGCAAGCAGAAATGGGCATAGATGACTTGATGCTATTCAATAGGGACGTGCTTAATACAGACAATATAATTGGTTTTAGAATGGACGACTACCACGACTGCATCAAAGATTTGAACACTTGTTTCAGAGGTGAAGAATGAGTGAAAAGATACTTGGAATAGAATGTCAAAACTGCAAAAAGGTTATTCCACTCATTACAAACGGCAAAATCTATTGTCCAGAGTGTGGGGCGTTAATGGTGCGGGGTTTTATCTATCCAGTAGAAAGGCCTAAAGGAGGTGAAGATGGAAACTAAAGAAGGATACGAGAGAAGAATTGAAGAAGCAATAATCCGTTTCAAAAAGAGGCAGAAGCAGCTGCGAAAATGGAAACGTAAAAGGAGGTGAAGAATGAAAAAGAAAAAATATTTGGCTTTATATTACCGGAGGCACGATGTCTAAGATGGACTATTTCTTAATTGGCGTGATACTAGGCTTCAGCACTTGCCTAATACTTTGCTTGTTAGTCTTAGGGGGGATTTTATGACTAGGCAAGCCTTAAAACGCTGGGCTGCGAAACTTCCCATAGACGAGAGATATAGGTTACAATTATTCTTAATAAAACTATATTGTATGGAGTGATTATGACCCAGAAGATAGCCAACATATATTATTTTAAGAAGATTAGTCGCATTGGTGGTACAGAGCAGTTTCTCTACGAGATGGCTAAAAAGTACCACAAGTACGATCTAGCTATTCTTTATGATGATGCTGATTTCGACCAACTCATGCGCTTAAAAAAGCTGGTACGCTGTATTAGGCGCAAAAGAGGCGAGAAATACTACGCTGATAAGGCTTTCTACAACTTTAACATCGAGGCCATAGATCAAATTGAGGCAGAAGAGCATATCTTTATCTGCCATGCAGTCTATCAAGAGCTTCAATTTGAGCCTCCCATCGGTCATCCCAAGCTTACAAAGATACTAGCTGTTAGTAAGTATGCCGGTGAGCGCATACGACTCCAAGAAGAAGTGCAGAATGTAGATAAGCCCATTGTGCAATGTTACAACCCAATATCGCTAGAAAAGCAAGAGCCGGTATTACGCATTATTTCGGCTTGTAGGCTCGAAGACAAGACAAAGGGCGGTGATAGGACTTTGAAGCTCATAGAAGCCTTAGACAGGCATTGTGAGCGCTCAGGAAGGCATTATTTGTGGACTATATTCACTAACAGCACTCATGAACCGATAAACTCGCCTAATGTGGCTGTGATGCGACCTAGACCGGATGTTAGACCATACATTGCGAGCAGTGATTGGCTAGTACAAGTCAGCAACAATATGGAAACCTACTGCTATTCGCTTAATGAAGCGCTAGGCTACAATGTTAGAGTGGTCAGAACACCGCTGTCGGTGGCCAAAGAGCTGAAAATACCCCCACAAGCAGAGCTAGTCTTGGACTGGGACTGCGGAAATGTAGATGAAATAGCCGAAAAGATGTTTGAACCCAAACAAGACTTCAAATATAAGCCACCAAGAGACAATTGGTCTAAATTACTAGTGAATGAGCCTAGTAAGTATGTCTATAAAGAGAAATTAGTGCGAATTAAAGCGATTCGGCCTTATTATGACCTAGAATTAGGCAAACAAGTCTCAAATTGGACAGATAGCTGGGAAACCTCTGTAAAAAGAGCTAAAGAGCTTGTAGACAAAGGTTTAGTGCGAGTGATAGAATAAAAGAAAGGAGACAATATGCCAGTACACGCAGTAAGAAGCGCAGGGGGAAAGATTATCGGCTATCGTTTTGGTACTACAGGAAAACTGTACAAGACTAAAGCGGAAGCAGAACGCCAGGAGAGAGCTATTAGAGCTACCGGATGGCGAGAAGATAACAAGGAGGACAATGAGCTTTAGGTACATCATGTTGCCTATACCAAAATACAAAGTAGCTAAGAAACCAAAGAGGAAGAATGGACAAAATAAAAGTTAGTGTGATTATACCGGTCTATAATGAGCCGGAGCTAGTGATCAGAGCTTTAGAGAGCATACCGGAGCGAAAAGACATCGAAATAATTGTGATAGATGACTGCTCTACGGATGACACTTGGGCTCAAATCTTCCAATGGTCTGTGGGAGCAAGTCCTAAAAACTTCTCTCTGAGCAGCAATGAAGAAAACCTCGGTGTTGGAATGACCGTAAACAAGGGCTATGACGAAGCTGAGGGCGAGTATGTGGTGTTACTGGGCGCAGATGACTGCTTCATTCCGGCTAAGTTTGAGCAAGCTATGAACGAGCTAGATGGTACTGATCTAGTGTATTTCAACTTACAGATAAGAGATGGCTCAATATTCACACTAACGGAGGAAACCAAATACAAGTATTGTGGCTCTACTAAGTTTATGCGCAGAGAGTTTATTGGCGATACTAGAAACCCCAACAAGCGAGTAAGAGAGGATTGGGATTTCTACCAAGAGCTGATGAAAAAGAACCCAACAGAGAAGTTTACAGGAATTACGATGAAGTATTATAATTACCCCAGAGAAGGGTCATTAACTTGGCAGGCTTGCCATGAGGAGGAACATGACACAGAGTAACCCCAGAAAGCAGGGGCTTGGCTGTGGAGGTATAGCCCCACCGAAAGAAAGGCAATTTGGGCAGCCAAATGGGAATCCCAGGCACAATGGTGCATGGAAGAAAGAAAACACATTGCGCTATAAGTGGGAAAAACTTTTGGCGATGAACGAGGCCGAATTGATAGAAGTGCTAAAAGACCCCAAGTGTGGCCGGGTAGAACAAATGACAGCGGAAGTCTTGCTAGACCGCAGAATGAAAGCGACAGAGAAGATTGCAGTTTTAGATAAGTTGGCTACTCAGGTTTATGGTCTTCCAAAACAAGTGGTGGAACAAACAAATATCGAGCTGAAACCAATCCTGCCTAAACTAGAGGACAAGAAATCCGAAAAGAATGAGTGAGTTGCAATATACTACGGCTCTCGATAAAATCCGCCGAATGAATAAGCGGATTCGGATTGTACAGGGAGGATCTAGTTCGGCAAAGACATTTTCTATTCTTCTAGACGAGCTTGACTATTCACTCACCCATGACAATAAAGTTACTTCAGTCATCACAGACTCTTATCCCAACCTAAGAGTAGGTGCAATTAGAGACTTTTTGAACATCTGCAAAGAAACCAATGTAGCGCAAATAGGCACATGGAATAAAACAGACCATACCTTCACTCTCCCGAATGGCTCTATTATAGAGTTTTACTCAGTAGATACTATGGGAGCGCTAGGCTCACGGCGAGATAGGCTATTTGTGAATGAGGCAAATAGGATTTCGTATGAGACATTTACACAGCTAGAAATTCGTACTAAAGAGCAGATAACACTAGACTTCAATCCAATATCAGAGTTCTATGCGCACACAGAGCTTCTGAAGCGACCAGATGCAGACTTCGTAAAGCTTACCTACAAAGATAACGAAGCGTTAGACCAGAACATCGTAGATGCACTAGAAGCACGGATTGGCGATGGCACTAGCAACTGGGCTAAAGTCTACGTCTTTGGCGAAGTTGGCTCATTGGAAGGCAATGTCTACTCTGGGTGGACAGCTATGCCGGAAGAAGAAATAGCCAAGCAAGGCAAGCTAGTAAGATATGGGCTAGACTTCGGCTTTGCTAATGATGAGACAGCTCTAGTGGCGCTCTATGACATGGGAGACAACAAGCTAGGGGTTGTGGAAAAGTATTATAAGCGAGGCTTACTAGGCTCTCAATATGTGGAAATGTTGAAAAGTTGCGGTGTACAAGCAGACGTGCTGATCGTGGCTGATTCGGCTCGGCCAGAGATTATTGCCGAGATAAAGAACGCAGGCTTTAGGATTATTGGTGCTGACAAGAACCCAGGCTCGGTGAAGCGTGGTATAGATCGAGTAAGCCAAAGGCAGATATTCTATTGTGGAAAAAACCTAGAGAAAGAGTATTATTCATATGGTTGGAGAAAGAAACGCACTGGCGAAGTGTTAGATGAGCCACAGGACGGCATGGATCACTGCATGGATGCACTGAGATATAGTGCAGACGATCTATCTAAAAAACGCATAGAATTCTAGCACCGGTGGGAAAAATGTGGAAAACCCCACAAATTCGCATGGAAAAATGTGGGAAATCCCACGGAACTGCACAAATGTTATATAATTAAAAAGCAGATATATTCTGCATACCCGCACATTCCTGCATATATCTCCACTCCTAAGATAACCGCTAATATGCGGTTTTCTTTTGGCAAAAAGCCCCCTAAAAAGAGGGTTAATGGCGCAATACAAGCTCTTTGTGCTTGAGGTATGCGGTCATAACTATAAAACCTAGCATCTTTTGTAACCACTTGAGCATTACTTTTACTCTACCACACCAGCTTCTAGCACGCTACCCCAGGCATGGCCCAAACACTTCCAGATGTAGCCTTTTTTACGGATTACCTACCTCCTCCAAGCTAGCAGTGCCCTCTACCTGACCTTTTGGTAAGCTGATGCTTTTATTATACCGCAAAAACTCCCCGAGGGGAGCTCCTCACTGCTAACAGCAAGAGTCATAAATCTATTGACAATAATGCTAATGCTTGCTATTATAGAAGTATAAACAAACGAAAGGACAAAAATGAAAACAAAACTACAAATCATCATTGCTCTAGCTCTCATTATTGCCGGTATTTTGGCATATAATGCGCATAAGGACGCAGCTCGATCTGAATACGCTGCGGCACATAGTTGCACCTGGGTAGTAGCTGGCTCGCACGATATTTGCAAGTGATTGTGATAACGTTTATAGTGTGATATTCTAAAAGTAGCTAAACAGGAGCAAAGAGCAATGTTACACTTCAACGGGCTTGAGCCGATAGACTTCAAAGGTCATCTGTGCGAGCCTAAAATAGACGCAGAGAAGAAATTGCGTCTCGCCAACCTAGAATTTGGCACAGCAGAGCAAATCCGGGAGGCAGACGATATTCTGGCCTCGTGCTTTGAGGAGGATTTTGCTAAGACCTTTATCAGAGAGAAACTTAGCACGGATGACAAGGTAGTGCTGCGCACATATCTTGCCTCCGGCGAGACCGGGCTAAATCGACTGTCAAAGGCCACAGACGGAGCAATCGAGAAGTATATCAAGCGTGCTTTGGAGGAAGCGAATGTCTAAAGAAATCATCTGTGTCTACCAAGACTGCGTAATGTGTGGAGACCACGGCAAGAAACTAGGAGAAATAGCTACATCTAATGCTATAGCAATAAGAAAAGTCAGCTTCGCATCTCCCGAAGGAAAAGAACTGTCATATATTGCGACATTTCAAAAAGGAATAAAGCGTATGCCCTTTTTTGTAGATGGAGATGACTTTGCCGAAGACTTATTGGCGCTTGTATGCCAGAAGCCAGAGGAAAAACCAAAGACAACTAAACAAAGTGTGGGAAAACACACTAGAAAAACTCGCCAAAGTGTGAAGAAAGGAGGCGCTGAATGAGCTGGTGGGACAGGCTAAAAGATGCACAAAAACGCAAAAAAAGCCGTAATTTTGCGAGGGAATTGTCTAACCAATTCTTCTTAAGCCCGATTTGCTCGGACTACGAGAATTTATTTGCACAAGTACGGCCAATAATAGACGAAATGAAGACTATTATGCCGTATGGTGTGGGCAAGAACGGCGCTAGACTGCCAGAGTCCCGTACACCAGAGCTTGCATGGTTAAAGAACCCTAATGACGAGATGGGGTGGGCAGAATTCGCTGATTTGATGTTCGCTACTTGGCTTACTGAGGACGAGCTAGATATCCATGTGTGGAGAGACCAGCGTGGTAATGTAATCGGATACACAGTTATCCCCCCCGAATGCCGCATATATCTAGGCTATGGCCGTTGGGAATGGCAAGTTATGACTACAGAGGGGCTAGAAGTCTTAGACGAAGAGCAAGTTATGCGGTTGCGGTTCTCTCGCAGTCCTCGCAACATACAGCGTGGTGTTTCGCCTGCCTCTGCCGTTAGAGTATGGGCGCAGATTGATGATCTAATTGCGCAATATCAGCGAGCCTATTTTGAGAATGGCGCTATTCCGGCCACCATCACCTTTATCACGGCCAGCACTGAAGAGAAGTACCATGCCGTTAGGAAAGAACTTGAAAGTAATCTTAAAGGCGCTCGTAATCGCAATAAGACGGTCTATGCGTGGAGGCAGTTTGATAACGATACTGGGCAGAGTGTAGACCAAGTAGAGGTCAAAACCATTCAAGGCAACAACTCTACGCTTGCCATCCGTGAAATCGTAGACATTGTGAACGACAGGCTGAACAAGTCTATCGGTGTGTCCAACTTCATTCTAGGCGATGACTCAAGTGCTAAATATGATAATGCAGAGCTGAGTGACCACCAATTCACAAAACGGCGAGTGTATCCGGCTCTCATGAGTTTCTGGAACCAATTTCAGCATGAGTTAGACCGCATAGTCGGTGGGCTAGGCTATGGTATCAACTTTGACCTAGAAATCCCAGAACTAACCGAGAGGCAAAAGGCTAGAGCAGAGATAGGTCGCATTCGGGGCGAAGCGCTTGTAAACCTTATCAGTGCAGGCGCATCCGGAGCAGCAGCAGTGCAGGCGCTTGGCTTGCCTGACACATGGCTTACTGCTGCTAACGGAATCTATAATAAGGGCTTGGCTGGTGAACTCCTAGCACCGGTAGCGATAGACTATGGCGCACCTGCCCCAGCCAAGTCAACTGTGGATACACTGGAGGGCGAGAGCGAACCTACGGGCCCTTTAGAGAGCCTTGAAACCCACGATCTAGCACACAAATGCTCGTGCTCACGCTCGCTAGACGCACTCCCGGAAATGACACCAGAGGAACGCAAGCTCTATGATGTGCTGGTAGAGTTAGCCGGTGCTATCTTTGAAAACAAAGAGGAAAATGTAGACATTGAGAGCGTGATAGACCGCATGGTGGAAATTCTCGAAGAAGATGCGCTAACCGGCGAAAAAGAAGGCGCAGATGCACTAGCATTGCTCGCTGAGGAAGATGTGGCAAGCGAGATACTAAAGACCATCAGCAATGGCGAATACTACGTCAGTGATGCCTTAAAAGAGCGTCTACGTATGCGAGCAGGCCAACTCAGCAAAGGGTTCGCAGACCATGCTAAAACGGTCTTAGAAACGGCGCTAGTAGGCTCTGAGAGCCTAACTGCTAATGAGTTAGCTTCAAGACTGGCAGAAGTAATGCCGGCAAAGCGTGCAGAGCTAATTGCACGAAATGAGACACTTTATGCGATTAGAAGTGGTAGATTAGAGCAAGATGAAGCACTAGCGGAGAAATATGGCTTGCAAGTCAAGCTCGTATGGCGGACCTCTGGTGATAGTAAAGTATGCCCAGTCTGTGCAGCAATGTCTGGCACAACTGTATCTTTGGGCAAGCCATTCCCTAATGAGGTAGAAACAGAAGATGGTTTGGTTGCATGGGCGCAAGATAGTTGGAACGACAATGGAAGAATAACATCATCGCACGTTAATTGTAGGTGCTTTTGGGATGAGGAGCTAGTCTAATGGGAGCGATAAAGATAAGATGTCCGAAATGTGGGTGGATTTTAGGCGATACAGACAAAAGCCTAGACTGCGTGATTAACTGCCCTAAATGCAACGCTGTAAAAGTCAAAATGAAAGTAGCAACATTCGCAGAATATAACGATTTAATAAGAAAGGAGAAACTATGACTAATCCAGACAGTGCGATTGGCACAAATGCAGCCTATTCGGGTCGTACCTCTGTCAACGCATTCAACGATGGTTTAGCGGCCTACTCAAGAGGCATTTTGAGTGGGTGGAATTGCCAAGTAAGCACAGGTCTAACTGTAATACTTGGTGGCAGCGCATATACAAGAGATGTGGCTATTGCGCAAGACAATGCCGGCAACAAAACTACCATTAACAATATTAGTGGTGACGAAGTGCCTGTAACCTTAGGAGCAGCACCAGGCGCAAACTCCCGTATTGACGCCATTGTGGCCTATGTGGATAATCCCCCACAAGGTGATAGTACAGAGGCAGACAACCCCGGCGCTTGTGGAATTATTGCTGTAACTGGTACACCAGCAGTTGCCCCAGTAGAGCCAAACGAAAGCGCTATACGGTCAGCTATTACTGCCGATGGCGCATCTGGGGCCACGGCATACTATGTTGTACTTGCCAAAGTTACAGTGCCAACTGGTACGACTGATTTGATTGCAGGCTATATTGAGCAAGGCGCACCGGCTAAAATATCATCAAACAACACAGATTACTCTGTCTTGCCAACTATATTATCTGGCACTACGGACACTAAGAGTTGCGGAGCTGGTGGCAGTACGGATTTCGATGTGAACTTACCTACAACGCTTGCAGATAATAGCTATACTGTGGTTGCTACTCTGCGTGGGGGAGGGGCATATTGGGGCGATGGTCTTATGTGGAAAATTCTCTCCAAGAGTACATCCTCTTTCGCTATTCAAGTATGGAACGCTAACGCTAATGCTGTTTCTGGTGTCAACTTTGACTGGGTACTGGTAAAACAGCCTAGCTAATAGCAAAGCCAAATATTTAACGAAAGGAACCTATGAGCAAAAAAGTAATTGGTGGGACGATAGCCATAATAACAGCAATTATTGCAGCCCTAGTGGGCGCTGCTGGGATAATCACTATCAACACAAACGATAAAGGCGAGCTCGTGATAGAGAGCAACTTCCAAATCACTCTACCCGAGGCAGTCCTCACAGAAACCGCAGACGGCACCATAGACGTGTCTGGCGCTCCGGTGGTGGACGAAGTGGACGGTGGCGAGATTCCTCTAGTCTTGGAGCAGATGAGCGATTCGGAACGAGAGCAGGCAGCACAAGGCTTCGCTATTGACATCTCTACGCCTTGGACGGTCATGGCGGCCCTAAACGGCAAATGCGTGACTATGGGAAATCCTTATGGCTCGCAATGCGTAAACACCACCAATGTAATCGCCGAGAACCAAGTTGGCTACTGGATGAGCACCTGTGGCACCGGCGCAGCTCGTGGAATTTGGGACTGCGCTGATTACAATGCACGTGGAGGATACGAGCTTATCACCGACCCGACGCAACTCAGGCCTGGTGATCTATTCGTCACCTGGGGCGGGGAGTTCGGCCACACTGGTATGGTCGCCGGCTATTATAACAACGGCTATGTGCCGGTGTTTTCTACCAACCAGGGCGGTGCAGCTTGCGCTGAGGGCGGTTCTGCGGCTAATACTATCAATCTCAGCATGGCAACCTTTTCTGGTGCTTTTCGCTGGCACGGTTGGGATAGCTTATTTGAAACACCAGCAGAGCCAGAGCAAGTATTGCCGATTTCAAATTGTAAAGAGAAATATGTAGAAAAAGGCGATACTTTAGGTAAATATATGTTAGAGTGCGAAAATACAATCGTTTATGGCGAAGCTATGGACGCATACGCTAAGACTTGGTTTTCTAAAGTTATAAAACCAGGTCAAAGCGTGTACGAAGGATGGCATTCTGCGTCTGGGGTTGGATTATACTACACCGATACGGTGGAACATAAAACAGAATAATGGTATAATGGGTGTTTGTCATGGGGCTATAACAAGAGCAATAGAACTTTCAATCAAATGTCATGGACACAGGTTCAAATATAGATAATTAAACAACGGTTGGACCCATGGTACCGGCTATGGCCTATATGCTGGGGATTATCTATTGCACGACCTAGATCGGTAGGTTATAATACTCATAATGTTCTGGCGAACAGATGGTGGGAGCCACACCAAATAACGGCCTGTGCACAGTAACAAAACTGCCTTTAGGGGCAGTTTTTTGTTGTATAATGGAATTAGCACATTAAAAACTCATGGCGAAAGGAGGTGAAATGCTGTGCTCTCTAAACGCAAACTTGCTAAGAAAAAGCGCAGACGGAAAGCTCGCAAAGCCAAGCTCCAGGTCCGCAACCACTTAGATTGCCACCACATCTTCTATTATCGGAAAGATTATAAGACCAAGACATTGCGAGAACTGCGAGAATTGCCATATTGCAAAGTGTATTTGCCTAAAGATACTATTCACAAAGCCATTCATGCTTTAGTGCCGTGCGTGCCTGTGCCAAAGGAGGTGAATGCAAGGGAGATAATACGGCACATCGGCTTTTTAGAAGAATATAAGGCTATCGGGTCAGCAGATAGCTTTGAGAAACGCATTGAAACTTTAGCATCATTATTTGATTGCATTGAACAACCAACTGCGGACGCTCTAAGAGCGCAAGCCATTATTGTCCATGAGTTATCGCCAAAGCCCTCTACGTGAGGGCTTGCCCACTCTTGTAAAACATAAAAAGTATGCTATATTAAAATTATGAAGTTTTACGATGCCAAAGTGCTTAAAGATGCAAAAGGCTCGGAAGAGCGGCGCTATCGTAACATCCTTGCAAACTCTGGACAGATTATGGAGTCTGGAGAAATTAGAGATTTAGAGAACCTCTATGTAATGGGTCGGGACGGTAAAGTCATTGCGATTAAGGCACTAGATAAGAACCCCGATAAGCAAACTGAAGACTATACCGTGAAAGCTCAAGCCGACCACGGAAAAATGGTAGACGGGGAGCTTGTTGACACTATAGAAAAACAATTCGGCTCTTGCCGTGTCTGGATGGAGGAAGACGGACTCCATGCTCGTATGTATTTTGCTAATGACGATGCACTAGCAGACCATGCTTACGCAATTAGCGAAGATGCAAGCTACTCCACCGGCATTGATTGGTACCCAGATGGGTATTATGGCGCAGGGCAAGAAGTTGATGGCCCCATTGGAATACTGCGGGAGATTTCAATGGTACTGACTGGAAACGATCCCCGTGCTAAAACTATTGACCATAAAGAAGCTGATGCAGCAGGGGCTAAGGGTAGCGAAACTGCGGAAGTGGAAGATGGTGAAACAATTACTAACGATTTAGGAGAAACTCAAATGAGCGAAACTAAAGACGAACTCACTCCAAAAGAGAATGTTGCTATGAAGCAGAAACTCGTTGAGGATTTAGCTGAAAAAGCTGCTGAAGTAGTGGATGAGTTTACCACAAATGTGCCTGAATCTGAAGTCCAGCCGACTGCTCGTGATGAAAAAGAAGACGAGCCGGAAACTCCTGTAGAGGAAGTTAAGGACACCAAAGATACTGTGGTGCATAATATCAACATTAACATGACGAGGGATAGAAAAGTGAAAAACGAAATTCCTGTAGTGTCAAAAGACGCTAAAGCTGAGGCTAAAAAAGCTCGCTTCAATGCTCTTCGGGATGCTCTGAAGGCCTCGAACTTCAAGTTTGACGAGACTTTCAACCGTGTAATCCAGAGCAAGGATGCGGTGACTGGTCTCGGTACTCCTCTGAACATTACCAATATGTTCACAGAGGCAATGGAACACAATGATGGCATCTTAAGCTATATCTTCCACATCGGTGGCACAAATGGCCGTGGCTTAAGGAACAATGCTCTTGCTGGGACTGCCGAATACGGCAACGAAGCACAGGGCCACAAAAAAGGTGATACTAAGGTTGACGAGGCTATCACTAATACCATCCGTGTTGCTTATGACAAGATGATCTATAAGAAGCTTTCGCTTGATGCGATGGAAATCTATGAGAACCCTGAACTATTGGAGTTCCGCTCTCGTGAATTGCTAGATCAAATTTTGCTCTCGATTGAGCGAGCAATCTTCATCGGCGATGGTCGCCAAGCTCCAGCTGAGGGCGCTGCTGATCTACGGATGTTTGACCCAACCACTAGCACTGGTCTCTTCCCGATTGCGGCTGACTGTGCCGCTCAGAGTGGCTATGGTACGCTAGTTGCGTCTACTTACCCTGCTAAAGAAGGCGATAACCTCTATGATGGTGTCGTCGGCGCTCGCCAGTGGATTCGCTCTGAAGGTGAGCAAATCTTGGTCGTGAAGCCATCAGTGCTTACTGCTGCTTTCCAAGCTAAGGTTGGCAACCGGTACCTGATCGAGCCGGGTGCATCTGCTGAGGACATCTTCCGTGTAGCGAGAGTCTTCATGCCTATGTGGATGGAATATGCTGATGTGGACGCTTTCTTGCTAGTCCGGAACGGTTACACCACCACTGGCGAACGAAGCCCACGAGTGTATCCATTCTTCGATGTTTCTACCAACCAGAACATCCTCTTGAATGAGATGCCTATCGGTGGTACTTTGACTAAGTACAAATCTGCTGCTGCTATCACGGGCCTTGGCTCTGTCAGCGCTTAATTAGGAGAATAATATGTTGACGCAAGATCAGTACACTCTACTCACAGGACAAACTACTAACTGCTCAGACGAAAGTTGGGGCACCCTTGTGGGTATTGCAGAGATGAGGCTTGCGTCTCTCCTATGCCTAGAAACTTTCCCGGAGTTGGACAAAACCAACGAAGATTTGGCCTTATTATTGGCTAACTTCCTCTGTACAACTCTGAAGTTTCAAGGCGCAAATGACGTTATCGAATCAAAGAGCGTCAGAAACTTTACAATTAACTTTAAGAGTAGCGCCACCAACGCTTTTGAGCAGATATACTCGCACTACGAAGACATTATTGAAAAGTATTCCAAGTGTGGGACTGGCATCAAAGTAGAAAGGCCGGCACGACACTGTTGTGGAAATTACTACAATGGATACCTCAATTTTTAGCGCTTTCCCAGAGGCCATCATCACTGGTGTATGGCAAATTGGCACTTGTCAGCATGGCACTGTCGTGGGGAACCAATTTAACGGAATTGAGTACCTAGATGTAATAGTAGACGAAGGCAACAGCTCGCAGGTCAATACTACCCCAGAGGCACTAAGATCAGACTTACTGATTTATGCGTACCCTTGCCAGATGCCTACTCTAGCGACTAATGCGCTTGTTTCTGGATATATGCTGCATAATGCCGTAGAAGACACATACTACGAGATAGTAGATGCCGGGATTGGCAAAAATCAGCATACTGGGGCAATAGAGCATATAGAATTGAAGGTGGTACAAACTGAGGTCGTAGATGCCTAGCACAGCCAGCGTTAGCGTAACCTGGAATGCAAAAAGTATCGGAGCCATTGAGCGTAAAACCATTCGGGGTCTAGCAGCAATGGGCTTTGATATCGCTGCGCAGGCCAGAAGGAATGCTCCCTATGTGACTGGGGCTTTGCGCAATACCATTCGGGTAAAAGACATAGACGCCAACACAGTTGAAGTCATAGCAGGTGGCAACTTCGCAGGTCGTAAGGTAGACTATGCGTGGATTCGTGAGCAAGGGCCTAACCGAAACCCGGCTACAGAACACTACATGGAAAATGCGAAAAACACGATCATGACAGGAAACTACATGGCAAAATACTTTGGAGACATAACAAAATGATAACATTAGCACTACTACAAAAGATGGTAGATGACGGAGTTGCTGAATTAGCCATAGACAAGAATTGCTTTTGGGAACAAGCGCCTTTGCAGCGTGATGGGAACCCGGCAAGCGGTGTCTGGCTAGTAACTCGTGGAGGCAATGCTGCTAACTCTCCAAAGGGCCTTAATTTGCGCTCTACGGTAGATTTTTATGTGGCTCTGGCCAACAAACCTAAGACCGAGGATGTACACCAACAAATCCTAGAATGGCTGATTGCAAATCCTTGTATTTGCGAGCTGTCCGGTAGCGTTGGTGGTGTTACTTATGACTACAAGAATATTAGAGTACGTCCTACGACTACTCCACAAAACTTTGTAGTTACGCAAAACAATTTAGTTGTAAAGATTGCCAGCGCAGAGCTGGTGTATGACATCAAATAATACGAAAGGAAAAACATGGCAGTCCAAAACATTACGCAACTTCGCCGGGTGGTGTTCCGCAAATGGGACGCTAACGACAATGCCTGGAGCGTATTTACGCTAGAGGCTGATGATCTTGGCCAAGACACAGTAATGACTATCAATGTTGCGCCACGAATGAGGTCTAGAGCTTCAAGCCTTGGCACTACAGAGACGGCTATCTCTGGTACGCTAGACGGCTTCGCCGGCTCTATCACGTTCTTAATGGATACATTCAAGAACCTTGGGCAGGCAATCCAGAAGTGGAACGCAGCAACCTATGCAGGTGCTTCGGACACAGCGGGCAATGTTATCTGGGACGGCACAGATATTTGTGCCGAAGGAGATTATATGTCTGTAGTGGCACAAGGTCTCTGTGACGATGGGTCTTCTGTAGATGTGGAGCTTACTCGGTGCGTGCCTAGCGTGGATGATGATATTGAGATTGGCACCGGTGATACGCCAACTATCACGCTTAATCTCCATCCTATTATCTACAATGCGGCACTACATTCAACGGATGGCTACCCGCAGTATTCAGCCCGCCTTGGTGACTATGATTTAACCGCTAAGAAGCGGCTCAATGTGGTTACTGGCGAATACGAAACGGCGGTATCAGCCTAGAAAGTGAGCAAGAATGACGAAGCCTGAACTAACACTAGCGAATGTGAGAAACACAGCGAAGGTGAAAACCTTTCGGGCTTCGGATTTTCTTTCTGACGATCAGTTAGAAGAAGTGCATACTTCAAACCTAAAAGGCCGCAAAAAAGGCAAATTTGATGCCATAGATGCCTATATTGCTGAAATAATTGCCAGATTTGGCTACGAAACGTATAAGGCATGGGCTTGTGGCGAAATAGACGAATTAAAAATGGCTAGATTAGTAGAGGCAGAGCGAGCGAGAGAGGCTAAACAGCGCTTAATCTTAGAGAACATAATAGTTGCATCTGTTGCAGGAGCTAATAGACCCACGAAAGGCGGCCATACGCCTAAATCCCTCAGTGCAGCGCTGAAGATGCTCAAGAATGAACAAAAATTAGCGAAAGGAGATAAGTAGTGGCAACTCAAGTCGGTGAAGCCGTAATTAGACTGATTTTTGACGGTAAAGGTGTCAAGGCAAGCCTTGCCAAGGTAGAAAATGAGGTAGAGCGCACCGGAAAATCTACTGGTAGCCGTTGGGGTAGCGCATGGGCTGTTGCGGCAGGCAATTTAATCGCTAAGGGTGTCTCTAAGGTTGCCTCGATGGTGACTGGCACAATGGGGAGCGCAATCAGCCGGCTGGATACGCTTAACAACTTCCCCAAAGTCATGACGGCGCTTGGATACTCAGCAGAGGAAGCCGACAAGTCTGTAAAAGAGATAAGTGATGCGCTCGATGGTTTGCCCACTACATTGGACGCAGCAGTAGGTGATATACAAAAGTTAGCAGCTACTATGGGCAACCTAGATCAAGGGATGGTTAACGCAACTTCGGTAGGACTCGGTCTTAATGATATGCTTTTGGCCGGTGGGAAAGGCACAGCAGAAGCTTCGGCAGCTATGGAGCAATATAACCAAATGCTCGCTAATGGCAGAGTAGATATGCAAAGCTGGCGCTCGTTGGTGAATGCCGCTCCGGGGCAGATGGATCAATTAGCAAAGAGTTTACTTGGAGCCAGCGCTAACCAGGCAGCACTCTATAAAGCTATGCAAGAAGGCACAGTTTCTTTTGATGACTTCAATGCCGCTGTGGTGAGATTAGACAAGGAGGGCGGGGAAGGTTTTGCGTCCTTCTACGACCAAGCAGTTGCGGCCACTGGCGGTATCGGCACTCAACTAGAGAACATCGGCGCAAGTATGAACAAAATCGTGTCGGCAGCGCTAGAGGGCAACTTAGCAGATGTAGACAAATATGTAAAACAACTTACTTCTCGTGTTGGTGCAGTAGCACCTACACTTATTCAAGGCTTCACAGGCGCATTTTTAGCCCTTACGAAGGCCTTGCCTGGCATAATAGTAGAGATGATGCCTGCAATCATGGAAGGCCTCCAGACGCTCGCTATGGGTCTTATAGAGGCTGCTCCAATATTCTTAGATGCCATCGTACAAAGCATACCAATTATCATGGAGGGTGTGATGCAGTTGTTGCAGGCTGTCCTAGAGGCGGCACCAGTCATAATACCGCAACTCATTACGGCGATTACAAATGGCATTATTCTTCTGGCTCAAACTATTACTCAACCTCAATTTCTCTCTTTAATCTTACAAGCTAGCCTATTGCTATTTACTGAGATACTAAAGGCCTTGCCATCAATGTTAGTAGCTTTAATCAACGCTTTGCCTAGTATCATAGAAAATATAGTAGCTTTCCTAGTAGACCCAGCGAACTTGGCTACAATTATAAGCGCTGCAGCACAGTTATTCATGGGCATAGTAGCAGCAGTGCCTCAGATACTAGGAGCGCTTTTGGGCGCATTTGGCACACTCGTAGGCAATCTTTGGGACTGGATCAAACAACGCTTTGGGCAATTTGCTACAGACTTTGGGAACTTCATTGGTGGCATCTTTAAGGGGGCTATCAATGGTGTGCTTACATTTATAGAGAACTTCATTAATGCGCCGATAGACTTATTAAACGGGTTCCTGGGTATCATCAATGATAACTTTGGCTGGCTTGGTGTTCACATTGATCCTATTGGTAGAATTAACTTACCGAGGCTTGCGCAAGGTGGCATTGCAGACGGTGCTACCACGGCGATCATTGGTGAAGAAGGCCGAGAAGCAGTATTGCCTCTGGAAAATAATACAGATAACTGGGCAGGGCTGCTCGCATCTACTTTGGCTGAAGAAATGCAAGAGCAAGATGTCGTAGGGGATGGTATTACGGTTTATATGACAAATGAGATCAATAATAGATTAGATGCCGAAGAGATAGGTAGAATAATGGTACAAAGTATCAGGAGGGCAGCATGAACCTAGACCAAATACAAACTCAATGCTTTATATTAGCGCTGTTTATCAGAGATGACGGCCAGCGCTTTCTATTAGGCTCTGGGGCCTATGAGTTTAAAGACAAACAATTGCATTTTACTGCTAATTCGTATGCTAATGACATAGTCGAAGTCCAGGGCAATGATGGTGTATTACTCGCCGGTCAAGTCAGACGTGCAAGCTCGCAGGCTTTTGATGGCTACATCGGTGATGCAACGGTAGGGAAACAGGATGTGGAAAACTATAGAAAGAATTTCCTCGCTTTCTTCCGCAAGAACTACTATTACACTGTTGTCTATGTATTCCCAGATGGCACTGCTATCCAGCGCCGCAAAGGTTTCATAGTAGATGCGCCACAGGTAAAAGAGCTGTTCCAATTCTACCCAGAGTATCACATTGCTCTGAACTTTGAGGATGTCAACTACTAC
>Ga0247609_10001429_pt1 | contig 28440 bp, 19 predicted proteins | sample 172DNAGHGlowgp2_FD_193487 | JGI IMG/M metagenome (GOLD analysis project Ga0247609, IMG submission 193487) | Sheep rumen microbial communities from Palmerston North, Manawatu-Wanganui, New Zealand - 1728 DNA GHGlow gp2 | ecosystem: Host-associated > Mammals > Digestive system > Stomach > Rumen ... | reverse complement strand
GATATTTTTTTCGGAACAAACAAGAAAAAGCATGGAATTTTTGCATTTTTGTCCGAAATTAGACGCTTTTTTAAGACTTATTGACTATTCCGATGCATTTATATTGGTTTTCTTATCTCTATTTTGAGAACACAGGGACTGGTACCTGTCTCACATCAAACCCCTCCACCCCGCCAAGAGCAGACGGCAGGAGTGGAGCGTTGTTTTTATCTTGATGTGTTCAGGCCACTGCGACTAAGCGGTTGCTAGGCAGGTCGTAGCGGACGGGGTGAGCGAAGCAGATGCCCTTTCCATCGGTGACGGCAGAGGTGTCAATACCTCTTCGCTGGAACTCATCCAGAAGTGCCCTGTCGTGATAGGCACGCATGGAGGACCAGCCTCGGTTCTGGACTTGGGCGTTGAAAACAGTTACTAACTCGGGGATTTGCATGTCGGCGAACCGCAATGCGAACTTAATGTAATAAATGTGCTGTTGCATAATTTGGAATGTTTTGAAGTTTATAATTCTGTTTACTCCCGCATCGTACTGACCACCGTGGTTTCCAAAACTCGGTTGGCGAGTCCACTCTTGCGAGCGACTGCTCTTGATGCTTTCGGTTGCAAAGGTACAAAGAAAAAAACACATGTCCAAATGAAATAGCGTTTTTTACTGCATCCATCTGAATTGAAAATCTATCTTAGAGAACACTGGGGCAGCATAGAATGAACAAAAAAACAGGCGAGAGCAGGAATAATTCGAAAAAAAGATGTATCTTTGCAGCCTGAGCAATAAATACTAAGTAACATGAAAAAGATTCTTACACTTAACAACAGAAGTGTGGCACGCTATCTAATGATGGCTTTATGTGCCATTTCTGCACTAACAGTACATGCACAGGAGGATGTCTACAAGGCTGAAATGGATGTGCTGGATGCACAGGGTGAGGCCATCATTCAGCAATATCGTGAGCTGATGAAGCAAGACCCCAAGGGCGAACAGCCACAAACGAAGGAGAAAGTGCAGCTGCTTTCCAATATGTTAGACTCACTGGGACAGGTACAACTGCAACTGGTGAAACGCATCATCCGCGAGAACCAGCAGAACGACATTCCTGTACCATACATTAAAAATGCGATGTACGAGTTGGGGTACGAGGGGCTGAAGGAAGCACTGAATCCTAAGGCTGCATACTATAACCACCCTGACCTGAAGAATCCGAAGGCCCTGCTTGCCAACTATGAGAAGCGCAAGCCTGGAACGACATTCCACGAGCTCACCATGCAAGACATGAGTGGCAAAGAGGTGAAGCTGAGTCAGTGGGTAGGCAAAGGACAGTACGTGTTGATAGACTTCTGGGCTTCGTGGTGTGGTCCCTGCCGACAGGAGATGCCTAATGTCGTAGCAAACTACGAAAAGTATCACCAGAAGGGCTTCGAGGTTGTCGGTGTCAGCTTCGACCAGAAAAAAGACGCGTGGACTGCCGCCGTACAGCAAATGGGTATGAACTGGCCCCAGATGAGCGACCTGAAAGGTTGGAAGTGTGCCGCCGCCCCACTCTACGGCATCAGCAGCATTCCTTCCAGCGTGCTGGTTGACCCCGAAGGCAAAATCGTTGCTATGGATCTGCGTGGCAAGGCTCTGGGTGAGAAGCTCAAAGAAATCTATAAGTTCTAGGTATTGCCACTACACGAGAATAAGGAAACAGAAAGGAGCCGCAGGATATTTCCCTACGGCTCCTTTTCTTATACGGGCAATCTCTGACCGATTACTTCTTCTCTGCCTCTGCCTTGGGGGCTGCAGCTTTCTTGGCTGCGGGCTTCTTGGCGGCTGGCTTCTTAGCGGCTGCTTTCTTAGCAGGAGCCTTCTCGCCCTTGGCTGCGGGTTCGAGCTTCTCCAGACGAGCCTTCAGACGGATAATCTCCTTGTCCTTTATCTTAATCTCATCATCCTGATTGCGAATGGTAGTAAGCAGTGCATTCAGCTCGTCATTCTCAATCTCCTGGGGATACAGGGCGTTGACGCGGTTGATGAAGTCACCCAGAATATTCATGTAGTTGGTAAAGGCATCGAAGGGATTGCTGTAGATGCCACGGTCCAATCCTACATTAGAAGGCTTTGTGGTCATGAAGCGGAAGTTGTTGGAGGCCTGCAGGTAGTCCCAGTCCTGATTGATGCGTGGGTCATCGGCAATGCGCAGACGGTCGGCAACACTGTACAGCTTGTTAAAGGCCTCACGCTGCATGGCGTTACCCAGCCAGCAGCTGACATCGCGCTCTTCGTCAACCCACGAGAGGGTATCGGGCACATCGAGGTTACCCACGCTCTTGGTCTTCAGACAAATCTCCGTCGGCGTAGCGAAGGTGATGCCTTTCTCCTTGGCACAGGCAGGCAGCGCCTTGAGGAACTCCAGGATATTGCTTGACAAGGGTTGTGCAATACCCAGTGCAGACAGCTCCATGAAGATGCCGATAATCTGCTCTTCCTCTGGCAGACGGGCAATGCGGTCAATATAAGCATCGGCAAACAAGGGGTAGCCGTCCCAATCGGTGTTGTTAAAGCGCAGCGAGATGTCATCAGACAAGTCAACATCACGCAGCAGCAGCTTGAGGTTGGGAGCCATGTTACAGTTGTAGACATAGTGGGGCGACTTCCAACCAAGTACGTGCTTGGCACCCTCTGTCAGCATGCCTTTAAAGCCCAGGGCAGCAATCTGTGCACCGATGTCATCACTATAGATGAGCGATGAGTTGCGGGCTACGGTAGGCCGCTTGCCGAAGAGTTCCTCAATCTTCGCAGCCTGTTTCTTGACATCGAGTGCGAAAGTCTCCTCGTTAGCCAGCGATGACAAACCGTGGCTATAAGGCTCTGCCAGGAATTCAACACATCCGGTCTGGTTCAGTTCCTGCAACTTCTCAATAACCTGCGGAGCATGGAACTCAAGTTGCTCGATGCCTGTACCTGACAGTGAGAAGGCAACCTTGAAGTACTGTCCATTGTCGCGAATCATGTCGCCAATGGCGTTCAGCGCCGGCATATAGCTATGTTCGGCAATATAGCTGATACTACGTTCGTTCTCATAATCATCGTAGTAATAATGATCAGTACCGATGTCAAAGAAACGGTAACGCTTCAGATGGATAATCTGATGTATCTCGAAATATAAACAAATTGTTTTCATAAAAACCTAAAACTTTAAACTTTATACTTTAAACTATTATTGTTCCCATCCGAGGGTACGCTTATAGAGAGTGGCTATCCAGGCACCGACTTTCTCCCATGTAATCTGGTCGACCTCCTTCTTACCTTCTTCCTTCAAGTACTGGAACAGCGACTCGTTGGCGCAGATGCTGTAGATGGCATCTGCCAGAGCGTGGATATCCCAGTAATCGACCTTGATACAGTTGGTAAGAATCTCAGCACATCCAGACTGCTTGGAGATAATGGTCGGGGTGCCACACTGCATTGCCTCCAGCGGTGAGATACCGAACGGCTCAGAGACTGAAGGCATGACATAGACATCCGAGTCTTTCAAGCACTCGTACACCTGCTTCCCGCGCATGAAGCCTGGGAAGTGGAAGCGGTCAGCAATGCCACGCTCAGCAGCCAGCTGAATCATGGCATCCATCATGTCGCCTGATCCTGCCATGCAGAAACGAACGTTCTTGGTACGGCGGATTACCATGTTGGCAGCCTCAACGAAGTACTCAGGTCCCTTCTGCATGGTGATACGACCAAGGAAAGTCACGATTTTATCTTTTCCCGTATGGTCAGGACGCGGAATGTCCTGATACTCCTGCGGCAGTGGATATACGGCATTGTGAACTGTAAAGCACTTACGCGGATCCTGATGGTACTGGTTGATGACGGTCTGACGCGTCAGTTCCGACACACACATGATGCAGTCGGCATTATCCATACCATTCTTCTCTATAGAGTAGACGGTGGGATTCACCTTACCACGGGAGCGGTCGAAATCGGTAGCATGAACGTGGATACAGAGCGGTTTGCCCGATACCTGCTTCGCATGGATGCCAGCAGGATAGGTCAGCCAGTCGTGAGCATGAATGATGTCATAATCGAAGGTACGTGCTACGACACCAGCAATAATAGAGTAGTTGTTGATTTCCTCGTGCAGATTGCCAGGATAGCCTCCTGCAAACTCCATGGCACCTAAGTCGTTGACATGCATGTAGTTGAAGTCAGCATACAGGTGGTCGCGAAGACGGAAATAGAGGTCAGGGTCCATAATGTTGCCCACCCGTTCGCGAACATAGTCAGCAGAGACATCGCGCCAGGCAATGGGCACTGCATTCATTGCGACAATATTGCAAGCCGAGCGGTCTTCATCACCGAAAGGATGCGGCAGACACAGGGTAATATCCATATCGCCCTGAGCATGCAGTCCCTGCGAGATACCATAGTTAGCGGTGGCAAGTCCACCGAATACGTGAGGAGGATACTCCCATCCAAACATCAATACTTTCATAGCGTTTCCTCCTTATTTATTTTTGATATGAATATTTCTCCATCAGCTTCAGCGAGCGCAGTATCTCAGCGACATTCATGGCGAAAGCCATAGCGCCACGGCCATGGAACGGCGGGTTACCGTCAAACAGTTCACTGATGGTTCCCAGTGCATGATAGTTCATCTCATCCTCATAACCCACCATGTGACGCTCAAGGAATGACAGGCGCGTACGCTTGTAGAGCTTCAGACAGGCCTCAATGTAGAAGCCTCCCAGCCAAGGCCAAGCGGTACCCTGATGGTAGGCATAGTCGCGCTGGGTCTGCGGTCCCACATACATCGGATTGTAACCGCCGCTCTTTGGTGACAGCGAGCGCAAGCCCTTCGGTGTCAGCAGTTCGCGTGTACAGATGTCGAGCACGCTCTTCTTCTGATCCTGAGACAGAGGAGAATAGTCGAAGGCCACAGGGAAAATCATGTTGGGGCGAACGCTCCAGTCCATCATATTGCCATCGACATAGTCAAGCAGGTAGCCATATTCGTTCATGAAGGTCTGAACAAACGACTCTTTGCAGAGCTCGGCACGCTTCTCTAACTTGTCAGCAATTTTCTTGTCACCGAATTCCTCCTCCATCGAGGCACAGAACTTCAGCGCATTGTACCACAGTGCGTTAAACTCCACAATATAGCCGGAGCGCGGCACTACGGGACGGCCGTTAGCCGTAGAGTTCATCCAGGTGACAGCCTTGTCACGGCCGTTGACATAGAGCAGTCCGTTCTCATCAAGGCGCATATTTGAGTTGCCGCCCTCAATGACATACTTCATGATGTCCTTCACCAACTTGCCGTACTTCTTGTAAGCCTGTTCGCGACTTACCTCCTTAGCATACTGCTGAATAGCCCAGACAGCCCACAACGGAACATCGGGATGCTCAATCTCATAAATCTTCACTGACAGCGGTTTGTCTTCCATAAACTCGCGCAAGCCTTTCTCTGCGGTGTTCATCACCAGTTCAAAGTAGTCGGTCTCACCGATAGACAGTGTCAGACCAGGCAGAGAGATAAAGGTATCACGCGCGCGAGCCTTGAACCAGGGATAGCCTGCCAGCAAGTAACGGTCGTCATTAGGCTGACGGTTGTGGAACTGATGAGCAGCAGCCACCAGACAGTGGAAGAAGCTGTCACGTCCTGGGCGCAGTTCCATTTCTTTTTGGAACAAGGTCTTCAGCTGGTTACTCTTGATTTCCTTTGTAGAGGCAGCGAAGACGATGCTCTCGCCCTTCTTAATGCTTATCTCAAAGTAGCCGGGTACATAAAGGTCCTCATTTGAGGCATAACCGCGTTCCTGCTCCTTCGGATATTCCACGCCCCGATACCAGTCGGGCTGGAAGATGAACTCGTTTTTCTTATTAAACTGCATGTACAGGTCGGGATAGCCGGCATACATACATGTCTTTATACCATTGTCTACTGGATGATACTCACGGCTGGCCGTAGCATTCTCATGGGTAAACTGGCGCACCGAGCGGAATGCCAGGAATGGGCGGAAGCGCAGTTTCGTCTCCGAGTGAGCATCCTCCAGCGTATAGCGAATCAGGATGCGATCCTCATAGGCTTGGAAAATGGTTTCGCGTTTCAACAAAACGCCACCCACACGATACAAGGTGGTTGGCACTACATCACAAGTAAACTCACGGATGTACTTGTGACCCTTGGGGCTGTAATTGTTTCCTTGATACTTGTGGAGTCCGAGATTAAACTCAGCACCGTGCTGAATCACCGTGCAGTCAAAAGATGACAGCAGGACGTGGTTATCATCATCCAGCTCTGGCACGGGAACAACGAGCAGACCGTGGTATTTGCGGGTGTTACAGTCAACGAGCGTTGACGCGCTGTAAGCGCCCGAGCGGTTTGTTCGCAGTAATTCACGACGCAGCGACTCCTCCAGATTGGTCATCACAGCTTTCTCAAATCGTAAATAACTCATAGTTCCTATTTTAAGGTATTAAATTGTTTTAGATTGTATAATCACCTTCAAAGGTACAATTTTTTCACGTACCTACAAAATAAAAGGAGCATTTTTTTTCAGAAACGCTCCTTTTTAATATTTTTTAGGGAGATTATTCTGGTATCAGAAAGTTTATGACCTCTGGCTCTACCGTCAACCGATATGCTCCTTCAAGGTGTCCTATGAGTCGTCCGTCGACACCTACCAAGGCGTGTTTTGCCTCTTCCACCACCACTTCACGTGTCCGATAAGGATGCACGCTGCGATGGTTAAGGAAGCGTCCCGTTATCAAGAGCCATAGTCCGGCAAACACCTGTGTCATTTCTGCGTTATAGACCACCGACACATCCAACAGTCCGCTATAGGGCACTGCGCTTGGTGTCTGACCATAGCCAGGTCCATTGCCCACACACATGGTCATCACTTTTCTGTCTATCACATCGCTATTGATGCGCAGCCTCATCTTATAGTCCATGCGGTGGAAAATCATCAGGAAGAGGCTGACAATAAACGAAAGGGTACGGGAACCCAATAGCGAATGGGTCTGACGGCGCAAGTTCATCACGTCGGCTATCAGCCCTACGTTGACACAGTTCAGGAAGTAGCGGTGCTGTGCTTCGTTCTGCTTGTCATGATAGTGAATGCACCCCAAATCTATCTTGCGCACACGCCGTGCCTTCAGCCAACCGATGGTCTGCTCCAGATTGCCCTCCTTGAAGTTCCAATAGCGGGCAAAGTCATTCAGTGCACCGTTAGGAATAACACCTAAAGCTATCTCTTGACGCGCCTTTTCTTCTACCCGCATCAGACAGTTTACGGCATCATTCAGTGCAGAGTCACCCCCCACCACGACAATGGTTTTATACCCGTTATTGATGAGCATGGTGGTCAGACGTTCCACGCTGTCGGTCGACTCACTTTGCACGAAGTCGTAGTCCACACCTTTCTCGTCAAGCACATGCTGTATCTTTTCACGCTGCTTGGCTACATTTCCTTTCGGGCAGTATAAAACACCCCACTTTGACTGATTGTTTTCCAATTTACGATTTACTATTTATTTAGACATCTCGCTGACATATCTCCATTATTGTCTTTACCTTCTCTTCCATGGGTTGCAGAGCATCAATCCAATGGATGGTGAATCCGCGGCGCTCCATACCCCTGAACCACGTCATCTGCCGTTTGGCAAACTGGTGTATGGCAATCTCCAACCTACTGAACATCTCGTCATAAGTCGTATGCCCCGTAACGTATTCTGTTACAAACTTATACTCCAACCCATAATAGATAAGGTCTTCTGCCGGTATCCCCTCGTCGAGCAACCCCCTCACCTCGTCCACCATACCGTCCTCCAGACGTTGGCGAAGTCTGCGTGTAATCTTCTCACGACGGGCCTCACGGTCAATGCTGACACCAATGATGGTACTGTCAACAGGGGGAAGTTCACGGCGCGGAACGGGATGTTCCAAGTTATAGGTTTCTATCTCTATGGCTCGGATTGCCCGTTGACATGAGTCCACATCGGTGGTGTTATGCATGACGGAGCCTGTCCGTGCTTTCAGTTCGCTGAGCATGGCTGTCAGTTCGCTGAGCGGTTTCCCTTCCAATGCCTTGCGCAAGTTGTCATTCTGCGGCACGGGCGAGAGATGATAGCCCTTCAGTACTGCCTCGATATAGAGTCCTGTTCCTCCGCATAATATGGGCATCTTACCCCTTGCCCGGATGTCATTATACGCCTCCATGAAGTCCTGTTGGTATTCAAACAGGTTATACTTCGTGCCAGGCTCTCGGATGTCAATTAGGTGGTAAGGAATTTTTTGAGAGGTGGCAGGTGAGAGGTGGGAGGTGGGAGGCACCTCGTAGTCTGCAAGGTCCTTCCCCGTACCGATGTCCATGCGACGGTACACCTGTCGCGAGTCGGCAGAGATGATTTCTCCACCTGACTCTCCGCCTACTGTTGGCAATGCCACAGCAAGCGCAACTGCCAGCGGGGTTTTCCCACTTGCTGTCGGACCCAATATGGTAATCATCTGTCGCATTACGTTTGCAAAAGTACAAAAAAAAGGTAAAAGGTAAAAGTGAAAAGCGAAAAAAATGCTGCCACAATACAAAAAATACAAAGAATTTTGTACCTTTGCACCTCGAAACAACAAAAACAAAAATAACGGATGAAAATTTTACTGTTGGGCAGTGGCGGACGTGAGCACGCACTGGCTTGGAAAATCGCTCAGAGTAAGAAATGTGAGAAGCTGTACATTGCTCCTGGTAATCCTGGCATGGCACAGTGTGGCGAAGTGGTAGAGATGAAGGCCGATGACTTCGATGCCATCAAGCAGTTCTGCGTTGACAAAGACATCAATATGGTGGTTGTAGGTCCTGAAGACCCACTGGTAAAAGGTATCTATGATGACCTGAAAGCCGACCCGCGCACCCAGCACATTCCTGTTATTGGTCCTTCGAAGCAGGGGGCCGTTCTCGAAGGCTCAAAGGATTTTGCCAAAGCTTTCATGACGCGCCACAACATTCCGACAGCTGCCTATGCCACCTTCGACGGTGAGCATCTGAAGGAAGGTCTCGCCTTCTTGGAAACCCTTAAGCCACCCTATGTACTGAAAGCCGACGGACTGTGTGCAGGAAAGGGCGTGCTCATCCTTCCTACGCTGGAAGAAGCTAAGCGTGAACTGAAGAGCATGCTGAGCGGCAGGTTTGGCAACGCCTCCAGCCGTGTTGTTATCGAGGAATACTTGAGCGGCATCGAGTGCTCTGTTTTCGTTCTGACTGATGGAGAGCACTATCAGATTCTGCCCGAAGCCAAAGACTACAAGCGCATCGGTGAAGGTGACAAGGGACTGAACACTGGCGGCATGGGTAGCGTAAGTCCTGTACCTTTTGCCACGAAAGAGTGGATGCAGAAGGTGGAAGACCGCATCATCCGCCCAACGGTCGAGGGTCTGAAAGAGGAAGGCATCGACTACAAAGGATTCATCTTCTTCGGTCTTATCAACATTCTACCTCCTGCAAAATTATTTGGCTCGAAGAAAAACGAGACGGGCGACCCGAAGGTCATTGAATACAACTGCCGTATGGGTGACCCCGAGACGGAGACCGTCATGCTGCGCCTGAAGTCCGATATCGTCGACCTGTTCGAAGGTGTTGCCAATGGCAACCTCAACGACTATACGGTGGCTTTCGACGAACGTGCCGCTGTATGTGTCATGCTGGTCAGCGGAGGCTACCCCGAGGAGTACATCAAGGGCTATGTCATCAAGGGACTGCACTCCGTCAATTCTGACAATACGATTGTCTTCCATGCAGGTACGAAGTTGAAGAATGATAAGGTGGTGACCAACGGCGGACGTGTCATTGCCGTCAGCAGTTACGGACAGAACAAAGCCGAAGCCTTGCAGCGCTCATTTGAAGGAGCTCAGCAGATAGACTTCCAGGATAAATACTTCCGTCGCGACATAGGAGCTGACCTGTAAGCACTATTGACAAGAGACTTGCATGGGAAAGTTGTGGCAAAACAAGGTGGCAGGAAGCAGAATGGCACTACCGTTTATGGCAGTGTACGCCGCCTTGATATGGCTGCTGGCTGGTGCCGTGCTTAACCACTGGTGGCTACAGTTGGTCTGCTTTGCCACGAGTTGCTACCTCATGATGCTGCTCAACAATGTCCATGCACTGATACGCATCTATTCGCGCATGGTGACGTGCACCTATATCGCATTGTCGTGTACCGCATGTTTCCTGTTCCCGTCGCTCAACGGAGCTGTTTTCGCCATCTGCATCATTGGAAGCATCTTACTGTTGTATGCCGCTTATCAGAACCACGAAGCGGTAGCATTGGTGTTCTACGCGTTTGCCTTATGGGGCATCGGGAGCATTGTGTTTGTGAAGATTCTCTGGCTCATTCCGCTGCTTTGGATTCTCATGCACTACAACCTCATGGCAATGTCATGGAGAATATGGAAAGCGTCATTGCTTGGGATATTGCTGCCATACTGGTTCTGGGGCAGCTGGCTGTTTTACAACAACGCAGGAACGCTGGTCAGTCATTTCAGTGGTATGCTGTCAGCACCTTCTCTCGCTGACTATTCTTCCCTATCGTGGCCACAAATTTGTTGTTTCGCATTAACAGCACTCCTTCTTGTTACAGGCATCGTCCACTTCCTGCGGCAGCGTTCGGGAGATAAAATCCGCACACGCATGTTCTTTTACAATTTCATGTGGTTAGGGTTGGCAGGAGCTGTCTACACTGCACTCTTTCCACAAGACTGCGACATTGCATTCAGGTTTATGGTGATTTTCACCGCACCTCTTGCAGCCCATTTCTTCGCACTAACCTCTACGAAGATTACGAATGTCGCTTTCTGGAGTACCTGTGCCATAACACTTGCTGTTACGATATTGAATCTGGTGGTATGGAACAACTGATATCTCTGCTCATCAGCTATGGCTATTGGGGCATGCTCATCACGGCATTCATTGCCGGCTCGTTCTTCCCCTTTAGCAGCGAGGCGGTAATGACAGGGCTCCTTGCGGCAGGACTTGACCATTGGCAACTGATTCTCTTCGGCACCATTGGCAATGTTGCCGGTGGTATGTTCAACTACTTCGTGGGCAGACAGGGACGGCTGGAGTGGATAGAGAAATACCTGCACGTGAAGCAGAAAGACCTGGACCGAGCTGAGAGGTTCATGGCTGGACGCGGAGCATGGATGGGGTTCTTCGCTTTCATCCCTGTCTTGGGGTCTGCCATCACCATCTTATTGGGACTGATGCGTGCCAATATCCCCATCTCTCTGTCAAGCATGGCGCTTGGAAAGTTCTTGCGGTATGTTGCACTCATATATGGAGCGAAATTGTTAATATAACATAGCGGGAGTGAAATTTTTTCTTTTCACGCCGCCCTTTTCACTTTATTTTATTACCTTTGCAGATTGGAATTATATATTTATTTTAACATAGGATGAAACAATTCAGACTTGTGGACAACATAATGGGGTGGCTGGCCTTTGCCATCGCTGCCATCGTGTACTGCTCCACCATTGAACCGACAGCCTCTTTCTGGGACTGTCCCGAATTTATCTCTACTGGCTATAAACTGGAAATAGGACACCCGCCAGGGGCACCTTTCTTCATGCTGACGGCAAATCTCTTCTCGCAGTTTGCCAGCGACCCCAGCCATGTGGCTTATATGGTCAACACAATGAGTGCGCTGCTCTCGGCGGCTACCATCCTATTCCTCTTTTGGACGATATCCCACTTGGTCAGGAGACTGCTCATCAAGCAGGAGGACTTCTTCCAAGCGACAACGCTCAAGGACATCCCCGCCTACAAGTGGATTGCCATTGAGGCATCGGCCATGGTGGGAGCACTCATCTACACCTTTAGCGATACCTTTTGGTTCTCGGCTGTCGAAGGTGAGGTCTATGCCTACTCGTCGGCTTTCACGGCCGTCGTCTTCTGGCTTATCCTGAAGTGGGAAGACCAGGCCGACCAGCCGCATGCCGACCGCTGGCTGGTGCTCATCATGTATATGACGGGACTCAGCATCGGTGTTCACCTGCTGAACCTGCTTTGTCTTCCTGCCATCGTATTGGTGTATTACTACCGTAAGTTCCCTACCGACGACCCCAAACGCGACTTGAAGGGCAGCCTCATTGCACTCTTCATCTCGGCTGTCGTGGTGGCTGCCGTGCTCTATGGTGTCATCCCTGGCATCGTACAGGTTGGCGGCTGGTTTGAGTTGCTGTTTGTCAATATTCTGGGATGTCCGTTCAATACGGGTGAGATTGTCTATATCATCTTACTGATAGGCATCATCATCTGGGCTATCTACGAGACCTACCACGACCTGAACGAGAAACGACAGAACATCGCATTCCTCATGGCAGTAGCCATGCTGGGCATTCCCTTCTACGGACATGGATGGTCTGCGGCTGTTATTGGCATCTTCGTCCTTGTCGTCTTGTGGTTTGTCTTGGGTTATAAGTCTAAACCTTCCGTTAAAGGACAGAAGCCTCAGGCACTTGTGTCCGCCCGCATCAAGAACACCTCACTGCTGTGTATGCTGATGTTGATGATTGGATATTCGAGCTATGCACTCATTGTCATTCGCTCGGCAGCCAATCCACCAATGGACCAGAACTCTCCTGAGGACATCTTCACCTTGGGTGACTACTTGGGTCGCGAACAATACGGACAGCGTCCCCTGCTCTACGGTCCGTCTTATGCCTCGCAGGTGGCACTGGAACAGGACGGTCAATACTGCAAGCCCGTCATGACCAAGGGCGACCCCGTCTGGCAGCGCAAGGAGAAAGCTTCTGCCGATGAGAAAGACGAGTATTTCGTGGTACGCACCAAAGACGAATACAAATACGCACAGAACATGCTGTTCCCACGCATGTACAGCTCGGCACATCGCAGTGCCTACGAGAGTTGGATGGGTGACATCAGCTGTACCGAGTCTGAGTTTGACCGCTGCGGCGAGATGATTACAGTGAAGATGCCTACTCAGTTGGAGAACCTGCGCTTCTTCATCTCCTATCAGTGCAACTTCATGTATTGGCGTTACTTCATGTGGAACTTCGCAGGTCGCCAAAACGACCTGCAAGGTAACGGTGAACTGGAACATGGCAACTGGCTGAGCGGTTGGGAATGGCTGGACAACTGGCGCCTGGGAGACCAAGACCAACTGCCCGATGAACTGAAGGAGAACAAAGGTCATAACGTGTATTACATGCTGCCGCTCATCCTCGGACTCATCGGCTTGTTCTGGCAGTCGCTGGCAAAACACCATGGCAGCATTTCCGACCAAACGGGAATACGCCAGTTCTGGGTCGTATTCTTCTTGTTCTTCATGACGGGACTGGCCATTGTGGTCTATCTGAACCAGACACCCATGCAGCCCCGTGAGCGTGACTATGCCTATGCCGGTTCGTTCTATGCCTTTGCCATCTGGTGTGGCATGGGTGTGGCTGCCATCATCGAGCTCATCAGGAATAAAGTGCTTAAGGCGAGAAGTGAGAAATATGCTACCGCACTCGCTGCCTTCGTGAGCATTGTCTGCTTGCTGATACCGGTACAGATGGCTTCACAAAACTGGGATGACCACGACCGCTCAGGGCGTTATACCTGTCGCGACTTCGGACAGAACTACCTGATGTCCCTGCAGCAGCAGAACAACCCCATCATCTTCACCAATGGTGACAACGACACTTTCCCGCTGTGGTACAACCAAGACGTGGAAGGCGTTCGCACCGATGCCCGCGTCTGCAACCTCAGCTATCTGCAGACTGACTGGTACATTGACCAGATGCGCCGTCCTGCCTATGACTCGCCCAGCGTGCCTATTTCATGGGAGCGTATTGAGTACTGCTCTGGTACCAACGAGTATGTCTCCATTGAACCTTCTATGAAGGAGGCGGTCCTGGAACATTATCGGCAGAATCCCGAGGAGGCTCGCCAACAGTTTGGCGACAATCCCTTCGAACTGAAGAACATCCTGAAGTACTGGGTTCGCTCCAAGAATAGTGACTTACATCTAATTCCTACTGATACGCTCTACATGACCATCGACAAAGAAGCCGTCCGCAAGAGTGGCATGATGATGGCCAGCGACTCCATTCCTGACCGTATGGTGATCTCGCTGAAGGGTAAGCGGGCTCTCTACAAGGGCGACCTCATGATTCTGGAGATGCTGGCTCAGTGCAACTGGGAGCGCCCCATCTATGTTGCTGTCAGCGTGGGTGATGAGAACTACATCAATCTGGGTGACAATGTGATTACCGAGGGATTAGCCTACCGCATCACGCCCTTCACCACGATGCAGGACGGCAAGCCCCTGCCGGGTGTCAAGAACTTCGATACCGAGCGAACCTATGACAACATCATGCACCGCTTTAAGTTCGGCGGACTGGAACAGCAGGGTATCTATCTGGACGAGACTGTCATGCGCATGTGCTTTACTCACCGCCGCATGATGGCACGCTTAGCCACTGAGCTCATCTACGAAGGTCACGACCTGGAGGATGCCGGAAATGCCAAGGAGGCTAAGGCCAAGTATGCAAAGGCTACTCAGGTGTTGCGCTATGTCGGCAAGGTGATTCCTACCTACAATGTGCCGCACAGCTATGCTTCCGGTTCACTCGACATGGCACGGGCATGGCTCGCACTGGGTCAGCAAAAGGAGGCTAAAGCCATCATTAACATGTTATGGAAGAATTCCGTACAGTATGCCAAGTGGTACTGTTCACTGGAGGGCTACCGCTTTGACAGTTCGAAGAACGATGTATTGCTGCACCTTTATATCCTGCAGCAACTCGTATCACTGGTTGACACCTTCGACCAGAAGACGGCCGACAACCTCATGCAACAGCTGGCTGTCCTCAGCAACATCTTCGAACAGAAAGGCGGCAAAGTCTGGGAAGAATAGCAATTCGAACATCGAAATAACGAAATAACGAAAAAAAGGCCGTGTTCATCGAACAACCAGCTATATGGATGCGATGGCTCTATCCTAACGCACTGTGGCGTATGAACCGTCATGAAAGGGCAGTCTACCTGACCTTTGATGACGGTCCTATACCCGAAGCGACACCGTCCATACTGGAGATTCTCGACAGATACGACATCAAGGCGACCTTCTTTATGGTGGGCGACAATGCCCGCAAGTACCCCGAATTACACCAGATGGTAGTCAATGCTGGTCATCGCATTGGCAACCACACGCACAACCACATCAGTGGTCTGCGTTATTCCATTCATGACTACAGCTTTAATGTCGAGAAGGCGAATGCTTATCTGCATACTGACTTGGTACGCCCTCCCCACGGCTGGATGCGCTTTGACCTCTATGCACTGCTATCCCGCAAGTTCAAGATTGTCATGTGGGATCTCGTGACTCGCGACTATTCCAAGTACACCACTGCCGAGGATGTCGTGAATAATGTCAAGCGCTATGTGCGCAATGGCAGCATCATTACCTTTCACGACAGTCTCAAGTCCATAGAAAAACTACGCATAGCCCTGCCACAAGCCATCGAATGGCTCCGTGATCAGGGCTATGCGTTTAAAACCTTCGAGAAGTCCTCGCTGATGTTAGGGTAGTATCACCACACTAACACGGACGCTGCTTCGGCAGCTGGAAGACATCCTGCACTTCCTTCATCTGCTCCGCTGTCATACCATCGGGCTCTGAACCCATGGAACGGGCACACATGTAGATATTGGCTGCCTTGCAGAGCACATCGGTCTGGTCGAAGGCATCCATGATGTCTTGACCAACGGCAACGGTACCATGTTTCTCCCACATCACCACATCGTGGGTCTTAATCTGCTCCAGGGTAGCCTCAGCCAGTGCCACCGATGAAGGCAGGGCATAGGGTACAATGCCGATGCCGAGCGGAGCAAAGGCCAGGGTCTCAGGAATCATTGACCACAGCACGCGGGTCATCTCGTCACCCTTCAAGAAACGCTTGATATGACTCATGGCCACCAGCTCGATGGGGTGTGTATGCAGCGTTGCTTTATAGCAGGAACCCGTCTCGAGCAGATAGTTCTGCAGGTTCAGGTGTGTGGGCAGCTCTGAAGTGGGAACTACGGGCTCGTCGGCTATCACCTCATACGATGCACAGTCATCGAGAATACGGATAATACTGCCGTTCTGCATGGGCTCTCTTGCCAAGTCACGCATGCGCTTACCCGTTCCCTTGCAATAGAAGTATTTCCCTTTCAACTGGGGCAGCGTCATACCAATCTGTTTTACTTCCGAGATGGCCTTCATGGCTTTGCATTCGTCATCCATAAACTCGGTCACATTGACGGTGATGTTACCACCGTTACGCTCTGCCCAGCCTTTCTGCCAGAGGTAGCCCGTCACCTCGGCAATCTGATCAATTACGGCCTTCAATGCGGGACGGCCTTCCAAAATACTTTTCATATATATTTTTTTAGAGACTTGTGATAATCTTACTTCTTACCTCTTACCTCTTACATCTCACCTCTAATAACTCTCCCCGTAGCGTTCCTTCGTAATGGCTTCAAGAGACCTTCCACGGGTGTTGGGCGCACCGATGATACCCACGATTAGCGAGATGGCCAACAGGGCTATCATGCAGTAGGCGGCAATGGTAAAGCCCTCACCGTTCTCACCATAGATATAGGTGAAGACGAGACCCCACAGTGCCGACAAACCACGAACGATAAAGAACATCAGCCCCTGCGCACCAGCACGGAACTTGGCAGGGAACAACTCCGAACCCCACAAGGCATAGAATATCTGTGGTGAGGCACCACCCTGTACACCCCACAGGATGGCAAAGGCCCAGAGTCCTGCAGGACCATTGACACCGATGGTGACAATGACAAACCATGCTGCAAGGGCTGCCATCAGTCCGAAGACATAGATGCCCTTATGCGAGGTCTTGTCAATGACTTTCGAAGTACAGAATGTCACACTCACGATGATGGCCCACTGTATGAAGTTCATCCAGTTGGCTTGTTCATTGCTCACGCCACCTGCCGTCTCGTAGATGTGCGGCTGGAAGAAGCCCATCACCGATGCCACAAGGTTCCAGGTCAGGTAGATGGTTGCCAGGAAACAGACGGTCTTCACAGCAATGCTGTTGGAGAACAGCACCTTGATATTGTCAATCAGACCTGTCTGTTTGCTCTTGTTGGCCTCGAACTCTGCACTCTCCTGCAACTGACGCTGCAGGTTCCACGCGATGAAAGCCACTACGAACAGGGAGCAGAACACGATGCGCGACGAGAAGACGTTGACCGTCTCTGCAGTGGTGCCGTCAACACCAAACCATCCTGCCACAGTCTCTACCCAACCAAACAGATAACCGCCAGGAGCAAAGAACATGCCCAACAGCAGGATAATCATAGGACCGATGCCCCACGACATCTGCGAGATACAGATGTTACGACCACGGTTATTGACCTCTGAACTTTCAGAGATATACGTCCACGAGGCGGGAACACCCACACCGACTGAGATTCCTGTCACCAGGAATCCGCATAGCAGCATGGGGAAGTTCACACTCAGCATGATGAGCAACACACCGACCATATACACCAGCATGTTATAGGTAAAGATAAACTTACGACCATACTTGTCGGCAAGGAAACCGCCGATGATGGCTCCAACGGCAGCACCCAGACAGTTAGCACTGATGAAATTCAGCCACCCCAGATGCATCTCGGTCAGTCCGAGATACTCCTTCCACAGGGTCAGACCTGATGCACCGGCCACAATGGCACCGGCATCCAGATAATTAGTCAGAGACACTGCTATCGTGCTCTTCAAACTTCCACTATTTGCCATAGTCTTCTTTCAACTTTCAACTTTCAGCTTTAATCTTTCAACTTTACTCTTACCTGCACACCACATCACACTCTATATTGAAAATCTTGGCCACCTTCAGTATGGTGTCGATGTGATGACCTACTGCGGCTGCCATGTGGTGGGTAGGACCTGCCTCACTCCACTTGTTGACAAACTCACGGCAGGGCAAGGAGAACTTGGTACGCATATTGGTATCACCGAAGGTAAAGATTTCTCCCTCCTCATTGACACCCTCAGCCACCACGAACTTAAACACGCCGTTTTTGTCCTGGGTGATAGCCAGGTAGGTTACAGGTCCCGTCGGGGGGTAGAACTGTGTCAGATAGCCGCCGCCGGTCTTGCCGTGGAAGACGGGCACGATCTTCATCGTAGGCTTCTTTGCCTGTGAGATGTCGAAATCACCAGAGCCGCTGTGACCGATGATGCAGATGTCCTTCGGGAAGTCTATCGAGTACATCTCGGCCAGTGTGCCGGTTCCGCTGATGGTCTTCAGTATCGACATGGCCATGGCTACCTTCATGTCTCCCTCTACGGCACAAGCGGTGTGCTGCTTGATGAGCATCGAGAAGGCTGGTATCAGCATCGAGTCCAACTTGCCGGCAACACCCTGTGCAAAACCGGCATAGTGTGAGGCTATCATTCCCAGCTGCTCGTCTTTCACCCACTGCTCGAAAGCGACGACATACTTGGCCATGTCCCACACTTTCTCAATACTACCACCGCCCTCGATGTCGAAGGTATCGAGGATGTCCTGTGCCTTGGCACGGATGGCTGCCTCATCGGTGATGTTGTCGGCTATTGCCCACATCTGTTCCCAATCGAACTGCTTGGTATACACAAACATTCGATGATACAGGTTCGTCTCGTCAATATAGAGGTCCATCATGCCTGGATACGGACGGCCTATCTGTGCGATATTGGTATCGCGGAAACGACGACGCACCTGGGCAGCACGGCACCAGTCCTCTATCTCTGCCTGTACCTCAGGGTCACCACCCTCGACAACACCTGTTATCACTGCCGAGCGCTTGCCGGCACGGTTCAGGTCTGCCACCATCTCGCCAACGGCACCGCAAGCATACAACTCGCCCAGCCAGGTGGGGATGTCGGTCTTGGCATAGTCGGGGGCCAGCTTCTTCTGCACGTTTACGATCACGACAGGCACGTCGAGGTCGCGCACAGCAGGCAGCATATTATAAGAGGTGCAGTAGGTCAGCATCTGCAGGATGACGAGATCGACATCGGCTGCGCGGAACTTGTCACCTGCCTGCATCGACTGCTCCTTGCTGGTCACCATACCGCCGTCAATAATCTCGATGCTGTCGGGCAGCGTCTTCTTAAAAGCAGCATACTGTGCCTCAAACTCAGGCACGAGTTGGGGAAACTGTGGCAGGTATGCCTGCAGTGCTATGCTAAACACGCCTACCCTTGCTTTGGTCTCTACTAATGGTTTTGCCATAATACTTTTATTTTAATTATTTCGTTATTTCGTTATTACGATGTTTCGTTATTACGATGTCTCGCATCATCGGGTTATCTCAAGATACCGCTCGTAGGCGGCAGCCCAGGCTGCCTCATCACCGCTGGGATGATAGGGCACCATCTCTACCGAGTTGGCAATGATGCGGCGCATCTCCCAAATGTCGCTGACATCGCCCGAGGCCTGTGCCTGCAACATGATGTTACCAATAGCGGTACACTCCTGCGGACCAGCCAGCACCTCCACGCCCAGGGCATCGGCAGTAAACTGCGTCAAGTACTTGTTCAGGCTTCCGCCACCAATGACATGCAGCACCCGTATCCCCGCGCCCTGTTCCGTGCTCGACGGTTTCCCCGTCGAGCAATAAAACTCCTTCAGCCACCCAAACACCTGCCGATACCTCAAGGCCAGCGAGTCGAAGATGCAGCGGCATATCTCCGCGGGAGTCTCCGGCACGGCCTGCCCGCTCTCACGGCAGTACTGCTGTATGGCTTCTATCATAGATGACGGATTGGCAAACATCTTGTCATCGGGATTGATGATGCTGCGGAACGCCTCGACCTTCATGGCAGCACCCTGCAATTCGGGGTGCGATACCTCGCTCAGAAGCGTGCTCTTGCCGTTCACCTCTAACCGCTCACCTCTGGTTATCCACTCCTTGCGGCAGCGCTCGTACAGCCACATGCCACAGATGTTCTTCAGGAAACGCGTAGTGCCCTCTACTCCACCCTCGTTGGTGAAGTTCAGTTCATACGAGCGGTCGGTGATGATAGGCTGCTTCGTCTCGATACCCATCAGACTCCACGTGCCACTCGACAGGTAGGCGAACTGCTCGTCTTTGGCGGGTACGGCTGCTACGGCTGACCCCGTGTCATGGCCGGCTACGGCAATGACGGGCACGGCACCCAGTCCGGTCATCTGCTGTACCTCTGCGGTCAGCACACCAATTTGTTCGCCAGGCTGTACCATCCGACCGAAGTGCGCACGCGTCAGTCCGACACTCTTCAGCAGCTTCTCCGACAGCTCGCCGGTTCGGGGGTCGAGCATCTGACTCGTTGAGGCGATGGTATACTCGCAGACGGCCTCGCCCGTCAGCATCCAGCTCAGTGCATCGGGCACGAAGAGGACTTTCTTGGCCATCTTCAGTGCACTGTTACCGTCTTGCTGCATGGCATACAACTGGAACAGCGAATTGAAGTTCATCAGTTGGATACCGGTGATGTCATAGACCTCACGCCGTGAGATAACATTGTTCAGATATTCCTCCATGCGCCCGAAGGTATGCGGGTCGCGGTATGCCATGGGGTTACGCAGCAAGGCACCGTCCTCGCCAACGAAGACGAAGTCGACACCCCAGGTGTCAATGCCGATGCTGGTTATCTCCAAACCGCGGCGGGCTACCTCCTTCAGTCCGCGTATCATCTCAAAGTACAACGCATAGATGTCCCAGTAGAAGTGTCCGCCAGTCTCTATCAAGTTGTTAGGAAAGCGCGTCAGCTCTTCCTGCTCCAGCCGTCCGTCGCACAGCACACCCAGGATGGTACGTCCACTGGTGGCTCCGAGGTCTACGGCAAAAAAGTATTTCCGTTGTTTGTCCATAAACTGTTATTAGTAGTAAGTTTTTATTTTCTGGCTACAAAGTTAGCAAAAAAATCGCTACAAACACCGCCTTTTCGTACTAAATATATATAAAAACATTCATCTGGCAGCATTTATAAATGCTATTCTTCACTCATTTTTCGTCAAAAGTTTGGAATTATGACGGAAATGCCGTATCTTTGCAGCAATTAACCCTTACAAAAATATTAAACATTATGAAGAAATTAAGTTATTTCGCATTGTCACTCGTGGCAATCTGTTTGTTCTCGTGCGGCGGCCAGTCTAAGGACAAGGACGCACAAGTTGACTCGCTTGAGACCTCACTGGAGCAGCGCAATGCCGACTACCAGCAGTTGGAAGAGTTCTTGACTATCGTGGCATCTGGTCTTGACAGCATCTCCATGCAGGAGACCCAGCTCTTTATGCCTAACGCTGAGAGTCCTGCACCCAGCCAGGAACGCATCAAGGCTCAGCTGGCCAACCTGAAGGAAACCGTGAAGACGCAGCGCGAGCGCATTGCCGACCTGGAGAAGCAGCTCAACCTCAGCGCCGGCAATGGCAAGAAGCTGAACCTCATCATCACCTCGCTGAAGACACAGTTGGCTGAGAAAGAGGCTCAGATTGCCAGCCTGCAGGAGGAAGTCAACGACAAGAACATCACCATTGACGGTCTGCGCTCATACATGAGCCAGCTGACTCACCAGAACATGCAGCAGCAGGGTGTCATTGAGACCCAGTCGCAGACCATCCAGGAGCAGGACACCAAGCTCAACGAGGGTTATGTCATTATGGCCAAGAAGTCTGTCCTCAAGGAAGCTGGTCTGCTGAAAGGTGGTTTCCTGAAGAAGAGCAAGGTCGACTTCAACACCCTCGACAAGAACTATGCCACTACCATTGACATCCGCCAGGATACCAACATCGAGATTGACTCTAAGAAGGCCAAGGTGCTGAGCCAGATGCCTGAAGACGCTTATAACATTGAGCAGAAGGGCAACAAGTGCATACTGCACATCACCAACGTAGAGCGTTTCTGGAGCATCACCCGTTACCTCATCATCCAAATGGATTAAAAACGCGGACGTAATAATAACACAAAAAAAAAGAAGGGCTGCAACTGTGTGCAGCCTTTCTTTTTTATGTGTGTCTTGCGTTTCGCGTCTTACGTTTCGCGTCATGCGGTTTCGCGTCTTACGTTTCGCGTCATTCAGTTTCGTGTCTTGCGTTTCGCGTCTTACGGTTTATCCGCATGAAGTGAGCTCGTTCCCGCTCGATAGAGCGAGAGCGAGCTCTCGCTTTATTCTCACTTAATCGCAACCTTCTTGCCATTGACGATGAACACACCGCCCTGAGCCTGAGTCTTCTCTACGCGCTCACCCTTCAGGTTGTAGATGACAGCGTTCTCAAGAGCCTCGGCCTTGATGGTAGCAATACCGTCGCCTTGCTTCTCCTTGAAGGTAGCACTGACAGTTACTGCATCAGCAGGCATGGTGAACTTACCTTCGGTCACGGTGATAACCTCGTTGCTGGTAACACCCTTCACGGTGATGGCCTCCAGCTCGTAGCCTTCGGCAGGTGTAGCAGTAACGGTTACCTCGTCACCCTTCTCTACCATGAACGGAGCCTTGGTGTTCGTCAGTGTCGTAGCAGCGAAGGCGATGTCACCATTCGTGATGCCTTCGGCCTTGGTTATCTCGAACTTCGTCTGTACAGGCAGCGTCACATCGGCAATGTCCTCACCAATCATAATCTGCTTGAATACTACAGTACTCTTCGTAGTTGTGGTGAAGGTCACCTCCTGATCAGCCTCGGCAGCAGCCAGCGTGAAGACGGTGCTTGAAAGGTCTTTCTTCTGAGCAATCTTCTTCGACTCGTCAACTGTTCCATTGATAGAGACATTGACATCATCAGCAATGTAACCTAACTTCACGTTCAGCACCTGACCCTTCTTCACCAGCACCTTGATGTAAGCGTCGGCTGTCTTCACCTTCAGACCCAGATATGCCTCGTTACGCAGCATACCCTTGTCGTCATTCAGTGAGTCGAGCTCATTGATGTCAGCGAACTGGATGTTATGCTCTTCCAGAATACTCTTGATGTCAGCCTTTTTGCCCTCCTCGAGAACCAGCTTCTCAATGTTGAGAGATGTTGAGTAAGCAGGCAGCCAGCGTGGGTCACCAATACTTGCATCCTTAGCAGGACAAGCACCCAGTGTGAAGTCACCATTAGCAGCATCGGCGAATGCTACAACACCGGCAACAGAGTTGAGTTGTGCTTCAGCAATCTTTTCCTGAACCTTCTTCTGCTCAGCATCGCTGACATCGGTCAAAGAGGTGACTGGGGGTTCGCCCTCGGTAACCTCGAAGTTGAAGGCATTGTTATTGATCGTGTATGTCTGGGCTGCATTTGCTGAACCGCCATTCAGACCAACTACGAACTGACCGCTCTTACCACTGTTGACAATTACGCTGTTCTCTACCTTATACTCCATGCCTGCAGTGTTGTTACGGCGCTGCGAACAAGTATTTGCACCCTTGGAGATATTGTAGATGGTAGAATTCGTGATAGCAAGTAGCTGCTTCTCGCTGCCAAGATCCTGAATAGAACCGTGACCACTCTGAGAGCTGAACAGACCACCTGCCTGAGCTAAAGCAGGATTAGCATAGATGGTTGAACTGCTAATCACAACCTCTGAAGCATTACCACCACCGTTGAAGTCAATGACAGTCTTCTTCGCTGTTCCGTCAACTGCAATAACTGAGTTCTCAATCTCAACCTTAGCCAACAGAGCCTTCACCTTGTTGCCATAAATCAGCTGATACTTAACACCTGTTATGGTTACATCCTTAATAGAGATACCATCGCTCAGGTAAGCTTCTTTCGCATTCTGCTCACCAGAAGGAGTAGCACTCAGCTGGATGAATGGAGTCGTCAATGCGCTTGCATCAATCGTTGCACCGTTACCATTGATGGTGATACCTGCAGGAGCCTCGATGGTTGAAGCAACAGTGTAAGTAGCACCCTCTGTCAGGTTGATGGTGATGTTGCCGACAACAGGAACAGTTGCCTTGGCTTCCGTTACAGCAGCAGCGATGTCACCTGATGCAGGAGAAACCTCGATGTCAACAGGACGAACCTTTGCGGGCAGGTTCTCAGGATACAGCTTCACAACCTGCAGAACGATGTCACCACCTTCGTAAGCACCTTCGGCATCAACGCTACGGGCAACAATCTTGTAGTTCTTTTCCTTATCCAGACCATCAACAATCAGCAGAGTTGACTTATCCCATGTTTTCTTTGTCAGGGCGATGTCGCCAGTCTTCTTCTGTACGGGTTCTGTAGCACCCTCCTCGTAGACCTCAATCTGAGCATAGCCGGCAGTACCTGCAGAACCATAGAAGTAGAACTTAGCCTTCTCGGTGCCGGTGATGTTAAATTCTGGATAACGAGTCTTACCGACTATCATCAAACCATCATTACCATTGGTCTTTGAGACAGCATAGAATTGGCCTCCCCATCCCTTTGCTTCACTGGTAACAATCATGGTGTCGCAGCCTTCATACTCAGACTCGAAGTCGAACCAGACGCTGTTGCGGTTCGTCTTCTGGATGTCACCTTCGGTAGCACCGTCGTAGTTATAGACAACCCACGTCTTAGCCTCGTCAGTCAGCGTCCATGAGCCGTCGCTCCACTTCTTAGTCAAGTCGTTGGTCTGAATAATCTCAGCATAGTCGCTTGCCTTAGCCTTCACAGGAGTATGCGGTGTGATGGTTACAGGAGCGATAATCTTCAGTGCCCAACGGGGGTCACCCAGTGAAACGGGAGCTGTAGCGCCCTCTGCCAAACGGAACTTACCGTCGAACTTACCCTCAGCAACATTCGGGAAGGTTACGATACCGGCAACAGAGTTCTTAACGGGCTCCTCGGCATCACCAGTATCCTCAGAAGCACTGGTGTCGGTCATCTTGGCTGCATCGCCTTCACCCTCGGTAACCTCGAAGTTGAAAGCATTGCCGTCAATATCCCAAGTTGGATTCATGCCACTCTGGCCACCATTCATACCCTTGATAACCTGACCGCTCTTGCCGCAGTTCACGAAGACATTGTTCTTCACCACATACTTCAGCCACGTCTGATTTGACTGACGGTGCGAGAAGAAGTTCTTGCCAGTTGCCAGGTTGTACATGGTGTTGTTGGTGAACGTGAAGGTTTCAATGGCTTCAGCACTGTATTCCGTAGTCTTCTGTCCACCCTGTGAGCTATAGAACTGCTTTGTAGTAGCCGCAGGAGCATAGAACGTAGAGTTCGTCACGGTAAAGTTCACGGCAGTACTACCCTTCGTGTAGTCGAAGGTGGTAGCGTCAGCAGCCTGCTCTACAACACAGTTGTCAATGGTGACATCACCGAAGTACTTCTTGAAACCACTATAGAACAGTGCCTTCTTCAGACCCTTCACAGTGACACCCGTGATAGCTACGTTGGCCTCAGTCCACTCTGCAGGTTCGGTTTTCCTCTGGATGAAGTTGCCCTCCAGACCAGAGGCATCGATTGTTGCACCGTTACCATTGATGATAACACTGCCGTCAGCCTCAATAGCATTTGTGATGGTATAGTTGCCACCCTCAGCCAGTGTAATGGTTACGTTCTTTGCCCAGTCACCCTCGGTTCCCAGAGCTGTAGCGATAGCAGCAGAGATGTCAGTACCAGGATCGGGAGTTACCTCGATGTCCTTAGCAGAAGGATACTCCTTAATCTTGTACCAGCCAATCTCACTCTCGTGGGTCTCGCCACCACCAGTATAGATGGTCTGGATACCAATCTGATGCCAAGTGGTTGAGAATAGGTTGTTCAGATAAATCTGGTCAGTATAGAAGTCATAGTTTTCAGTGAATCCATAAGGGAATTCCGACATCTCGGCAGTCAACTTGGTATGAGTGGTCGGTGTAAATGTCAGCACGGAAATCTCGTGGTTCACATCGGTATAAATCTTATACGTCAGCTTAGAAGTCACCAGACCATTACCCTCGGTATCCACTGTAGGAATGTTGAAAGTAAAATAGTAACCATAATTACCATTTGCCAATTTTGTAATAGAAGGAGTGGCAGGAGTAGCAGCAACCTCTACGACCTTTTTCAGAACTGGATTGAAATAGTTGCCATCGTAGTATTTATCAGCGAGCACGCCATAGACCTGTCCGGTAGCACTAAAGGTATTAGTCTCTACATCGTAGGTAAACACTGTTTCACCATTATAGAAGAAGAATGAGCTACCGTATGTGCCATATTGACCCATATACTGCTTACCAGGGAATGTAATGGTGTTACCAGCCTGGGTACCCTTTACCCAAGCCTCTGGCAGATAATAGCTAACGCCCTGAACATAAACATCACTACCATCAACAGCAATTTTGATAGGGATTGAAGATCTCTCTGTTGCATCGGCAGTGGCAAGATATGTTAAGGTGTATTCCTCAGCTGCTGCTGCAACTGCATCGGGAGGAGTGACTACTGTCAGCGGCTCAGAGGGAGTCAGCGTGCTACCAGGAAGATAATAAGGAGTTAATGAGGCACCAGCATAATCGCCCTCTGTTAGTACTCTCTGTATCCACATAGTTGTACTGAAAGTGATAACGCCATCATCACCTACGGTAGCAGGAATCTTTGTGCCAACATACCAGCCTGGAGTTTCTGCATCTGCATTATAATACATATTACGGATGTCATAGGCACCATAATTAGAATTTGTGCCTGCAGCCTGACGAGCAATGGAAATATCGCCAGTAGAGATATCTACAGAAGCAGTTATGTCATTGGGGAACATACCGCTAATGACGATGGTACCGTCCGCTGTACCCTTGGCAATCGTTACGTGGGCAGAACCGGCAGTAGGCGTGATTGTCGAAACGTCGGCTGCACGAGTAGACGATGTCTTGTAGTCCCAAGTGTAGTCGCCAACAAGAGCATCAACAGAAGCAATAGCGGCTCTGCGAGTCTGCTTAGCAACAGGAGCAATGCCTTGAGGAGCCTCAATTGCACTCTCCTGTACAGGAGTAACGTCGTTCTGCAGGAAAACCTTCATCGGGGCTTTCTTCTGGTCGAAGAACGACGGCGTCTCATGCTCGACCCAGTTCCACGTAAAGGCCTGGGCGGGTAATGTCAGCAGCACCGCTGCCAGCAATACCAGAAAAGATGTAATCTTTTTCATACGCATTTTTTTAAGTTAATAAATAGAGTTATTTGTATAAAGTTGTGTTTGGTTATATAGTGAACTATTTTGTATGGCTTTGTATATAGAAATACAAGCCACCAGCATTTGCCACCAAGAATATAAAAATCATCATTCCTATTGCTACATTCATAATTCTACCCTTTCTTCTTTTTAGGAACATCATCTTCTTGAATCAGCAACATGCCCCAACCAAGGCAAGCACCGACAACTGCTATTCCTGCTATCAGTAAATATAATCTGTTTTCTATACCTTCAAAAATGGAGGATATAATAACAGCTGTTGTGATATATTTAGCTATATCTAACAGCCAGTTCGCGAACTTATCCTTCCGTTTTTGCATTCTATTCATACTTTATGATTCGTGAGTTATCTTTTTGTTAAGTTAATAAATTAAAGTTGTTTATAAAAAGTTATTGTTGGTGTTATTTTATTCGTCTTTTCGAATTATTTTATGTTTTATCTTGACAACCGCAAAATTCAATTCTATTTCAGTCTCTGTGGTCGTTGTACTGAGATTATGTCCTATCACCTCTGCTAACAACTCGCCAGAACGCCGAAGTAGCGTCTTCTGCTGTTCCCCTCCATCCGCTACAGTCTGGAGTGCCTCCATTGTGCGGGCCATTTCCCTAATTTGTGTGAAAGTATCAATAATTGCAATTGTTGTGCCAACTGCCTGAGGGGATTTCAGAATTGTTGCCAACATATATAAACCACGCTCAGTGAAGGCAGTCGGAGCAACGTGGGAAAAACGAAGCGGAGAAAGGTGGTCAAAATTTTTGACCACATTCTGAGTTTCTGCGGGTTCAAGCGTAAATACGTATCCATTAGGGAACTTTTCTGGGTTATTCCTGACAGCTTGGTTGACCTCTTTCGTCTGAACTCCGTACAATTCAGCGACATCCCGATCAATCAAAACATACTGATTGCGGAGAGGAATCATTTTCTTCTCCACATCTTGAGTTTCAACCTTCTGTATTCCCTTTGACGCCATCAGATGTTTGTTAAGTTAATAATTAAAGTTGTTTATAAAAAGTTGTTTTTTGTGCTACAACGGGTTACATTTTGTACCCATATCGCTGCAAATTTAGACAATATTTTTGAAACCGCCAAAAAAAACAAGCAATTTTTTTCACATAACAATGACGTGAGACCGTCTTACCTTGCACAAAACAGCATTACTCAAAGCACTTAATCACTTGAGCCGACTCAAACGATCAATCGAGCCGACTCAAACGATCAATCGAGCCGACTCAAGTGAAACATCGAGCCGGCTCACTGACTTTTCCTGATTTCACTAGACACTTTTTCTCTTCATTAGCTGAAAC